>RHMF01000172.1_pt1 | contig 26296 bp, 25 predicted proteins | sample 5365151 | NCBI WGS metagenome assembly RHMF01 (sample SAMN10266501, study PRJNA497801) | feces metagenome | isolation source: feces | host: Bos taurus | place: China: Prairie of Fairy Mountain | collected 2017-08-14 | reverse complement strand
TGCTCCTGAAGTAGGCCAGTTGAAGTTCCCCGGCTCCCCTGTTGCAGGCTATGCCAACACCTTTATCTTCCCCTGCATTGAGGCTGGCAATATTGGCTACAAGATTGCACAGCGTCTGGGCGGCTACGAGGCTTACGGCCCCATCTTGCAGGGTCTGGCTGCCCCCATTAACGACCTGAGTCGTGGATGTAACGCCGACGAAGTTTACAAGATGGCAATCATCACCGCCGCTCTGGTATAATTTCTGTTTTATTTGGCAGAAAGGGATTTTTCCATGAAAAAGCTGTTAGCGATCCTTTTGGCTCTGGCAATGCTCCTTTCCCTGGCCGCCTGCAGCACAAGCGGCGGCAGCGGTGGCGGCAAGCCCACCATCGTCGGCACCTGGAAAGGCACTATGAATTTGGCCGCTGGCACCCAGATGGAGTTTGATGAATCTCTTGAGCTGGGCGTAACCTTTACTTACAATGCAGACGGAACTTACTCTGCAAGTGTAGACGAAGATAGCTTTGAAGACTTCGCGGAAACTATGGTGGATATGGCGATCGAGTTGTCTATCTCTATGTCCGGCAACCCGGATTTCGATCTGGAAGCAGAGCTGGCTAAACAGGGCATGACCATGAAGGAATTCAGAGAGCAGCTCAAGACCTCTATGAATATCGACCAAATACGGGAAGAAGCAGAAGAGAACGGCTTCTACAAGTACGAAGAGGGCAAGATCTACACAGCTGAGGATAAGGATGACCTGGAGGCGGGCGACTACATCGAGATCACCCATATCACCACCCTTACAAGCAGCAAGATGACCGTTACCGATATCGAGCAGGATGGCGAAAAGATGTCTGAAGCAATGCCTGATATGTTCCCCATGGTATTTACCAAGCAGTAATTACAAAGCAAAATTGGCCACCCATCGGTGGCCAATTTTTATTTGGTTTCTTTTTTGTATTGCCGGTAGAAGTCCTGCAAAAGGGCAAGGCGGGGTTTTGCCAACGCTTTGGCTTCCGGGGTGGATAAAAGATCGTAAAGCAGAAGGAGCTTTTCTTCAAAATGGGCAAGGCTTTCTCCAAGGGGTCTTCCTTTTGCACCGCCGTAGGCAAAGGTGCGGGCGATGCCCACAGCCCCCATGGCATCCAAACGGTCTGCATCCTGCACGATACAAATCTCGATGGGTGTACCCTCCGGCAGTTTGGGATGTTTCCGGTAGGAAATATAGGGAATGGCGGAAAGCACAAAAGCGATATCTTCCTTTTCTGCGCCTATGGCCTGCAAACAGTCTGCAAGAGAAGCGGTTTCCGCCTGGGTAGCTAGCTTATCATCCTGCATATCGTGAAGCCAAGCCAAAAGCGCTGCCCGGAAGCCGTCAGCTTGGGGATAACTTTCTAGAAGCGTCCGGGTAAGAGTTACCACTCGTTTGATATGATCTCCGTCGTGTGCCGGGTCATTTGCCCCCATAGCCTCTAAAACAAAGGTTTCCACCTGATTTAGAATTTCTTTTTGCGTTTCCATAGGATCTCCTTTTTGTAAAGAAAGCCGAAGAACAAATCGTTCTTCGGCTTTACATTTACTTTGCGTATTCCACAGCCTTGGTTTCCCGAATCACATTGACCTTGATCTGACCGGGGTATTCCAGTTCGCTTTCGATCTTCTTGGCGATATCCCGGGCCAGGAGAATCATATTGTCCTCGGTGACTTCCTCGGGTTTGACCATAATCCGGACTTCCCGGCCTGCCTGGATGGCAAATGCCTTTTCTACACCGGGGTAAGAACCGGTGATTTCTTCCAGTTTCTGCAGGCGGCGGATATAGTTTTCCACATTCTCGCGGCGGGCGCCGGGACGGGCGGCAGACACAGCATCAGCAGCCTGCACCAGAACGGCAATAACGGTCTTGGGCTCTACATCCCCGTGATGGGACTCGATGGCATTGACCACAACGGGGTTTTCCTTGTACTTCCGAGCCAGTTCTGCGCCCAGTTGTACGTGGCTGCCTTCCACTTCGTGGTCGATGGATTTGCCCAGGTCGTGCAGCAGGCCTGCCCGCTTGGCAAGGGCCACATCCACACCCAGTTCAGCCGCCATCAGGCCGGCAATATGGGCAACTTCCATAGAGTGGTTCAGCACATTCTGACCGTAGGAAGTACGGTACTTCTGGCGGCCCAGCACTTTCACAAGTTCGGGGTTCAGGTTATGCACACCGGTTTCGTAGCAAGCCCGCTCGCCCTCTTCCTTGATGGTCCGGTCCACTTCTTTTTGGGCTTTTTCTACCATATCTTCGATACGGGTGGGGTGAATTCTGCCGTCGACAATCAGTTTTTCCAGGGCAAGTCTTGCCACTTCCCGGCGAACGGGGTCAAAACTGCTGACGGTAATGGCTTCCGGTGTGTCGTCAATAATAAGGTCAACACCGGTGATGGTTTCCAGGGTGCGGATGTTCCGGCCTTCACGGCCGATGATGCGACCCTTCATTTCATCGTTGGGCAGAGGCACAACGCTGACGGTGGCTTCTGCGGCGTGGTCGGCAGCGCAACGCTGGATGGCAAGGGAGAGAACTTCCCGGGCCTTTTCATCGGCCTCATCCTTCATCTGCTGCTCGATTTCCTTGATCTTCATAGCGGTTTCGTGGCGGACTTCCTCCTCCACGCTGGCAAGAAGATGCTGTTTTGCCTGCTCCTGGGTCAGGCCGGAGAGTTTCTCAAGGGTGGCAATGTGCTGACGGCGAACAGCCTCGGCCTCTTCTTTGGCCCGGGCCACTTCTACCAGTTTGGCAGCCATTTCCTCTTCCTTGCGCTCGAAATTCTCTGCTTTTTTGTCCAGGGTTTCTTCTTTTTGCTGCAGTCTGCGCTCCTGCTTTGTCAGTTCAGCGCGACGCTCTTTGACTTCTTTCTCGTATTCTGTGCGAGATTTATGGATTTCGTCTTTGGCTTCCAGAAGCATTTCCTTTTTGCGGCTCTCACCGCTGCGAATGGCTTCGTTAATCAGCCGTGTGGCTTCCTGCTCGGCAGAGCCGATCTCCCGCTCTGCGAACTTCTTGCGGTAGCCCACGCCAAGGGCAAAGCCCAGGCCGATACCTACGGCAGCACAACCGACGATAGCAATAATGGCAATCGTTAAGTCCATAATTCTTTCTGCACACCTCCTTTTAGAATAGGCCAAGCCTGGAAGGTGGGCAAAATGAGCCCCATGTGTAAAATTTGCAAAATATCCGGGGGTATTCCCGGTACAGTCCAAATAGAAACGCCACGAGGCGCAAATCCCAAATTCCGGCTTTGTGCCGGATAAAAATGAAACGCCGGAGCAGGAAGGTCCTACTTCTTCAGCGTACACCATACCAAGTACATTCTACCTGTCAAGCGGGGGAAAGTCAAGCCTTTTTGCACAAAAAAATCACACCTTCCCAGGAAAATTACTGCATTCTGCTAAGGACGATGCCTATTGAATTTGCCGGCCTTTTCCTTTATAATGACAGAAAAAAGAAAAGGGGGATCTTTGTGGAAATAAAGCTTTGCACAGCGCCCTTTGACGCAGAGCAAATGCTTTGCCAGCTGGAAGAAATTTTCGGCGTGGAAGAGCGGCTTTTGGAAACGCCCCAGCTGACAGGCCTGGAAACAAGCGAAAATAAGGATATCGTGCTTTTGGCGATGGAGGATGGCGTCCTTTTAGGAGCGATTCACGGTACGATTCCCCAAAAAGAACCCCAAATAGCCGGCCTTTCTGCAATGTTTACCACACCCCAGGCACGGGGGACAGGCCTGGGAAGAAAGCTTTTTGGCAAAATGGTGGAAACCCTGGAAAATATGGGCGTAAAAGCGATGTTTCTGGGAACCAGCAACCCGGTGGCAGAAAAGCTTTATGCATCTTTCGGCTTCCATTATTTGTTTGGCTCCGGGGTGATGGCCCGGTTTTCAGAAGGTGCGGTGGCGGATTTCCATAAATCCCGCTTTGTTGCTCCAAAAGGAGCGATCCGCATAGAAAAAGGAACTGCCGAAATGCGGATCCCTGTGGTGCCATTGGCGCTTTCCCGGCTGCAATATAAAATATACGATGCCAATTTGGGTATTGCAAACCCGGAAGTGCTGACCCAGTTTTCCTGTATGGGGCTATACCCCAAATATATGGCGCTGAAAGGCAGCTTCTTTGGTGCCTGGGATGAGGCTGGGGTGCTTGGTGCGGCAGCGACAATCACCAAAGATGGCTGCTTTGACGGCTTTGGCTGGCCTGCATATGAAGAAGCCCTGCAGGAAATATTCCGCAAAGCCGGTGCCTCCCATATGATCGTGGCAGATACAGACGAAGCCAAAATTGCCCTGGCAAACAGCCTGGGACTTCACAGAGTGGAAGAAACAAAGTTGCAGATTAGGGATGCATACTTCCCTGCCCATTATTATAAATAAGGAGAGAAGACAATGAATGTAGTTTGTTTGGATCTGGAAGGCGTTTTAGTGCCGGAGATCTGGATCGCTTTTGCAAAGGAAAGCGGCATCAGCGTTTTGACCCGCACAACCCGGGATGAGCCGGATTATGACAAACTGATGGCCTGGCGGATTGACATTCTCCGTCAGCACGGCCTTACCTTAAAAGATATTCAGGCCACCATTGAAAAGATTGACCCGATGGAAGGGGCAAAGGAATTTTTGGACGAACTGCGCAGTCTTAGTCAGGTGATCATCGTCAGCGATACCTTCACCCAATTTGCCCAGCCCCTTATGAAGAAATTGGGCATGCCCACCATCTTCTGCAATGAACTGGTTGTTAACGGGCAGGACCAAATCACAGGTTTCCGGATGCGGGTGGAAAACACCAAACTTACTACCGTCAAGCACCTGCAGGCAATGGGTTTTGATACCATCGCCGCCGGTGACAGTTTTAATGATCTGGGAATGATTGGGGCTTCCAAGGCGGGCTTCCTGTTCCGGTCCACAGAGCAAATCAAGGCCGCCTTCCCCCAGTATCTTGCCTATGAAACCTATGCAGAGTTGCTGGCCGCCATCCGGGCAGCCCTGTAAGATTTTTGGTGATTTTCTTAAAACAATCTTAACAACCTTTGGAAAATACGAAGAAAAAGCCCGGTTTTGCCGGGCTTTTTTCTGTGTAGAACCGGGAAAATCAAAAAAACAGTTGTAAGATTAGCCGAAATGTAGTAAAATAGTACAACTGAAAGAATGCCCCAAGCACATACAATAGAGATAACGGAGGAATCCTTTTATGGAAAAACCCATTGTTTTGGTAATTATGGACGGCGTCGGTAAGGGCGACGGCGGCAGCGGTGACGCAGTCGTGCAGGCCAATACTCCCACCTTAGACCGTCTGCTGGCAACCTGCCCCCATACCTATCTGAAAGCACACGGCTCTGCCGTTGGTCTGCCCTCTGATGAGGATATGGGCAACTCTGAAGTGGGCCATAATGCCTTAGGCTGCGGCCAGGTTTATTCTCAGGGCGCAAAGTTGGTGGGCGAGTCCATCGAAAACGGCGCACTGTTTGCATCCGCCACCTGGATTGACCTGGTGGAAAATGCCAAGGCAGGTAAGGCTATGCATTTTATGGGCCTGCTGTCCGACGGCAATGTCCACTCCAACATACATCACCTGATTGCCCTTTTGAAGCAGGCCAAGGCTTCCGGTGTAAAGAAGGCCTACTGCCACATCCTGCTGGATGGCCGTGACGTGCCTGCCACTTCTGCCCACGAATACATCGGCATGCTGGAAGATGTGTTAAAAGAACTGACCGGTGACGGTTATGACTATGCAATCGCTTCCGGCGGCGGCCGTATGCAGATTACAATGGACCGTTATGAAGCCAACTGGGGCATGGTGGAATTGGGCTGGCGCACCCACGTGCAGGGTCTGGGCCGGCAGTTTACCTCTGCAACGGAAGCGGTGGAAACCTTCCGGGCAGAAACCGGCTGTATCGACCAGGATCTTCCCGCCTTCGTGGTGGCAAGAGAGGGTCAGCCTGTTGCCAGAATTGAAAACGGCGACAGCGTAATCCTGTTTAACTTCCGGGGTGACCGGGCCCAGGAAATTTCCCTGGCATTTGACCGTAAGGATTTTGATAAGTTTGACCGTCCCGGCTATACCGGCGTGAAATTTGCCGGTATGCTCCAGTACGACGGCGACCTAAATATTCCCGAAAACTACCTGGTGCAGCCCCCCGTTATCACCAACACCTTGACCGAGGTGCTGTGTGAGGCCAAGATTGCCGAGTATGCTTGCTCCGAAACCCAGAAGTACGGCCATGTAACCTATTTCTGGAACGGCAACCGCTCCGGTAAGGTTTGCGAAGAACTGGAAGTTTACGAGGAAGTTCCTTCTGATGTAATTCCCTTCGAGCAGGCACCTGCCATGAAGTCCAAAGAAATCACCGAAAAGATGGTTGCCGCTATGGCATCCGGCAAATATCAGTTCCTTCGCTGCAATTATCCCAACGGCGATATGGTTGGCCATACCGGCGTGATGGAAGCGGTTGTATATGCAATGGAATGTGTGGATAAGGGCCTGCAGGCTATCCTGGATGCCGCCGATAAGTACGGCTACCGGGTGCTGATTACCGCCGATCACGGCAATGCCGACCAGATGACCGAGACCAAGAAGGGCAAGACCTCTGTTCGTACTGCCCACTCTTTGAACCCCGTTCCTTTCATTATCTACGATCCCGAAGGCACCTATGCCATTAAGGAAGGCCAGTTCGGCCTTGCCAATGTGGCGCCCACCGTTGTAAAGATGATGGGTCTGACCGCTCCTGCCTGCTGGGAAGAAAGTTTGATTTAACCCCAAGTGTAAAACAAGGAGGTAATCTATGATTTATCAGGAAAATAACAATGGCGCAGTGAGCGTTGCGAACAGTGTTTATACTGAAATTGCGGGCATTGCCGCCGCCAATTGCTTTGGCGTAAAGGGTATGGTTGCCCGTTCTGTGAAGGATGGTCTGTTCCACCTGCTCCGCAAGGAAGCAATGGGCAAGGGCGTTCGGGTAGAAATGAACGAAGACAATACAGTGTCCATTGATGTACACATTATGGTGGACAGCGGTGTGAATATGAATGCAGTTGGCAGTTCCATCATTTCCGAAGTTCGGTATAAGGTCCAGAGCCTGACCAATACGGAAGTGCGGGATGTAAATGTGTTTATTGATTCCATTGCATAACAGTTGGAGGGTACACACTTGATACAGAAAGTAGATGGGGCAGAACTGCGCAGACTGCTGCTCAGTGCTGCTGCGGCCATTGAGATTGGCAAAGAAAAGCTCAACGAATTGAATGTTTTCCCCGTTCCCGATGGCGATACCGGCACAAATATGTCTATGACCATCAATGCCGCCGCAGCCGAACTGCGGAAATTGGATGAGCCCACTGTGGAAAAAACAACGGCCGCCGCCGCTTCTGCCATGCTTCGTGGCGCAAGAGGTAATTCCGGTGTTATTTTGTCTCTTTTGATGCGGGGCATTTCCCGGAAACTGAAGGGCGCAACCGAGTGCGACGGCACGCTTTGGGCTGCCGCTATGCGTGAAGGCGTGGATGCTGCCTATAAGGCGGTTATGAAGCCTGCCGAAGGCACCATTTTAACTGTTTCCCGCCTTGCTGCCGCCCGCGCGGTGAAGGCTGCCCGGGAGAACAACAATTTTGAATATGTGCTGGAACAGGCAATCGTTGAGGGAAATATCGCCCTGGAAAACACCACCCATCAGAACCCGGTACTGGAAAAGGCCGGCGTGGTGGATGCAGGCGGTAAGGGCTGGATGATGGCCCTGGAAGGTATGATGAGCGCTCTGCGTGGGGAAGATTTGGTTGCACCGGAAGGGGAAAGCGTTCCCGCCCGGGAAGGCGCCGACTTTGCCGCTTTTGACGAAGCCGACATCACCTTCACCTACTGCACCGAGTTCATTATTAACCGGGAAAACAAGAAAGACCCGGAAAGACTCCGCAAGTTCTTAAACGGCCTGGGTGACAGTCTGGTGCTGGTGGACGATGAAGAAATCATCAAGGTCCACGTGCACACCAATGACCCCGGCGCCGCCCTTCATGAAGCAGTGAAGTATGGCTCTTTTGCCACTGTAAAAATTGAGAATATGCGTCTGCAGCACACAGAAAAGGTGCTGGAAACGGCTGCTCCCGCTCCCAAGGAGCCGGAAATTGCTGAGCCCACCAAGGAAACCGGCGTGGTAGCCGTTTGCGCAGGTGATGGCCTTGCGGCTGTGTTCCGTGATTTGGGTGTGGATGGCATCATTTCCGGTGGACAGACCATGAACCCCAGCACTCAGGACATTCTGGCAGTGGTAAATAAGGTTCCTGCCAACACCGTCTATGTGCTGCCCAATAATAAGAACATTATTATGGCTGCCGAGCAGGTGGATGCGCTGACTCCCAAGCATGTGGTGGTTATTCCCAGCAAGACAGTTCCTCAGGGCATTACGGCTATGCTGAATTTCAACCCCGACGGGGAAGAAACGGAAAATGTGGAAGCCATGACCGAGTCCCTGGCGACGGTGGATACCATGCAAATCACCTATGCCGCCCGGAATTCTGATTTTGACGGCTATGATATTCACGAAGGCGACTACCTGGCAATGGTAGGCAGCAGCCTTTTCGGCAACAGCAAGGATATCTATGTGCTCCTGCGGGCCTTGGCTGAAAAGGTGCGCGAAGAGGGTAAAACTTATATCACGCTGTATTACGGCCAGGATATTAAGGAAAAGCAGGCCCAAAAGGCATTGCAAATCTTTGCAGATCTTTGCCCCGATGCAGATGTAAATCTGCTCCCCGGCGGCCAGCCTGTGTACTATTACCTCATTTCTGCAGAATAAGATATAGATACAAAGACCTACTTCTTCTGGGGTAGGTCTTTGCCATAGGATAGCGTGGCAACCCGAACCTGCCTTAAAGCGGCTTGCTTTGGCGTTTTTTCCTTTACAAAAGCCTTTTTACATAGCAAGTAAAAAAGGAGTGTGCATGGTGGAGCGTATACCCAAAGGAGGCCTTTTAGGGCGGAGTGTGGAGATTGCAAGAAAACTGCTTTCTATGAAAGTGGGGCTTTTTGCATCCTCTGCCTGTTATTTTATGGTCCTTTCCTTCTTCCCTTTGCTGGTGCTGATGCTGGGCTTTTTGCGCCATACAGGGCTGGAAGTGGAAAATTTGCTGGCTTTTTTGGAAGGTTTTGTGCCCGGAGCGCTGATGGAAGGGGCAAGGCAGTTGGTGTTTGAAACCTACCTTGGAACATCCGGAACCTTATTAGGGCTTTCGGCGCTGACGGCGTTGTGGTCTGCCAGCCGGGGCATTTACGGTCTGCTGAAAGGGCTCAATGCGGTGTATGGCTTGCAGGAAACCCGGGGATATCCCTATACCAGGGTTATGAGCGTGTATTACACCTTCGCTTTTTTGCTGGTGCTGCTGCTGAATTTGGTGCTGCAAGTCTTTGGAAAGGCGTTGCTGGAGGCGCTTCCTTATGGAAAAGAACCCCTGATTGCCTTTTTGTCCGGGGCGGTGGACTTTCGGCAACTGTTTTTGCTGCTGACCCAAATCGCCCTGTTTTGCGCCATGTATAAGGCCCTTCCCAATGGGGAATTTTCCTGGAAACAAAGCCTGCCCGGGGCAGTGCTTGCCTCCTTTGGCTGGCTGGTGTTTTCCAATCTCTTTTCTGCTTATGTGGCCTATTCTTCGAATTATGTAAACCTATATGGCACAATGTACCGGGCGGCTATGAGTTTTCTGTGGCTATACTGCTGTCTGAGTATCGTTTTTTACGGCGGGGGCTTAAACCGGTGGCTGATGGACCGAAAAATCACTTAAAGTTATATTTTATTCACAAATGGCCTTTATAGTAAAGAAAAAGGAGGGGTGCACATGTTTGGTTTTGTTATGGCGGATATCAAAGAACTGTCTTCGGAAGAAGATGCCCGCTACCGCAGTATTTACTGCGGCATTTGCCGGCAAATGCGCCTGCGACACGGTTCTCTTGCCCGGCTGGGGCTTAGTTTTGACCTGGCTTTTTTGGCCCTTGTGCTCCATTCTCTTTATGAGCCGGAAGAAGTATCCGGCAAAAAGGCATGCGGAATGCACCCTGTGAAACCCCGACCCTGGGTAGACAGTGAATATATTGCCTACTGCGCCGATATGAATGTGGCGCTGGCGTATTATAAAGCCCTGGATGACAAGGAAGATAAGGACGGGGCAAATGCAAAGAGCCTTCTGCGGCTTTTTGGAAAGAACAGGAACGAAATTGCGGCCCGTTACCCCCGCCAATGCAGGGCGATGGAAGAAAAACTGGCCCAAATCCGGCTTTTGGAGCAGGAAAACTGCAGCAACCCCGATTTGCCCGCCGGGGCATTTGGCCAACTTCTGGAAGAACTCTTTGTTTATAAAGAGGATATGTGGGAACGGGATTTGCGGCAAATGGCAAACTGCCTGGGTCGGTTTATTTACCTGGCAGACGGGGCAGTAGACTATGCCCGGGACAAGAAAAAGGGCGCCTATAACCCCTTCCTGGCAATGGGAATGGGGCAGGACTGGGAGAAGTGGACCGACTTTTTGGTGCTGGAAATGGCGGGCTGTACCGAAGCCTATGAGCGGCTTCCCCTGGTGGAAGACAAGCACCTAATGGATAACATTCTGTATGGCGGCGTGTGGCTGCAGTACAGACAGAAGCAAAAGAGGGCGAAAAATGGATCCTTATAAGATTTTGGGTGTCAGCCCGGATGCAACCGATGAGGAAATTAAAAAGGCCTATCGGGCGCTGGCAAAAAAATATCACCCGGACAGAAATCCGGGGGATGCAGAGGCCGCCAGAAAAATGCAGCAGGTAAATGACGCCTACGAACAAATTAAAAATCCGGAAAAAGCAAAGCAGCAAGGGCCTAACGGTTACGGTAGTTACGGCGGGTATGGCGGCTACGGCTATGATCCATTTGGCGGCTATACCCGACAGGAACAGCCCAAGGGCGACTCCTATCAACAGGCGGCAATGCGGTACATTCAGTACCGCCGGTATCAGGAGGCCTTAAACGCCCTCCAGGCCTGTCAAACCAAGGACGGCCGCTGGTATTACCTGTCTGCCATCGCCCATCACGGACTGGGCAACCAGGTTACGGCATTGGAGCATATCCGCCGGGCCGTATCAATGGAGCCGGACAACGACGAGTATCTGCGGACCTTAAACTATATGGAAAACGGTGGCCAGGCATACCGCCGTCACGCAGGCAACACCCGGGGCTTTGCGATGGCAGGCAGTCCCTGCGCATCGCTGTGCATGTGCTACCTGTTTAATATGTTCTGCTGCCGGATGCCCTTCCCCATTTTCTGGTGCTGAGTATGGTAGATTGTCATATGCACACAGTTCTGGACGGACTGTACTGGAAAGATGCCATTGACCGCCATCGGCAGCGGCCTCTGGAAGGATATATCCAGGAAGTGTTGAAAACCTACAAGACCTTGGGCTATACCTACCTGCGGGATGGGGGCGACCGATGGGGCGTGGGCAAGCGGGCAAGGCAGTTGGCTGCCCCTATGGGCATCACTTACCGTACCCCCCTTTCTCCTTTGTGTAAAGCCGGCTGCTACGGGGCGTTTATCGGAGAAACCTTCCAAAATGAAAAGGAATTTGCCGCACTTGCGGAGAAACAAAAGAAAAACGGGGCGGATTTCATCAAAATAATGATTTCCGGCCTGATGGATTTTGATAACCCGGGAAAACTGATGCAAACCGGGCCTACTGAGCGGGAAATCGCCTATATGGTATCCATTTCCAAGGATTTGGGAATGGCGGTAATGGCCCACTGCAATGGCACATATGCGGCCAACGCAGCAGCAAAGGCCGGGGTGGACTCTATTGAGCACGGAGCATACTTAAACGAAGAAGCCCTTTGCGCTATGAAAGAGGCCAAGGTCATTTGGGTGCCCACCCTTTCCACCATTGGAAATCTTTTGGGCAAGGGTCGCTACCCGGATAAGGGCGTGGAAGAAATCCTGGAAAGCGCCCTTGTAAATGTGAAAACCTATAAAGATTTAGGGGGATTGGTGGCTTGCGGCAGTGATGCAGGCGCCTGGGCAGTCCCGCACGGCTGTGAAACGGAAATGGACTGGCTACATAAAGCCGGCCTTGAAAATGAGGACATAGAAAAAGCCAACCAAACCATCATAGATAAATTTTAAGAGCGACACTTTAATAAGTGTCGCTCTATTTGTTGGCAGTTGCCGGATTTATTTCTCCAAAGCCATTACTTTGTCAATTCTGCGCTGATGGCGCTCGTTGTGGGAAAATTCTGTACCCATCCAGGTGTCCAGAATTTCCAGGGCCAGGTTCTGGCCTACGATGCCTGCGCCGATGGCCATCATATTGGTGTCGTTGTGTTCCCGGGTCATACGGGCAGAAAGCACATCGGAAAGAAGGGCGCAGCGAACACCCTTGATTTTGTTGGCGGTGATACTCACGCCGATGCCGGTGGTGCAAAGCACAACACCCTTTTCGCACTCGCCACAGCCAACGGCCTTGGCGGCAGGGGCGGCAAAGTCGGGGTAGTCGCAGGAGTCTAAGGTGTGGGTGCCGAAATCCACCACTTCATAGCCCTGCTTTTGCAAATGGGCAACAAAAACATTCTTCAGCGCCAGTGCGCCGTGATCACAAGCAATTGCAATTTTCATGAGTTTTTCTCCTTTTATACTTCCTACAATACCATACCGCCGTTGACACCGATGACTTGTCCGGTGACGAAGGGGGCGTCGGCTAAATACAAAATGGTGGCGGCCACATCTTCTGCCACACCGTTACGGCCCAGAGGGGTGTTGTTCTTCAGCTCCTCCATACTTTCCGGGGAAACGGTGGCGCACATATCGGTTTGAATAACGCCGGGGGATACGCAGTTGACCCTTACGCCACTGGGCCCCAATTCCTGGGCCAGGGCTTTGGTCATAGCAATCACCGCGCCCTTGGTGGCGGAATAGGCCACTTCGCAGGAAGCGCCCACCTGTCCCCACATAGAACTGACGGTGATAATGCTGCCGGCGTGATTTTTCAGAAATGCGAGGGTGGCGGCTTTCACGCAGTGGAAAATGCCTTTCACATTCACATCCATCAGCCGGTCAAAATCTTTGCCGTTCATCTGATGGAAAAGTCCCCCAATGTAAATGCCCGCATTGCAAACAAGCACATCGATGGAAGGAATAATGGAAAAAGCGGCCTCTACCTTTTCCCAGTCTGAAACATCGCAGCAAATAGCGGTGGCGCCGGTTTCTTCCCGGACTTTTGCGGCGGCGGCATGGTCTTTCTCATAAAGGAAATAGACCTTGTCTCCCCGGGCGGCAAAGGCGGCTACAGTGGCGGCGCCAATTCCCCGGGAGCCGCCGGTTACAACAACGGTTGCCATAAAATTCTCCTTACAAACAAAGGCTGCAATTTGCAGCCTTGTTATTTATCTTCTGCGGCTCTTGGTCCGATGCTCGGAATACTGCCGGATGGAAGAAATCTTGCTGTCAGATTCGCTCATAAACTGCTTGAGTTTTTCTTCAAACAGTTGGTCAGCGGTTTTCGGTGCGGGAGGAGGGGTGGGCGTGCGGGGCGCCTGGGGGCGCTGGGCAGGCCGGGGCGCAAACTCCCGCTGGGGGCGTGCTTCCAGCCGCTTGATGGAGAGGTTGATTTTGCTGCCGTCTACGGAAAGGACCACCACTTTCACATCCTGCCCTTCGCTAAGATGCTGACGGATGTCGCTGACATAGGTGTTGGACACCTCAGAAATGTGTACCAAACCGGATTTTCCCTCCGGCAGGCTGATAAATGCGCCAAAATTGGTGATGGATTTTACTTTGCCTTCTAAAACGGCTCCTACGGTTAACTCCATATATGTACTTCGATCCTCCAAAATTTATTGAACGGGAACAATGGTGGCATCCTTGTCCACCATACCCAACTCGTCACTGGCAGCGTCTTTTACCCCTTCTACTGTGCCGAGTTGGTCTAACTTGTCCTGTAACTGATCAATCTTTTGCTCCAGTTCTCCGGCGTAGTGCCGCAGATCCTCGGTCTGGGAGTGGATGTTTGCCAAATAGCCGCCCAAAACGGAAAGACTGACCACTGCCACCAGAATGGTGATGAGCAGGGCGAATTTCAGCGACAGAGGGCTGGACTGAAACACCAGCCGATATTTTTGGAAAAAGCCCTTTTTCTGTGCCACTGTCCAACACTCCTTTGCTTTTGTTCTGTTTTTTTATTGTAAACCATTTTTTGCTTGTTGAAAAGAGAAATTTTGAGAAATTCCACACTTTTTTCAAAAATTTTTCAAACGGACGGCATAAAAGCCGGAAAAATCTGCCAATAATCTGCCAAAACCGGAAAAACAGTGGACGCAAAACTTTCCCGCCGGTACATTCCCACAAAAACGCGCCTGCGGGCAGTGTCAGAGAGTAGGCCAGCCGCAGATCGCCGTAGCAGATGCCAAAACCGTAAAAAACCCAAAGAGCAAAAAAACCCATCATAAAAAGACTGTCGCAAAGGTGGGGGTGCTTTGCCCGGGGCGGCCGCAGAAAACCGTAAAAAAGTCCCAACCCGCCCCCTAAGAGCAAGCCTGTCCCAAACCGCCAGGCGGCAAGGGCCGGGGCGGTCACCGGAACAGCCGCCGCAACATTCCCCCGGCAGGCTTGGGTTCTTCGTAGGAAAAGGCGCAGATATGGCCATCCACCACAATTTGTCCCCCGTCCGGAGAGAGGGCTTTCAGTTCCAGGTTTTCTCCCTGAATAAGCAAATTCCCCTGACTGGTGGCCACAAGGACTTGGGTATCATCAAAGCCCATCACCTGGGTAACGCCTTGCATGGTCAGTTTCGTTCGATTGTCTAAGGTCAGTTTGTGGGGCAATTTTTCCGTTTCCTGAGCCATAAGATCCCCTCCTGTCAAGAAAGTCTATGCGCCGGAAAGGAAAAATAGAACCGCCCTGTTCCTTTGGGAACAGGGCGGTTATTTAGTTCATCCGGATTTCTTCTGCGGTTTTGCCGGTGGAATAGTAGAAGATATTGTCCCGGGCGGGGGTCAGGAAAGAAGCCTTGCCCCGGGTGGAGAATACGCCGAAACTTTGGAACAAAATGGGGCACAGCAGACCCTCTTCCATAATGGCTTCGTGCAGCGTGTAGTAGTTACCGTGATTGGCAAGGGCTTCCTTGCTTAAAGAGTAGGCAGTAACACTGCCCAGACCGCCGTAATTGAGAGCACCATATGTGGAGAAGAAAGCGCTCAAATCCATATTGGGGCTGAGTTTTGTCTGTCCCAGATATAAATCATAACTGCTGCGATCCCGCAAAGCAGAGGTGTAAGCACTGCCGCTTTTTTTCAGAACAGTCACTTTCAGTCCGCCGGCTTCCAGCATATCTGCAATCGCTTGGGCCACCTGGGCGCGAAGGGAGTCCTTGCTGTTTACAAGAAGGGTGATCTCCCGGTTAACCAGTCCCGCATCAGCCACTGCCTGGGCAAACTTCTCCGGGTTGTAGGAGAAGTTGTTGGCAAGGGCCTGGTTGTAATAGGGGAACCGGGGGGAGGCGGGCAAACTTGCCGGAAGACCAAAGTTCCGATAATAGGAAGTGGCAAGGGCTGCGCGGTCAACGGCGTAGGTCAGTGCTTTCCGCAGACCGGAAGAGGTGAGAACGGAGTCGGAAGAACAGGCAAGATAGAGGAAGTTACCGTTTTCCATTGCCCAAAGTTCGTAATCGCACATATAGTCGGCATAGGGGTCGGCGCAGGGATTTACGCACACCAGATCCAGGCCGTCAAATTTGAAATAGTCTGCAATTTGGGAAAGGGCCTGGTTGGAAGTTTTTGCCTGGTACAAGGTAATTGCCGGGGCGGTGATGGCCGTCGGAGCATCGGACCACCAGCTTGTCCGCCGCAGCAGAGGGTGCATACCGGTATTATCCAGCATATAGGGGCCGGAGCCCAAGGGATAGTCCGCTTCCACCTGCAGGGCAGGCACAATGGGGATGTCCAAAAGCAAAGGCAGATTTTCCATAGGAATGGAAGTTCGCACCTGTACCCCGCCGTCTTCTGTCACAGAAAAGGAAGAAATGTGGGTGAACCGGCCGGCATAGTAGGCGCTGGCCTTGGCCTGCTGGTAAGAAGCCACCACATCTTCCGGCGTTACAGGCGTGCCGTTGGAGAAAGTGGCCTTTTCCAAATAAAACACATAAGTACGCATATCCCGGGAAACAGAATATTCTTTACACAGAACGCCCTGTACCGCATACGCCCGGTCATACTGGAAAAGACCCTGGTAAATCAGACTGAACAGGGCTCTGTTGGTGTAGTCATTGGAGGCGTAAGGGTTCATGGTCTTATCTGCATAGTACACAAGGGAAATATCCTGCGGGGTATCGTCTACTGCAGGTGTGGGGGTAGGCATATCGTCCCGGATAAGGGCATCCCCGGTGGGGGTGTAGGTCTGGTTGGTAAATTGGGTGCACCCGCAAAGAAGAAAAGCGCATAAAAGAAGACAAATCAGTCGTTTCATTTGCCCATTCCTCCTTTACATACAATAATTGCCCCTTGACTGCCCCGGTTGTCCCGGTGTTTCCGGGCGGACCAGAATCGGTCCGTTTGGCAAAGGGTGCAGTCGGCACTGATGTCAATGCTTTCTACCCCCCGACGGGTAAGGGCGTAGGCGTTGATTTCTTTTAGGTTTACATAAAACTTGCTACCCCGTTTGGTAATGTACGGCATAATCGACTGGCCATAGGTTTCCAAAAGGGCATTTGGCACATCTTCGTCGGTTTCAAAGCAGCAAGGGCCGATGTTGGGGCCGATGGCCGCCCGGATAGAATGGGCCTTGGAGCCGTAGGTTTTCTGCATTGCCTCCACTGCTTTTCCTGTAATATCCTGGGCAGTGCCTTTCCAGCCTGCGTGGACAGCGCCTACTGCGCCGGTTTCTTCATCGTAGAGCAAAACCGGGGTGCAGTCTGCAGTGAATACCACCAAAGCAAGGCCCGGGGTATTTGTAATCAAACCGTCGCAAGGGGGAAACGCGGGCTTATATAGGCCGGTGCCGGCATCTTCTGCGGTTACTGCCCGGATATAATCTGTGTGGGTTTGCTTGGTTAACACGCAGTTTTTAGGGTCAAAACCCAGAGCATTTCCCAAAATTTCGTAATTTTTCAAAAGGTTTTCCTGGGTGTCGCCCCGGGAGGGGCCGATGTTCATAGAAGCAAGGTGGCCTTGGCTTATGCCCCCATACCGGGTAGTGAAACAATGGGGAACAGACAAAGTGGGGGCACACAGGTATTCCAAGTTTCCAATTTTAACGGATTCCATAGTGCCTCCTTTCTTGTTACTGCTCCTTATGCATACAACATTTTTTGAATTTCTTGCCGCTGCCGCAGGGGCAGGGGTCGTTAGGGCCTACCTTGCCGGAAACCCGCACAGGCTGGCTCTTTACTGTCTTATCCCCGGAAGTGGAGAATTCGGTGGCAACTTTCTGCCGCTTTACTTCCTGGGAGGGCCGCAGTTCCACCGTCATCAGACGGCGTACCGTTTCTTCCCGGATGGCGGTGATCATAGCCTGGAACATTTCATAGCCTTCTTCTTTGTAGGCAATGACCGGATCGTGCTGGCCGTAGGCCCGCAGACCGATGCCCTGCTTCAGATCGTCCATAGCATCGATGTTATCCATCCAGTATTCGTCAACCACCCGGAGCATAACCACCCGCTCCAGTTCCCGCATCACATTGGGGGTATACCGGCTTTCCTTCTGGGCATACAGTTTTTGAGCGGCGCAGAGGATTTCTTCTGTTAAGTCCTGCTGATTTTGGGCTTCAAACACTTTCCCCAAAGGATAGTAGATGCCCTGCATTTTGCTGTTTACGGCCTGGAGGCTTTCCTGGGTTACCTGGCCGCCAAAGTCAGACAGGATATCGGCAACCGTAGAAGTAACCACCTGCTGCAGCATATTGGCAATGCTCTGCTGCAGGTCTTCCCCGTCCAGCACTTTTTGCCGCTGGGCGTAGATAACTTCACGCTGGGTATTCATTACGTTATCGTATTCCAAAACATTCTTTCTGGAACGGAAATTCCGGCTTTCCACGCTCTTTTGGGCGTTTTCCACTGCGCCGGAAAGAATTTTTGCATCAATGGGGGTATCCTCGTCCAGGCCCAGGGCATCCATCATACCCATTACCCGGTCAGAGGAGAACAGACGCATCAAATCGTCCTGCAGACTCAGGAAGAAACGGCTTTCGCCCGGGTCACCCTGACGGCCGGAACGGCCCCGCAACTGGTTGTCAATACGGCGGGACTCGTGGCGCTCGGTGCCAATGATGTAAAGACCGCCGGCCTGTCTGACCTGCTGAGCCTCCTGGGCCATTTGGGCCTTATACTTTGCCAAAAGGTCTTTATACTTGCTGCGAACGGCCAGAATTTCCGGGTTGGTTGTTTCGGAGAAGGCGTTGGCTTCCCGCAGGATTTCTTCCGGCAGATTTTCTTTGGACAGTTCTGCCAAAGCCATATATTCTGCGTTGCCGCCCAGCACAATGTCCGTACCACGACCTGCCATATTAGTGGCGATGGTAACCGCACCCAATTTGCCTGCCTGGGCAACAATCTGGGCTTCCTGCTGGTGGTTTTTGGCGTTAAGCACATTGTGGGCAATGCCGGTACGCTTCAGCAGTTTGCTGAGCAGTTCGCTTTTTTCAATGGAAACCGTACCAACCAGCACAGGCTGACCCTTCTGGTGACAAGCCTGAACCTGGGCGATAATGGCTTTATATTTGCCGTTAATGGTCTTATACACTGCATCGTTGTGGTCTTTCCGGGCAACGGGGCGGTTGGTGGGAATTTCCACCACATCCAGCCGATAAATGGCCTCAAATTCCTCTGCCTCTGTCAGCGCCGTACCGGTCATACCGGATAGTTTTTGGTAAAGACGGAAGAAGTTTTGGAAGGTGATGGTGGCCAGGGTTTTGCTTTCCCCTGCTACCGCTACCTTTTCCTTGGCTTCAATGGCCTGGTGCAAACCTTCGTTGTACCGACGTCCAAACATCAGACGGCCTGTAAATTCGTCAACAATGATAATCTGCCCGTCCCGCACCACATAGTCGATGTCCTTCTTCATTAAGCCTCGGGCCTTCATTGCCTGGTTCAGATGATGAGAAAGGGTGGCGTTTTCCGGGTCAGAAAGGTTTTCAATGCCGAAATGCCGTTCTGCCTTGGCAATGCCGGTGGCAGTGAGGGAAACAGAGTGGGACTTCTCATCCACGAAATAGTCGCAGTCGTAATTGTCGTGTACTTCTTTGTCTTCTGTTTTGGCAAAGACCTTCTTTTTAAGGCTTGCAACAAAACTGTCTGCCTGCTGGTAAAGAATGGAGGAGTCCTCTCCCTTGCCGGAAATAATCAGAGGGGTACGGGCTTCGTCCACCAAAATGGAGTCCACTTCGTCCACAATGGCAAAGGCGTGACCCCGCTGTACCAGGTCCTGCTTATAGATGGCCATATTATCCCGCAGGTAGTCAAAGCCCAGTTCATTGTTGGTGCAGTAAGTGATGTCAGCGGCATAGGCCACCCGGCGATCTGCAGGGGTCATTCCGGGAATAACCAGGCCAACGGAAAGGCCCATATACCGGTGAACTTTGCCCATCCATTCAGAGTCGCGCTTGGCAAGGTAATCGTTTACCGTCACCACATGGACACCCTGGCCTGTCAGGGCATTCAGGTAGCAGGGAAGAACGGCAACCAGGGTTTTACCTTCACCGGTTTTCATTTCTGCAATCCGGCCCTGATGCAGGATGATGCCACCCATTAACTGCACGGGATAGGGCCGCATACCCAGCACCCGGTCCGCAGCCTCCCGAATGGCGGCAAAGGCTTCCGGAAGCAAATCATCCAAGGTTTCGCCACCGGCCAGCCGGGTCTTAAAAAGGGTGGTTTTTGCCTTCAGTTCTTCTTCGGGAAGGGCCTTATATTCCTCTTCCAGGGCAAGAATTTTATCTACAAGAGGGGCGATTTTTTTGATTTCCCGCTCACTTCTTGTGCCAAACATCTTTGTAAACAGTCCCATAGTAATCTCCTTAGGGTGCAGAGCACATATTTTTACCATTATAACACAGAAAAAGAAAAAAGAATAGCATTTTTGTAAATCTTCTGCGGTACAAAAGAAAAATGGGAAGTTTCAAACTTCCCATTTTGTTATTTAATTGGGCGGCTTTTTTCCTGCAATAAGAGCAAGTCGGAAATGATGCTATTAGACACCAAAAAGCCGGTGGGGGTCAAATACCAATGCCCTTCGTAGGATCGAGCTGCAAGCCCTTCTTTTTTGCACCGGGTAAGCAGCCGTTCCAGGGGACGGAAAGGCAGGCGGTAACGGTTTTCATATTCTTCCGGGTCAATGCCGTGAACCGTCCGCAGACCCATCATCAGGTATTCTGCCGCCCGTTCCCGGTGGGAAATTTCCTGGACTTCTTCCATCACCTGTCCGCCCCGTTCCATCTGCTGGATATAGGTCATCACATCCCGGACAGCGCTGAAACGGCGGCCGCCAAAGTCGGAACTGGCATCAGGGCCAAAACCCAGATACTCTCCACCGGTCCAATATTTCAGATTGTGGCGGGAGACCATACCCCGACGGCAGAAGTTGGAAATTTCATACTGGCGGTAGCCCCGCTCTTTCAAAATATCCACGCAGCGCAGGTACATATCTGCCTGGGCATCATCGTCTGCCAGGTTATAAAAATCCCGGGAGGCGTGCAAAGGGGTGCCTTCTTCCACTTTCAGGGCGTAGCAACTGATATGTTCCGGCGCAAGGGAGAGGACATTTTGCAAAGTCTTTTCCCAGGTGGAAAGGTTTTGCCCCGGCAGACCGAACATCAAATCTACAGAAAGGTTTCTGAAACCCCGCCTGCGGATGGCGTGTACCGCATCCACTGCCTGCTGGTAGGTGTGCACTCTGCCCAGCATATGCAAAATGTTATCATCGTCGCATTGAATACCCAAACTGACCCGGTTAAACCCTTCCCGGCGGAGTTGGCGAAGAAGATGGTCGCTGACGGACTCCGGGTTGGCTTCAAAGGTGATTTCTGCCCGGGGCGCCACATCAAAATGTTTGCGGATGGTATTGAGAATGGTGGTTAGGCCTTCTGCACCGAAGTGAGAGGGGGTGCCGCCGCCAAAATAGATGGTATCCACCTGGTAGCCGGGGGCCTGGGGCGCTGTTTCTGCAATGTGGGTGCAAATGGCCTGCATATACCGTTCCATCAAAGCCTCGTCTTTGCCGGTGACGGAGTAGAAGTCACAGTACTGGCACTTGGCCTTGCAGAAAGGAATGTGGATATAAATGCCCAAAGGGGTTTTGGATTTTCTCTGAAACAAAGGCATACTTAATCCTCGTCTAACTTTAATACAGCCATAAAGGCCTCGGAAGGAACGGAGACAGTGCCAAAGGTACGCATCCGCTTTTTGCCTTCCTTCTGCTTTTCCAGCAGTTTCTTCTTCCGGGTAATATCACCGCCGTAGCACTTGGCCAGCACGTCTTTGCGGAGGGCCTTAATGGTTTCCCGGGCGATAATCTTGCCGCCGATGGCGGCCTGCACCGGAATTTCAAACTGGGCGCGGGGGATGTTCTCCTTCAGTTTTTCGCAAATCTTTCTGGCTCTGGGATAGGCATTGTCTGCAAAGAGGATAAAACTGAGGGCATCCACGATGTCGCCGTTGAGGAGAATGTCCAGTTTTACAAGGCGGCTGGGGCGGTAGCCAATCAGTTCATAGTCCAGGGAGCCGTAGCCCCGGGTGCGGGACTTGAGGGCGTCAAAGAAGTCGTAGATAATTTCATTCAGGGGCATTTCGTAGTGCAGTTCCACCCGGTTGGCATCCAGATAGACCATATCTTTGAATTCGCCCCGGCGGGAAGTAGCCAAATCCATAATGTTGCCCACATATTCCTGGGGCGCCATCAGATTAACCTTTACGAAAGGCTCTTCTGCCAACTGGATTTCCATAGGATCGGGGTAATCCAGGGGATTGTCTACCATCAGCACCGTGCCGTCATTTTTGGTGACCCGGTAACTAACGTTGGGGGCAGTGGTAATCAGATCCAGGTTGTATTCCCGTTCCAGTCGCTCCTGGATGATTTCCATATGGAGAAGGCCCAGGAAACCGCAGCGGAAGCCAAAGCCCAGGGCGATGGAACTTTCCAGTTCGTAACTCATTGAAGCATCGTTCAGTTTCAGTTTTTCCAGGGCTTCCCGCAAATCCTGATACTTGGCGCCGTCGGCAGGGTATACGCCGGAATAGACCATCGGCTGTACCTTCCGGTAGCCGGGCAGGGGCTTTGCCGCAGGATTTTCCACAGAAGTGATGGTGTCGCCCACCTGGGTGTCTGCTACATTTTTAATGGAAGCGGTGATATAGCCTACTTCCCCGGCACCCAGGGCATCCCGGGGAGTCAACCCCAGGGGGTTCATCGTGCCAACTTCCACCACTTTATAGACAGCGCCGGTGGCCATCATTTTAATTTCCATACCCGGGCGGACAGTGCCTTCTTTAATCCGGGTGTAAACAATAACACCCCGGTAAGCATCATACTGGCTGTCAAAAATAAGGGCCTGCAAAGGGGCATTCCGGTCCCCTTTGGGGCAGGGAACATCCCGGACAATCATTTCCAGCACCGCAGGAATGTTAATGCCGTTTTTGGCAGAAATTTCCGGTGCATCCTCTGCCGGCACGCAGATAATATCCTCAATTTCCTGCTTGACTTCCCGGGGCCGGGCAGAGGGCAGGTCAATCTTATTGATAACAGGCAATACTTCCAGGCCTGCATCTGTAGCCAGGAAGGTATTTGCCAGAGTCTGGGCCTCTACACCCTGGCTGGCATCCACCACCAGCACAGCGCCCTCACAGGCAGCCAAAGAACGGCTGACTTCGTAGTTAAAGTCCACGTGGCCGGGGGTGTCAATCAGGTTCAGAGCATAGGTTTCCCCGTCCTGCGCCCGGTAGGTAAGTTGCACAGCGGTGGCCTTGATGGTAATGCCCCGCTCCCGCTCCAGATCCATAGAGTCCAGAATTTGGTTCTCCATTTCCCGGCTGTCGACGGCGTTGCATTCTTCCAAAAGCCGGTCTGCCAAGGTGGATTTACCGTGATCAATGTGGGCAATAATGGAAAAATTTCTGATTTTGGAAAGGTCAGTCATAAAATCCCTCTAACAATGGTTTTTTAATGATTATACCGAACTTTTCCCAAAAAGTAAACTGTATCTTTGGCCGAAAAATGGGGAAACATAGCTATTGGGTAACCGCTGCAAAAATCTTACTGACCTAATAAGGACTGCTTGGGAATGAAAAGTGAAAAAAATGTAAAAATATTTCAAAAAACCCCTTGTCAAAAGGGAAAAAGCAGGCTATAGTCTTACAGCATTGAAAAAAGAAGGATTTTGCAGGAACAAAGGAGAGAAAGAATGAGCAAGAAAGCAACAAAGACCCCGGAAGAACTCCAGGCCGCTCTGCAGGAATTGATTGCCCAGGGCCGGAAGGAAGGCATGGTGCGCGCCACCGAACTGAATGCTATCCTGGAAAAGATGGACCTGACTCCGGAAAAAATTGAAGAAGTGTATGACCGGTTTGAGGCCATGAATATTCAGATAATGGGCACCGAACTGGAATTGGATTTGGACGATGATCTGGATCTGGATTTGGTGGATGGCATCGATGACGACCTGACGCTGGATGAAGAGGATCTGGTTGATCCTGTGGACTTGGCCGCAGAGTATAACCTGGACGACCCGGTGCGTATGTACCTGAAAGAAATCGGTCAGATTAAACTGCTGACCCCGGAAGAGGAAGTGGATCTTGCCCGCCGGGTCAGTGAGGGCGATCAGGCGGCAAAGGATAAGTTGACAGAAGCCAACCTCCGTCTAGTGGTTTCCATCGCCAAGAAGTATTCCGGCAGAGGCCTGCATATTCTGGACCTGATTCAGGAAGGCAACACCGGCCTTATCCGGGCAGTTGACAAGTTTGACTACAAAAAGGGAAACAAATTCTCTACATATGCCACCTGGTGGATTCGGCAGGCCATCACCCGCGCCATTGCCGACCAGGCCCGTACCATCCGGGTGCCGGTGCATATGGTAGAAGTTATCAATAAAGCCACCCGCTGCAACCGGAAACTGGTGCAGGAACTGGGCCGTGAGCCCACTGTGGAGGAAATCGCCGCCGAATTGAATTTGCCTGTGGAAAAGATTATTGAGGCAAACCGTACCGCTGCCGATACCCTCAGCTTGGACACCCCTGTTGGCGACGAAGAAGACACCTCCATCGGCTCCTTCGTGGAAGACGAGCGGACTCCCGGTCCTGCTGATGCCACTTCCAATGCGCTCCTTGCAGAAGCCCTGAAGGAAATCCTGGACACCCTGACAGAAAGAGAAGCCGATGTGCTGCGGATGCGCTTTGGTATGTACGATGGCCGTACCCACACCCTGGAAGAAGTGGGCCAGAATTTCCACGTCACCCGTGAAAGAATTCGCCAGATTGAAAACAAGGCAATCCGCAAACTGCGCCACCCCAGCCGGGCAAAGAAGATTAAAGATTTCTACTGCTAAAATAAGACCCCGTTTTCTTCTGAAAACGGGGTTTTGCAAAAAAGCAGAAAGGGGCATTCCATGGAAGAAAGAAACTATGGCATAGACCTTTTGCGAATTTTCTCTATGTTTCTGATTGTGATTTTACATATATTAAGACACGGTGGGGTGGAGGCCGCCCTCACTCCGGGCAGCATAGATGCCCATATAATGCAGCTATTGAAGGCGGCAGGCTATTGCGCGGTGAATTGCTTTGCCATTATTACCGGTTACGTAATGTGTAATGCAAAGCCCCGGATTTCCAAAGCGCTGCAGCTATGGCTGCAGACGGCCTTTTATACCGTTGGCATTACAGTCCTGTTTTTCTTCCTTTTTTCCAAAGACCTGGGGTTGAAGGATGGGCTGAACGCCCTTTTGCCGGTGAGTCGGGGCCAATACTGGTTTATAACGGCCTATTTTGGAATGTACTTGCTTTCGCCTTTTTTGAATTTGGCAGTGCAGAATATGGAAAAGAAAACATATGGAGGACTGCTTGCCATCTTCTTTGTGGCCTTTTCCCTTGTGCCTACGGCGCTCACATCCGGTATGTTTAACCTGGGCGGTGGCTATAGCACTATCTGGCTGTGCCTTATGTACCTGGTGGGCGGCTATATGAAGCGGTTTGCCCTTGTGGAGAAAGTAAAAAGCAGCAGAATGCTTTTGTGCTACGGCATTTGTGTGGGGCTTACATTCCTTTCAAAAACCGTACTTGCCCGGTTAGGAGATGCCGTCCTTGGCAGACCCCTTCCCCAGGATATGCTTTATCAATACATTTCCCCTACAGTGGTGTTGGCTGCGGTGTTTTTGGTGTTGGCTTTTGCCAAACTGTCTGTGAAGGGATGGGCGCAAAAGATGGTTGCCTATTTTGCCCCGGCGGCATTGGGGGTGTACCTCATTCACGACAATAGTTTTGTCCGGGAGCAACTATGGAAGGGCGTTGGTCAGCAGATTGCAGGGCAAACTACCCTGATGATGGTGCTCAGCATTTTGGGGACAGCCCTTGGAATCGTTTTGGCGTGCCTGCTGATTGATCGGGTGCGGATATATCTGTTCCAATTTGTCCGGATCCCCCAGTTGTGTCAGAAGGTGGATAGCGGCATCAGCCGTTTCTGGGATAAATTTAATAAGGAATAAGAACATCCCCGGAGCATTGCTCCGGGGGTTCATAGTTTCGCCCATAGCATATCCAATTTTTCGTAGGCCCACATGGCAAAGGCGCTGATGGGAATCCAAAGGCAAAAGAATTTCAGACAAATTTGCCCATGAAAATTCAGAAATTGCCGACGGTAGTCCCAAATCTCATAGGACCGGTTAAAAATAAGGCCCGCCAGTAGCTCTACGGACGTGATAACCACTGCCCCCAGTAGTAACCGTAGGGGTAAATAGAGTTGCGGTCTAAGCATCTGTAATTTTCCCAATAACAAAAAACAAAGCCCTCCGGCCAGGAACATACTGTAGTGGCTAAAACCTCGCCACCCAATCTCCAGCGAAACATAAGCTGTCCCTCCCAATAAAAAGAATACAAGCAGGCGCAGTCCTTGCAATATTTTCACCTCTCCACTTTCTAAAGGAAGTTTTTCCAAAAAACTTTAGAAAATGCGAAATTTTCTCTTGACAAACCATAAAGCCTTGTATATAATGACATAGCACTTTGGGCGGCTTGCTCAAATATGGCGGCGTAACTCAGTTGGTAGAGTAGCCGGTTCATACCCGGTATGTCACCTGTTCGAATCAGGTCGCCGCTACCAG
>RHMF01000421.1_pt1 | contig 26377 bp, 49 predicted proteins | sample 5365151 | NCBI WGS metagenome assembly RHMF01 (sample SAMN10266501, study PRJNA497801) | feces metagenome | isolation source: feces | host: Bos taurus | place: China: Prairie of Fairy Mountain | collected 2017-08-14 | reverse complement strand
GTCCATGTTCTTTCTCCTTAAACTCACTAGCCATAGCCATAAACCATTTGGCTTCTCCTTCACATTTACAGGCATGACCGGGGAAGAAGTCGGGGTTTATTCTTGGCTCACAGTCCGTACATCCTTGACAGTTCTCTTTGATTAGGAACTCAACAAACCCATCTATAATTTCATCCATTCTTCATACCTCACATAAAATCAAATATAGTCATCTGCCTGTCTGTTGGTTCCCACGCATATTCGCCATTATTCCAACTGTCCCTTGCTTCCCAGTTCATAGACCTATGCTTTCCTTCTTTTCCACATACAAGGCAGACATAATATCCATTACTCTCGAAACTTAACTCCGTAAAGAATTTTGGATATACACCGCAACACTTATTACACCAAGTCCCATACCAGAAAGACTTACTATCTCCAAGTTTGTCTTGATATTCCTTTTCTTCCTTTGCAGTTCTTAATTCATACAAAGGCTCTTTACGTGTTCTTATGTTCCCATTGCCGGATATTATGACTGTCTGTAATGGAATGTCCTTGCCTCTCATAAATCACTCAAAGGGCAGTTCTTACAAACTTCTTCCCACATTGTTTCATAGCCAAGGTCATCTTCATTCACTTGGTACTGCTCCGGGTATTTGCAGTAGTTATCACAGATATTTGACTTTAATTCTTCCATATCTTCTTGGAAGCCTTGCATTGTTATAGACATACCGTTTCTCCTCTCTTAACCAACTTCAAATCATATCCCATATAGTCCAAGATAGCCTCAAAGGTGTCCGCAGATGGAAGACACTCTCCGTTCTCCCATCTTTTCAAACTATTCTTTGTTAGCCCGGACTCCTTTGATATTTGGTAACAGGACTTCCCCGATTCCTTAATGGCTATCTGTATAACCTGTGTGGGAGCTAATATCTTTTCGTTATAACGAATCATTCAATTTCTCCTTATATTGCTCCTCGAATAATTCAAGCCCCTGTGAGATAATGTGTCTTACCCAGTCGAAGGAATATCCCATCTGGTTGGCAATGTCCTTCATAGACAGACAGTAGACATATCTCAAAGACAGAGCATTTTTAATCTTGTAATTACAATTAAGCTTATAAATCTCGTCAACTATGGTATCCACCAACTCCAAGTAGGCTTCTATCCGTTTGTAAATTTTCTGTTCGTAGTCAACATAGCTTCCAACAGTATCTTCAAGGCCTGCGTTCTTAATCGAGGTCTGCACCTTGTCTTTTTTAAGTTCCTTCGTTCCGGTCTTCATAGCCATTTCTTTTAATTCGGCTAACCTCTCCTGTTCCTTTCGGATCGTGAGGCGAATGTCTTTGATTTGGTTTAAGTATTCCTTTGCAGTCATTCCTTGCCCCCTTCCGTGAGCTTACGGATGGAGATTTCTTTATCTAACATCCGAAGAACCAACAACATCTCCTCTCGTGACAAGTGAATATCAATTCCTGTGCTATTCGCAGTCATTTCTTTTGTCTTAATTCTGCTTCTTAATGCCTCAACCTTGATTAGTTCCATCCGTACACCCCCTGTATCTCGTAAGCTACCTCTTTGGCTCTCTCTTCGTCCTGATAACATCCGTAATACCAAAACTCGTTATCAATGACCGAACAGACAATAAAACCTTTTGCATCATCCGGCAGATTATTTACTTTTACTTCCATATCATTTCTCCTTTCACATTGGCGGAAAAGACATCAAAGCCATAAGTCCGAAGAATACTCCTAAAACCACTAGAACCATTCCCAGAACTAAAGAATCTTCTCCCTCAAAGTCATCTAGTACCCAAGCTCCTGCGATAGTTGCTATAATCGCAAGAATTAACAAAACTATCTTCATGCTCCATTACTCCTCATAATCTCTAACAAGTATTCCTTCTGTGTTTCCGTGATAACCTGTATCGGCTCTGTTTTGTGGATACAGGTTCGGTAGTTCCCCTCTAGCCCTTCGACCTCAACCAAAATGTAGGTCGGGTGTTCTTCAATGACCTTTGCCGGAACTTCCCTTGCGTATATTCCATTAGTTTTTATCCACATATCACACCTCAAACTTTGGAACTCCTACCGCGTCCTCGAAGTCTTCTTCCTTCTTCAAGTCCTTGTCGAGTTCTTCAAACCACATATAATCCCCTAAAAACTTCAAAACACATCCACCAAGTTTTCCGTGGCGGCTTTTAACGACTTCACAACCCTTTTCCCCTTCGGTCTTTAAATTCCAAAGCATTATGATGTTTGCCGCGTCCTGTTCGATTTGCCCGGACTCTCGAAGGTCTGCCATTGTCGGCTTTTTCTTTCGTTCCGACTCTCGGTTTAACTGACTTAACAGGATAACGTGGCATTTAAGCTCCGAAGCCATTCTCTTTAACTCGGAAGATATTTCTCCGATTTCTGCGGTTTTATTTCCCCTGTAAGTGCCTCTCGCTCTCATCAACTGGAGATAATCAATAATCACAATGTCAAAGCCCATCTTCTTCGTAATGCTCTTGATCTCGTCAACGGAATAAACATTGTCGGCAACCATAATCTTTGACTTTGCCAACTTCTCTCGTGCCAAGTTATAGTCTTTCTCTTCGTTTCCGAGAAAATTCTTCGCATTTCTCACTCGGTCGAGTTTTATCATTGCCTCGGTTGACAACATTCGCTCGTAGACCTGTTCTTTTGACATCTCAAGCTCAAAGAGTCCGATTTTATAATCTTGAACCATCAACAACTTTGCTATTTGGATAACCAAAGCACTTTTACCAACCGCGGGTCTTGCACCGATAACCGTTACATCCCCTCGGTCTAATCGTCCAAGGCAGGAGTCGATTTTATTGAGTCCAATGTGAATCATCTCTCTTTCGCAGAAGTGTTTCCCGGTTTCTTCCTCTACTATCTGTGCCATGGAAGACATTCGGTATTCTTTTCTTGTCTGCAATTCCTCAAGACGAATCATCAACCGCTCAACTATCGCGTCTACGTTTGTTGAGTTGACATTGATTTTTGAACCCAACCAATTTACCTGTCGAGCTTTGAACTCTTGGTACAACTGCTCTGCCGCTTCCTTAACATCAACATTGATTAGGTTTGCAATGGAATAAGAGATTTCCGTTATTGCTTCCGGGTTGTCCTTAAATCTGTCCTGAACGACAAGAGCATTAAAGGTGTTGCCGCTTTGGTATTGATCCAAACAGAACTTATAGACTTCCTTGTGTACCTTATTCTCAAACATATCCGGTGTTATCCAACCGGACACATCTTCAATTCTTTCAGGCTCATAGATGATAGAGCCGATAATTTGATTACTTGCTTCCATCTTCCACCTCTATGTAGTTGTAAATATTGTTCATCAAGGTATCAATGTTCATCCAATAAGTGAAATCGTTAGGGTCTTGTGTCTTCGCGTAGTTATTCATTCCCTGCGCTATCTGGTCTGGAGTGTATTTGGTTCTCTTCTTTTCCCCTTTGATTACACATCCGGTAGTACACCAAGCAATAAACTTGTTTTTTGCGTCTATCTTTTTCCCCTTCTTTTTAGGGTAAGGTTTATAGAGCTTTTCAAAAATCTCCCCTAACGCGGTCCGAGAATCGGACATATTATTATTAACCTTACCTATACTATCCTTACCTAACCTAACCTCGGTATCCATTCTGTATCCATTCTGTATACAAGTTGTATCCATTCCGTTTACATCCAACGTGTAAGAGCCATTTTCCTTGACTTTTAACATCCTTTTTTCTTCCTGATAGACGGTCGGATGGAATCGGTCTTTTTGGATGTAGTTGTGCATCTTCCAATGCTTAACCACGATAACCCCGGAATCATAGGCAATTAAGAAGCTCTTCATAATCAAGAGGTTGTAATCATCGTCCGAAGCATTTATCATTCGTTGAATCTTTCGCGGATTATTTACGAACCCCTCATCATCTGCCGCCATGTTAATGTGGAAGTATAAAGCCTGCGCGGAAAGTGGCATATCCAAGAACGCGTCACTCTCCGTAATCTTTTTAGTAAACATTCTTCGCTCTGCCATTACTTCGCCCCCTTAACATAATTTTCCAAGAGCTTAATAATTACGAGGTTTAGGCCATCCGATATGTCGTGTCCGAAGTATCCGGCAGTAATTCCGATTTGGCTACCGTTGCGAAGTTCTTCCAAGACCTCTTCTGCCTCTTTCTTTAACTTCCGCATAGCAATTTCTTTGATTTCTTCTTCAAGTTCCATTTCCTGCTCCTTCCTATTCCTCAAACGGTAATCTGTTCAAATAAGCCCGGTATAGCTTCTTCCAGTCCTTAAATCTCATACAGACTAAAACTTCTTCTCTTGATCTCTTGAAAAAGACCGTTGGCATACCATCTTTTCGTTTCTCTGACTCTTCGACCGCCTGTTTCATTGCCGCGTGAATGTTAAGTTTCTCAACAAACTTGTTTTCAACGTGTATATTAGGAAGACCGATTACATCAGATGTCTTCTGGAATACAGAGCCGCGTTTAATATCTTCCGGATCAATTAAGTCTCCAAATGCTTCTCGGAACATATCGCGGATGACCCGCTCTCCGTATTCTCCCTTACGTTTTTCCTTTAATCCCATGGCTCTACCTCAACAACGATTCGGACATATCCGGCATTGATAGCCTCTTCCAACTCGTTTACATTTCCGCCCTGCTCTAAATAATCTTCAAGGCTCATATACTCGTAGAACCAGTCATTGAACTTCTCATGCTCTGGGTTGTAAATTATAAAGTGGTTCTTATGTAAGTCCGACAACTCATTTACGTTAAAAAACTCGATTTCATATCTTCTGTTGTAGTTTTTCATTATTTCCCCTTTCTCTCCGCCCCGAAGGGCAGAGGTAAAATTGGCTTTCAAGTGACGGTTTGTGGTATAAATATTCACTTAAAAAGCAAAGTTTCTTTTAGGCTTTCGCCCTGGTGTTACAACCAACTTTTCCCAAAAATGGCTCTAAATTCTTCCCTTGAGTGCTTACTTTCAAAAGTTGTTTGAGCCATTTGTTTGAGCTTTAGTTCTTCTTCCCGGTTCGTATGAATCATTTCGTGGCACCGGAAACACAAATATAGTTTCATCCCTGTTTCTTCTGATTTGGTTCGATTCGCCCAACCGCTAAAAACGTGGTGGATGTGTAGCCCTTCTGTGGTGTGGCAAAGGTAACACTCTCTTTCACTTTGTAATATTGATTCCATCTCCCCACCTCGCGTTCATTTCTGCTATTTGGTCCGGAGTCATCGTCTCTATTCCAAGTTGTTTTGCTTCCAGAACCACTCCGTCTATAAGTCGTGACATTTCCTTGGAGTCCATTTCCGAACTTCCCTTCACTCGCAAATAACAGTTAAAATCTTTGTCTCCTATTCTCCGGGTATCGAACTTAAAGAAATGATCCGAGAATTTACTCATATCCACATCTGCGATAACCGTAATAGGTGGAACTTCTTCGTCTATCGTTCCATAGGCAAATAACATCTGCTCGTAGACTTCCTCTTTCGTGCTTTGAATCTTCTCTGCTATCTTGGAACACATAACCCAAAGATAAGAGTTACTATCGAGACTTCGTTTTTCGTGCCATTTAACCAACTTCAACCGATAGTCGGTATCTTTTACCAAGGTTTCTAATTCGTGCCGATTTGCCCCCTTTAATTGGATTACAAGGCTATCCGACAGAATAGAAACGACCTGACATTTACTTTCCATCTTCTTTTTCCTTTAGCTTCATAAGAACTTTGTCTCTCATAGCGGAAGTAATATCCTCTGCTTTCTTTACCTTGCAGAACGAAAGCAAATTCTCTTCTGTTCCACCTGCGGAAGTCCAAGTATTAACCAAAATGCTTAATTCTTTCTTTTGTAATGGTTGATTATGAATTGCATTTGTGACTTCTTCTGCACTTGCGATGGATGTTTCAACTCCCAAACCAAGGAAGCCTAAAGCACGACCACAAGCCGAGGTTTCGCAATTCTCGATATAAGATGTTTTGTTGATATAGGATGAGTCTTCCTTTTCATAGGCAAACCCAGTAGCCAGAACCAAATCTCCGTTCTTTATGGTTGCCTTGAAAATGCACATCCCATTGTTATTTGAAAGCATTTCCGTTTCAATAGTTCCTTCCGGGAACAATTTACGGAAAGCTAAAATTCTCTGATTAACAGTGGCATATTCTTTGCCCTTAATTGGCATAGTCTGTAATTCGGCATTTACTGCCTGTAAGTCTTTAAATTCCATGGCTATTCTCCTTATACAAATTCTTGTTTTTAATGGCTTCTTCTAACGTATAAAAGCGGTAAATTTTTCCCTTATGATGAAAACAATACTTTTTGTGTAAATGCGGTTGTTTATCAATGAAGATTCCGACAACTCCGGTATCCTTATTTGGAAGTCGTGTGGTGTTGTCTATCTGCATTTGTCTTGTCGCAAGCCTCAAGTTTTCGATTCGGTTATCTGTTCTGTTTCTGTTTATGTGGTCTATTTCCATGCTTGGAAATTCCCCATAATTTAAAAGCCAAGCTATCCTGTGAGCCTTAAACTGCTTTCCCTTGATTTTCAAAATCAAATAACCGTCTTTGTCGTAACTTCCAAGACCGCCTTTTCTGTCATCTCTTGTAATCGTTCCATCTTGGTTGTATGAAAAATGCTTCAAAATATACTCTTTATAATTTGAGATTTCCATTACTGCTCTCCCCGCTCTAACATAGCCATTGGAACACCCAACATTGAACCAATAACCTTACGATCTAAAACCTTGTGATTAAGGATGTAGTCAACCGCCATCTGCTTTTGGTATTTAAGGTTATTAAGTTCAATTCCTGTTTGGATGTACTCTTTCTGTGGTACTACCACTTTTTCAGGTGTCTCTGCTTTCTTGAAATTCATTTCTTTTCTCCCTTCTTAAAAACAATTTGCTTCCTGTCCGTAATGGATAAGCTCTAACTCGTGACTTCTTGTTAAAACCTGCTCAACGTATCCGTCATACCTGTAAGTCTTTTGCCCGCAATAATGGCTTAATGCTTCGTCAACCTCGCAGTCGTAATAAAGTAAAATCTCACAGGCTTTCCGAATCTGCTTCTCTTCTGTGTCGTAGTCATAACCGTGAACCGCTCCATTGATTTGGCAGATACCATAACAACTTCCGTTTGTGGCGGACATCTGACCGCTTGACTCCCTCTCAATGAGTGCCATTAAAAGTTCGGGTTGTATTCCGTACTCTGCACCGATGGTTCTACAAAGTTCCTGTTGGCTTTCAGGTATCCAAGTATCATTTGCTCCTGCCTTTACCGGCACAGAGATAAGACAGACTACCAACAGAGGAATAATTAGTTTTTTCAATTTTTCTCATCTCCTTCTGTAACACTTCCCCAAATGTGACTTCGCTTCTGATCCGATTCGCAGTCAAAGGAGCTTTAACACCCTTCATTGACTTTGGCCTTGAACCATCCGCTCTTATGTGTGATATGTTCATAATTTCCTTTCCTTGCGAATAAGTACCCACCTAGCAAACGATTTTTTGATTTAAACCCTTTAGGCTTATACTTCTTCGTCTTCAAATTCTTCGTCCGTTTCTATGGGCGTAGGCTCGTCCTTTTTTGGTCTGTGACCCATTCGGTATTCCCACAACGGACATTCCGTCACGTTACACAACCTAACTTCCACGAACTGACCGCAAGCACAGTCCATACACTTCGCACGAATTGCTTTTAATGGTGTTCTAATTGCCATTTATTCTCCTTTCTTGGTTGCTTTATCGCAACCTTTTAAGCAAAAAAAATTACAGGATAAAGTATTCGTCTGCGCTAATGTTATAAGTCTGGCAAATCGTCCGAACCTGCTCAATACTTATATCCTGCTTTCCGTTTAACTTTAAGTTTAAGTTGGATTCCGCAATTCCAAGGGCTTCCGCAACCTCGCTCTGCTTGATTCGGTGTTCAACCAACCAACCCTTAAACTTATCATACGATTTTAAGCTTGGCATATTCACACTCCTTTCTCGTGTTGCTTTATCGCAACCACAAGTACAATATACTCCAACACAATTATTATGTCAACAATAATTTCTATTTCGCAACAAATAATTTTGTGATATACTTTGACAGAAAGGAGTTGAGGTGTTATGGAGTATGATTTTTCGCAACGATTACGAGATTTGAGAGCAGAAAGAAATCAGACTTTGGAAGAAGTTTCCGATGGTGTCAACCGAATGTTAGGAACAAAATTATCAAAGGGGCAATTATCGAAATTTGAAAAAGGACAGAATAAAGCCTCTATTGATAATGCTATTGCTCTTGCTATTTATTATGGAGTTTCCCTTGATTACATTCTTGGCCTAACGGATGATAGGCAAATACGTTCAATGGATAGAATTATGGCCTATGTTCAACGAATAAGAACTTTACAGGAGAAAAACAATGAAGATAGCTCTTTACATTAGAGTTTCGACACTCCAACAGGTAGAAAAAGGACAAAGTGTACCCGAACAGAAGAAACGACTTAAGGCCTATTGCGATTCTAAAGGGTGGACGGACTATGAATTTTTCGTTGACCCCGGACACTCTGGGAGCAACATGGACCGCCCTGCTCTTCAAAAGATGATTTCGCAGATCAAGAGATTCGACCTTGTATTGGTTTACAAGCTCGACCGATTATCAAGAAACCAAAGGGATACACTTTATCTCATTGAAGATGTATTCAATGCCAACGGAGTAGACTTTAACTCAATTACAGAGAACTTCGATACTTCTACCCCTGTCGGAAAGTTAATGCTTTCAATGATGTCTGCCTTTGCAGAGTTGGAAAGACAACAAATAAACGAGCGGATGACGATGGGAAGACTTGCCGCCGCCAACCTTGGAAAATGGCGCGGTGGTTCTGGAGTGCCGACAGGTTACATCTACTCCCCAAAGTCTAAAGGTGGCTCTGGACGATTAGAGATAGACGATACCAAGGCAGAATATGTCCGAGAAATGTTTTCTCTTGCACTTAAAGGGTATTCCCTTACTCACATCAAGGAAGTAATGGAAAAGCAAGGATTACACACCGCCACCGCCAACGTGGTTAAGACTATCCTTACAAACCCTATCTATATCGGATACCAACGATATGCAGGGGAAGTCTACCCATCCAACCACACACCGATTATCGACAGAGAAACCTTTGATAAAGTCCAAGAGATAGTCGCAGATAAAACCAAAAACACAGTAAAACGGAAACACCTTCTAACAGGTTTCCTCTATTGCTCTTGCGGTTCTCGTGCTTGTTACCACAAAGCCGGAAAGTATGAATACTATGAGTGTTATACAAGAATGGCTCATAAGACCATGAGGAAGACCGACAAAACGTGTTCTAACAAGATTTGGAGAATGAAAGACCTTGAGGAAACGATTTGGGATGTTTTGGAAGAATTGGAATATGAGGATGTAATCTCCGAATCTCCTGATCTGATTACTCCGAAGAAAAAGGAACTTGAAAAGGTCGAAAAGAAAATTGAGAAGTTAATGGACTTATACTTGGTGGATGGAATACCACAGGATAGCCTTATAACGCGTTTAAATGCCCTAAATCGGGAAAAAGACACTTTATCCGAACAATTAGCCGCCTTGGAAGAAAATAGCCACAGAACCACCAAGAAAGAGTTTAGGGAGAAGATGTCCGTTTTATCGGACATCAAAGAAAGTGACATAGAAACCCAAAGAGCTTTTCTTGGCTCTCTTATTGAATCTATAACACTTCTGCCCTATCACGATTTGGAGATTAAGTGGAAGTTTTAACCACACTTCGTTCTTATGGGTTCAACCTTGCGTATATAGTGTGGCAAAAGTGACATTTTATCTTCTATATTAGTAATACACCCTAGATAGTACTTACCGTAGTAATAAAAAAAGAGGTAGGCCGAAACCTACCTCTCTTTCAGGGGAGTTATATCTCAAAAAGAAAAACCACCAACCCGGCAGTTCGTCTTTAATGAGTAAGTTTATAGATGGTCTTTGCTCCAACGATTCCATCCGGAGTTAAACCAACTGATTTCTGATAAGCTTTGACTGCGGTTCTGGTCTTCTCTCCGAAGTCTCCATCTACTTTTCCGCAATTAAAGCCTTTATTGTTTAAAGTGGTCTGTAACCACTTAACATCTTCGCCCTTACATCCCTTCTGCAAAATTCTTGTTGGGATGTTTTCTTTTACGGAATATCCTTCCGTCACTACAACAATATGGCCTTTGGTCTTGGTACAAAGGATGTCTCCTGTCTTACAGTCCTTTTCCGATTTGATAACAACTTCATCAAATAGGCCAGTAGCCATTAGGACTTTCTTTGCATTGGCGGTTGTGAAGTTCTCTACTTCGATTCCGATATACTTTAAGCAAGCACGAACCAAGGAAGAGCAGTCACACTCCGTCTTCACTCTTGAATCAATGCCGTTTTTAATAACTCCGAGTCTTTCGTTCTGATCGTAACCAAGGTTTGAGTTATTACAAGCAATTTTCATGGCATTTGCCAAAGCCTCGGCCTTACTCTTTAACCGAAAGCCATTCCACCCTTTAGAGTGCATATAAAATGCCTGTGTGGATACTTCTTTTCCTGTTTGGTCTCCGGCTTTTCCCCCGGAGAGTTTTCCTCGCTCGTCACTACGAGCAGAGCCGATAATTACACTCATTCTTCATCCCCCTTGTACTTTAAAGCGGATAATCCAAGTACCGTACCTAAAAAGGTTGCAATAGCGGTAATGGTTGCAGAGATTTCCGGTCCATAAGGAATATCCCAAATTTTAAAGATAACCGCTACAAGTGTAGCCAATGCCGGGAGCAACAAAATTGCAACCCATTTCAATACATCATAGACTTTGTTTGGTAACATAAAAAACACCCCTTTCTTATAAAGCCTTTAAACAATAATCTCCTTCCATCTTCTCCCCTGCGTTCTGTGCATCGCAGTAGTTCCGATAGATTTTTAAGGTTTTAACCTTATTCATAACAACTTCGCCTGTACCATTTCCACCGAGCTTTTTGTAAGGTTCGTAGAGATAGTGATTAAGGTTCTCAAACTCATCATCCGTCAACCACCCTCTTTGGATGTAATACATACCAAGGGTAATTATTCGGTCGTGCGCAAGTCCGAGCAACATCTTCTTCGTTTCATCCTTTCGGTCCATTCGAGTTTGAACGATTAACCAAAACCCAGATGAAGAAAAAACTGCAATTACAATAGTGACTAGTTGTGTAAGTAGTGTCTGCATTATCTCTCTCCTTTTTCTGCTACTTCCTTCAAGTTGTTAAGCAATGGCTCTAGGTCTTCCATAGCCATATAGTTACAAAGAAGAACGAACATATCATCAATAAGGTTTGCCTGTTTCCTTATGATGTATCTCTGCTCTTCCTGAACCTTTAGTAATTCATCAAGCATTTTTCATATCTCCTCATAAGAAAAAGAGAGCCGATTTCTCGACTCTCTTTATTAGTAAAATTAAAATTTATCTGATTTCTTTTGTGTTTTAAGATATTTTAACATAGTACACTTATCGCAAATCTTATACTTATAGAGTTTAAATTCTTTTCCATCTCTTGATTTGCATGTGTTATGGCATCCAATACAAAAATCATGCTTCATCTTTGAACCTCTTAAAATTTATCTGACTAATCTTCTATGAAATATATACCTATAATTACTATAATTACAGGAATAAAAAACAAAACTAATCCTATTCTTAAAAACAAGATTGTTTCAAACAACCAACCATAAAAGATTAAAAAATTACTAACACCATAATAACATACAAGAATAGAATAGATGATTTTATCTAACTTATCCATTTTATATACCTCTCTTTCGTATATGCTCTCTGTAAGTTAAATGCAAGGAAACACGCAGAGATAATCGTGCTTGTCGGTGGCGAACCTATCCTTGCATTTGTTATTATAACATATTTTGGTTAAAATTTATCTTAAAACGATATTCTTAATGTGATAGTACCACTTACGTTTCCCGTAGCAATATTAAACACTTTAAGAGTTCCCGTATAAACGTTTCCAACATTAGCCCAAGTGATACCAACAATACCTGCACCCAACCAATCATTTGTTGTGCTTACAATAGACCACCCTGTTGGTGCTTTTCCATTAGGTGAGGTTACTGTAATAGTTCCGCTTCCTTCTGCTTGTCCGTTAATACTAATAGTTGTTGATGTTACATCTTCATACAAAGATAAATTCGCATTTATTGTACTAATCGCTCCTGTAACTGTACCATCTCCAATACCGGAAATGTTGGTATTACCAATGGTGTCTTTTGCTCCCCTTGCGTTTGGAGCGGTTGAAACCAAATTGGAGATAGTTACCGTACTTACATCAAAAGTGGCCAACTGCATTTCCGTAATTCCGGAGTTAATGTTAATCTGGTCGTCATCTATCATCGGGGTTAAGGAAGCTCCTGTCTCAACTAACAACTGTGCGGGAGCGGATAAGTTAGCCAAGTCAATGTGCAAATACAACTGACCTAACAAAGTTCCACTTGGAGCAAGGGAAACGGAAATATCATCATCTACGATTTCAAATACGCGACCATAAACGATACCCTGACCTGCGGTAATGTGCAAGGTCGTTGCGTCCTTGATCGTAACGGTACAACCATAATAGATACCATTGCTCAAGGTATTAAAGTCATCCTTAATCGCGTCATTCTGTGGAGTTACGTTGCTCCCTGCATAAGTTTTAAGCTCAACACTCATTATAAAGCTCCTTTCTTTAAGAGATAAGTCAAACTTACTCGGACACATCCAAAGGTAAGTTTGCAGGTCTTATCATATTCCTTTTTACTTAAAATGCTCGTATAAGTTACACCATTATGGATAATGTTTGCCATCTGGCCTATCTTAACCATAGAGAACTCGTCTGAGAGCATTTCAAGTTCAATGTAATTATTAAACCCAAGACCGCCAATGACATCCGCCGCCGCACTATCGGCAACATCCGGGAAGGTGGAGTCTTGAGGTACGGATACACTTTCAAGTTCTTCCGCCACCGGAAAGATTCTATCCGTATCTATCATGTCATAACTCAAATCGGGGTGTAGGTAGTAGATTCTCGTGGAAGTATAATCGGAATCGTCATACACCACGAGCTTATTTATATCGGACTCAAGTTTTCCAACTAACACACTCGCACTTATTACACTTGGCAACTTCGTTTCAAATGTATAGGTGGCTTCGTGTCTTACTCCGATATTTATATCTACTTTCCCGGTTGAGAAGTTCGGCACACAGTCAACCATTATCGCATACTTATTAAAGGCTTTCTTTAGAATGACATTATATAAGTTGATAATACACTTATTCATTCCTTCCTTATCACTCTTTAGGTTAAAGCCCCAAGTAGTTGTGGATGATAATAAGTTAATATGACCGATTACAGGCACGTTTTGAACCGTGTCTGCGTTATTTACGAAGTATTCCTCGATATAGTCCTTAATAACACTCTCAAGGCTTCTTCCAGAGCCTTGTAAGGTGGTATCAAACAAAATCTGTGTATCAAACAAGGTATAGAACGGATAATATGAAATCTCCATCTGTGCCTTATTCAAATCGGTTGAGGATACAATGCCGAGATACTTTTCTTGGTTGCTTGCAATAGAAATGAGGTAGCCTTCCTTAACTACCTCATCTAATCTGCAAGAAACCGTGTTTTTTGTTTTATCAATGTAATCTTCGACATATCGTATCTCGGACACCTGATCGTGATAAACACAATTAAAGTTTTGGTCGAATACTTCTACGTTATACACTAGCATAGTACAACTCTCCTTCTGCTACGACCTTAACCTTATTACCGCCCTCATCATCAACCGCAATTCGGTTCTGACCGTATTCAAGGTAAATTGCTCTTTCCGTGCTAAAGTCGGATAATTGATATCTATCGGCAACAAATGTATTTGTGTTGTCGTATTCCTCGATATTCAAGTTATCCCCGGTATTATCTACTACGAGATAATGACCGGACGGAATGGTTATATTTACCTTGCCTGTGGATACAAGTCCGTTATTTACATAGTGCTTCCACTCCGGGTTCTGCAAAGGTCCATACAAAATCAACTTACAAGGGCTTTCCACCGTGGAGTCCATGTTTATTGTGACATTATTTGTCGTAGTGGACGAATACCGATAAGGGTAAGTGTAGTCGTAAATCTTACCATAAATCATTCCACCGCTTCCCGGTTCCGTTACAACCCTTACACTCTCAAAGAACGGAGTTGAGCAAGTGAATTTCACACCTGCTTCGAGGGGCTTGCTTTCGTCATAGGTTACGGAAGTCATAGCACCTCGCCTATAATACTCCTTTGAGCCTGTTGGGTTATAGATAAGGGTAATCGGCTTGAACTGGCAAAACTTCACGAACTTCTGATATTCTTCGTGTGCTTTTGGTTGCCAGAAGTGAACCGTACCACTTACAACCCCTTGCTTTAAGTAGCTCTTTAAGGTTGTAAATCTATGACCGATTCTCTGATAAGTGTTTTCTTCGTCATATCCCAAGCCACCAACGAGAAGCAACATAGAAGTTTTATCTACTGTCAAATCGTAATAAGCACCAAGGGAATTTCTTAATTTAAAAGTTCTCATTAGATTACCCCAAACCCTAACTGATTATTGATACCTTCAACAAAGCTCTTATCGGTTAATACCATAGGCTCTGCACATTCAGGAAGATACTCGGCCAACAATGTTAATACCTGATCTACCTTATTATCCGCCATTGCTATGTTCAAATCGTTTTGAGCCGCCTTTGAGGCATTATTCATAGCACTTGTGACAAGTCCAAGGTTTCTATCAATACCAACGGCAATACCTGCGGAAATCTGCTTACCTACTTCGTCTCTAAATACCTTGGAAGGAGACTGAATACCCAAAGCATCTTTTGCCGCATCTAAAGCGGACTGTGCTACTTCCTTTGCGGTATTTACAATAGTGCTTATTCCGTTCTTTAAGCCGTTTACAATACCATTTATGATATTTGAACCAAGCTCTTTCCAGTCGATATTCTTGAACGTATCAAAGGCTTTCTGTGCAATGGTCTTTAATGTATTCGGAATGAAAGAATTTAAAGCAACAATACCATTTACAATGAAATGGATAACGTTTGAACCAAGTTGCAACCAGTCTACGTTCTTGAATGTCATCAAGATATTATTGATTAAAGCGGCGAATAAGTCAGGAATTAAACCGATTAAACCTTTAATGCCGTTTCCAATGTCGGCAATAAGGTTTGCACCAATGTTCATCCAATTTACCGCCGTGAATACATCCCAGATGGCAGTTATAATCTGTGGGATGTTCTCAATTAAGACCGGAATAGCCTGAATCAAGCCTTGAACCAAAGCAACGATAATCTTGATACCTGTTTCGATTACCTTCGGCATATTGTCGTTGATAATGCCTGCGATATTAGAAATAATCGTTGGAATGTTCTCTATCATTGCCGGGAGTCCATCTGCAAACCCTTCTGCGAGTTGTAACATAAGGTTCAACCCTGCCTCGATAAGAGTTCCTGCGTTCTCTCGTAACGTGCTTGAAAAGTCTAACAACCAAGTTAAAGCATTTTCAATGAGTGTAGGCAAGTTATCCGCAATTCCATTTCCGAGGTTCTGGATAAGTTCCATACCTGCGGAATAAAGCTCTCCCCAAGCACTTTGAATAAGTGTTGGAAGTGACTTAATGATGTTCACGATCATCGGAACTAAATTATTTACCAAGAATGTTTTTGCGTTACCTGTCAAGCTCTCAATATCTGCGGTTATATCTTCGCCTAAAGTCAAATGAGCCATTAGGTTTTCCGCACTTGCTTTCATGGCCTGCATTGAACCTGTAAAGGTTGTCTTTGCTTCGTCTGCCGCAACACCTGTTAAACCTAAATCTTCTTGGATAACGTGGATAGCACTATAAACATCTCCGAGGTTATCAATGTCATAATGAACACCGGACAACTTCTCTGCATCTGCAAGGAGTCGTTCCATCTCGGTTTTTGTACCACCATATCCAAGTTTAAGGTTATCGAGCATTGTATAGTTCTGCTTTGCGAAGCCCTGATAAGCATTTTGGATACTTCCGATGTCAGTACCCATCTTTGCGGAGTTATCCGCCATATCAAGAATAGCGGTATTAGCCGCATTTGCCGCCGCAACTACATCTCCGCCGTAAGCCTGTTTCAAGGAAGCACCAAAGGAAACCGCCTGCTCTGCGTAAGTATTAGAACTAATACCTGCTTGAGCCGCCGCCTCTGACATTTCCTTCATACTTGCCGCCGCGTCTCCGTATAAGGTCTCTAAACCACCTAAAGACTGTTGCAAAGCACCGCCTGCATCCAAAGAGGCCTTGATAGCCGTTCCGATTCCTGCGGCGGCTATCATCCCCTTAATCTTTGAAGCAATGTTGAGACCTGCGGACTCGCCGGCACTTACCGACTCTCCGTTTAATACGTTTGAGATACTACCAGAGATACCTTTGGCGGATGGAACGATTTGGACGTAAGCCTTACCAAGTTCTGTTGCCATTATTCTTCTCCTCTATGCCAAGCCCTCTCAAATTCCTCTGGAGTGGCAAAGCTCATAATCTCTTTTTCTTCTTCAACACCGAGTAATTTCGGCAATATTCTGTCAGGACAGTTCCTACCGTGTTGAGCATCTTCGCTCTTCGTCCAAGCTATCCATTTCAACTCATCATAGATACCCACAAGGAAAAAGGTAGTCATCTCAATAGGGATGTCTGCCATTTTACACCTGATCCGTGAAGTCTCTCGGAGTCCGTTTGCCAAAGTTACCAACAAATCAAACGGAATAGCCTTATAGTCGAATATATGATAGGTTTCTGCCATATCGCATATAAAAGAAGCCTCGTCAGTTTGAATCATACTAACGAGGGTTAGGAGTTTTTTAACTCTTCGCTTTTCTCCTTTGCGATTCTAAAGATTTCTTCCATTTCTACGGAAATATCTTCCACAGAAATGATTCCGTCTTTTTCAACGTGTTCGTAGAGTTTATCCTTTAACTCTTTGCCGAGGACGAATGTAACCATCTTCGGCAAGAGCAAAGGGTTTGTATCTACTTCGGACAAGATTTCAATAAATCTCATATCCTTTAATTTGTTCTCATTAAATTTGAACTTAAATCCAGTTGTTGTCTTTCCTTCGATCATAATAACCCCCTTATGATTTGATGTAGGTGTAATGTGTATTCTCGGAAGCATCCGGGAAAGCCTTAACGGTTAATTCATAACCAACAACCTCTCCATCGGAATACACAATATCTGCAACCTCAATAACCTTACCGTTTGGAATAACGATTCGCTCATTGATACCACCGGACAATACCATTTCGATAGCCCATTCCTTTGCTACCTGCTCATCGGCATTTGCGGTAATGGTAATACCAGTTGCTAAAGTTCCTGATACATTAGAAGAACCATAAACGGCCTTTAATACATCTTCGTTGTAAGACTCGATGAGCTTAAACTTAAATGTATCCGGCTTTTCTGTCTGGAGTGTTGCAACAACATCTCCGCCCCAAGCCTTAACATCTTCTGTTGAAGCCGTGTTGGAGTTTGTTAAACCATCCTCTGAAATGTAACCAAGGGAAACAAAAGCCGCATCCAAAGCGGTTGTTGCATCGGTTGGTAATGTTGAGTTTAACGGAGCAACATAAACTGCTCCACCTACTTTCGGCTTTGCCGCACTTACATTAGCCATGTCTTTTCTCCTTTTTAAATGTGAATGATGTCAAACACCGCCTGATAGCGGTACTTCTTTTCTGTGGTGTCTGTGAAGTTGTATTCACTATTCAAAGACACCTTTGATACCGAATCTTCGTCATTTATGAACTCATCCAAGATAATGTCTCGAAATATCTTCGCTCATAGAAGCGGCAATATACATTGACGGACCATAACTCTGGACCGCAAATGTGCTACTGTAAAGATATTCACTCCGGGAACTACTTGTCTTTTCGATTAAGTAGAACCTTTCGGGCATAGTCTTTGGAATCTCCATATAAATGGGAATATCGGTTATTTTTGATTTAAGGTAGTTTAAAAGTGTTACTTCTATCATCGTTCTTACCTAATAGCCTTTAATATAGTGTTATTCTTTGAGTTTTCCTTCTTTGCCTCATAAGTTACCGCCATAACAGAAGCATTTACTCGGTTCTTACCTTGGAAGGTAGAAGCTTCATATCCTGCACCTAATCTGCCAACGGCTTTATTCGCATATTCTGAAACACATTGCTCCATTTCTGCGGACTTTAATAACTCTCTGACACCTTCGGAATTTAACTCAAATTTAACCATATCTTTCGACCTTTACATTCTGACCCCAACGAAGTGGGATGTTTTCCTGTTCCCCGGTTGTCGGATAACCAAAGGTTTTGAATCTCTCGCCCCAAATGATAACTTCCGCATCTACCCAGTTATGATTATCCCCTTTGGGAATACCTAAAACGTACTCGATTTTCTTTCCGTATAACTGTAAGGAATTGGTTATATCATCCGTAGTCGGACTTCCAACAAGGACATCCGAAACATTAACGAGTTCTTCTGTCTCAATAGGGTTTCCAAATGGATCAAGAGAGCTTTGAGTTTTAACAACTAATTGAATAGTAGTACCTTTCATCTCTATTCTCCTTCCGGGACAAGTTCCTGTGTAGGCGAGTAACTTCCGATAGAATTACTCCGTCCGAGCATATTCTTATCAAGCTTTGATAAGTAAAGCTCTCCGACAGAGCCATTAGAAATAGTCCAACTCTGGGAATATCCTAAACCGGACATACTACCTTGAGTCGCACCAACAGGAAGGTCGGTAGAACCGTCTCCCATGGCACGAATTACCATACGACAAGAAACAATTTTCTTAATGTCTGCGGAAGCCCCTGAATTAGCTTTATCAATGATTACTCCCGCATCATCTAATAAAGTGGTACATATTGCCTGTTCATCTGTCGTGAGTGTTCTACTCATCCGAGCCTGAACATCGGTATATGTTGCGTAAGCCATTTAAACCACCTCATTTCTTCTTTGTCGTTTTACGTTTGGGTTTCTCCACCTCTTCGGGTTTCTCTTCCTTTTCGGGCTTCTCAATAGGTTTAGAGGCAAGCTTAAAGCCTGCCTCTAAATATTCATCAACCCTGTTCTCGGCAACGTATGTTATGCCGCCATGTAAGTTGATAAGTTTAACCATATTGAATACCTCTTATTCAGTAATTCTGTTGAAGCAAGCAACATCGCAACGGAAACCAACTTCGATTTCTGCGCGAACTGCGAACATATTCTGCTGGAAGAGGTTGATCTGTCCGCCGTTGCCATCATCAAGAGAAGCATCGGAAGAGTAATCAATTTTAACACCTTCAACAGTTCCCCAAAGAGCCTGTGTCCAGTCTCCGGCAACACCTAACTGGTTCGGAGTACCTGCAACGTAAGCTCCCTTTGAAAGTTCGGTTCTTGCACCGAGAATCATAGGAATTGCACCCTCTGCGGTGTTGTTAATGAATAATGGTCTGTTATCTCCGTCACGAGCGGCCAATAAAGCACCTTTACCCTGTGGAGAAAGAACGAAACCATTTAAGATACCACCATTAGTTGCGATGTCTCCATCTGCGGCAACTAAAGCGGCATATTCGTCTGAACCAAGACTCTGTGCGGTTGCACTTGCCAAAGTATCGAAGTTAGAACCCGGAGCGGCAACACCACCGAAAACGGTAGCATCGAACTTCTGCGCCAAAGCGGCAGGGATACGTTCAACGATAGCATCATACAAAGCGGCAACATCGCGTCTAAACTCGTTAGAGAATGGAACGATTACTGCGAGCTTGTAAGCCTGCATAACCTTGGTTTCTAATCCCGGATCAGATACAGGTTTCTTGCTTGTCTCTCCAACCCATGAAGCGGATGGATCAGAAGTGATAACATTGATAGCGGCACCTCTGCCCGGAAGTGTAATCTGACGAGCCAATTTCATTACTGCGGATGACTCCTGAACCTTCTGAATGATTTCGTTTGATACATCAACTGGTAAGTCGATAGATGTTCTGTTTGTAGCTGTTCCTACTAATGGCATAATTAAATTCCTCCTAGACTTTCATTTACCCAGTCCTCAAATTGTTTTCGAGTCGTGAGCTTTCCTGTTTTTGTTACTTCCCCACCATCTTTGACTTGTGGATAACCGGAAGGTTTAGCGAACTCGGCAATGGCCTTTGCCTCATCCTTGCACTCTTCTTCTGTTGCCCCCTTTAAAAGATGAACAGGGATACCTGTTTCTTTTGCAACTCTCTCTCGAACTTCACGAAGCTCATCGGCTTTCTTTCTGTCGGCAAGTTCCGTTTCAAGTGCGTTTGCTCTGTCTAATGCCTTTTGGAGTTCGGACTTGTTAGCCTCTTCCATAGCATCAAACTTCTCGGACTTCTCTTTTAAAACAGAGTAGTCTGCAAACTTCTCGCGTTCTCGTTTCAACCTATCCTCGACAATGCGGTTTACATCATCTTGAGTAAAGGTCTTTGTTGCTTCTTCCTGATTCACAGTTTCCATTTTTAATACCTCTCTTTGAGTAAATATCCACGATTTTGGCTCGTGTAGCCGTAATATTTAAAAAAGCACCCTGTCGGATGCTCATTTAAACCTTTGTTTCTTCTGCCTCGGAAGAGTTAAGTTCTTTTCTCTTCTCGTAAGCACTTTTCTTCTGTTCTAGGATGTCGATTCGGTTCTTTTGGTAGAAATCTCTCCTCATAGCATTTATTCGCTCTTCTGGAGTGTTTCCGTCCGCATCTTGGTACATTTCCAAGTATTTATTCGGGTCATATCCCGGAACATCAAAAGACGAGTTGTGACGGACCATATAAGTACAGTCACAATTTGAATGTATATGCTCTGCGTGTCCTTTCTTCAAAGACTCTTTAGAAATTGTCTGCCAACCCCTAGAAGCAAGCGCAATACAAAAAGCGCAGGTGTCTCCACTTGGTATCCAAGCAAACTCTGCGCCATCTCGTATTCCATTGTATAAAATTGTATCCTGTCCGGTTCTCTTTACGAGTCTTGCAATAGCACCTGCCATCTCTTCCACGTTTTGAGAAGTTTTAAGGACTCCATTTACCGTCTTTGCCACTTCTCCATATTCGGGAGTAGGGGCAAGCTCTGCCGCCGGATAAAAGGCATCTGACATCTCACTTATCGCATCGTACATCATGGCGGTATAGGTTGCGGAAGCATTACCATACTTACTAGCCACTTCGTAACAATAGCGAATCAACGCATCCCTATCACTAAAGCCATTCTTTTGGATGTACTCAACAACGGAATCAGAAGCCGCCTGATTTATCTTGGAGAGCTTTTCAACGAACTTCTTCCAAGCCTTTGTCGAGATATACATTATTCAACCTCTTCTAGCACACTTATTCCCCTTGCCATTCTTTCCTGATTTTTAATTCTTCGGATGTCTGCCTTATCAAAGCCGATCATCTCAAGGAATGTATCCGTCTGGGCGAATGACTCACGAGCGGAAGCAATTTTAATAGCGGCATCCGCAGTCATTGCCACAGATGGCATTGCAGGGTTTTTAAAGTGTGCAACTATATCTTTCTCGGACTGTTCCAAGTCATCAATAGATTTATTCTGACTAATAGCCAAAGCCATTAAAGCAATATTTCTTAAAGCATCCCCATTTCCTACGTTTAACTGTTCTGCGGTACAAATCAAGGTCTGACTCTGTGCCAAGATAGCATCACTTGAGGTCGGGTTTGCATCGTTCACAACTCCGGTATCCGTTACTGATAAGCCTGTTGCCGCGCTAAACTGTGTAGCCAACACCCTTACCATTTCAACGTGAGGAGCAATAGAACCTTGTGGCAACTGACCGAAAGAAGGTTTTTCTCCTGTCTCTGGGTTTGTGGTACTTGCCAAGAGAGAACCGACATACTGTTTAAATTTCTGATTTACCACCGCATCGAACTGCTCATCGGTAATACCGAGTAAGTATTTCTGCGGAGCGGTACTAAATTCCAAACCAATAGTCGCATTGGCAATAGTTCTTACATAACCCTGAATGAGTCTTCTTACAGGCTCTTTGATACGAGAACGACCAAATGGCTTATTGCTTGTTGCGTTCCAAATAAGAGCTTCCATCATCGGTCTTCCGAGGATGTGCTTATATTCTGTTGCGTACCAAATATCACTATCTTCTGTTCGCTCTAATACCCAAATTGCATCATCGGTATAGTAGTTAATCAAAGATGGCATCCAATAGGTCTCATCGTTTGTAGGTACGGAATCAACAATGGCAAAACCACAAGAGATTCTTCCTCTTTCTCCGTCCCACAATGCAGAAGCGGTCTGTGGAGAGTGGAAGCGAATTTTAACCTTGCTATTCTCATCAACGGACAATGTGGCAAAAGTACAACCATATTTAAGCTCGTCTCTACAAGCTTTCATATATTCCGCGATCAAGTCATTCTCAACCACGATTTCATCCAAAAGCTCAACATCTTCGCCATTGATACCAACGAAGCCATCAAACATAGAACGAGCGGCCAAAACATCAACCGTCTTTGCACCCCAAGCACAACCGATTTCCAAGCCCCTTAAACCTTCCGGGAGTGCTATTCCTAAATTTACCTCTGACAAAGGAATTTTACCCTCGTAATAGCGGTTTTTAATGTCGTTCTTGGTAGAATGTGCATTGAACTCGTTTACGAGCTTTAAAAGCTTATTCTGTTCGTTCTCTGGTAGCCCCTGTACGTTTGCTAAACTTAAAACCATCTTAACCTATCCTCATTTTCTTACCCGGATTACGTTTGCAGGTCTTCGCTCCCCAGTATGCCAAAGCACAAGCCTCTATCGGTATGGAATTATCTCCACCGAACCCCCATCCACCGCTTATCGGTCGTTTGGTTGAGGTTATAGCACTATCATTTAGTGCCTCTTGCTTTTCATACCAAGTCAAAGACCCTTCATTTATTGCATCGGTTATCATTCCGACACTTGCGATAACATCTCTTGCACTTGGACGGATGATAGAACCCTTCATCTGCCAAATTCCAGAGATTTTATCTACTAAAACATCAACTCCGTTTCTTCCGTCTATTACAACGCAAGAAGCTTTGTCGTATCTATCATTCAACCACTCGGCAAGCCATCCTGTGCCATGCCCTGTTGGTTTCATGTCTATTAAAGAGATTCGAGCCTGTCCGACTTCCGGAATTACTGCTCCACAAAGGACAACGGTAGAACCATCTGCGGAGAATTTCACTCCGTAGGCCGTTTTCCCTTCTGGTTTTAGATCAGAAGACTTACAAGCTTCCCAAGCCTCTTTGTTTAAAGCATAATCTACCTGATGTTCAACCGCAGGACACCACCAACCAAGTCTCTCTCGCGCGAAACCATCAACACTCATACTTCTAAACTCTTCCGCGGTAAATTCCTCGGAAAGTCTAATGCCAAGTGCGGGGTTCGTCATATACCAAAGTGTAGTATCGTCCGCGTTAATCTTTTCCAAGTTGTCGGCGGCAATACTCCATTCGTGCCAAGAGTCGTGTTTTCCTGCATCATCAATGCACATTTTGCGTCTTCGCTTGAATACCTCGCCCGGACATCCGGGATAAGGTGGAGTTCCTGTGTAAATAAGTTGTCGCGTTCCTGTCTGTGATGCAGACAAGGTAGCCATAATGGCTTCAACCTGATCGTCTGTTAATTCCTGCGCTTCATCAAACACAACAAGCGAAATACCATCAAAACCTCGCGCGGCCTGTCTTGACCTTGCGGAAAACTCAATTACTCCGCCATTATCAAGCTCTATACATTCCTCGCCATTGGTATAACGAATGTTTTTTACAATATCTGTAATTTCCGGATGTTTCTTATCCGTAAACATTGCCGCAAGTCTTCGGAAGGACTTTTTAGATGTCCTTACTTGGTGTGCGGTATGCAATATCTTTTCTCCGTTTACAACCAAGCCATAAAACTCTCGCGCCTCAAGGCAAACATTTTTTCCGTTCTGTCTGGGAAGAGACAAGCCTGCGGAAGTTACGTTGTACTTATCTTCTTTATCACGACCAAGCCAACAGTCTAATACCATCTGTTGCCACTCATCGAGCTTGCAACCATATTCCGCCATTAAAAGAGCCGCATCTTCGCCATCTGACGAAGTGCGACTCGGCTCTACTTTTATTCTTGGTTCTTGACTCCCTCTCATGCTTCCTTCTTGTGCTTATCTCGCACAAGCTCCAACATTGTTTTCGGCTTTTCAAGTTCAACCTCTCGAACCTGTTCGGCTTCTGCCGGGAGTGATGAAAAAATCTTTTCCATTCCTGCCATATACGATTTCCAAAGGCTTTCATATCCCTTATACAATGGGTTCTCTCGGATTCCGGTTTGTCCGCCGCCATTGTCATACGGAATAGCCACAGAGGACTCTGCGATTTTCTCTCTCGCATCGTCCAACTTTTCTTTCATCCAAGCAACATTCTCTATAACTGGCTTTAATGCCTCGCGTCTGTTTTCTGAAACATCCGCATCTTCGAGAATTTGCATCAACCTTTTTAATTCAGACATAATTACTTTCGTTTTGTGCTTTTTCCACCGGATGTAGTCTTCTTACTGGTTGTTGCCTGTTTCTTTTCTCCCTGTTCAAGGATGTCTAACATCTTTTTGTTAAAATAACCTGATGAAGACGGTAATTTTTTACTTGCCATAATATAACCCCCTTTACTTGCCTAAAATGCTCTTTACTTCGTTCATAATTGCGATACTCTGCTTTGAAGCTTTAGAACCATTACAGAATACATCTGAACTAGCCTCTGCAATAGTTTCTGCGTAATTGCTTCTTGCGTATTTACTAATGTGTCCTGCCATATTTTCGGTCTTTGTGCCAACTTTCTCGCCTGCACGAGCAACAATGTCTTTTTGTGATATTCCGGCTTTCTTTGCGGCAACCTCTCCGAGCTTGTGGCCGATTTCGTGAGCCGCAACCGCCTCTGCACCTGTTTTGTTTCCGATACTTGGATGGAAGCCGTCTGATTTCTGCATTGCCGCAGTAAGGTTTTGGTTTTTGACATATTTTTGGTTCATAACCAATTCATTGTCTCCATAAGCACCAAGCACTCCCGGCTTGTCGAATGTTCCAACACTCAACTTTAAGTCCTTAACCGCGCTTCCGTATTCGCGTTCAAATGCATCACGAGTGTTCATGATCTCATTTGCGAAACCGCCGCCGCCCTTTTCGATCTCCTGCGTAAGTGGATGAGAGCTTTTTACTCTAACGGATGTATCTTCCCCATCCTTCATACCACCGCCATAAGGTCCGCTATCTCCGCCGGACGATGAACCTCTGCCGCCGAATAATTGTAAGTTAATATCTAACATAATTATACCACCTTAACTCCAATTTTCTATCACTTTGTTTTTATACTCTATGACCTCGATATTTCCATAATCAAAGTCTAAAGCTCCGCCATATAGAAGAATTGTGCGAGGGTTCAACCTCTTTATCATTTCTTCCATTCCTTCGTTCCAAATTCGGGTTGCTTCCTCATCCTCTTTAACCCCGATGGTACTTACCGCAACAGTTCCGTTTTCCTGTATCCCTGAAAAGCAAAAGTCGAATGTTTCTTTTTCCGCCCAAGATATAGTCGGAATAACAGGTATTCCCTGTCTTTGGTAATATGCCCCGATAACTCTTGACCTGTAAATATTCCAGACCTTCATAGCCATTGGCATATCCATATATAAACTAAAGTCCGGACTTAAAATACATTCATACTCTTTCAAAATATCAACGTACTTCTCCGGATCATTCCAAACTCTTTCAAATTGGTAATCATCAACGAAGAAATGAATACCAACATTCTTTTCCTTATTTGTCTTTGCGTAATTAAAACCGATTAAGTCACTTGGTATGACCTCATCACAAAAGATGGTTGGCATTTGCCAAAAATCTTCCGTCAAAACTGATTCGTGAGCCAAGCGCAAATTATAAGCATCGTTTGTCCGTTCTCGCTCTGCTCCATAAGGTTTTATTTCCAAGGGCTTTAAGTCAAAAGCCGACATATCGAAACCGGATAAACTTTGCAATTCTAAATTGACAAGGTTCTTATCCCACTCGCCAAGCTCCGCCAACTTATTATCTGCCAGAATATAGGCTTTTCTTTGTTCTTCTGTTAAGCCATCGGCAATAACAACCGGAATTTCGGTTAGTCCTGCGAGTTTTGCCGCCTCTGTTCGTCCATGGCCTGCTATGATGTGTAGTTCCTTGTCAACAAGGACCGGAGATATAAAGCCGAACTCCTGAATACTCTTAACGAGCTTTTCAAGTTGCTTCTTTCCGTGTATCTTCGCGTTATTCTCATAGGGTTTTAGGCTATCAATAGCCACCCTCAAAACTTCGGT
>RHMF01000171.1_pt1 | contig 26397 bp, 43 predicted proteins | sample 5365151 | NCBI WGS metagenome assembly RHMF01 (sample SAMN10266501, study PRJNA497801) | feces metagenome | isolation source: feces | host: Bos taurus | place: China: Prairie of Fairy Mountain | collected 2017-08-14 | reverse complement strand
CGCAGAAAGCGTTATTTTTGATTGCGGAAGGATATTCTGCACCTGAAATTACTCAAATGCTTGAGTACAAGAGCGACAGCACAGTATATTGCATTGCAAAGCAGCACAATGTAAAAATCCGCAAAGCACATGACAAGCAACATGAAGAGATGCGGAGGTACAAGGCTGAAGGCCACACCATGCAAGAAGTTGCAGACAAGTTCGGTGTGAGCAAATTGACAGCGCAACAAATCTGCAAAGGCATCTGCCCACAGAAAGCAAGGCCTCCAAAAGACGGATACCATCCACCAAACAAAGGAACATTGCAAGACATTGAGAATGTAATACGCATCATCAATGAAAGGGCAAGTGGGTTTGAGTATGCCGGGAATTACACAGGAAGCAATGGGAAAGTTGATTTGCGTTGCAAGGTATGCGGAGAAATCAGGACAGTTAGTTGGTGGTCTGTTAGGCGAAAAGGAATCAAGACATGCCAAAGGTGTGAGCGATCTAAAAGAAAACGGCAAGAAGAAGAGCGCATTTTAGATAAGCAGAGAATCAAGCAAGAAAGGGAGCTAAAACAGGAACGAGACAAACGAGGCAAAGAAGTTGTTCGGTTGCTGACGAGATTCAGCCGATTACATAGATGCCCTGTGTGCGGAACACTCACAGACAATAATCAATATTGTTCAACAAAGTGTTGTCAAAAGGCACAAGATGCGAGAAAAGATGCAAACAGACGAAAGAGAATAAAAGATGCGTTAATAGATAAAGACATAAATCTTGAGCATCTATATAACAGAGATAATGGCATTTGCGCTATTTGCGGAGGCAGATGCGATTGGAGCGACCACAAGTATATGGGTCGCTATTTTATTGTAGGCAAAAGTTATCCATCAATAGACCATATAGTTCCTCTTTCTTGTGGAGGTTTACATTCGTGGGATAATGTGCAACTTGCACATTTTGGGTGTAACTCAAAGAAGGGAGCAAAGGCCGATGGATAATTACATTCTTGCATATTATCAAGACATAAAAGATGGCACAGCGGTTGTCGGCAAATGGATAAAGGCCGTTTATGAAATCATCGTCACAGGTCTTGAGACAAAGAAATATATATACGATGCGAAAAAAGCAAACAAAGCCATCACATGGATAGAGGAACATTGTTTCCATGTTGAAGGGCCTCTTGCACCAAATCCATTGAAGCTGGAATTGTGGCAGAAGGCCATGATTGCCTGTATTTTTGGCATATGCGACAAGGACGGCAAAAGGGTATTCCGTGAAATCGTGCTTGTGATTGGCAGAAAGAATGGGAAGAGTTTGCTTTCCTCATCCATTATGAATTATGTGTTCAGAGAGGATGGAGGATACGGCACAAGGGTTTACTGTGTTGCACCAAAGTTAGACCAGGCAGATATCGTGTATGAAGGCGCATGGTCAATGATACAGCTTGACCCTGAACAACAGGCATTGCGTGAGTCTGTGCAATCAGCGAGAGAAGCCACACACATGAAGGTGCAAGAGGCTGACGAGCTGATAAAAAAGCGCAGAAGTGACATATATGTTCAGGCCACAAATTCAACAATCAAGAAGATCGCATTCAGCGCAAAGAAGAGTGATGGATTCAATCCTTCTTTATGTGTCTGCGATGAGGTCGCATCATGGCAAGGCGATGCCGGTCTGAAACAGTATGAAGTCATGAAGTCCGGCATGGGTGCGAGAGAAATGGGAACAAACCCAAGCATTATGTTATCTTGCACCACATCAGGCTATCAGAATGACAGCATATATGATGAGCTTGTGAAGCGGTCAACAAGGTTTCTGCTTGGCGAGAGTAAGGAACAAAGGCTTCTGCCGTTCCTGTACATGATTGACGATGTTGAAAAATGGAATGACATCAACGAGCTGCGGAAGAGCAATCCCAATCTTGGGGTTTCTGTTTCTGTGGATTATCTTCTTGAGGAAATTGCAATAGCAGAAGGGTCTTTAAGCCGAAAGGTTGAGTTCCTTTGCAAAATGTGTTGCATCAAGCAGAATTCAAGCACAGCATGGCTTTCCACACAGACAGTAAACAAATGCCTCTGCGATCCATTGCGGTTGGAGGATTTTGCACACAGCTATTGTGTTGGAGGCCTTGACCTGTCACAGACAACAGACCTGACATCAGCCTGTGCTGTGATTGAGAAGCAAGGGAAGCTGTATGTATTCAGCAAGTGTTGGCTTCCGGCAGAGAAGATTGACGAGGCCACAGAGCGAGATGGAGTTCCGTATAGGCTGTATATAGAGCGAGGTCTGTTAGAGCCATCAGGCGAGAATTTCATTGACTATCATGATTGCTTCAATTGGTTTGTGAGCCTTGTTGAGCAATACGAAATTCTGCCATTGGTCATAGGATATGACAGATACAGCGCACAATATCTGATACAGGATTTAAGAGGCTATGGCTTCAAATGCGATGATGTCTATCAAGGGGACAATCTTTGGGGAACACTCTGCTCTTTGGAAGGCCAAATGAAGGACGGCACCATCCTGATAGGTGACAATGACATCATGAAGGCGCACTTGCTCAATTCAGCCATAAAAATGAGCGTTGAGCGAGGCAGAGGGCGGTTGGTCAAGGTTTCCCAAACAGCACACATTGATGCTGTCGCAGCTCTTGCCGATGCCCTTGTATGCAGAGAAAAATGGTATGCCGATTACGGCAAACAATTAAAAAATGAGGAATAAAATATGAGTTTATTCACAGACATTTTCAGACCCAACAGACAACAGCAGAAGGCTGTATATGGTGCGGAGGTGTTTAAGACCCTGACACCATACAAGCCTGTTTTTCACACCTGGCAAGGGTCTATTTATGAGAGTGAGCTGATCCGTGCAGCAATCTATGCAAGGGCAAGGCACATCAGCAAACTGAAGTTTGATGCAACAGGAAGTGCGAAGATTGGCCTTCAGAGCAAACTGAAGCAAGGGCCGAATCAGTGGCAGACATGGCCTCAATTCCTGTCACGGACATCAACGATTCTTGATATACACAATACGGCCTTCATTGTGCCGGTCAAAGACAAGAGCCTCACAACAACAGGATATTACACAGTTCTGCCGACAAGGTGCGAGGTTGTTGAGTATGACAATGACATTTGGTTGCGTTACAGATTCAACACAGGAGAGATTGGAGCTGTAAGATTGAACGAGTGTGTCATCCTGACACAGCATCAGTATAAGCGTGACTTCTTCGGTGAAACGAACACGGCACTTGACCCAACACTCAAAGTCATTGACATGAACAAACAGGGGATCGAAGAGGCCATCAAGAATGGTGCTACTTTCCGCTTTTGGGCAAAGATGAACAACTTCACCAAAGATTCAGACCTTAAAAAAGAGGCTGACAGATTTGGCTCTTTGGCCTTTGGTGAGGATTCTGATGGAATGCTCCTGTTCCCAAACACCTACACAGACATCCATCAGTATGAAAACAAGCCTTATACAGTTGACCCTGAACAGATGAATCAGATAAACCGAAGTGTGTATAACTACTTCGGTGTGAATGAGGATGTGCTTCAGAATAAAGCATATGGAGATTCCTGGGCAGCATTTTATGAAGGCTGTGTTGAGGTCTTTGCCATTGCTCTTTCAGATGGCCTGACAAAAGCCATGTACACAGAGCGAGAGAGAGCCACAGGCAATTCTGTAATGTTCACATCCAACAGGCTTCAGTATATGAGCAATGCAGATAAGTTGGCTGTTGCAGCTCAATTGACCGACAGAGGCATTTTCAGCATCAACGAGGCGAGAGAGGTATTCAATCTTGCTCCTGTAGATGGCGGAGATATCCGCACCATCAGAGGCGAGTATAAGAATGTGAGTGATTTGGAGGAAACACCAAATGAAGGATAGAGAATACAGAAACATGACTTTTGAAGTCAGACAGGATGGCGCAGAGCCATCTTTTTTAGTTGAGGGATATGCATCCACATTTGAGCCATACAAATTGTTTGAGCTTGATGGTGTGCCTATCTTTGAACAGATTGAGCCGACAGCATTTGATGAGGCTGACATGACGGATGTTGTGTATCGCATTGACCATGAAGGCAGAGTGTATGCAAGAGCATCTGCCGGAACAATCAAACTTGACATTGATGAGCATGGTCTGCATCACATCACAGACCTGTCAAGGACATCAGGAGCAAGGGAACATTTTGAAGATATTGCTGCCGGTAATTATCCGCAGATGTCTTTTGCCTTCACAGTAGATGAAGAGCATTTTGACGATGCGAACAAAACAAGAATCATTGACCGAATTGGAAAGGTCTTTGATATAAGTGCGGTTAGCTTTCCGGCAAACCCAACAACAGAGATTCATGTGCGTGACCACTTTCACGGAGTGATGGAAGCGGAGAAGGCTGCTGAAGCGGAGAGACAGAAGGCAGAGGAAGCGAGACGGAGCGATCTTGAGCGCAGACATGAGTTGAAGGAAAAAATCATGGAGGTCTTAAAGTGAATTTAGACGAATTGAAAGAAAGGCTTTCGGCAATTGATGCAGAGCTGTCTGACATCGTTGATGAGCTTGAGGCAGAAGTGCCTGATGAGCCATCTGAAGATGCGCCTGAAGATGCTCCGGCAGAAGATGAGGAAAGAGCCTCAACAGAGGCCCTTGAGAAGAGAAGTGCGGAGCTGATGGAAGAGAGACAGACCATCATGGCAGAGATTGAGAAGGCCGAAGCTGCCATTGCTGAAGAGAAGAGAGCAATGGAAGAAGTTATTGCTAACAAGCAGACAAAAGAAATTGAGAAGAGAGAGGAAACAAAAATGACTGATATGGAAATCAGAAACACCAATGAGTACATCAATGCTTATGCAGAGTACATCAAGAGTGGAGACAATGCAGAGTGCCGGGCGCTCCTGTCAGAGAACGGCAGCGGCACAGTTCCTGTTCCTGAAATGGTCTATGACATCGTAAAGACCGCTTGGGAAAGAGAAGGCATCATGGCGAGAGTTCGCAAGGCCTATCTGAAGGGCAACATCAAGGTAGGATTTGAGCTGTCATCTGATGGCGCAACAGTACACACAGAAGGTGTTGCTGTCAACGAAGAAAATCTTGTTCTTGGAGTTGTAGAGATTCCGGCAAAGAGCATCAAGAAGTGGATCAGCATCTCTGACGAGGCACTTGACCTGTCAGGTGAAGCATTTCTGCGTTACATCTATGACGAGCTGACCTATCAGATCGCAAAGAAGGCTGCTGATGAGCTGATTGCTCTTATCAAGGCTGCCGGTACGGCATCCACATCCACAGCGGTTGGAGTTCCGGCTATCAAGGTTACTACGGCAGCAATGGACACCATTGCACAGGCTGTTGCACAGCTTTCTGACGATGCAGCAAATCCTGTCATCATGATGAACAAGCTGACTTGGGCTGACTTCAAGGCCGTTCAGTATGCAAACGGATACGGAGCTGATCCATTTGAGGGTCTGCCTGTTGAATTCAACAACACCATTACGGCATACAGCGCAGCGACAACAGGTGTGCCATATGTCATCGTTGGTGACCTTGAACAGGGCGCCCTTGCTAACTTCCCTAATGGCGAGGAGATTCAGTTCAAGTTTGACGAGATGACCCTTGCAACATCTGACCTTGTCAGAATCGTTGGCAGACAGTTTGTCGGCCTGGGCATCGTTGCTCCAAACGCATTCTGCAAAATCACGAAGTAGCATGAGAATTGAGTGGAGGCAATAATCATGAAAAAAATACTGATTGCTGTACCATGCATGGACATGGTTAGTGCGAGATTCGCACAAAGTCTGACAACACTAAAAAAGATAGATGAATGCGTTGTTTCATTCATCATCGGCTCACTGATATACGATTCAAGGAACAATTTGGCAAGTTATGCCGTTCAGATTGAAGCGGATTATATCCTTTGGCTTGATTCTGACATGACATTCCCACCTGATACTCTTGAACGGATGATGAAGGTGCTTGACGAGCATCAGGACATTGATATTCTGTCAGGCCTTTACTTCAGAAGAGCAACACCATTCACACCTGTGGCATTTGATGTGCTTGAGACAGATGAGAATGGTGCGCTCAAGTTTGAGAACATGGACGATGTTCCTGACGAATTGATAGAAGTGGCCGGTTGCGGTTTTGGCGGTGTGTTGATGAAAACGGATTGCCTCTTTGACATTGCCGGAAAGGAAGGCCCTGTGTGGTTTTCACCTATGGCCAATGTCGGAGAGGATTGCGCCTTCTGTATGAGGGCGAGGAAATACGGATACAAGATTTATCTTGACCCTTCCATAGAGTTCGGTCATATGGGTTATGCAGCCGTGACGAGAGGATTCTATGAGGCTACAAAAGGAGAATTGTCAAAATGACAACATCAGAATTATTGCAGATGTGTAAAACATCAATGCGTATCACAACAGATGCATATGACAGCGAGATAACAGGATACATTGAGGCAGCTCTGCTTGACTTGGGCATTGCCGGAGTTGAGTATCAGGCCATTGATAATCTTGTTGCAAAGGCTGTCATGACCTATGTGCGCTTCAGTTTTGGTGCGCCAAATAACTATGACAAGCTCAAAGCCTCATACGATGAGCAGAAGGCACAGATGCAGAATGCCACAAACTATACGAATTGGGGTGTGAACAATGGCTGATGTTTTGATTTTGATCGCACAGGCCATCTCTGTTGATGAGTATGGCAATGAAGTTGCGACAGAAACAGAGAGACAAATCTATTGTGAAGTGTACTCCATATCGCAGACAGAGTTCTATGCAGCAGCCAACACGGAGCTGAATCCTGAATACAGGTTTGACATCTTCTTCGGTGATTATCAGGGAGAAGATGTCTGCCTGTTCAATGGTGCAAGATATGCCATTTACAGGACATTCAGAAATGGTGACACACTTGAGCTGTATGCGGAGAGGAAGATTGGCGCATGAGTGGCATCAAGATAAGGCCTGAACAGTTTGAACAAACTGTGAGGAAACTCCTTGCAGAGTATGGTGACGATGCAATAGAAATCATGGCAAATGCGACAAAAAACGCATCAAGGAAAACTGTTGCAGATTTGAAGAGCCAATCACCTGTTGGCAAGGAAGGCAAGTATGCAAGAGGATGGTCACATAAAGCGCAGAAGTCAGGAATCACCAAGTACACAGAAATCGTGTACAACAGGACAGACTATCAGCTCACACATCTTCTTGAGAAGCCACACGCAACAGGTGGAGGAGGCCATTATCCTTCAAAGAAAGACCATACAGGAATCATTGCAAGGATAGAAGAAGAGAATGTGAATCGTTACATTGAGGAGGTATCAAGCAAGTTATGACATTGTTAGAAGTAGCACAGATGGTTGCATCAATCGGTCTGCCGTACAGATACAGCCATTTCAGCGAGACACCACAGCCTCCTTATGTGGTTTTTTATTATCCATCTGAAACCGATCCACACGCAGACAATTCAAACTACATCAACAAAAGACAGCTCTTCATTGAGTTGTTTACTAACACCAAAGACCAAACATCAGAAGCATCTGTTGAAAGTGTCTTGAGACAACATGGCCTGTCATGGTACAAGCAAACAGATTTTTTGAATGATGAGAAGTTATTTCAAACCGTGTATGAGACGGAGGTAATAATAAATGGCTAACAATAAAGTGCAGTACGGCCTGAAGAATGTACACTATGCGACAGTTACTGTTGGCACGAATTCCGTGACCTATGGAACACCTGTGGCATGGCCTGGTGCGGTATCATTGAGCCTGTCAGCGGAAGGTGACACCAATGATTTCTATGCCGACAATATCAAATACTTCACAGCCATTGCCAACAATGGTTACAGTGGAGATTTTGAATCTGCCCTGATTCCTGATTCATTCAGAACAGACATCATGGGTGAAACTGTCGGCACAGGCGCAAAGAGTGGCATCTACTATGAGGCAGCAGATGTAAAGCCAAAGGCATTCGCACTTCTCTTTCAGTTTGAGGGAGATCAGAATGCAACGAGATATGCCCTGTACAATTGCAAGATGTCACGGCCTGACATTGAATCCTCAACAACAGAGGACAGCATTGAAGTGCAGACAGTAAGCGGAGAAATCACAGCATCACCAAGAGCCTTTGACAACATCGTTAAGGCATCCTGTGCGAATACCGCTTCAACAGCATATTCTGCTTGGTTTACTACTGTTCAGGATTAACACAAGTAACGCACAGAGGCCTCAAATTGGCTTCTGTGCGTTTTTTGTAGTAACAAGGATAATACGGAGGCAAAATCATGTATAAGAAAGTCACAATAGACGGAAATGAATTGGAGTTCACAGCAAATGCTGCGACACCATTCAGATATAAACAGGTTTTTAAGTCTGACCTTTTTTATGTCTTATCAGATGAGAAGAGGGCAGAGGAACAGGGTGCAGAGGCAATCATGCGCCTGGCATATATCATGAACAAACAGGCAGAGAAGGCCGACATGAACAAGCTGAACGAGGAAGATTTTATCTCATGGCTTGAGGGATATTCCGCACTTGCATTTATCAATGCAGCGGATGAAATCATGTCTGTTTATACAGATTCTGCAAAAGGCACAGCCACACCCTAAAAAGAAACAGAGACAGAGTACAAGACCATTCACCACAGGGTTATATATGCTTCGGTGCAAGGAATTGGGTCTGTCTGTGGAAGAATTAGAAGAAATAGAATTTGGCCTTGTTCAGGACATGATGGTTGAGAAGGCCAATGATGAACATAAATATCCATACAAGGCAAGTCAAAAGGATTTTGACAATTTTTGAGGTGAGATAGATGGCTTCAGCCGGATTCATAAAAGGCATAACAATTGAATTTTCTGCGGATGCCGACAAGCTAAATAAGGCATTAAAAGACACGCAGACAACATTAAGCAGAACACAATCAGAGCTGAAGGCTGTTAATAATGCGCTGAAGTTTCAGCCAAGAAACACCACACTTCTTCAGCAGAAGTTTGACCTGTTAAAAAAGGCCGTAACCGATACAAAGACTAAACTCGCAGACCTTGAGAAACTCCAGGCGCAGATGAAGGCCGATGGTGTGTCAGAGGATACCGCAGAATGGAGACAGCTTGAGCGTGAGATTGAAAAGACAAAGAATCAGCTCAAAGAAGCAGAAAAAGCTGTTGAGAAGTTCGGCTCTGTTGGTAAGCAACAGGCATTAGCTGTTGGGCAATCATTCAAGGATGCCGGACAGAAAATCTCTTCCATCGGTCAGACCATGACAACAAGAGTGACAGCTCCGCTTGTCGGTGGTTTTACCATATCCGCAAAACTTGCTTCAGATTATGAAGAGAATCTGAACAAGATTGATGTTGCCTTCGGCAAGAATGCAGATTCTGTCACCAAATGGGCGCAGACAGCATCACAGCAATTTGGTCTGTCACAGGTACAGGCCACAAGTGCAGCATCTGCATTTGGTGCGTTGGGTAAAGGCATAGGCCTATCTGATGCAGAAGCAGCCACAATGTCAACAACACTTGCCGGTCTGTCAGCAGATTTGGGCTCATACTTCAATATGAGTGTTGACGAATCCGCAAAAGCACTTGAAGGAATCTTCACAGGAGAATCAGAGGCTCTGAAGCGGTTTGGTGTTGTAATGACAGACACCAATCTAAAACAGTTTGCTGCGGATCAGGGCCTTGTTTGGGAACAGATGTCACAGGCAGAAAAAACGGCTCTGCGGTATCAATTTGTATTAGACAAAACCAAAGATGCACAGGGTGACTTTGCAAGAACAAGTGACGGAACGGCAAACAGCCTGAAACAGTTCCAGGCAGCTTCACAGGATTTGGGAACAAGCATCGGCACAGTTCTTCTGCCAATGATAACACCAATTATTCAGAAGATAACCGAATGGATTAATAAATTCAATGAGCTTTCACCAACAGCGCAGAAGGTCATCACAGTAATTGGAATCATCGTGGCAGCCATTGGGCCTCTGCTTGTTATTGTCGGCACAATGGCATCTGCAATCGGTGGCATCATAACACTTGTTGCTACTGTTGGGCCTGTGATTGCCGGAGTAGCTGCGCCAATTTTGGGAGTAGTCGCAGCCATAGCAGCAGCTATTGCGATTGGTGTTCTGCTATACAAGAATTGGGATACCATCAAAGCAAAGGCAACACAGGTATTTACCGCCATCAAGACTACTGTGACAACAAACTTCAATACATTGAAGAACACTGTCACAACAGTATGGAATGCGATAAAGAATGCCATCACAAAACCGATTGAAACAGCTAAAAGTGTAGTGCAGACAGCTATCAATAAAATCAAGAGTTTCTTCCCTCTGAAAATCGGCAAGATATTCAGCGGAATGAAATTGCCTCACTTCAGTGTTAAAGGCTCTGCACCATTTGGAATTGGCGGTAAAGGAGTTAAGCCTGGGATAAGCGTTTCTTGGTATCGCAAAGCCATGCAAGAGCCATATCTGTTCAGCAATGCAACACTGTTCGGTGCCGGAGAGAAGGGTGATGAAATGCTATATGGCAGAAACTCACTTTTGAGTGACATAGCAACAGCCACAGGTGGTGGGGAAGTTGTTTCAAGATTGGCAGCAATAGAGGCAATTCTTGACTATTATCTGCCAAAGGGTCAGCAGATCGTGATGGATAATGGCGCATTGATTGGTCAAGTCAACAGAGGATTGGGTCTGAAATTATGATAAGAAATTTTACTTTGACCAATGCACTTGGTCAGACATACAGCTTGATGAACACAGACGATGGCGCACTGTTTCAGCCTGGCGGTCTTGGTTACGATGATGTGACCGAATATGAACAGGTGGGTGAGTTCTTTGCGCCTCTGACAGAGAGATTTGGTCAGCAAGTCATTTCAGGGCAGATGGTGTTTGGCGCAAACCCTTATGTGAAATATCTAAATTTCACAAAGTTTTGCCGTCATGCGCCATTGTCATTGGTCTATGAAACGGATGCCGGAACATATCAGATTCCTGTGCGAATGACCAAGATTGAGAAAGGTGACACAGACGGATGGACATATCTGCAATGCCCTGTGGAGTTCACAGCACTTGCAAGGATGTACAAGACCATCGTTGCCAATAATACAGGGTCAGCCGGTGGTGGCAAGGTCTATGACTATGAATATGACTATGTATATGGTGATTTTGTTGCCGACACAGTAGCAATTGATTCTGATTCGGTCACAGCATCACCATGCAGAATCAGCATCTTCGGCCCATGCACACAGCCAACATGGAGGCACTATGTTGATGGTGTACAGGTGGCCACAGGATACTACAATGGCACGATACCGGCATTGCATAAACTTGTGATAGACACAACATCATCACCATACTCCATACAGGAAGAGGACATTGCCGGAAATCTTATCGCAGACAGATACGAGCTGTGTGATTTTTCCACAGAGAGATTCTTCCTTCTTGAGTATGGACGGAACACCATATCAGTAGGACATGGAGATGTTGATTCCATCAGGCTGATGGTGGAAGGATATATATTCTATGAAACCGTATAACATTGAGATATTTAACAGACAATTTGAGCTGTTGGCGCATACCAATGTGGATGACATTGCTCTTGATTATGATTATCTAAGACCTGACGATTCAGAGCTTATCATCAGGCTTACAGGGTTTTATGACACATTCGCATCACAGGCTGTCATCCAAGATGGTGGTGGCCTTCGTGCATTAAGTATTCCACAGCTTGAGGGTCTGATGGATGAGGTCGGTGTCGGTGCTTATATCAGGATGCAAAGAGATGATACAGATATATTCGGTGTCATCACATCTATCACAACAACAGATGACCCTCTTCTCACGAAGTTGGGCATCAGGCCATTTCCGGCTGCTATATTCGCAACAGAAATCCTGTTTGACACAAACAATCAGGGTGTTGTTGCCCTTGAGACAGTTCTTGCAAATATCATCACAGCCAATTGGATAAGCAACAGTGACACATTGCAGAACATACCAGGCTTGTCGGTCACAACAACAACAAGCACAGTGTCATGGGGAATGAATCTCAAAAGTGACACGGAAGGGATGCACCACTGTGTCATTGATTTTTATGATGTATTGATCCGCAGAGCTTTGGACGAGTACGGAATAGCAATACAGACATCTGTTGACTTCAAGAATGACAACATTGTGCTGACCATTGGCAAGGTGGCAGAGACACAGACCATTGAAGCGGATTTGCCGGATGTGTTTGAGAGGACATTCCTCATCAACGAATCTTCCAAGAACACGAACAAGTTGGATGTGTACAACACGGCAAACTATACAACAATCATCACATACTATAAGCACACAGACGGAACATATGACACCACAAACAGTGACAGGCTGTATCCTGTTGTGCGAGAAGTGCAATCAGCAACAGCCGATGGTGGTGTAACATTCCCACAGGCAGCAGCATCCGCAGCGGCATCCGTATTCGGTGAAGTCACATACAACAATCTCATTGAGCTGACTTGCCTTTATGATGATGCGCTGATTCTGCCGAAGGCACTCAAAATAGGCACTGTTGTTTCTGTCATTCATGAGGGTGTATCCTATGCATCAATTCTGACAGGATACAAGCTATCAAATAATGTTATTACACTGATATTCGGCTCAATCAGAGCTGATTTGACCAAGCTAATCAGGAGGTAAATAATGAGCATTAATCTTGTGACATACGCAAATCAAACTGTCACACCAACAAATGATGCAATCATTTATGAAAGAGCCATAGATCAGAATGGCATTTTTTATGGCTGTAATGTAACAGTATCAGGTAACGAAGTACACATCACAGGTGGATATGGCATGGTGTGCGGAAGAGAGTTCACCATTGACAGTGAGGCAATTGCGGTCACACTTGCACCATCAGGAACACTTGACGGAAGGCTTTATGTGCGCCTTGACCTTGCAGATGCAGATGCACCTATTCAGCTTTTGACAGCGACAGGCAACACACTTCCACCATTGGAACAGGATGCCAATGTCAACTATACGAATGGCGCATACGAAATGGAATTAGCCACATTCACAGTTGGAGTTTCAGCGTTGTCTGATGTAGTGGAAACTTTTGAAACGATTGTCGGCTCAAAACCATACAGCGATTATGTAGTAGAACAAGGCACAAGCGGAATTTGGACATATCGCAAGTGGGATAGTGGTGTTGCGGAATGTTGGGGTATTAATTCTGCAAGCGTTACTTGTTCTGTTATTTCGTCCCCATGGATCAGAGGCTCCATGACCAATATAAACTTCCCAACAAGTTTTTTCAATGACACTCCGCTTGTGTTGCTTACAGGTTTCAATGCGGAGTGGGTATCGTTAGCATCACACACAAAGGACGCAATCAGCGGCATATATATTTATGCCGTTGGAACAGGCACTTCCACACGGTCTGTGCGAATTTATGCTATTGGCAAATGGAAATAAGGGGGAAACATGAACACATTCATAAAAGCATCACTAATAAGAGCAATAAGAACGATTTGTCAGTGTGCGATATCGCTCATTCCGGCTTCTGCATTACTGACAGACATCAATTGGGCATTAGTTGCATCAGCATCTGTCCTTGCCGGTATTGTTTCAATTTTGACATCAATTGCAACAGGTCTGCCTGAAGTTGACTACGAACAGCACCTGTATATGTCAGTAGATGAGCCACATGATGCGGAGGTAAAAGATGACAAGTAACACAGATTTGCTCAAGATCGCACAGAAACATCTTGGACAGGGTGGTGCGGTATTCAGAAAATATTGCGGATTGCCATCAGGCGCAGCTTGGTGCAATGCATTCGTGGATTATATCGCAAATGAAGGGGGAGTGAAATCCCTCTATTTTAATGGTGCAAAAGAAACATATTGCCCACATTCAATTGCCTGGTGCAAGAAGAATCTTGCCATGATTCCGCTTTATATCGCAATGCCGATGGACATCATATACTTTGATTGGGATAGGAACAATGTGCCGAATCACATCGGCTTTGTCAGAGCGACAAAAGACACATCAAGCATCTACACCATAGAAGGCAATACTGATGGAGGTAAAGTCGCACAAAAGACAAGACCATCAAAATATGTGTGCGGAATCTTCAGGCCTCATTTCCCTCACACCTTCAACAACAAGAAACTGACAGTTGATGGTGTTATGGGGTATCAGACTATTGGCGGTTTGCAGAAGGCACTCAAGACCCTCAAATATTATACAGGGTCAGTTGATTGCATTCTTGGTCTTGGCACAGTAAAGGCTCTTCAGAAATGGGCTGGAGTTAGTCAGGACGGACAATGGGGAACAGGCACAAGCAAAGCCATTCAGAAGAAAATCGGCACATCTGCTGATGGTGCTTTTGGGGTGAATTCCGTCAAGGCCCTTCAGAAATGGATAAATGCAAATGCGTTTCCCACAGTAAGCGGAGGTACAGCCTCCGCATCAAAGCCTTCTGCGCCAACATCCAATGCACAGAAGTTGGTCAACAAAATGAAGGAATTGGCTTGGGCAAATGGCACAGCCAAGAAGAAATATGCCTATTCAACAGGCGCACCAAAAGAAGCCTGTAAAAAGGCCATGAAGAAGCATGGATACAACACGAAAGTGAAATGGTCTGATTGCGGAAACTTCGTCAACACAGTTGTCAGAGAGGCCGGTGTTGATAAAAACTTTGTGGTGCAGAGAGCTGTCAAGAAGGCATTTCCATCTGCCGGAAGTCATTTCACAGTAGTGCATAAGGGCAAGGCCATTCCTGATGGATTCCTCAAGGCCGGAGACATCATCAGATACAAGAAGAAGAGTGGGCAACACGCAATGTTCTATCTTGGCGGAGGTCTCATCTGTGATGCCGGTCTGAAGAACAGATTCGCAAACATCAGGAAGAATGACCACAGATACAATGGATCAAATGTCAAGAAGTCAACAATTCAAGTATTAAGGCCAAAGGGGTGACAGCCATGACAGAAGGAATCATGATAGCAATAATCACAGGCTGTTTTGCAGCAATACCAACAATTATTGCTGTATGGGTGAACAACAGCAAGACCCTTTACAGGATTGAACAGCTTGAGAAGAAGGTGGAGAAACACAACAACTTCATTGAGAGGATGTATGAAGTTGAAAGGGTGATTGATGTTCACGAAGAAAAAATCAAAGTAGCTAATCATCGTATTGATGATTTGGAGGGGAATCATGCTCACAATTGACAGCAAGAACAATATCACATTGACAAGAGGGGATACGATGACATTGACAGTTTCCCTTCTCAAGGAAGTGCCTCCTGTGCCTCCGGCAACAGAGCCAACAATAGAGCCATATGTGCCGACAGCAGATGATGTTATCAGATTTGCTGTGTCAAAGGGTTATGTTGGGAAGTCAGATTATGACCTTAAATTCTCAAAGGTAATCCCACATGACACACTGACATTCACCTGTCTGCCGACAGAAACGGCTCTTTACTATGACACATACAATTATGATGTGGAAATAACTCATGATGATGGCACAGTTGACACATTCATCAGCGGTAAACTCACTATCACAGGCGAGGTGAAATAGATGTATGTTTACGGAGAATTAACAGGCACACTTTCAAAGGGTCTGACATTGCAAGGCACTTTGAATGCGCCTAAAACGATAGAAGGTCAGATCACAATTCCAAATGCGATCCTTCCACCTTCCTATGAAGGGCCATACGAAGTGACACCAGGCGAGGAAGAGCAGACCCTTGAAACCGATGCCCTGTACATGACAGGTGACATCAAGATAAATCCAATACCAAACAATTACGGCCTTATCACATATGATGGGTCAACAATCACAGTTTCTTAAAAGGAGAAAACAATGGCACAGAATGTAGTTATCAATGGAGTAACATATCAGAATGTTCCTGAAGTTGACATCCCAAAGAGTGGGTCAGGAACAGCCAAATTCTATGACACATCATCAGGAGATGCGACAAGCGCAAATCTTCTGACAGGAAAGAAGGCATATAACTCATCAGGAGAGTTCAGCGGAAGCATGGCTAACAATGGCAGCACAAGCGGAACGATCTCAACGAAGGCCGGAACAGTAACCATCCCTGAAGGATACACTTCAGGCGGTACAGTTGGAATCAGCTCCACAGAACAATCAAAGATTATCGCATCCAACATCAAAAGCGGAGTGACCATTTTGGGTCAGGCCGGAAGTTTGTCTCTGCCGACAATCTCACAGGATAGCACAACAAAGATTTTGAGCATCTCATAGGAGGTGTGTCATGACAGCGAGAAATATCAGCCTCCTGAATGCGACCTATTCCTCTGTGCCAAAGGTACAGCTTCCAATCAGCGGAGGAGGAACAGCCACATTCACAGAGGTCACAGATACAACAGCAACAGCATCAGATGTTGCGACAGGTAAATACTTTTATACAGCAGACGGAACAAAGACAGAAGGCACGAACAGCGGTGGTGGTGGAGACAGCAAAAATGCACAGGTTGTTCAAGGCACAACAAGAACAACATCTTCCACACTCACGGCAATCGGTGCTGAAATGACAGTTTCCAAGACAGGCACATACGATGTGTATTGGTCTGCATTCCGTTCCAATACATCATCACAATACACCTTTGCAACAAAACTATATATCAACGGAACAGGGTACGGAAGTGAACAGACAACATGGTCAAACCATCAGCAGAATGTTCACCTGTCAAATGTGTCACTTTCGGCAAACGATAAAATAAGGGTGTACGGACGAGAATCAAGAGGCTCATCATATTATATGTATGCCGGAACATTGACAATCATAGAGGCATAGGACATGACACAGCCATCAGCTTAAAACTGAAAATTACTCTTGTGTCAGTTCAGTAGATTTTGCCTCCACATTGGCTGTGTTTATGTTAGAGGCCCGAAAGGGCCTCTTTTTTTTAATTGCCGAAAAAAGCGAGGCTCTAATCTTTGATTTAAGCGGTTTTTTCAGATGCGGTCAATATATTAGTCTATTGTTTTTAGTTCTGTATGCTTTGATAATGCTTTGACCTGTAAAGCAAACAGGTCTGTCATTGCTCTGACATCATCAGGCGCCTCAATGTAGTGTTTCACAGCTTTTGCTTCAGCATAAGGGAATATGATCCATTTGGCTCTGTCGGTATATTTGAATCTTGCAATATCCCAATCACCAACAACAGCAGACACATAATCTTTTGATTTGCGAACAAGGGAGAGCTGACCAGGCGCATATCCTTCAGCCTCAAACATATCCTGTATGATTGAGAACATCTGTGCTTCTTCCTGTTCCGCTTCAACAGCTCGTTCTTCACCATAGTGGGAGAGGCCGAAGGTTGGAAGGTCTAAATCCTCAAGAACGGACATCGGCTCTTTGTTGGCTATGAATTTGGTGTAGTGGTTGTATCCTGTTTTTATCTCACTAACTTTTGCATTAGCATATTGGTCTGCATAAGTGAAATTAAAATCAAGAGCCTCAAAGCACTTCTTGCAGATTGCGCCATCAGACAGGGTGACATATTTCTTGAACATGCCTAAATTCGCACCACAGCATTCACATTTCATTTTATTAATCCTCCTTATTTTATAGTTGACATTATAAATTGAGGCTTTATAATATTCAATAGGGGAAGGAACAAACCCCAAGAACAAGTAAAGTCTGACAAGAGCATTCTATCCATAACTCTTCCGATAATCATAATCTATGGAGTAACAATTAAATAGGGTAGGATAGAATGCACCACAAAAGGAGGTGCATTTTTTATGTTACAAATCAAGTATGTACAAGGCAAGGATGTTTTGACATTAGAGAAGAATGTCAATGAATTCCTTGCCTCTTTGACATCAGAGGTAAAAGACATAAAAACAGAAAACGGCATGGCGGTCATCTTGTATGAGGTCATGGAGGATTGGAAGAAGCGCATGTGTTGTGAGTGTCAGTATTGGGATGACGGAGGAGAAACCACAACATCCGGCATCTGTCACGAATGTGGACAGAGGCGCAGATTCAACGCAAAAGCATGTAAGAGTTTCAAAGATGTAAGGGGGTAGAAAAATGAAGAAGTACAGAGTAAGAGAAGGCAGCATCATTGATTGGTTTAGATACGGAATGGCCGGTTTGGTTTTCGGCCTGGTAATGGCATGGGCCATGAACAGCGTATATCCGCTTTAGATCGCACAGGCCTTGAGGGTTACAAAATAACCCTTGCCCTCATCGGCCTTGCACATAGTAGTAGTAGCAAGTTATTACTGAAGGATTGCTGTGGGTGATGTCATCAAAACTTAAAAACAAATTACATCCCACATAAGAAACAACAATGAATTGCATACACATACAAGGTTATTATCGTGCAGACATCATCCACAGAGAAAGGAGAAGAGGGTGACCCTCAACAGAATGAAAGAGAGAGTGACATATCTTCTTGAGCAATATCCAAGATTAAGGGATGACGATTTTCTGTTAATCGGTGCTGTATATCATCAATTCTATGGTGTTGAGTATGGTGACAGTTTCCTTGATGTCATGAAGGCGCACAAGGAGAGACATCTGCCATCATTTGAGAGCATCAGGAGAACACGGCAGAAGGTGCAAGAGGAAAGGCTTGACTTGTGTTCCTCAAAGGCAAAGCAGAGAGAGAAACAAATCTCATTCAATAACTATTACGATTTTGCGAAGGGAAACTGATATGTCATATATGTGCGTTTTATCTACAAGTTTATACGGAGGCAAGGAGTGCGACGATTGCGGAAAGTGTGAGCATCGGTATGACGAGCCTGATTATTTAGATGACGATTATGAAGAGGAGGAAGAAGAATGAACAGTGTAACATACGGAGAAATACGAGCAGCAAATGAAACAATCACAACAACAGACATCAAGGGCAAGGAGTATGCGGAAGTCAATCAGCGGATCAAAGCATTCAGAATGGTATGGCCTGAAGGAACGATAGCAACAGAAATGCTATTCAATGAAAACGGCCTTTGCATCATTCAGGCAAGAGTGTATGACGATGAGAATCATCTGCTTGGTGTAGGCCATGCTTATGAGAAGGAATCATCATCCTTCATCAATAAGACATCATACATTGAGAATTGCGAGACATCCGCTGTTGGCAGAGCATTGGGGATGTGTGGCTTCGGCATAGACACATCTGTGTGTTCGGCTGAAGAATTGGAGAATGCGAAGCTGAATCAGGAGGCACAGAAGCCTATAAGCAAGGCACAGGTCAAGAGCCTTGTTGCACTTGCAATGCGCAAGGGAAGTGATTTATCTGACATCTGCTCACACTTCGGTGTTGGCAAGTTGGAAGAGATGACAGCAGAGGAATACGGCAAGTGCCTGAACATACTGAACAAGAAGGAGGATGCCAATGGCTAAAAGATTATGGAGCATCTTCACAGATGACATGGACAAGTGCATCATCACACACGCAATGACAGGCATTGAGAGACATCACATCTTTGGCGGTACGGACAGAGGCCGGTCAGAGAATTATGGATTCGTTGTTCCGCTTCATCGGTCAGTGCATCCTAATGGCGCATTCCGTGAGGATAAGAATTGGCAAGAGTTAGACCATTGGCTCAAGAGGAAGTGCCAAGAGTATTACATTGAGATCGCACAGCATGGAGACAGAGATGCCTGGTATCGTGAATTCGGCAGATTCTATGATGACAGATGTGATGAGAATGTCATCCTCAACAAGACATTTGAATGGAGGCTGAAATGATAAGCGGTCAGGAGTTATTTGCAGAGCGTGACAGGATAAAAACAAGCCTTGAGAGGTCTTTGTCAAGGTCATATGACAATGGTGTTGACCTTGCCGAAAAAACACGCACATACAGGGTTTTGCTCCGTCAGACAATGCTTCAGCTTGAAGCGGATGGTGCAAAGGCAACAACACTGAAAGACATTGCAAAGGGTGATGAGGCTGTGGCTGATGCCGAATATGAAATGATGGTAGCAGAGGCCCTTTATAAGGCAAGTAATGAGAATATCATGGCGCAGAAGAAGCTGCTTGAGAGCATAGAGGCAGACATCAACAGGGAGTTTTACAAAGGAGAGTGATGGATCGTGGAGAGATTGAAATGCCCTTGTGTGAATTGGTATCCTGAATCATTCATGGCCGGTACAAGGAAGATGACGGATGAAGAGGTCGGCATCTACATCAGAGCCTTGAACAATCAATTCATAGAGGGCGGTATTGAGGCCGATGAGTACAAGACATTTCCAACAAAAGTGAAGAAAAAATTCGTCAAGCGTGGAGATGTCTATGTCAATGAGCGCATGGAATTTGAGCAGAACAGGAAGAAGAAATACAAGCAATCAAGAGAGAACAATCTTCAGTATCATGGCATGACACAGGAAGAGTGGGAGGCACTTTCGTTAGAGGAAAGAATGTCATATGTGAAATGATATGGCCTTCCATATGGGAATCCATATGAGGCACCATATGGTCATCCATATGAGCATCCATATGGCTCACGATATGGCACTCCATATCATAATAATAACAAGAATAATAATAAGAATAATAGTTATATCTGTATTTAAAGATAAGTATATGTAAAGGAGAAATGAGATGGAAATTGAAGGCAAGGGCAGAGTATTTGCCAAAGAACATGACGGATGGACATCGTATTCAATCGGTGTTTCTTCCAAAGACAAGGAAGGCAAATGGCAGAATGCATACCAGGCTGTCAGATTCCGCAAAGGCGAGAGTGTGCCAAACGGAACAGACATTGAATTCAAGGCTTTCCCAACAGTAATGAAGGGCAAGGAATACAATTCTGTGCTGTGGCAGATAACAGAGTTTCATGTTGTCGGTGAGATCGCAGCAGAGCCGGAATTCACAGCATTAATAAATGATGATATTCCTTTTTAGGAGGCAGATATGAGAGTTTTAGTGGCTTGTGAGGAATCACAGAGAGTGTGCAAAGAGTTCCGCAAAAGAGGGCACGAGGCATATTCTTGTGACATCCTACCATGTGGGGGGGGTCATTCAGAGTGGCATATTCAAGCAGATGCCCTTGAGATTGTGAAAATGGAATGGGATATGGTTTTAGCATTTCCACCATGCACACATCTTGCATCAAGTGGTGCTTCTTGGTTTAAGGAGAAGCAGAGAGATGGAAGGCAACAGATGGGCATCGGTTTCTTCCTTGCTTTTACAGCACTTGACCATGTTCCTATGGTGGCAATTGAAAACCCTGTCGGCATTATGAGTAGTATATATCAGAAACCGACACAAATAATTCATCCGTGGGAATATGGAGATCCATACGAAAAGACTACATGCCTATGGCTGAAGGGTCTGCCTCCATTGAGGCCTGTTGTTACAGAGAAGCCGGAGCTTGAACATTTTGAATGGATAGACAGCAGAACAGGCAAAAGAAGGCGAGAGCCAAAGTGGATTGCAGAAGCAAGAGCATTGCCGCCATTGGAAAGAGCAATGGCAAGAAGTAAAACATTTCCGGGTGTTGCAAGAGCAATGGCAGAACAATGGGGATGTTTAGAGGCAGCTATTGAAGATAAAAAAGCAGATGAAGATTTGCAAACAATGGACACGCAAATAAGGATGGAGATTCCAAATGGTTAATTCAAGAGAAAAAGGCAAACGATATGAGCGTCATGTCGCATCACTATTCAAGGCAGAAGGCTATGATGCAAGAAGAGGGCAACAGTACAGCGGTGCAAATGGAGATGCAGATGTCATCGGTGTGCCTGGTATCCACATAGAAGCAAAGCATCAGGAGGCAATGAGGCTCTATGATTGGATGTCACAATCAAAAGCCGATGCAAGAGAAGGCGAGATTCCAATCGTCATCCACAGGAAGAACAACAGCGCAGATTTAGTGACAATGGAGTTTGGTGATTGGATTCGTTTATACAGAGAATGGGAGGCCGGTCAGGATAATGAATTATAAAGTTTTGCAAGGTGATTGCCTTGATGTTCTAAAAACACTTGATGACAATTCTGTTGATTGCATCGTAACATCACCACCATATTACGGCCTTCGTGATTATGGCACAGGTGAATGGGTTGGTGGTGATCCATCTTGCCCACATTACAGAACATCAAAATACAGCAAAGACACAGCCACAGGCCACAAGGCCATGATGGAACAAGGTGAGGCTGTCGGTGATGCGATATACAAAACTGTATGCCCAATATGCGGTGCTGTCAGAGTTGACAAGCAGATAGGTCTTGAAGAAACGCCTGACGAATTTATCAACAAGCTGACAAATGTATTTCATGAATGCAGAAGGGTTTTGAAGGATGATGGCACATTATGGGTCAATATAGGTGACAGCTACAATGGGTCAGGCAGAGGAAGAAATGCAGACGGAGAAGTGCATTTTTCAGCTTTGTCAGCAAAGCAAGGAACAAACATCGGCAGCACAAAAGGCATGATAACAAAGAAGGTCATTGATGGGTGTAAACCGAAGGATTTAATCGGCATTCCCTGGATGTTGGCATTTGCATTGAGAAATGATGGATGGTATTTGCGACAGGATATTATATGGCACAAACCGAATCCAATGCCGGAGAGCGTTCAGGACAGATGCACCAAATCACATGAATACATATTTCTGTTATCAAAGAATCAGCACTATTATTTTGACCATGAAGCAATGCTTGAAGATGCCGTTTGGAAGAATGACAGTAGGGGGGGTGCGGCCGCATTGAGTATTCCGGCAAGAGAACAGAAGGAGGCTATCCCTAACACACTTGCACAGAATAGCTTTGTAAAAATAACAGAGAAGCGGAACAAAAGAGATGTGTGGTCAGTTGCGACAAAAGCTGTAAAAGAAGCACACTTTGCAACATTCCCTGAAGATTTAATTGAGCCATGCATCTTGGCCGGTTGCCCTGTTGGTGGTGTGGTGCTTGATCCGTTCTGTGGAAGTGGAACAACAGGGATTGTGTCTGTAAGAAATGAGCGCAATTTTATAGGCATTGAATTGAATCCTGAATATGCGGAAATGTCAACAAGGCGCATTGAGAAGGAAAGGATGCAAGGGATTCAAGTTGGATTTAATTTATAAGGAGGAAGAAAATGTTTGAAGGAATTTTAAGAAAGTATATGCAGCCAATCATCAAAGAGGCTCAAGAAGAAGCATATAAGCAAGGCGCAGAAGATGTCATCAGAAGGTTTGCCTTTGTCTATGACGAAGTGCGGAATCTTGCAAGGGAAGATGCAATGGCAGAAGCCGGTGCGATACCTATTGAAGAAATCGCAGATGAATTCAATGTATTGGAGGCAGACATATGACAGTACACTATGATTCCTTGAGGGAATTAGCCAATGACCAGGCTCTTGAGATTGAATCATTGAGAAGAAATGTCAAAAGCCTTGAGGGAGAAGTATCACAACTAAGGCAGATAATAAATCAGCAACAGGAGACAGTGAATACCTATGGCAAGATATTTCAGCTTCAGGAGGCAGAGCTGAAGAGATTGAGAGGTGAATACAATGAGTGATTATATCAGCAGAGCCGATGCGATTGAAATGGCAGTTGATGTTGAAACACCACAAGGAACATACGAAAGAGCAATTTATGTTGATGACCTTATGGCACTACCATCAGCCGATGCCGTACATGGTTGGAGAATTGGCAAACCGACAGAGCAAGGCAAGTACATGGTTACACTTGATTCTTTTGGACACAAGCGCATTGATTTGTTCTATTACGGCAAACCGATGATGCCAAATCGTAAAGTCAGAGGAAAGTGTTGGTATCGTAGTGATGACGAATGGGGTGATGTTGTGTATGACGATACAGACATACTCGCATGGCGACCACTCCCAAAACCATACAAAGGCGGTGATGATAAATGACAAGGGAAGAAGCAATACGCATTATTGAAACCGTATTCCAAGATGAATATGTTTACAAATATTACGATTCAATTACACATCAAGCGTTAAATATGGCAATAGAGGCACTATCCGCCGATGCCGAGAGTGATGACCTAATCAGCAGAGCCGATGCGATAAGTAAATGCAAGAACGCAGAAAATGAATTAACCGATGAGGCAGAGCGTAAGGGTGTAAGGGTGGCAAGGTTTATTATTGGCGAAATGCCATCAGCCGATGCCGTTGAAGTAGACCGCACAAGTGAATGGGTGGCAGTAAGGCGAGAAGAATATGAGGATTTGATTGCCGATGCCGTACCGACAGTAATAAGAGCAAAGACATTTATGCGTAAAGAGGATTTTGACAAATGGGCAGAGGACATTAAAAGGCAAAACAAAAGCATTGTATGTATTCCTTATGATGCGGAAGTTGTTTCAGCAGATGCTGTTGATGTGGTACGGTGTAAGGATTGCATACATTGGAAAGCGGATAACGAAGTATTTGAATTGGGTTTCTGTTGTGTTTTCCCACAGAAATGGGTTGCAGAAACATTCTACTGTGCCGATGGAGAAAGGAGAGAGGAATGACCGATAGAATAAAACAATGCGACATTGTGGATTCTTGTGAAGAATGCCCAAGATACGGAGATGATTGTGACGGAGATAAAAGATGACGATAAGTTACAGAATAACAAGCAGAAGGTGTGATGAGGCTATGAAAAGAAGCAAGGAGAAATGCTTCACACCATCACGCAGAAGATGGAAATGCACAGGAGAGTGCAAGAGTTGCATCTGTTGCCTGGAGACAATAGAAGATGGCACAGAGAGACATTTTCCATACAGGAGGCATCACGAATGACAGCCAAAGAATATTTGAACACAATCAAAGAGAGACGAGATCGCATCAGGATTCTCATGGAGGAGATTGAGCAATTGAGAACAGATGCGGAAAGTGTCAGCATCAATCTTGATGGTATGCCGAGAAACAATGGCCAGAGCAGCTTTGAGAAGTTGGCAATAGAATTGGCTGAGGCGGAATCAAAGCTCACAGAAGAGATGTCAGGCCTTTGGTCAGAAGTCATGAAGGCGCATTCACTGATAGGACAGATGTCATCTTCACAGAGGCAACAGATACTGACCAAAAGATATTTGAAGGGTCAGCGTTGGGAAGAGATTGCCTATGAGATGCACTTCTCATGGCAACATTGTTTCAGAGTTCACGGCATGGCTCTTGGAGAATTAGATAAGATACTTCAGAACAACAATATGTGATTGAATGTTACTACAAAAGTGTTTTATGATTACAATGGCAGAAAGGCCAAAAGAGACAAGAGATTCATCTTAATACTCCTTTAATTAATCTTAAAGCTCTTTGCAGACTACTTGTTCAGCGGAAGGCTCACCAAATCGGTGGGCCTTTTGCATTGCGATTATACCAAAGTCAGGGCAGACATATTCTGTTCATTCTGCACCTAATACTCCTTAAATGTAGTTCACCTCTTTCCTCTGCCCTGACTTGTTATTCAGATATGGAAGAACATAAAACATTTTACAGCTCAAGGGCATGGAAGGATGCCAGGAGAAACTACAAGCAAAGCGTTGGAGGATTGTGCGAAGAATGTCTGAAGAAGGGAATCATATCTCCGGCAGAGATCGTACACCATAAAGTTCCTCTGACAGATGAGAATGTATCAGACATCAGCATCTCACTGTCATGGGATAATCTTCAGGCACTGTGCAGACAATGCCATGCAAAAGCACATGAGCAGATGTACGCAGAGAGAACAGGCAAACGATATATGATAGATGATAATGGGAGGGTAATAATCCGTGATTCCGTACTTTGAAACACACATAACGGAGGCATGTAATCTCAAGTGCAGAGGATGCTCACACTTCTCTGTATTTGCAAAGCCAAAGCACAAAGACCTTGCAGAATTTGAGAGAGAGTTCAAACGGCTTTCAGAGATTGAAGAAATCGGCATCATCCGTTTAATGGGCGGTGAGCCATTGCTCAATCCTGACTTCATGAAGTATTGCAGAATCGCAAGGCATTACTTCCCAAGAACAGCAATCAGCCTTGTCACCAATGGAATACTTGGTCACAAGTTAGAGCCACATGTTGACGAGCTAACCGAGCTGCGGATCAATGTGACAATATCTGATTATCATCTTGACAAGCAGAACAAGAACATACACACAGAGCTGCATGAGAAGGGTAAGCTGTACAACATCAGCCTTGACCCAACAGGGCAGCAAGATGCAGACCTGATGCACTACTTCTGCGACATCAGGATTCATTCATGGTTTTATTTCATGGACGGCAGATTCTATCCTTGCTGTATTGCCGGAACAATCCATGACTTTTGGAATCACTTTGATTTGGATTGGGGATTCACTCAAGAAGAATTGTCAATTGACATATTCAATCATACAGCAGAAGAGATTGAAGCGTTTATATCAAAGCCATGTAAGCTGTGTAGTTATTGCGACACACTGACAAGACAAAGAACATACAAACCATTTAGCATAAGCGAAGGCAAGATGGAAGAATGGACGATC
>RHMF01000170.1_pt1 | contig 26416 bp, 31 predicted proteins | sample 5365151 | NCBI WGS metagenome assembly RHMF01 (sample SAMN10266501, study PRJNA497801) | feces metagenome | isolation source: feces | host: Bos taurus | place: China: Prairie of Fairy Mountain | collected 2017-08-14 | reverse complement strand
TGCTTGATTCGCTTAACATTTTCATTAGTAACTTCAAGAGTATAAATAATTTCCTTCTCTTGATAAATCATTTCAATTAGAACACCGATGCCTGCTTGAATGTTACGAATAGGTCCTAAATTGGTTAAAATATATTGGCCATCACTCTTATTGTTGCCGGCCATATCAATAGATGGGTCATCACCTAATCTAAACAAGAACATATCATCATATCCGCCATTCTTGATATTGATAACATTTCCACTTTCATAGTAATCTTCCTTTTTAATAGGGGGATTACTACCTAAAATATATTTAGAATTTGTGCCATCTGCAATACGATACAAATAAGTTGGATTCCACTCTTCTACTTTATTAGAAGAGTCTAACCAATATTGCTTACCAATAGTATTACCACCGCTAGTTACATTAGTAGCGATAATATCTACTACTGTTTTTAGACTAACTTTTAAATAATGAATTGAACCAACTTTAGTTCTAAAGTCTTCTAATCCAGGGATTAAATTATCATCTTTATCATATAAATGGTTATATAAATCATCCATCATTGGTTTACCATTTACTCCATAAGCATAAACACCCTTACCAGATAATTGAGTGGCTCTGTCATAAATCTTAATGTTATTAACATAACTAAAGAAATCTTCTGCCTTATCATAATATCCATAAGTAATAGTTACATTATTGCCAAAGGTTTTACCAGCCTCACAGCAAATTTCCAAAAGGGGAGTAGATTGTAAAACGTTAGCGGGGAATAAGTAAGACCCTGTTACGCCAACCTCCTGAGCGTGTCTATTTTGTTTATCATCCAAGAGATAATAGAATTTAAATCCAGGCTCTGCAGAAATAGATGCCCAACGTGCACTTGGGAACGTAATACTATTTGCGGATTGTAGCAATTGAGTATTTGTTGGTGGGTTTACTGGTTCATTACTGCGGCGTTGCTCAAATGTCATTGTGCGAGTTTCCACATAATCATCAACAGTAAATCCATAGTTTACTAAGTTCTCAAAAGTATAATCAGCCACTTCTGTTGCGTTGCAAGAGAATGTATGTAGCATACGACCAAGTTGGTCATTGGGCGCTAAAGTGACTCCCATTAATCGAACAATATAATTGCCTTCTGCGGGAGAACGGAATAATTTAGGCTTACCATCATTTAACCATTTCATTACTTCCAATTTAAATTGACGTTCACGACGATAATTATCTGCGGTTAACCATCCATCTGCGCCTGGGATATACGCCTCTGGGGCGGGGCTAATGCGGCGAGATAAGTCCTCTTGCGGCAAGCCTGTTTTAAATTCATCATTTTCATCACCAACTAATGATACTAATCCGGAGATAGAAAACTCTTTAAAATCAACAATACCGTTTCTAAAAATAAAAGGATATTTAGAACCAATAGTATTAGTCTTTGTTTCCAATACTGTGGATTTAAAATTCGTAATCTTTGGATTAAAACGAATTTTTAATTGACGGTCACCATCATACAAATAAGCATCTTCAAAATCGCATACGACTCTTGGACTTACCATACGATTAGAGTAAAGACCGCTACTATTATATGCCTAAATGGCATATTCATACTCAAAGCCTTGTTGAACAGTATAATCTTTACAAATCTCTTTGACGGTATTGCTATCCCAGTTTAAAAGATAAAAATTTGTTAATTGATACCAAGAATCAAAACCATCCTCACTTGAAGAACGTAATAATACAAAAGAGCCATTCACGAAATATCCATCATTATGACCTTTTAATTGAACTGTGATGTAGCCGTCAGCTACATTAGGTACCGCTATAACATCAGCATGAATGTTTGGCTCAATAGTTTCCACTTCAATTACTGGATAGCGACGAGATAATTCATAACCATTGGTTGTAATAACTTTATACTCAATTTCATAGACTTCATTTTGAAATAGTTTTTTATGAGTAGCCCAAGTATCACTAGACATATAACTTGACTGGTCATTGTTACTATTATGTAACATCCAATCGCTAGTATCAATCATTTCATTCTTTTCATTATACAGTGAAAAACAATAAGAATAAACCTTTTCAGTAAAGTCATCTTCACACTTGTAAATACCAGTATATTCATAGGTGTGTCGAGTATTAGCATTTCCACTTTCATCTTCTCGACCCTGAATTTCAATTGTAGGTTGAGCGATACATTTAATTACGCCTACGCTACTATAAAATCCAATCGTATCACCTTTCTTACAAGCAAGTTGGACTTTATAGTATTGACCTTTTTGAGGTTGGAAATGTTCTGTTGTGTTTAAATTAAAAACCGCTTTATAAGTTCTTGTCTTTTCATCATATGAATCATGGCTGGAACTAAGAACAGTGGCCTTTTCAATATTAGTTTGAACAGTGCGAATTATTAATGACATACTGTCATATTGTTTAATTCCCACTGCTCGATTAGGCATATAGGAAATTTCAATGCGGAACTTTCCTTGCGCATCAGAGTATAAAAATGCTGGTAGTTTACTCGCAATTGAAGGGGGATTTAATTTAGTTGTTAAACCCATATTTATGTCTCCTTTCTCACCATTTATGTAAAAGGGGAAGTAATAAAAATTACTTCCCCTCAAAAATAATTACTCTACCATAAACATGATAGCTTCCATCTGGGCAGTTGTCAAAGACAAATCTTCAGGAAAATTATCAATATTTACCTTATAAATTTCAACTTCTTGTTCTAGGGCAAATAAATCAGCAATTTCCTTTTGAGCTGCATTCACCTTATCTGCAGACACTTTATAGGATTCACCATCTTCAGTTAATTCTCCAAAAGAGCGAATAATTTCTACTCGAGAATCTTCAATATCTTGTCCTAGAGCCATTAAAGTCTTTCTATTTTTTTGTAAATAAAAATTAACTCTAACGGGAAGTTTTTGCTCTCCATCCGTAAATGCATTATTTAATGCAAGCGCCCATGAATAAATTTCATTGTTTGTTAATTTCATAAATCTTTTCTCCTTTTTCTCTTTTATCAAGGTCCAGACAGTACCATTGATGTATATTCGGTATAATATGTTGTACCATCAATAACGATAGAATGTCTATGTTTTGTTCCAGTGTGGTCATGACTTTTAGCCTTAAATGTTGTTGGCTTTCCGGTAATACTATCCCAGCTCAATGATGTTGTTGTTGTATCCGTCCATGGAACATTGACATACATTTTTCCAGAAGAAAGCTAAACGGGATAATTTTTTCCAGTCTACTCATATCCAATTTTAACAACACCATAATTATCTGCAGAAGCTTGATGTATCTAAACATAAAAGTTATCATCAGTATCTTTGTTTATCTTGTATTTTCTATTGGGTGCGTCTGAGGTAAAGCCAACCAAAGATTTCCAAGCAGGGTCTGAAGTAGTTCCCTAACCCATCCATACATAACCATCACTACCGCGAGAAGTGGGCGCATAAATAGAACTAACATCATTCGTATCTGTAGATGCAACATCGGCATCAACTAGAATGCCTTTAACAAATTTAGCTTGCTTTTTAGTGCCTCCTAAGAAACCACCAGAAACATATGTGATTGTACCATTAACACCTGGGTGCGTACCGGAATCATCTTTGCATTTAATATTTCCGTCATAAGTAACATCACTATTTACAAATAAATTACCATTAACACAAATTTTATCAGTAGTACTACCTGTAGTTCCTAACCATACATTGGCAGAATATAATGCGACATCTGTTCCATATATAAAAATACAGTGATTCTAGAACAAAATTTTGTTTGTAGAAGAAGTTGAACCTGAATATACACTACCAGAAATTAATAAGTTACCAGAACTATCAACTTCAAAAACGTTATTTCCGCCTCTGTTTGCTTTTACAACTAAAGAAGTGTCGAATGTAGCACTTGTCGCAGTTAAATTTCCATCTTCATCTACGGCAAATTTTTTACCAAAACCCATTCCGTCAGGATTAACATAGACACTGCCTGTACCATTAGAAAAGCCTGAGCCTTGAGCAACTTTCCACCCACCAATAGTACCTTCAGTTGCCACAAAAGAACCATCGTTTTTTACACTAAAAGACCCGTTGCCGACAGTACCATTGCCACCGATATCTAGCGTACCACCTAAAATTGTAGCACCCTTTACAGTACCTCCATCTAAGGTGCCAGTAACATCTAAAGTACCAGTAATTTTTCCTCCTGTAGCTTCAATTGTACCCTTAATGTTTGCATCTGTAGCTTCGAGTCCTCCCGCCCAACTTACACGGAATTTTTCACCGTTGATAGATAACGGATAAGACCCTGCATTTGCATTTAAAGAAATGTTACCATTACTACTTGAAGCAGATAAATTAAATCCACTCGTAGCAGTCAAAGACCCGTTCGCAATATCAAATTTTACATTACCAGTTGGACTTTGTAATTCAAATTTTGTATCTGTGACATTCATCATAACAACGTCATCAGCGGTGCGGATTCTTAAATAAGGGCTTCCGCTAGAATTCAATTCAATTCTAGGATTTTTATTTGTATTATATCCACTTTTAATTATAAAATTATAAGCTTCAATTCCAGGAGTCGACCCAGCCAAAGTAAATTTTACTCCGCTGCCATCCTAATTAGCATTCATACTTTGGAAATTCGCTGATTGCAAATAATAATTACCGTCATCTACATACATCAAATTGCGACCATCATTATTCTTTACAATTAAATAGGGTTTATTATCATCCATGGAATTTAAATATAAATTCTTGGAAGTTACTTTCAATTTATAAGCATCTAAAGTACCCTTCTTTAAATCTAATTTAAATCCTTTACCATTTTCACTTTTTGTTTTATCTGTTGTAACAAAAGTAGTTTGTGTATAATCGTCTGTTTGCAGATAATACTTATCATCCGCAATTTCAATCAAATGTTTATCTTTATCAGCCTGTGCTGCACTATGTACAATAAAATAAGGACTCAAAGAATTGATATGAATATTACTTTGCTTATAACTTTTAATATAAATACCATCATCATCATATTTAGCCAAATAAGCTGCGTAATCTGCACATCCAGTTTTGAATTCGCTATTTGCGGGAAGTGCATTCCATTCATCTTCTTCATACAGTGTAGTGCTAGGTTTATAAGTACCATTACCTAAATCTTGATAAGCCGCACCTTTTATGTCAATAAAACCATCATCAAGGTCAATTAACATACCTGCACTATTATAAATATTATATCCAACAATATCACCAGAATTATTATATACTGGTGTTTTATAGTTAGCAAATGTGCCATTATTGTTAGGGTCTTTATTTTGCAAATAAGAGGCACTAGCAATAGTGCCATCATCACCATCAAAATAAATACGTCCACGACCAGCTTTACCAAAGAATACTTTTCCATCAACACCCATATAGAAACTTTGAGCGCCATTATTAAAGCCATAAATACCTAATCCACTTGCGTTCTCGGTATCAAAGTTAGCTCCTTTTTCAATGTCACCCATCATAACGCCTTCAAAGGTATTATCTTCAGTTTTCTTGCCTGCACCAATCATTGTTGACATAATAGTGCCATTTGCTTCGTTAATCGCAAATTCACCATTCCACTCATTAATTATTGCTGATGCATAGTTATTTTGAGTGATAATAATTGGCTGTGTCCAGACGATATTACCATTTTGTTTACATACAATAACAGGAACTACAAAAGTGCCATTATCGAATGAACAATACATTGGAGCTGGTAATAGAGTATTACGCTGATAATCTAACTTCGGCATATAATCAATAATATTGCGATAATTATTTTTTGCTGCCGTATCATTTTCATCTAAATAAGAACCATTATTTTCAAAATACTCAATGCTCCAAGAGCAATTTGAAATTTCCACATCACCTTCTACAGTATGTTCAAATAGCTTATAAGGTTCATCGCTTAAACGACTTACAACACCCTAGTTATTATAAACAATTGTAGTCGGACCTGAAATATAATAATCCTTAGAAGAAGAATAAGCAACTGGATACAATGTACTTAAACGAACATTTCGTTGAGTACCATCACTCAATTCTTCTTTATATTCAACCGCGGCTTTAGCAATACCAATATAAGGAATGTCTCCATATGTTGCAGGAGCGACTTCAATCAATCGCTCTTTTGAACCTTCAGCACTTGTAAGTAATGCCAATACATTACTTTCATTACTGGTTGCATGGAAATTAACACGAAGATTAGAAGTTGTAATCTCTTCCTTTTCAATTTCCACTCCAGGCTCATTCATTACAATATTAAAGCCTTCGTTTAATGTTAAAAGCTCACCATCACCATTACGTAAGGCTAGTTTCAATTGAAGTAAATTAGAACCGCCAGGCAATGCCGCAATTTGAGTTGTGTTTGGAACTAAAGATAAAGTATAATTCGTTCCATTAGTGCCAAAAGAACTAAATGTTAAAGGTAACTCTCCTTTAACAATATGTTTTTTATTTTCACTATCAGTAATATGAACCTCAACTAAAATAGTATTATTTTGAGCAGATGGTTCATAGTAAGGTTTAATTTTATAACAGAAATTCTTATCTGCGGGAGTGATAGAAATATCATCTTCCATTACAGGATTACCCAAACAATCATATAAAGGAGTTCCTTCAAAATCTGTAGATTGTTTTGGAGTATTTGTATAAGAAATCGTTTTATTAAAATAAATATAACCTGATTTACTATAATCAGTTGTTGTGCCATCATCAGTATAAAACCTTAAGTCATTGACAAGATAATTCTTATCATATGTTAGCATTGTTGAATTTATTGGTATATACCAATAAATTTCAGCTCCTGCTAAAGCTTCATCACCTTGTAACACTCCTTCATAAGAGCAAGACAACATACGTCTACGACTCTCATCAGAAATATTCACTAAATCATTTGCTTGACTATAAGCTTGATAATGGTCTTGAGAATAAGTTCCATGAGATATTTTAATAAAGTCATTAGCATCAATAGCAAATTGAGGTGGAATGTCATCAGCCTCTAAATTTGTAAATACTAATGTATCACTTACAAATTTTTCATGGTTTCTAAACAAAACAATTTGGAATTTCTCATTCTCTCTAGTTGGCTCCATAAAGAGTTTTAATAACTTTTCATCAGAAGCACTGGTATTATAATAAGTAACTGTTTTTGTAGTTTCATTACCATTTTCATCAGTTACAGTAATTGTTTCAGTAACACCTGCACCAGGTAAAAATGGATTGACAACCGCAATATCATTTCCATCGTTATCTTTGGAATATTTTACTCGTTCCCAATTTGGTCCCAAGAATCGTCCAAAAGTATACTCGGTATTGTTGGGGTCATCAAGAGTTTTTGTTTCATCATATGTTAAAGTTGGTAATTCAACATAACGATATAAATAAACGCAATACTTATTCGCATACTCAGCAAAAGCAGATTCGTCCTTTTCATATGCTGGGTAATCTGCGGCTGCGGTATGTGTTTTATAATAATCAAACCAATTAAAGTCAGTATCTTCAATGCCTCTTACATAGGATGTTGTGATAATTTTACTTAAATTAGTTCTAATTTCCTTAATAACTCTTTGGACTCTAGTATTATAATTATTATAAATACTGCGATAACCAGCCATAGGTTCGCCAGTTACAGTTCCAGCCTCCATAGTGATAAATAAAGCTTGAACCTCATTTAAAGCCTCATTTACTGCAGTTGTAAATTTTGTGTATGGATTTTCTCCTCCACACCCAACCTCTGTATCATTATACCAATCAGTAATTTTAGTTACGGCCTCTTGCAGTTTTGCTTCGCTAGTATACACTTCATTTTGTAAGTTGTATCCATGTTGCAATACTTTCGCATATAGTTGTGCCCAGTCTTGAGTAGCTCGTTCGGCAACTTCTCTTTTTCGAACCAGATTAGCAGAAACAGTAATATCATTACCGTCCGTGTCTTTTTCGATATGAGAAGAAATCAATGCGTTTAATTGATTTTTCAAACTGTCCCAACCATTCAATTGTCGACCAAGAGCCTGCAATTCAGAGCTTAAGTCAGTTGTTAGCGCTTTATAAACACTAGTCATATAAGGTTCTGATTCTTCAATGTTTGCGGCCAATGTCAAACTTAATTCATCATTTGCCACAGTGGATTTACCACTATGTCTAGTTAATCGACTATCTGTATGAGCAAATTTTAAATATTCAATCTCATCATAGCTTGGGTCATAAATACCATCGCTATATCCAGTATAGCCGTCTAAATCATTTTTATTATACCAGATTAATCCCAATCTTTTTGTATTGGTTTCATCACCATTACCACCATTATATTTATAAGTGGCTGAATCCAAAGTATAAAATTTTAAAGTATTATTATCAATATTGGTTAAGTTACTACCAAAACCAATAGTCAAATTACTGAAATCGATTGGCAGTTCACCAATTTTAATATTATCTTTATCATAAAATTCATTTGGGATTATTGAACCGTCGTCAGCAAATGTAATACCTTGATATATAGATAAAACAATTTCATCAATAATGCCTTTAGTCGCAATTGCAACTTGTTTCTCCTATCGAGAATTAATTACAAATGAATATGGATTACCAATCATTTCATCACTATCAAAGGTGATAAAATGCATCATGCGTTCATTACTATCGACTTCTGTTCTTGAATATAGCTCTAATCTTAAACCATATCCGCCAGCTGACAATGCTCCCAAATTAGTCTTAAAATCACCTGCAATGGTAATTACATTATATACTCCATTTGCCTATAACACATATTCAGAGCTGTCCTTAGTAATCTGTTTTCCCCATACTTGTCTAATATTTTCAGAACTATTAGTTTTTAAAGTAAATTTTTCAATACCATTAGAGATTTGATTAGTTGAAAAATCAGTGGAAAAAACATTTCCAAGAGGAGGAATGTAAGTTAAAGCACCGCTAGTTGCATTTTCACTATATAATCCAACAATGAATTTCTTTTGGCTCCAATCGCCATTCATAATAGAAACTCTAACCTGGTCACCAGACTTATAATTCGTATCATTAACATAAGCGTCAAAGGTAATTGTGCCATCAGAGACAATATAATGGCCACGAGCCTTATCTGTGTCGTCTGTAATAGTAGCAATTACAGTTGTGTCATATGATAAATCTGATAATCGTCCTTTTACTATGACGTCGATTGATTCAAAAAAATCATCTAAGTTAAATGACATATTAGCGTATCTCCTTTCTCTCCTTAATCTATTATACTATAAAATTTTGGAAAAGTCAATTATTTGCATTAGTCCAAATAAAAAAAAGGGTAGATTACAAGTTAATGTAATCTACCCTTAAAGTTTAGTTATTTACGATTAGCATACTGAGATGCTTTATTGATAAGATTATTGAAAGCTTCTTCAATTTCATTTCTATCCTGTACTCCAGGGAAGCTTGCCTCAATATGAACATTCTGTTCTAATTTCTCAGTTGCACTTCCATATCCAAAAGTAGGACTAGATAATAATCCACCAATCTGTGAACTTAAAGATTGAAGATTAATCATTTCAATAATATGGTCTAATACTTCGATACTGGATAGTAAATTCTCCGTATCGCCTGGCTCAAGGACAAGCTCTTTCTTATGTAGTAAAGCAAGTTTACCATAAGAGCCGGCCCAATCGCCAGTATAACCACCAGTATCAAATCCCATTAAGCCCTTGGCCTTATCATGGGAGTAGCCTAATCCATTACGGTCTCTCGGGAATGTGTAATTAATGTATTGCTGTGCCGCACGAACTTCTTCTTCAGTAAATCCTGCGTCCTTACCTCGTGCCACACGATTTTCTACACCATTACCCCAATTACCAGCAACAATTTGGTCATATGCTTGCATAATACGATTCCAAGTTAACTCTGTTGTTTCTGCAGAGTTATCTCCAGTTCCGCTACCAGAGCCTCCATCTCCTGAACTGCTTCCGTCGCCAGTGGAACCTCCATTGCCGTCACCAGAGCCGCCATCCCCAGAACCAGAGCTTCCGTCACCAGAACCGCCTCCACTGGAATCGTCACCACCGCTATTCCACTCATTCGTTTGACTATTATTAATACGATTAACCATATTGGTGTATTCTTCAATAACAGCTTGAATTTCTTGTCTCATTGCAGCATAAGCACCAGTCATATTTTGAACGGCATCTAATTCTGCATCAAGAGCGGGAATAACTTCTTTAGTTGTAGTTTCAGCTAACTGATGACTCTTATCAGTTACATCTTTAACTTTTCCACCAACTTCTTCAACACTACTACCAACAATAGTGGTAACGCCATCGGTGCCAGTAACTGCGGATTGCCAATCTTGGAAAGCCTCAATTGCACCTTGAGCATATTCATCAACGGCCTGCATCCATTCATCAGTATCATATACCATACTTGCAAAATCGCTAGACCAAGCATCTGCTACAACTCTACTATCAGCAGATACTGCAGTAGAATATAATCCAGAATAGTCTTGCAATTTTTGATAGTAATAAGATTTAGCTTCTTCCATCGCGCGATGATACTCTTCTTCCGTTTCAAAAGCTCCATCAAGTTTTTGCTGTTGAATATCTGCGTAAGTATCATACATCTCTTGAATTGTTTGTTGATACTTTTGGGCATAATCATTAGCGCCTTCAAGTCCAATATTGTACAAGGAATTTTGAGCGTCTTCCAATTGTTGTTGTGCCTCGGCTAACTTATTAGTGTCTGCTGTATATACATAACCAAAATTACCTTCAGCATCACGCTGCAAACGAACAGTTGATTTTGCGTCTTGAGCGTCTTCTAAAGCCATTTCTGCAAGAAGCAGGTCATACTTCGCCTATTGAATTTCTAGCTCATACTGACTCAATTTAGACTAGTTCTGTAATTGCTCAGTTTCTTCAATGTATGCTTTTAAACGCTTCTTTGCTGCACTATTGGTTGTCTTATCGATTTCCTATTGTGCAGTACGCATCAATTTATTAGTTTCATAAATTTGATTTGTAGTAGTTAGATACTCTTCTTGTAGGCTTTGAGCACGCTCCCATTGCTAGCTCATAGCATCAAATGAGCTACCGCCAGTTAAAGCATTTTCAAGAGTCTGACCCAGCTTAGCCAAATCATTTTCAAGGACTGCCTTCAGAGATTCTGCCCATGCCTCAGCATCAGATAGCATCTTATCTTGTGCCTCATTAGCAGAAGCTTCAGCTGCTTCCCAATTCTTGCGGATAATTTCCAACTCAGCCTCAGAAGCTCCACGAGCTTGTGCCGCAGAATATTCCGCCGCAAGAGAGTCAGCATTTTCACGCTGTTTATTATACCACTCAGTAGAAACATCTAACGCATCACGAGAAGTTTTTACTTGACCCTCAAGAACCTTACCAACCATATCATAATCACTAGATTTGCCCATTAACTCAATTAATGAATGATAATGTTCTAGTACAGAAGTTTGATGTTCCATTTGGTCAGTGTACTTAGAAAGCTCTTCATTCGCCATATCTAAAGTATTACTATAATACTCTTCCATGGTTTTATCTAACTCCATTAAAGCTTCAATATTATCATAATAAGTATCTCTAATAGTAGCAAGTCCTTCTTGATAAGCAGCCTCAGTAATTTCCCCAGCAGCCAAAGAGCGGTCCAATTCAGCCATTGCCTCGTCAGCTAAACGAAGGTTATCTCGATATTCATCAAATTGACCAGTAGTAAGAGCAAGACCCTCAGCCATATTATAAAAATCATCTTCAATTTGAGATAATTTTAATTCAACCAATCTAATGTCTTCTTCGTTTAAAGATAAGGGAATTTCCAAACCTTCCATAATAATATCAAAATTATTTTGCATAATCTGGTCTAAAGTATCTTCTGCCTCTAATCCAGCATCTTCCCATGTTTCAACACTATCTTTAAATTGCTATTCTGCATCTGTAACAGATTCAATATCTTTTTCAATTTTACCAATAACATCTTTTTCATAAGCATCCAAAGAGTCTTTCATACTTTCTAGACTATCAGATTCTGCGTCTGTTACTTTTCCATCCGCATTGGCTTTTGCTACAGCCTTATTATAAGCCTCTACCTTACGATTATACTCATCTTCAGCACTTTCGAGACGTCCATACAATGTTTCCATCGCGCTTTCAATATTAGTAATATCTCCAGTAGCTCTATCAACAGTTAATGAAATACCTGCTTCTCCAGCTGCCTACATTAAAGTGGCATAATCTTCTTCGGCATATTCTTTAGCCTATTTCGCTTTCTCATTTAATAAATCATATTGCTATTTAAGAATTTCATTTTCTTTTCTCATGGAGTTTAACTTATCTTTACCCCATAAGCGGTCAGTAGCTTTTTCTGCTCGTGTTAATGCGTCTGTAACATTATCAATAGCATCCTCTACTTCTCTATATCGTTCAACAACATCTGATTTTTTAGTTTTATCACGAGTATCTTCAGTTTCTGCCTTGTTATTGCCGCCACCGCCACTGCTACTACTGTTTGGTCTTGAAGTTTTAGGAGGAGTGGTCTCTACGCCGATACCTCCACCATAAGAACCATTAGGAGTAATGGTTTCAATAGCTAAAGCATCAACCTCACCAGTGAAAGTAGTTGGCCATGCATTTGCAACAACTCGTCCCGCAGGATTTCCTTGACTATCATAAAGATTACGATAGACATGATTCCATACAGTTTCTGATACTTGCTGCTTAACTGGTTTTAAAACAACATCATAACCCATAGAAGCAAAATATGCTTGAGCCTGCTCAGCTGTCATACCTGCTTTTTGGATAATATCGTTACAAGCTGCAATAAAATCAGCATTGGCTTCTGGGTCAATTGCTACACCAACAGTAAACTGAGCTTGGTCAAAAGCAGCAATTTTTTCATGTAAAGCCAAAAATTCTGCATCAATATTTCCATTTGGGTCAACAACGCCGTCAATGGTCATTAAAATCTCTTGACCTGCCATATCACGAAGAGTATCAACAGAACCTTCAACACCGTTTACAACATCCTGAATTAAGCCCCAATGTTTTTGTGCGAAGTCAGGAGGTAACATTGCAAATTCTGATGTGTCAAGATTTAACACATCTTGTAGTGCATCATTGACATCCGGTAGAACTGTAGCAATGTCAGCAGCAGAAGAATTACTATCTCCCATTACATCATTCCACTTATCCCAGTTTGAAGATAAAGATTTTACACCCTTTTCCATCTTCTTATTAGCTGTGGCAACTTGCAATAAGGCTTTTTCGTATTCTTCCGTTGAATCATATAATTTACGCATTTCAGGATGAGCCTGCTCAAGAAGGCCGATATAGGATTCCATTTCCTTAGTGTCGATTCCTTCTGCAATAACTTCACCCCAAGCCTTTGAATCCAAAGCTTTTGCATAAGCATCAATTTGAGCTTCATAGTATTCCATCAAGCCCTTATAATAATTTGCTTGAGTAGAATCTTCTCCATAAGTATTTTTTGCAGCTTCATATTGCATTGCTGCTGCATCATAATCACTTTGTGCTTTGTCTTGACCTGCCTGCAACTCAGCCTCTGATAAATAATCTGCACTAGACTCAATACTTTTTACCATATCAGGGATTGCATTTGCTAAATCCTGAGTCGCAGCGATTAAATCCTCTTCAGCTTTTTTAGCGTTCTCTTCGGCTTCAATTTCTTCAGTTGTTTTTACACCTTCAAAATCAGCCTTATCAAATGATACGTCATCCCAGTCGATATCTACGCCAGGAATTTCTTCTAATAAATCAACAACACCACCAACAACACCATTAATGATGTCCTCGATAATTTGTAAGAAACCATTCCAAATATCAGTGATGCCTTGTCCAATTGCATTAAAAATTCTAGCAAAGAAATCATAGATATCCATCATTACACCGCAAATCCAATCCCAAGCGGTTTTAATTTTAGACACTACATTATTAACAATGGTAGACATAATTACACTTAATTTTTCAGTATTAGACAATTGATTATCAGCATTGGCTTCTGCCGATGCTCTTGCTCTATCTCCAGCTTCTTTTGCTTCAGCCAATTCCGCTTCAGCATCAATTAAGTTTTGACTTGCTTGAGCTGCTGTTGCTGCAATATTTGCAAAATTCTATTCAGCCTCTTTAAATTGGTTCGTAATACCTTCGGAAATATCTGCAACTAAATCACCACTTTCGCCAAGATATCTATATCCATCAATGGTTTTTGCAAATTTTGATGTATCAATACCTTGAGCTTCTAAGGCAGCGAATTCTTCATCACTAATTTCTCGATTGCCTTCACTAATACTGTCCATAATGTCACGAAGGCCTCGGATACTTTCTGCCATTGAATCAAAATTCAAATCTTTAGTTGCTCTCGCGGCAAGTTTAGAAGTATCGACATATTCTTCAAGCATTTTGATTTGTTCATCGGTAACACCTTCACAATCTTTCATTGCTTCCAAGAATGCGTCCCATTGGTCAGCATCAGTATAATCTGAAATATTACCAAGCTGTTCCCAGAATTCATTTTGTGCAGCTTCATCTAAGCTATCTGCCATCAAAGCAGACATATCTAACATCTGATGTCCAACTTCTTCACCAAAAAATTCTGCAATGCCTTCTAATGCGCCACTAATATTTTCAGCAGCATCCAATGTAATATTTTCAGTACCTGCGTGTGCAGTAATATTTTGATATTGGTCCCAAGTCTCTCCAACACCATCTACATTTAATGCTTCAATAAAAGCAGACATATCTTCATATCCAAAAGCATTGACAGTGTCTTGATTAATACCAATATTTTCTAAATATGTTAATAATTCATCATTGGACATTCCAGCAATTTCATCGTACTGGTCTTTAGTTAATTGACTAATATCTCCAGTAGTTAAGAAAGCTTTCATGCCCTCATTTAAAACAGCATTAGTAGAACCTAATTGACCATCTAAAGCCGCAAAAGAGTCGCTAACAACTTTACAACTCTCAGTAAGTTCTGATTGTACTTGCGTAGTTGCTTGCATTGCAGCAATAAATTGGGCGGTTACTTCTTTTTCTTGTCTTTTACCATCATCATCAAGATAACTATATTTAACAACACCATTTTTCTTATCATATTTTTCAACTTTGAAACCGCTTTGGTCAGCTATTCCACTAGTAGCGAAATATGAATTGGCGGCAGCCTTTAACCCACTCTTGGATTTAACAGATTCAGAATATTGCTCTTCTAATTCTTGCTGTCGCTCATAGAATTTATTACCAATCATATGCGTCATTTCTTCAGCATATTTAGAATTACTATATGTTGAATTCTCAATAAAAGTACGTGCGTTTTCTTGAGCAGCTGCTCTTCCGGCCATTTCAGCCGCATCAAATTTACTACCAAGCTCTTGGAGAGCATCTTTATTTTCCCATAGAGCATTAATCAAATCTTCATCTTTGATTCCAATTTCGCCGAGAGCCTCAGTCAAATTTTCTTGAGAATCAAAAAGATTTTTATTACCCTCTCTATATAGCTCCATCGCTGCGTCTACGCCTTTACCATAGACATATTCTTCTCCTTGTTTTGCAGCATAAGTAGCATAAGATGCTGTTGCTAATACAGGAGCTAAAAGGGTGCCAAGACCTGGAAGCAATGTTGCTGCCATAGAAGCTCCCACAGATTGCAAAGCAGCAGTACCAATATTTCCGTCATAGTAACTTCGTTTTAAATTTGTCTAATCAGACACAGCTCGCATTTCTTTTGCATGAGCAGCACCCATTGAGCTAGCCGCATAAGCTGCATCCACTTCAGCACTTTTTTGAGCCTATGCTCTTTTCAAAGCGCCTTCATCAATAATCAATTCACCATTTTCCCAATGGTAATCATCAGAGTTTAAATACTTATCATAAGTATTAATTAACTCCAATGCCTGTCTATTGGCTTCTTTTAACGCTAAAGAATACTCTTCTGTGCCTTTAGTTAATGAATCTAAAGCGTCTCTTGCAGATTGGTATTCTTCCATCGCAGCAATCATTTCCTCGTAGCTAGCTTTTGCTTCCTCATATGCTTTTGCTAATTCTTTAGCTGCAACTTCAGCTTTTTCAGCGGCTATCGCGTCAGCATTATAAGCGCTTACAATTGCGTTGACTGCTGTAACTACAATCGCTATTACTGCAGCTAATGCTGCCATTGCAGCGACTAAAAGCAATGTTATAACCAATAGTGGAGACATCGCAGTTTGCTCTGCAATTATTGCTACCACATTAGCCCATCTTGCTCCAGACTCTAAACCTTTAGTATAAATCTGCATTACAGAAGCCGCAATACCGCCAGTTTTAGTTGCTGTCAATCCAGCTTCTGCCATAGCTTCTGCTAATGTTGCTCCTGTTGCAAGTTTTTTGGAAATAATTTCTGCCTAATCGGTAGAAATTCCAGCTACTGAAGCAATTTGTTCTGCAGTGGACGCAGCTGTTAAAGTACCAGAAGCCATAGCTTCTTGAAGTTTTGCTGCTGCTACAGCATTACTTACTTGAACTTGTGCCTAGTCCAATGATAAACCAGTTGCTTTAGACATATTAGCAGCCAACTCAGCTTGTTGTTCAGCAGTCAGTACAGCCAACTTCTAATTGTGTGCAGCTAAATAAAGCTGAGAAGCAATCGCAGCTTTCTGCTCTAAAACACTAGTAACTCCAAGAATAGTATTCATTCCAGTTAAACCATTTACCAGCATAGGAATTGCAGTGCCTAAAGACATTAATGTCTACAACAATTTTTGTCCGCCAGATAGTGTATCATCAGACCAGATATTACCAATTTGTCCTAAAGCATTTATACCATATGCCAAAGACATAGTTGCCTGTGCAGTTTTAACAATGGTTTGAGATACTTGCTGTGTTGTATTTGTTAAATTTTTAATTGCTTTTGAAGAATTGGTAGTATTAGCTTCCAGTTCTTTTTTACCAGCAGCAAATCTTTCATCAGCTTTTGTTGCTGCCTTAGTTTTAGCAATATATTTATCAATAGTTTTATCATCAACAGCAGCACTTTTTGCCCCTTTATCCGTCAAAGCCTTTCTTGCTCGTTTGCGAGTATCTTTTGTCGCCGCAGTACGAGTCATTCCAGCCATATCTAAGTCACCGGGCTTTCCGCTCGCGGTACGACCAGATACTTTTGCAATAACACTTGCTGTTTCTTCCAGACCCTAAGATTTGGCGGTTTTGCCAAGTTCACCCATTTTGGATTTATATTCATCCAGGGTAACAGCACCATCTTTAAAGGCTTTTTCAATAGCTTCAACTTCAGCAATAATGCTTTCACCATTCATAATGTCAGCATCTATTTGAGTCAATGCCTCCTGTGCTCGAACAGTGCCCAATTCAAAAGCAGCATCATCCAATAAATCTGTTCTAGCAGTTTCTTTTTCAGCATGAGCAGTGTCAGCTTTTTGTCCTAATATCTTTAACTGTTCTGCATAAGCCTGATTTTGCTCTATAATTTTCTCTGCTTCTAATTGTTGAGCAGCAGTCATTTTATCTTTAACTTGAGCTAATTGATGAGTTAATTGTAATTGATTTTCCATTGCAAAAGTTGTTGCATCTGAACTAGAATTTTGCAATAAAGAAGATGTAGATGTTGGTGCAACGTCTCCCATTGTTGATACTAAACCCATTGCCTGAGATTGAGTTGCAATTGCTTCTTTTTGTGTTAATCCGACAAAACTTTTTAGGTTATATACCATATTTTCTAAACCTTTGGCCGCTTGGGCACTAAAAGTATTTAAAAGAATACTGGATAAACCAAATAATAATCCTTTAGCTCCACCAATAGCATCTAAGAAATTATCAAATAAAGTTAAAACTTTCTCAATACCATTAGTTAAATCAATAAAAAAGTCATCATTCAGCAAATCGCTATAAATGGCTTCCGCAGCAGCTTTGACTCTATCGCGCGCGCCTTCCCAACTCTCTGCATAAATTTCAGATTGTTCTTGTAAAGTACCACTAGCTCCCTTAGCTGTTGCTATATTTGATTCCATGAAATCCCAGTTATCCATTAAAGCAATTAACTAAGTATATTGACGAACACCAGCAACAGATTGCGCCAATGCAGTTTTTTCTGCTTGTCCTAAAGTTTCCCACTTGGATGCCATTTCTTCTAGAATAACATCCATATCTTTCAATTCGCCACTTGTATCTTTAATATTGATTCCAACTTTTAATAGCGCCTGAGAATAAGAACCTAATGTAGTACCGTCATCCAAAGTTTGGCCTAATTCCAAGTCTTGAATTCTAGCAAACAAAGTTTTAAAAGCGGTACCAACAACATCAGCACTTTGACGAGTAGTAGCTGTAACAGTAGCCAAGGCGGCTGTTGCATATTCATAACTTAAACCTACAGTATCTGCAACAGAGGCAAATTTTTCTAGTCCTGCAGCAATTTCATCTGTACTAGAAGCTGTCGCCGCACCAAGTGCAGTCATAACGTCTGCATAATACTCAAGTGATTCTCCACCTTTTGCAAAGTTATTCCATACTGCAGTCATATAATCTGAAACATCAGAAGCAACTTCGCCAGTTACATTCGCCATTTTTATAGTAACATTAGTACGCTCTTCCACAGCTTTTGAATCCAAGCCCTGTTGATAATAAATCAATGCAGCATTAGTGTACTCTAAAGTAGAAGCACTTAATGCCTTCGCGGCTTTATTTGCTTTAATAGCAAATTTATCCATTTCATCAGCACTTAATCCAGTAACAATACGAATATCATTCAAAGATGCATTTAAATCTTTAGCGTATCCATAAGCACTCTATACTGCTCCCATAAAGCCATGTAACATACTAGAAGAAAATTGCCACTTTACAGTATTCTTTAAAGTGGTACCTAATTCACTTAATAGCGCACTTGTTCTTCTTGCAGGAATTTCTGCAGACGCAATGGATTGAGCCAAAGACAAAAATGCCTGTTGTCCACTCGGACCTATCTGTACTAAACGATTTCGCAACTGCTCTAAAGAAGTTCCAGATGTCTTTAGTGACTAATTAAATTTAGATAAATCAAATTTGCCAGTATTTACATTAACAGCTTGCGTCAGCGCAGTTTTTAAATGCACTGTAGCTTGTTGAGCTTCCTAAATCTCTTTTGTTAATGGCAATTGAGCAGCTGTTGTCTTAGTCAAAGAATTAAGCTGCATTTGTAAATCTTGAATTTGCGCTTTTGCTTTTTCGGTATTAGCATTAAACGCTAAATTTACATTTAATTGTTTAGCCATTAGAAATTCTCCTTTCTCTCCGATTTTTTTATTTTGCAAAATAAAAAAATCGGGAGTGAGAATAATCATTATCTCACTCCCGATTATTCCTATAATAATATAACTTTTTTATTAATAGAAATAATTTGATTAGCCCAATTTACTTAATACGCCTCTTAGCAACTCTAAATTTTCTGGGTCTGCTAGTTTTTGTTGAATTTCTGTGGCTTCTAAATTTAAATTAGAATAATCTGTTGTAATTGTTTCTAAAATACCCATAGCAGAATTACGATAATTATAAATATTATTAATACTGTCATGGACATTTTCTTGGATTTCCAACCAATCTCCGTCCTTAATTACATTAATAATGTCTGTGAAAATACCAGTACTTGTTAAAATATCATATAATTTGAATGGGTCTTCTTTCATTTTATCTGTAAAACTTAAATTAGTATAAGCATATACTGTTTCAAGAGCCAAATATAATTTTACTCGCATTGGATTATAGAAACCATTATCATCAATGGACTGATTAATAATGCGAGATACTAAATCAAGTTTTTCTTTAAAAGGTAAATAAGTTTTTACCTCATATTTAATTTCTTCTCCAGCTTTATTACAATAGCTTAATGTACAATCACTATTGTTCATGCTAGCCTGTAGTTTAGAAAATGGAACTTTAGCCATATCTAATTTCCTCCCTTTACTCTTTTTTATATTTATATTATACCAGAAAATTTCTGAAATGTCAACTTTTATTTTAAACCCAATGTTTTTTTTGCTAAATTATAAGCTTCTTCAATAACAGCATCTCCAAGAGCTGCGCTAGCAGAAGAAGTTTTTAACATTGCATAAAAATTTTCTGCAGTAGTTCTATGGTCTAATAATAACGTACTTTTAATTAAATTGATTTGATTTTTTAAAGTAGCAGTTCTAATATTTCCTATCCAAGCGCCAGAGCCACTACTAGTTTTTAGCTGGATATTTGCAACAACCTAACCAGCGCTATTGGTAACAATTAAGTCTCCGCCAGTATACCACGCCGTTCTATTTGTAGAAGCCATTAATAGTCTAATAAAATTTAAATTATGAATCGCTCGCTCCTCCATTTTAACACTAGACCTTAATAGATGCTCTCCATCTGACAACACACCCTTTTGAGAAAAATTATTTAAAAATTCCCAGTGAGTTGAACCAATGTGATTTAAATAAGCATCCGCGATTTTACCATTCAAATATTTTCCAAATACATTACCATAAACTGCGGCTTTATAAGTATAAACACCGTCGCCATACTTAATTGGATTCAACTATTTATAAATTTCAGACTTATTTAATCCATATAAATAGTGAATTTCATCATCTTCCATTCTTCCAGAAACATCACTAAACATATTTGACAAATGTTTTGTTAAAATAGATGAATTATATTCACGCTTTAAATCCTAATCAATTTGCTCAATATTTAAAGCACCAGCCTTATTAGCAATTGCATTAACTTCATCATCAACGAAAGTCCAAGTCTAATTTTCTGAAGAATAGAAATTTAAAATTGCTAATAAAGACGTTGTAGGATTCATTAAAATTTGAGTCTAAAATTTAGTCCATTCTGCATATGCCATTTTTACCTATCCAGCATCTATAAAACTTAATACATTATTTAAAGAAGTTTCAATATCACCATCTCGAGCTTTTAATAATTCCTACATTAACGCTATAAATTCTTTTTCTGGTAGTAAATAACCACCAAGCATTGCACCTTCATAGCTCATATATTATCTCCTTTCTCCCAAAACGACAAAAAGGGGAGAGGCCATATTAGTAGCCTCTCCCCTAAAATTTATTTAATTGTTAATTAAACAATCTCTTCATCACTAGCACCGAATCCAGCGAATGGACGAGCACCAGCAATCATGCCGTTTTCATCAGCGTAGTCTTCAGACTTAGTAGCAACACGAACTAGGTCCTTAGCGCCTTCAGCCTCAGTAACAATCTGAATAGCTGCCAAAACTTTCTTAGTCTTATCGAAACGAGTATAATCTGGGAATGCGTCGATAGTGAAAGTGAAAGTAGAAGGGTCGCCAGAAGATGCCATTGAGAAAGTGAAGTTAGACTGAATCTTACAGTTAGGAATGATAAATTCTGCAGGCATATCAACACCGTCAGTGTTACGGAATAGAGTAGAAGCCTCCAAGTAGTAGTAACCACCGAACTTATCAGGAGTAATAGTAATCTCAGAAACGCCACCGTCACGCTCAACATAGTAGTCAACCAAAACAATCAAGTCGCTCTTCTTAGCGCTCAAGAATCTCTCTAGGTTGTTACCACGAGCCTGGCTATCAACGTCAGCACGACCAGCATCAGTCCAAGTAGGAGTGATTAGCAAGTCATAAACCTTATTGCCATCCTCATCTTCACGCTCAGTTACAGACTCAGGAATGAAAGGCTCAGTGTCAACTTCACCATTCTTCAACATCATAACATAAATGTAGTCCTCACCAGCCTCATGATAAGGCTTGTTCTTTAGAGTAACAGTAACAGTACCAGCATCCTTATCGACCTTAACATCGTCAGTCTGCTCAGTAGTATGAACCTTAATCTTATTCTTTGCAGTAGCATCAACTAGACCTGCACCAGACAGAATCATGAAGCCTGCAGGAGAAATCAAAGCGTCTTCCATAGTGAAGGTAACAGTACGCTCACCTTCCCAAGCCATCAAACGAGAGTTACCACGGCCGCCCTGTGCGTAAACGGTAGTAGCTGCACCTTCCATGCTAGAAGTCTTCAGAGTATCAAAATAGATAACAGGTTCGTTCTTATAGAAAATCTTGTCACCAACCTTCTGGTTAGCCTTTGCCTTTAAGACAACGTCACAAATTTCGCGAACACCAAATTTCATGGTTTGTATCCTCCTTAAAATTTTAGTTAGTGAATATTTTTCATCCAGTTATCTGGCTAATTTTCGGGTTTACCTCCAGCCAAACGACAACGGACGTCCATATCCCAATTAATATATAGCATATATCTTTCAACCAGGTCATATAATTGGAACATGGTTAAATCCATTGCATCCTACAGTGACATTGAACCAAGGCCCACTGTAAGTATTGAAAGATACTGGCTAAATATACTTATATTATTCTCGCCCTTTTGAGCAGCAACCCTTTGTCTTCCTCGCATTAATTTCTCAGCAATTGCTCTTGCTTTTTCATTTGCGGGATTAAATGATTGCTGGTCCATCGGGCCAGTTTTGAGGCAACAAATATCAATTAATGCAGCTTGCAAATATTCAAAATTAGTTTCATCAATTATTATTTGCTATTGGTCTCCACTTAATAGCACAGAGCGTGGAGTAAATAACACTCTATGCTTGGGAAACAAAAGAGTGCAAACCTGTTGAACTGCGAATTTTTTATCTGCCGCTTCTTTTTCAGACATTATCGTCATAAATATTTGAAAATTATTTGTATTTGCTAAAAGACTTTCGTCCTTCACAAACAAGGACTTATTCAAACATAAACATTGTATTCCAGAGAAAAAATCTGCTTCCCCAATAAGAGCGATTTCATTGATGCGAGGCTAATGTATTACTATCTAACATTCAGGTACTGGAATATCAGTACCACACATTAATGCTAAACGTTTATCCATTAATTATTAAAAATCGCATCAAAATTCTTAATCAGCTCTTCCTCATCATCTGGATTGGGTGTATTCTTTTTATCTTCTTCTCCATGAATAGCTTGATACATTACACAAAGACCAGCAAATTCATCAGTTAGAATCATCTGATTTGCCCCCAAAAATTCTAATTTGCCGATTCCTGTTAGTCGTTTACCATTAAACATAGAATCAAGTTCGGCTGCAATCTTATAGGGACGCAACTCAAAATCTTTCATATGCCACTGGTCAAAATGACAAATAATATCAAACTCAATAATATTATCTCTAAACTCAGGATTGTTAGCATTACGAGTAAAATTATCAAAACTAATAATCATATAATTCATTAAAGAACCATCAACATAAAGTTTCGGAACAATTTTAATCTACTTACCAAATAAAGAGTAAGTTTCATCCTCTGTTAATTTTGGTCTATCTAAACAATCTTTACTAGAGTAAAACAACATTTTCTTTAATCTTTCATTTTTCATAATGCGGTCTACGATAATATTCATATCCTTTTCCGCAGATAAAAAACTAGATTTAGGGTATGTATAACTTTGAACTTTCACCTTTATCTCTCCTTCTCACTCAAAATAGAGACTCTACAACAATTGTTTTCTTATAGTCACCATAATATAAATCAAACTGACCACTATAAGATTTTTCCCAAGTTAAAGTAATATTTCTTGGGTCGACCTTATCAAACTCTAATTTTACTGGATATTTAGAATCCACTGTCCAAACAGCAGTATGTCGTCCAGTAAAACGATAACTTTGAACTTGTTTTGGCTTGATAAAAGTTGCTCCCTCAATCTCGAAGTTTTCTTCAATCTCATTGGGGTCTTGAATCTCTTCAATTAATCCTCCGACAATACCAGCTTCTATATTGTCTTCAGTTTCATTGGCGTAATATTCAACAGCGATTACTTCTAAAATACCAGGAGTGGAAATCCAGTCAGTGGCTTCAACTCGCCAACAAGTATCATCACCCTGCAAATAGAACTTCTTATATCGCTTAAAATAATTTAATCTAACTTCATTCTTTGGCATCAAGATACTCAATGAATGATTAGGAGTGTCAACACTAATTCCATGCTTTTGAATGAAATTAATTTTTGTTTCCACAGGACCTCGTACTGCAGCATAGGTTGAATGTAATCCATCTTCATCCTCCCATGCAATTTGATAAGTGCATTTGCGAATATCTCCACGGAAATAAGCTAGTTCAGTTAAATCTTGTAAATATATCAACCAATAAGTTTTTGTTCCCAGCCACTCGAATACTGTTCCAACTTGGAAATTATATTCATGACCAACTGAAATGATTTTATCATCATAATCTGGTTTTAACTTATTAGGATTAATTAATGCTCGAACCGGCTTGCGGTCTTCTGCATCAATTTTTACAACCTCTGCAGCTTGGTATGAATTCCACACTGCATGGTTTAAAGAACGACGCTTGTCTTTAATCATACGTTCTTGCTGTCTATTACCGCCCGCTTGACGAAAGCGAGTTGCCTAATCCCAGATACCAGATAAATTGGGGTCTAATGCATTCAACACTAATCCAATCTCTTTATTTTTATCTTGGAGTAACAATCCACGAATAGCCTCAACAGTTTTTGCATCAATTTCAATATTAGCACTTTTTACCGCCATTAAAAAATTATTAATTTTCTGCTCTTGCTCTTCTTGTTTTGTTACGGCACCACTTGGGTCAAAAGGTCTTTTATCATAAACTCCTAATCGGCCCTTCATCAATCTATAAGGGACATTGCTACTAATGTCATAACCTGACGCCACGGCTTAGCTCCTGCAAAAGACTAATGCATTCAAACACAGTCTTGCGATATAGCTCAAAATTCGTTTCTTGCACTTTTAGTCCCTCTAATTTACATAACAGCTATAAGAAATGCGGGTGAACGAAAATTTCATTCAATCCCGCAATTTCGACGATAACAGTATCCAATTGTTTAGGCCAATCCTCATTATGTTCGCGCATTGGAATTAATTTCCAAAGCTGGTTGGTTAAACGACGAACATTTACATCAATATCTTCTACTCGAAAATCAAAGCCATACTTAGTCAAGAGCACTTACCTCCATAAGGCTAGACCAGTTGCTCTTATAGCCACCATCCGCAAGTTTTCTACGCTTATACAGACGCTGCATATGGAATGAATCTCTTCGACTTTCATCCAAGAGAGTTAGCAACTTAGATAGATGATTCGCTTGAGACGTCATCTTAAAATCTGTTCCGCTATATTTCATTCGAGTATTTTCGATAGAAGTAACCTGGCGCTGCACCCAACCTTGCTTCATTAAAAGCGCCAAGATATTGATTTCTTCTTGAGTAAGTTCAACGTTAAATCGAGACTTATCTACAAGAACCCTAGGAGTCTCTGATACTTCTGGTAAATCACCCCAGACAGTTCCTAATACAAATTCATCGGGAACCAATTCGTCCTCATTAATCTCTCTCACTTCAATTGTGTAATTATACAAATCTTTGCGAGGAAATTCAAAGCCAGGAATTGCATTAATTAAAAGATTTTGTAAATCCTTTAAAGTGTCTTCTGGGGTCAATTCCAAATATAAATCATCGGTAATTTGTCCAAGAAAGCGATTATAAACAGCCGAAAAAAGTGTCTCAGCCATATAATTGCCTCCTTATTTATTATTCAGCAGAATCAGTCTTTGCTTCCTCTGCGGGTTTATTAATTACATTGTACTTAGGTGCTGCAGTGCGGCGACCTGCAGGAACTTCCTCGGTCTTAACACGACGCTCTCCGTTGTTCTGCTTCAAAATAGTTGTCTGAGTCTCTTCTTTATCTTCCTCAGCGTGTCTCAATGCAGCCTCTACATCAAAACCAGTTTTTTCCTTTAAAGCCTTGCGCTTCTGGATATCAACCATAGGAATAGAAATGGACAACTTCTTAATCAAGTCAATAACGCTAATAGGAGCGAAATCAAGAGCATCCAAAAACGCATCCAAAGAACCACTAGTGATTAACTTAGCGACATCTGCTTCGCTCATATGATACTCAGGCTCAGTCTTAATACGAGTAGCCTGAATTCCCTCTAAATCAAGAATCTGCAAGAACTGACTTAGAATCAAAGTGCCGCCAGGCTGGAAAGTTAATTCTTCAAGCTCTTCAGCGCTAATCTGCATTACCTGACCAGGCTGAAATTCTCTACGAATGCCCTTGTCAGCAATCTTGTAAACAACGGTGCTTGCACCACGATTTTTTACTCTAAACATAGTACTCATTTTTATATCTCCTTTTTCTCTGTTTTAAACTGAAAAAAGGGGGAAGTGGGGTTATCCCCGCTTCCCCCTCTTAGTTATATATTAAATATTTAATTAGGCGTGATACTCTTTAACTTCAGAAATGTAGTTAGAGCTATCCCAAACAGACTTAGCCAAGTCATACTGACCTAGCAACTCAGTATCAGCATAAGCGCAGATGTTGTTAGCCAACATAGCAGTTACGCCAACCTTCTTGTAAACCTGAATC
>RHMF01000169.1_pt1 | contig 26509 bp, 19 predicted proteins | sample 5365151 | NCBI WGS metagenome assembly RHMF01 (sample SAMN10266501, study PRJNA497801) | feces metagenome | isolation source: feces | host: Bos taurus | place: China: Prairie of Fairy Mountain | collected 2017-08-14 | reverse complement strand
GCTTCCTGTCAAAAGAGCAACGTTCACATTCATATCCCCAAGGAATTTGCAGATACTTTGAAAGTGTTGCCCAGCAAGAATTTCTGTTGGAGCAAGTATTGTAGCTTGAAAATTATTGTCTAATGCTATCAACATGCTTAGAAGAGCTACGAGTGTCTTTCCGCTACCTACATCGCCCTGAAGAAGTCTGTTCATTTGCTCTCCAGAACGCATATCATTCCTTATTTCTTTTACTACACGCTTTTGAGCATTGGTGAGTTCGAAAGGGAGGTGTTTGTTGAAAAAATCATTGAAATAATCGCCCACTTTCTCAAATACAAAGCCTCTTGCTTTCTTTCGTCTGTTTGCTCTAATGACAAGATGTTCTAATTGCATGAAGAAGAACTCCTCAAATTTTAATCTGAATTTTGCTCTTGCCAAACTCTCTTCGTTAATAGGAGAGTGCATATTAAGGATTGCCTCTTTGCGTGAGATAAGATGGTTTTGCTTTACAATATATTCAGGAAGTGTTTCTTCTATTTCACAAGAGAAACGACTCAGTGCTTTTTTTATTAAGTCAGATAGTTGTTTGGAGCTTAGGAAAGACTTTTTCATTCTATCGCTTGTGTTATACATAGGAATGAATTTGTCTTTCTTGTAGTCTTTGTTTGGATTGAAGCGTTCAAATTCAGGATGTGTGATATTGTAAATTCCGTTGAAGTAAGTAGGTTTTCCAAATATTACATAGATTTCCTTATGTACAAAACTATTACTTAGCCACTGTAAACCGCTAAAAAAAACCAAGTCGATAACTCCTGTTTCGTCGGCAATGGTTACAACAAGCCGTTGAGCCTTTCCTGCACCTACGATTTGCTTTCCAATAACCTTTCCGATTAAAAGAGTATGTACGTCGGTGGAAGCAATTTCTGCTATCTTAGTAAACTTACTCCTATCGACGTATCGGTAAGGGAAGTATTCAAATAAGTCTTTTAAGCACGATAAACCAAGTTCCTTATTGAGGATTGCTGCTTTCTTGTCACCAATTTCTGGAATAGAGGATATCTTTATTTCGTTCAAAACACTCATTTGCTGTCTATGTCAATATGTTTGCAAAGATAGTGAAAAAACAATAAATAAAGTGTTTTGTGAATCTTTGTTTCGCTCTTGCTGAATCTTTGTTTTAATTTTTTAATTCTTCGTTTTAATTTTCTGAAACTTGATTTTAATTTTCTGAAACGAAGAGTTATTTTATCAGAGATTTGAATATGGGGTATGGTTGTTTTGTTTGTAAAAAAGAAAAAAGGAATCAGCCGAAGCCAATTCCTTGAAGTAATTTTAATATTAACCTTAGTTATCCCGTCAAGACTCGAACTTGAAATGACTGAACCAAAATCAGTTGTGTTACCATTACACCACGGGACAATCCTTAAGAAAACTTGCTGTTTTGCTTTCGCATTACAAGCATTTTGTTCCCCCTTTTGCGATTGCAAAGATACTACCTTTTTTGATTCTGACAAAATTTTCTTGATTTTTTTTCAAATTTTTTGTTCTTTTTTTTCGTTCTTGAATTAATTTTGCAAAGATTTGTTGTGATAAAATCAAAAGACAAACGTATGAATCTCGAAAACAAAATAACTGAAACACAGATTGGTGAAGATGTGTTAAGGGTAGAAAAACTTCATATAGAATTTCGTTCTAATGGAATTTGGAGAGAAGTTGTAAAAGGTGTGAATTTTTCTCTAAAAAAGGGCGAAACACTCGGTTTAGTTGGCGAATCTGGCTCTGGAAAGAGTGTTTCAGCACTCGCAACTATGGGTTTGTTGGACAAAAATAACGCAAAAATAACAGCAGGTAGCATATTATTTAATTCGTCTGTTGATTTGCTTAAATTAAAAGAAAAAGATATGCGAACTTATCGAGGAGGTAAGATTGCTATGATTTTTCAAGAGCCAATGACTTCTTTGAATCCTGTCTGTAGATGTGGAAAGCAGGTGGTAGAGATGATACTTCAACATGAGGATTGCAGTAAAAAGGAGGCTGAAAAGCGAACTTTGGAATTGTTTGCAGAGGTTTTGCTACCCGAACCTCAGAGAATATTCAATGCTTATCCGCATGAACTTTCGGGAGGTCAAAAACAAAGGGTGATGATTGCAATGGCTATTGCTTGTAAACCTGATTTGCTTATTGCCGATGAACCAACGACCGCCTTAGATGTAAGTGTGCAAAAAGCGGTATTGGAATTGATAAAAGCCGTTCAGCAAAAATATGGTATGGGTGTGCTGTTTATTTCTCACGATTTGGGAATTGTTCGCAGCATATCTGACAAAATTGCCGTTATATATAAAGGTAATATTGTGGAAACGGGAGATAAAGACGAGGTGTTCAACAATCCACAAAATGCCTACACAAAAGGATTGCTTGCTTGCAGACCTCCGATGGATTATCGCCCTAAGCGTTTACCTACAGTTGAGGATTATATGAATGAACAAAACTGTGAGTTTGTCAAAATCTCACCTTCTGAACGTTCAAATGCTCACTCTATATTATATTCTCAAGAACCAATTTTACAAGTTAAGGATTTGGAGGTGGAATATGTGCTTGACAAAACTCTATTAGGAAGATCAAAACGAAGCTTAAAGGCTGTGGATAAAGTGAGTTTTGAATTATATAAAGGTGAAACCTTGGGATTGGTTGGTGAATCGGGTTGTGGAAAAAGTACTCTCGGAAGAGCGATTATGCAGTTGGTGAAAACCTCTTCTGGAAATATGATTTTTGAGGGTAAGGCTTTGAATCATTTATCTGAAACGGCTTTGAAGATGTTGAGAAAGGAAATTCAGATAATTTTTCAAGACCCATACTCTTCATTAAATCCTAAGATAACAGTTGGAGAGGCAATTGGTGAGCCTTTGAAAACTTATTCCATAGAAACAGATGCTAAAAAGAGGCGTTTGATGGTTGAAGAAATGATGGAGAAAGTTGGTTTGGACGCTGCATATTATAATCGCTATCCGCACGAATTTTCAGGTGGACAACGACAACGAATAGGCATCGCACGGGCTTTAATAATTAAACCGAAGATTGTAATATGTGATGAATCGGTTTCTGCATTGGATGTGAGCATTCAAGCTCAGGTGTTGAATCTTTTGGCAGATTTGAAAAATGAATTCGGATTAACCTACATTTTTATCTCACATGACCTTGCTGTAGTGAAGTATGTTTCAGATAGAATGATGGTTATGCGTAGGGGAAAGGTGGTTGGAATTGGTGAAGCAGACAGTGTGTATTCCAATCCTTCAGATGAGTATATCAAAACATTGATAGATTCCGTTGCTCACTAAATTTTGCGGCTTGAAAAAAAATTCTTACATTTGCAGTTTCAATGCTAAAGAAGATAGCATTTTGATTATGGTGTAACCAAAATAAATTTTATGGATTTTATTGAAGTAAATTCGGAGATAGGACGATTAGATGGCGTTATACTTCACACTCCGGGTATAGAGATTGAACAAATGACTCCTATGAATATTCAAGAGGCTTTGTACAGTGACCTTTTGAATTTGAGGATAGCAAAAAAAGAATATTCAGCCTTTGAAGGCGTTTTGTCAAAATGGACAAAGACTTATCAAGTTGTTGATTTGCTTGCAGCAGTATTGGAAAATAATTCTGCAAAATCAGATTTGCTTAACAAGATACTACAAAAAGAAAATAGACAATTTTTATTTGCTGAATTGGTTTCTTTGCCTTCGGAACAATTAGCAAGGTTTCTGATTGAAGGATACCCATATGTAGCAGGCGTTCACCCAAAAGAATTTGAGCAAGCTAGGTTTATGTTGAACCCATTGTACAACTTGTTCTTCACAAGAGACGCTTCATCTTCTGTTTACGACCAAGTGTTGATTCATTCTATGAGTACAGATGTTCGAGATAGAGAAAGCTACATCATGGAATCAATTTTCAAGAATCACTTTGGTGTAAGTACTATCAATCCAAAGCTTGTTGAGGGAGCTCACACAGAGGGTGGTGACGTTCTAATTGCGAGAGAAGATGTGCTTTTCATAGGTAATGGTTGCAGAACAAACAAAAAAGGAATTGAATTCTTGACTCAATATTTTGCATCAAGAAAAACACGTCAGCATATAGTGGTTCAAGAACTTCCAACCAAACCTGAATCATTCATTCACTTGGATATGGTATTCACAATGTTGGCAAAGGATAAGTGTATGGCTTATGCGCCAATCATATTAAACAGTAATAGTGGATTGAATACAACACATATCGAAATAGATAACGGACAGATTCGCTACCATGAAAGAAACAACTTCTTGGAAGCAACAAAGCATCTTGGCTTTGACCTAGAGCCTGTATTGTGTGGAGGAAACGATTCATGGTATCAGCAAAGAGAACAATGGCATTCAGGAGCTAACTTCTTTGCATTAGGAGAAGGTAAAGTGTTAGGCTATGCTAGAAACACACATACAATAGAGGCTTTGAATAATGCAGGTTTTGATATTTTGAAAGCAGAAGATGTTTGCAGCGGTAAAGAAGATATGAACGCACATGAAAGATTTGTCGTAGCCTTTGAAGCAGCTGAATTGCCAAGAGGCGGAGGTGGTGCGCGTTGTATGACTATGCCGATAAAGCGTCAAAGAGTTGATTGGTAATTTTTTTTGTTCCTAAAAATATAATCAAGAAACAATTTGCCAAAACGAAGATTCGTTCTTGCTGAAATCAAGATTCAGAAAATTAAAATCAAGAAATAAATATTCAAACTAAAATAATGAAAAAGTATAACTTAATAAACAATGTTTTAGGTTGGGCAGTCTTTTTGGTAGCAAGCATAGTCTATCTAATGACAGCAGAACCTACAGCATCGTGGTGGGATTGCGGAGAATATATTGCAACAGCTGACAAACTTCAAGTAGGACATCCACCGGGAGCACCAACGTTTCAACTTCTTGGAGCATTGTTTTCAAACTTTGCAGGAGGAGATTTAACAAAGGTAGCTTACACAATCAATGCTATGAGTGCAATAAGCAGTGCCTTTACAATCTTGTTTTTGTTTTGGTCAATTACGATGCTGGCAAAGAAATTCGTAAAAGACCAAGCCGAAATGACAACTGCACAAATGATAGCCATATTTGGAAGTGGACTAATCGGTAGTTTGGCCTATACATTCTCAGATACATTTTGGTATTCAGCCGTAGAGGGTGAAGTATATGCGATGAGCTCATGCTTTACCGCCATAGTATTTTGGGCAATCTTGAAATGGGAATCACAAGCCGAAGATAAACACAACCTACGTTGGCTTTTGTTGATAGCATTCTTGATAGGAATATCCATAGGCGTACACTTGCTTAACTTGCTTGCCATTCCAGCAATCACATACGTCTATTACTTCAAGAAATTCCCTAACGTACAGAAAGGAAAGAAAAAGAAATTTGTCTTAGTTGGCGTAATCTCAATGCTCTTAGTTGCATTCATACTTTACTTTGTAGTACCTTACATTGTAATATTTGCAGGTAAATTTGAGATATTCTTTACCAATTCCATAGGAGCACCATTTAACACAGGTACAATAGTGTATTTTGTAATCCTAATAGCAGCAATGGTGTTTGGATTGTACTATACAACAAAGAAAAACAAACCAATAATAAACGCATCTTTGCTTTCACTACTATTCATCTTGGTAGGCTACACAACATTCCTTGTATTGATTATAAGATCTAATGCAAATACACCAATCAATGAAAACGCTCCAAAAGATGCAACCTCATTATTGACTTACCTAAACAGAGAACAATACGGTTATACACCATTATTCCATGGCCAATACTATAATGCCACAGCCATAAGTCAAGAAGAAGGAACTCCAAAATACATAAAAGACACCGTTTCCAATAAGTACATAGAAGTAAAGCAAATTGGAAATGTTGTTTACGACGAAAGATACACAACAATCTTCCCAAGAATGTACTCAAACGATGCCGGAAGAAACCATCCTGTTTATTACAAAATGTGGAGCGGCATAAGCGAGGGCTCAGATAGGAAACCAACATTTGGAGAAAACCTAACATACTTCTTCCGTTACCAAGTCAATCACATGTATTGGCGTTACTTCATGTGGAATTTTGCAGGCAGACAAAACGATATTCAAAGCTATGGCTTGAATTATTCAACCAATGCTCCAATGTCAGAAAGCAACGGAACGAAAGACCTTTTGCACGGCAACTGGATAACAGGCATCGACTTCATTGACCAATGGAGATTAGGGCCTCAAACAGATTTGCCATCAGAACTTGCAGACAACAAAGCTAAAAACAGATTATTCTGTCTTCCACTTCTATTAGGTATAGCCGGATTGATATTCCATATCAGAAGAACACCAAAAGACGCCTTTGTAGTCTTCCTTATGTTCTTTATGACAGGACTTGCAATCGTTCTATACTTGAATCAGCCACCATGTCAGCCAAGAGAAAGAGACTATGCCTACGCAGGCTCATTCTATGCCTTTGCAATATGGATAGGATTAGGCGTTTATGGAATATTCGAATGGCTAAAGAAAGTAAAAATCCCAGAAAACATAAAAGCAGGAGCAGTAACCGCAATATGCTTCTTTGCAGTTCCTATGCTTATGGCTTCACAAGAGTGGGACGATCACGACCGTAGCGGCCGTTATATGACAAGAGAATTTGCTCGAAACTACCTTGAAAGCTGTGAACCGAACGCTATACTTATTACATTCGGAGATAACGACACCTTCCCATTGTGGTACGCACAAGAAGTAGAAGGAATACGCACCGATGTCAGAGTATTGAACTACACACTATCAGGAATGCACTGGTATGTTGAGCAATTATACAACAAAGTGTACGAATCTGAAAAATTACCATTCACATTAGACAAATCATACTATCGATTAGGATTAGACGTATCTTTGGTAACCCAATCCAACGGCCCATCAAGAGATGTTAGAAACGTATTGAAAGAACTCTCAACCAACGAACAAACAACACTATTCCAACAAGACGGAGATTCACTCAAAGTCTTACAAAGCAATCGTTTTTACATACCATTCGATAAAGCCAAAATGGCAGCCAAAGGCATCTATCCAGCAGAATTAGTCGATGAAGAAGAAGGTAGAGTCGAGTTTTCAATCAACGTAAACCCTGAATACGGATACGAACAATTGATAAGAAACGAACTAATGTTCTTAGACATCTTGGGAACAAACGCATTCGAACGACCAATCTATGTAATGAATCCACGTTACTTGTCAAAAGTATTCCCTAACATAGAACAATACACACGTCAAGAAGGATTGGTGCATCGAATCGTGCCATACCAAGCACAAGGTGCCTATAACACCGAGCGAAGCTACACTTTGATGAATAGCAAATTTGAATGGGGAGGAGTAAAAGACCCTGATGTATATTTGGAAGACGCAGTAAGCGTGAACAACTCAAGAAATATGAGACAATTCCACGTTTTGCTTGCCAACCAACTTGCAAACAAGGGAGAGAAAGCAAAAGCACTCGATATATTAAACAGAGCCGTTGCCGAATTCCCTAACAGTAAGATGCCGTATGACAGATTTGACATAAGCCTTGCAGAAACCTACTACAAGGCAGGAGACATTGCCAAAGCCAAAGAAGTATTGAACAAGATAATCGATTATCACACCGAATATCTAAACTACTATAAACGCTTTACAGGCAAGAAAGCTCGCAGTGTAGAGGGAGAAAAGCAACTTTGCATCTACATGTTATCCGAACTAAGCAACATAGCAAGCCGCTTTGGCATGAAAGAAGAGGTGGCAAAGTTGCAACAAATACCGGAAGTTGAGCAAATGGGCAGAGCTAACCAAGTAAGAGATTACATAGACGACTATGTATCGATGTTGAATCAAGGTTCTTCGGCTATACAACAAGGAAACCTAAAAGAAGCTGAAGAGATATACTTGGCATTGATAGAAGGCATAAAGGCCAATCTTATGAACACCGGTAGCGAAGCAATAGACGAGCAAGCAGGAAATATGTTGGCGTTTATGATATCAACAGCCCAAAGAGCAGGACTAAACAGCGTTATCGAGAGAGTTCAACAAGAACCACAGATGGTAGCTTTGGCTAAGAGTTCTTCTGAAGCTATTGCCGCAAGACAGTAAAACATCAAAACAAATAAAGGTTGAGATTTTGTAATTTCAACAAAAACAAAAAGCAAAACGGCGATTCAGTTTATTGAATCGCCGTTTTGTGTTTTTTATTAAGGCTTTCTTTCTCTTATATCTTTGGAGAGAAAGATAAAGACAAGCTTATATATTCCCCAATCAAATAAAGATTGTTCTTTACATTTTGAATCTATGCTTTTTTGTCGGAGTTGGCTTTACGATTTTCAAAGGAGAGTAGCTCAAAGTAAAGCCAATATAATTGCCGGTTAAACGATAATCCCCTTGAAATGTCTGCATATTGACATGAAAACCGAATTTTCCGGTATTCAATTTAGGAATGCTGATGTTTCCCACAAGATTCAACGACCACAAACCAATAGGCGTATTATAAGAACCGCCTGCAGATAACATAAGACTTGGAACCAAGTTGTAATTATTACCCTTTGCATCTATAGAAAACATAGCTAAATAATTAGTCCAGCCATCTGCAACATCAGTATGGAAAGGCATTTCTCCGTCATAGTAACTGAATCTCATTCCTGCTTTGATGTTATAAAACCAAACATCGCTTTCCCCAATGGTATTTTGATATTGAAGAGCTACATTAAGATATTGTCCGAAATTAAACGAGTGAGGGTTTGGAAAATCCAAAGGATAGAGATGCTCTTCCGGTACATCGGGATTCTTAAAGCTGAAAATAGGTTTCAGTTCCAAGCCCAAAGAAACTATATACGACAATTTGTTGGCACGATTGAAAGTATAATCAATACCGATTCCTCCAAAGAAACTATTGGTAGGCACAGGCATATTACTCAAATATTCACCTGAACCCGAAAAAGCATCAACCCTCAAATCACCTTTTTGATACAGATTACCCTCAAGGCTTATGCCAAATGGCGAAACTGCTTCCAACTGAGGAAAATCTACATCTGTTTGAGCTTTTGCTCCGAAACATCCCATAGCAACAAGAATAATTGTTGCAAATACTTTTTTTCTCATACTTGTTTATTCGTTTAAGTTTTATGATTCTTTGTTTTGTAAATACACACTTGGAACGGATGAAATCTTTTCTTTATTACTTTATCTCAATGCTTTTTTTATGAAAAATAAATCGGGGGGGTAAAATGTTGATATTTAATAAGATATATCCTAATTGAGAAACGGTGAATTCTGCATTTGAATCCACCGTTTCTCTTTCTTCGTTTCAGTAAAATGATTCTTTGTTTCGTTTGAACAAAATCAAGAAACAATTTTCTGTTTCTTCGTTTTATTTCTTTGAGATAAATATGCGGTTTCCTGATTCGGAAATTTCCGTTTTCACATTAAAGTAATGTTCGATGTTTTCTTTGTTAAGGATTTCTTTTGCAGATCCTTGAACTGCTAATCTTCCATTTTGCATAAGCAATACATTGTCGCAATATTGCATAGTCATATTCAAGTCGTGCAAAACGATAAGTATAGTTCGTCCCTCTTGGTTTATCTGTTTCAAAAGCGACATTATCTCGAACTGATGTTGAATATCGAGGTTGCTTATCGGTTCATCAAGCATCAAAACAGGCGTTTGTTGAGCCAAAGCCCTTGCTATGATTACTCTTTGAAACTCTCCGCCACTCAAAGTCTTTGCATTGGAATTGCGAAGATGCCATGTGTTTGTCTGTTTCATGGCTTGCTCAACTATTTTCAAGTCTTCGGAGCTATCGGAATAAAGAGGTCGTTGATAGGGCGTGCGTCCCATGAGAACCAATTGATGTGCCGAAAAATCAAACATAAGGTCCGTATGTTGGGGAACGAAAGCTATTTTTTTTGCAAGCTCTTTGAACGAATAGGAATTCAAATCACGATTGTCTAATCTTATGATACCATTATTCACCTTGTTGTTTCGAGTTAGGCATTTCAATAGAGTGGTCTTTCCGGAGCCGTTATTCCCGATTATGGCATTGAATCCGCCTTCGGATAGAGAGAAAGAAACTTCAGAAAGTATCTTTTTTTTACCTGCAAAAAAGTTTAAGTCCTTTACTTCAATCATTGGTTCAGACGTTTTTTGGAGTTAAACAACAGATATATGAAAAACGGAGCACCAATCAAAGCAGTGATGCTTCCCGGTGGTATTTCCGATGGTGGGATTATTACTTTCGAAAGAATATCTCCAATAGTCATAAAGATAATACCGCCAACTATGGAAAAAGGAATAAGTCTTCTGTTATCAGCACCAACAATTGTTCTGACCATGTGAGGAACAACCAAACCGATAAAGCCGATTACACCGCTGCGAGAAACAATCGAACTGACCATAAACGTACAAACGAGCAATAATACACGTTTTGTCTTTTCCACATTCACACCTAAACTTTGTGCAGTTTGATTGTCGATAAGCAAAGCGTTCAAATCCCTTGCGTGAAACACCACAACCAATATACCAATCAATACAGCGGTAAACACAAACAGTAAATCATTGTAGTTAATGTAAGAAAGACTGCCCATGGTCCAAAAGGTAATCTTCTCCATCTGCTCTCGGTTCAAAACCATTAGCAGAGATATTACTGAGGAAATAAGAAAGTTAATGGAGATTCCTGCAAGCAATAGGGTAGAAGTATGTATGCGGTTGCCGTATGAGGAAATGCGTATTATGATAAGCACAGTCAGTATTGCAAACACAAAACTGCTTGCACCAACTCCGAGAATCATACTTTCAGCACCAAGTACTATTGCAACGGCAGCCCCAAGTGATGCACCCGAACTTACTCCCAAGACATAGGGATCTGATAAGGGATTGCGGAAAATTGATTGGAATGCCACGCCACAAATAGCCAATCCTGCTCCTGCAACAGCTGCAAAAAGCACTCTTGGAAGTCGTAAAGACAAAACAATATAGGTTTCATTCTCTCCAACATTGCTCGCAAAAGGTAGGCGAATGCCCAAAGGGGAAACAAGAGCCTGCAATGCCGTTTCAAAACTCATAGCAGAGCTTCCTATCATGCAACTTGCAAACATAAGAAGCAACGCTACAAGACAAAGCAACGCAAAAATGAAACCTTGTTTTGTTTTACTCACTTAAAGAAATAATTTACTCGTTCTTTGTCAATTCGTTTGCCTTATCAAGAGCCTTTGAAATGTGATCAAAGATAAATTCTCTGCCAAGCTCATCGGCAAAACCGCTCTTAACCAACACTTGATAGACTTCGTCTGTTACACCACTAAGGATAATTTGTATTTTCTCCTTACGGCTTTTCTCACATAGAGTTCGAAGATTCTTCAATCCGGTTGAGTCGATGAACGGAACCTTTCTCATTCTTATGATTCTGACTGTTGGTTTTGTCTTCTTGGATTCATTAGCCAATTCGTCAAATTTATTAGCTATTCCAAAGAAGAAAGGACCGTCTATCTCATATATTTGAACCGATTTATTGACTTTTTCATATACGCTTTCAGATTCAGGATCCTCTGTTCTCTGTAACTCTTCCTCTATAACCCTTATTGAAGATGTTTCCATAACACGCTTGATGAACAAAACGAAAGCAATCAACAAACCAACCTCTATTGCAATGGTTAAATCGAAAATAACAGTCAAGAAGAATGTAATCAACAATACGATTACGTCGCTCTTAGGATTTTTTAGTATTGCTTTGAAAGAACGCCATTCACTCATGTTATATGACACTACAACCAAAATTCCCGCCAAGCAAGCGAAAGGTATGTTTGCTGCCAAAGGCATTAAGAATAGGTAAATCAACAATAAGAATATTGCATGCACAATACCTGCCACTGGAGTACGACCTCCGTTGTTTATGTTCGCCATTGTTCTTGCTATAGCACCGGTTGCAGGAATTCCTCCAAAGATTGGCAACACCACATTGGCAACACCTTGTCCGATAAGCTCGGTATTAGAGTTGTGTTTCTTACCTGTAGCACCATCAGCCACCATTGCAGACAACAGACTCTCGATAGCACAAAGTATAGCTATTGTAAAGGCTGGCGAAAGAAGTTCTTTTATTGCTTTGGAATCTATAGATAGAGGCTCAGGTTTAGGTAATGCAACACCGCCTGCAAGTTCTGGATAAACACTACCAATTGTTGCAACTTCAACTCCATAATTCTTCAAAACTATTGCAGCAATCGTACAAACGATAAGAGCAATCAAACTGCCCGGAACAACCTTCGTAACCTTAGACCAAAGAAAGCCGATTGCAACAGTAAATATCGCCATACCGGTTGCCCAAGGGTCTATTGTAGAAAAGTGTTTGAAATAACAAATCCATTTATCTATAAATTCAGAAGGAACAACCAATTCGCTACCATCTAAGGCTGTCAAACCGAAAAAGTCTTTCATCTGAGTAGAAAAAATAGTCAGAGCGATACCTGAGGTAAAGCCGACAATGATTGGGTAAGGCATGAACTTGATTATATCACCTATTTTCAGCAATCCCATCAATATCAATAGGACTCCTGCAATCAGAGTGGCAATCATAAGACCGTTTATGCCATATTGAGCAATGATTCCCGCGATTATAACAATGAAAGCACCAGTTGGGCCACCTATCTGAACGTGTGAGCCTCCCAAGATAGAGATTAAAGCACCTGCCACGATAGCTGTTATTAAGCCTTGTTGCGGACTTACACCTGAGGCAATAGCAAAAGCAATCGCAAGAGGGATTGCAACAACGCCCACAATGATTCCTGCAGTCAGATCTTTGAAAAACAATTCCTTTGAATAGCTTCTTGAACGTATCAGTTCAAAAAACTTAGGTTCGAAAACTCCTTTGAAATTCAACTTCATAAACTTCTCATTTTAGTACTCAAAAACTTTGCAAAGGTACACAAAATTTTGCTTTCAGTGAAATAAGCTCATGTAAAGACATTTTCATTTGCGTTTTTTCACTACCTTTGCAGTCTAAAAGAATATTGTTTCAAAGTAGCGTTAAATCATTGTTTGGAGATGGCAAAATAAAACGAAGAAACAATTTTTTGTTTCTTGATTTCGCTCAGCTGAAACGAAGAAAGAAAAAATTAAAACAAAGAATTAAAAAAACAAATTAAAGATATATGAAATACGATGTAATGATTATAGGTAGCGGTCCTGGAGGATACGTTGCCGCAGTGAGAGCCGCACAGTTGGGATTCAACACAGCGGTTGTTGAAAGAGAAAACCTTGGTGGTATATGCTTGAATTGGGGTTGTATTCCTACAAAAGCATTGTTGAAATCTGCACAAGCATTCAATTATATTAAGCATTCAGCAGACTATGGTGTGCAAATAGAAGGTACATTCAAGCCTGACATGAACGCAATTGTCGATCGCTCACGCGGAGTTGCCACAACAATGGGTAAAGGTGTTGCACATTTGATGCAGAAAAACAATATCACCGTTATAGAAGGAGAAGCCAAATTGACAAGTGACCGTAAGGTGAGTGTTAATATGAAAGACGGAAGCGGCGAACAAGTGTTTGAAGCTGACCATATCATATTAGCAACCGGTGCAAGAAGCAGAAACCTTCCTAATATGCCACAAGACGGAAAGAAAATCATTGGTTACAGAGAGGCAATGACGCTTCGTGAGCAACCAAACAGCATGGTAGTAGTTGGATCTGGAGCAATAGGAAGCGAATTCGCACACTTCTATCAATCAATAGGTACTCAAGTAACCTTAGTTGAGTTTATGCCAAACATAGTTCCTAACGAAGACGAAGAAGTCAGCTCAACACTTCAACGATGCTTCAAAAAGAACGGCATGAAAGTTCTTACCGCTACATCGGTTGAAAGTGTAGATACAACAGGAGAAGGTTGCAAGGTATTAGTTAAAGGAAAGAAAGGCGAACAAACAATAGAATGTGATATTGTTCTTTCAGCTGTAGGAGTTGCAACCAACATAGAAAATCTTGGATTGGAAGAAGCAGGAGTTAAATTCGAGAGAGGAAAAGTTGAAGTTGATGATTACTATCGCACAAACGTAGAGGGCGTGTATGCAATTGGCGATATAGTTCACGGACCAGCTTTGGCACACGTTGCAAGCAAAGAAGCAATCATCTGTGTTGAAAAGATAAAAGGCTTAGAGGTAGAACCAATCAACTATGGTAACATTCCAGGTTGTACATACACCACTCCAGAGGTGGCATCTGTTGGTTTGACAAAAGCAAAAGCAGAGGCAGAGGGCAGAGAAGTAAGAGTTGGCAAATTTATGTACATGGCCAGCGGAAAGGCTGCTGCAAGCGGTAATAAAGATGGCTTTATCAAGGTTGTGGTTGATGCAAACACCGATGAGATACTTGGTTGTAGCATGATAGGAGACAATGTAACTGAAATGATTTCAGAAATCGTTGTAGCACGTCAAAACAAGCTTACAGCAAAACAAGTAATGGAATCAGTACACCCTCACCCTACAATGAGCGAAGCTGTAATGGAAGCATTCGAAGCTGCATACGGCAAAGCAATACACGGATAGGCAGATGGAAATAGAAAAAACATTCATCGAAGGTTTAGTTATAGTCAAACCGAAAGTCTTTTCAGACAATCGAGGTTACTTTTTCGAAAGCTATAGCGCTGCAAAGTTTGAGCAATTGGGCATAAGGACAGACTTTGTTCAAGACAACGAGTCTTGCTCTTCAAAAGGTGTAGTGAGAGGACTTCATTTCCAAGCACCACCTTTTGCACAAGCCAAACTCATACGAGTAGTCAAAGGCAGCGTATTAGATGTTGCAGTCGATATACGAAGAGGCTCGCCAACCTATGGAAAACACGTAGCGGTAAGACTTGATGACAAACAAAAGAATATGTTTTTCATTCCAGAGGGTTTTGCACATGGATTTGTAACATTGGAAGATAATACAATCTTTTCCTACAAATGTACAGCTCTTTACAACAAAGAGTCGGAGGGAGGTTTGCTTTGGTCAGATTCAAGCTTAAATATAGATTGGCAAATCGAATCACCAATCCTTTCAGACAAAGACTTGCTTTGGGGAGGTTTCGAATCCTTTGTTACACCTTTCGATTACGATAAATGTCGTTAGACAAAGCAAAAGCGATATTAAAAAAGTATTGGGCTTATGACGAATTCCGTTCAGTGCAATGGGACGTCATAAGCTCAGTTCTTTCACAACAAGACACGCTTGCACTGATGCCGACCGGCGGAGGTAAGAGTTTGTGTTATCAAATACCTGCATTGATGATGCAAGGCGTGTGTATAATCGTCTCGCCCTTGCTTTCGTTGATGAAGGACCAAGAAGAAGCACTAAAGAAACGAGGATTGAAAGCCCGCCGTCTTACAACCGACAATATGCCTGACGGATTGGGTATGGCTCTAAACTCGATTGAAACCACCAAAACAAAATTCGTGTTTATTTCTCCCGAGAGACTGCAAAACAAAGTCTTTATTGACTATATCAAATCGGTAAAGGTATGTCTTTTTGTAGTCGATGAGGCACACTGCATCTCGGAATGGGGACATGATTTCCGCCCTGAATTTCGTCAAATTGGCATTTTGAGAGAATGTAACCCCGAAACACCAATCTTGGCACTTACAGCCACAGCCACACAAGCAACAGTTGCCGATATTCAACACTGTTTGAAATTCCGCAAAGCAAATTGCATAATAGGCGAATTCGAGAGAAAAAACATCAAAACCTTAGTCATAAAAGATAAAGATAAACCCTCACGCTGTAAAACGATAATCGACAAGGTTGGAGGTTGTGGAATAATCTACGTATCCACGCGAATGAATGCAGAAATGCAAGCAAAGAAACTGCAAGCTATGGGATTGGCAGTCGAAAGCTATCATGCAGGATTGAGCGATGAGGAAAGGAGCCGACGACAAGAGAAATGGAAAAACGGAACACTGCCTTTGCTTGTAGCAACCAAAGCATTCGGAATGGGGATCGACAAAGCCGATGTCTCATACGTCATTCACATGGATTTACCGCCTACATTGGAGGCATATTATCAAGAATACGGAAGAGCAGGTAGGAATGGGAAAGAGGCATACGCCGTTTTGCTTTATGAAGATAAAGACAAAGAAACGATGTTACGCCGAGTTGGCATGGATTATCCCGATATGGATGTGATACGACTTGTTTACGACAAACTACATACCTATTACAAAATACCATATCTTTCGGGTAAGAACAGAGAATTGCCATTTGACCTTACCGACTTTGCGGAATATTGCAATATGGACAAATATCCCGTATATGCTTCCTTGCATATATTGCAGAGAATTGAGCTTTTGTGGCTCAAAGACACAGAATACCCCGTTTCAAAATTCAAAGTAGTGCCGCCAAGAGAGGATTTGTTACGCATATTGGATAGAACAGACGACTATGCTCTTGTTTTGGGAGCATTATTGCGTAATTGCGACGGCTGCACAAGCGAAATGGTACGCTTGCACGAAGAAAGACTTGCCGCTTATTTAGGTTGGAGTAGAGAGAAAACAACGCTTATGTTGGAGAAACTCTATAGAACAGGCTGCATACTTTATGAGCAAAGACCAAAAGGGCATTATATTGTATTGAAAAGCGACAGAGTGCCAGCCAAAGACCTATATATAGCACCTCAATACTACAAAGAACTTAAACAAAGAGCAAGCGAGAAAGCCAAAGCAATGATACAATACATAGAAAGCAAACATTGCCGTCAGCAGTTCTTGTTTGATTACTTCGGAATGCAAGCCAAGGAATGTGGAGAGTGCGATATATGTTTGCGAAACCTTGTAAAGCCAAAGCAGTTGAGGCAAACAATACGCCAAATCTTGAACGAGGGTGAACGAAGTGTTGATTATTTCTTCACAGAGCCACGTTTTGAGGGAAATAAACAAGTGAGCATAGTGTTGAGAACAATGTTAGACAGAGGCGAAATAAAGCTCGATGGTAATATACTTTCGTTGAATAAATCCTAAACCAAGAAAGGCTCTCAGCCAAACGGCGTTTTAGAAAATTAAAACTTGATTTCAGAAAATTAAAACGAAGTTTTAGTCATAACGAAACGGCGTTTTGATAATTTATTTTCTTACCTTTGCATATTGGTATTTAATATTAGCTTAAATAAACATTAGAGATATATTATAGTTTTTGAAATATGAATTTTCTGATAATCCATAACGAATATTCTATGCGTGGAGGCGAAGAGACTGTTGTAGAGTTTCAAAAGTCACTTTTGGAAAAGCATGGGCATAAAGTAGTGCTTTATACTCGTTCTTATTCAGAAATGAAAAAATGGTTTCTTGGAAAATTTGGAGGAATGTTCACTTCGATAGTTAATTTTCGAAGTTTTAGAGATTTGAAAGCAATATTAAAGGAAAATAATTTTGATGCTGTAATATTGCATAACCTATTCCCTATAATATCTCCTGCGATTATTCCTTTTTTGAGGAAAAAGGGGTTAAGGGTTTTTCAAGTTGTACATAATTATCGATTGTTTTGTCCGATTGGAATCTTGTATAGAGATAGTAAAATATGTAAAGATTGTCTCGGAAAGGGTAGAGAGTGGAATTGTTTCAAAAATAGATGTGCAGGAAGTGCCATTGCATCGTTTTCATTTTTTGTAAGATGTTGTCTTGTCAGAAATTTGGGCTACTACAATAAGGTGAATAACTTTCTTTGTCTTAATAAGGTGCAAATGGATCTTATTAAGGGATATTTGAGTTCTAAAAGTAGAGTCGGTTTATTGCCTAACGCAATAGATGTTTCAGAGAATTGTGAGAATAAATTAGAGAATAGAAAATACATATCTTTTGTTGGACGAATTACAGAAGAAAAAGGATTTTATGATTTTCTAAAAATAGCAGAACGATTGCCTGATTATGAGTTTGCAGTGGCTGGTGCAAAAAATGATTTACAAGATACAAATATACCTTCAAATGTAAAGTTCTTTGGATTCTTGAATAAGGAAGAATTAAATAAGTTTTATTCGGAATCGAAAGTTCTTTTGTTTTTAAGCAATTGGTATGAGGGATTTGCCTTAGTTGTAGTTGAGGCAATGAAAAGGGGAGTGCCTGTTGTGGCTTATGATATTTTGGCAGCTAAAGACACTATTGAGAACGGGAAAAATGGTTTTATCGTTCCATTCAAAGATTATGATACAATTATATCAACAGTTGAAAGATTGTTTTCTGATAATACATTGTTTGATAGCGTTTCTACCTCTGCGATAGATAGAGTGGTTAATGAGTATTCCGAAAACAGATATTATGAAAGATTGATTGATATGGTTAAATCGGAATAATAGATAAGATGTTTCGCTATGAGAGAAAAAGTTTCTATAATAACAGTTTGTTATAATGCCGAGAAGGAGTTGCAAACCACAATTGAGTCGGTACGCAATCAGACTTATAAGAATATAGATTATGTAATTGTAGATGGTGCTTCGAAAGATGGCACGCTCGATGTGATAAAGCAAAACAGCGATGTGGTGAGTCGTTGGGTGAGTGAGAAAGATGGAGGCTTGTACTATGCGATGAACAAGGGGTTGGATTTGGCTTGCGGCGATTATGTCTTGTTTTTGAATGCGGGAGATATGTTTTTCGAGGATACGACTTTGGAAAAGATGTTGGCGTGTTCTGCTACGGCTCAAGACATTTACTATGGTGATACGATGATTCTTTCTCAAGCGGGTGAGCCTTTGGGAAGACGCCGTTTGGCTTTGCCTAAGCGTTTGAGCGAAAAGAGTTTTCGTTGGGGTATGACGGTGTGTCATCAGTCTATATTGATAAGAAAAGACCTTTGTTCTTACTATGATACGAACTATCGCATAACTGCGGATTATGATTGGGTGCTTTCGGCTATCGAAAGGGCGGATAAGGAAAAGATTTGCAACACCGGTTTGTTTGTAAGCAAGTTTCTGCAAGGTGGAATCAGCAGCAAGAATATCAAAAAGGCGAATATGGAGCGTTTTGTCATTATGCGAAAACACTATGGTTTGATTCCTACGGTGTGGTATAATGTTTTGATGCTTTTCCGTTTGGCTTACACTTATTTGAAACTTGGTAGGATTTGATTCTTTCTTTGTTTCAATGGATTGAATCTTGATTTTATATTTCTGAATTCAAGTTTTAGAAAATTGATTTCAAGTTTGGTTTTTAGCATAAAATCGCTTTGATTCGTAAGGTTTTCCTTCGGTTAAAGCGATTTTTTCTTTCCATTGGCTCTAAATTCAATGATTTTTAATTCTTTGTTTGGATAAATGTTTGTAAATTTGCAGTCGTAAAAACTAAAATAGTATATAGAATGAGATTACTTGAAGAAAAGGTTGCTCTTATCACAGGAGCATCACGTGGAATCGGTAAGGCGATTGCCATAGAATATGCAAAACAAGGTTGCAATATAGCGTTCAGCGATATAAGAAGAGATGAAAATATGGAGGCTTGCGAAAAGGAATTGCAGGCTTTGGGTGTTAAGGCAATGGGTTTTGCTTCTAATGCTGCATCTTTTGAAGACAGTGCCGCTTTGGTTGATGCTGTTGTTAAGGAATTTGGAAGAATAGACGTATTGGTTAATAATGCGGGTATAACTCGTGATAACCTATTGATGAGAATGGGAGAGAGTGATTGGGATTTGGTGATGAACGTAAACTTAAAGAGCGTTTTTAACCTTACTCACGCTTGTCAAAGAATTATGTTGAAACAACGTAGTGGTTCAATCATCAATATGAGTAGCGTTGTTGGTGTTAGCGGTAACGCAGGTCAAGCTAACTATTCTGCTTCTAAGGCTGGCATCATCGGATTCACTAAGAGCGTTGCTAAGGAACTTGGTTCAAGAAACATAAGATGTAATGCTATTGCTCCGGGATTTATTGTTACTGATATGACCGGTCAATTGAGCGAAGAGGTTCGCAAGGAATGGGAACAAAAGATTCCGTTGCGTCGTGGTGGAAAACCAGAAGAGGTTGCTAAGGCTTGTGTATTCTTGGCTTCTGATTTGAGTTCGTATGTGAGCGGTCAAGTGTTGAACGTTTGCGGTGCGATGAATTGTTAGTAGATTAAAATAACAATAAACAGATATAAGATATGAAAAAATTCGATCCTGCAATGGCGATCAGCGCTGTGCAACAAATTTCATCAGAAAGAGGTGTGAATCCTAATATAAACGATTCTGCTACTTTCACTTTCCCTTATGGTCAAACTATGACTGATACTTTCCACGGCGAAACTGAGGGTTATTATTTGTATTCTCGTCACTGGAATCCATCTAACTTCTCTCTATGCCAAGCTCTTGCTGCTATGGAAGGTACTGAAGCTGCTTGGGTAACAGGTTCTGGAATGGCTGCTATCACTTGTGCTTTGATGCACTTCTTGAAAGCAGGCGATCACATTGTTGCTTCTCAAACTGTTTATGGTGGAACTTTCGCTTTCTTGAAAAATTACATCGTAAGATATGGTGTTGAAGTTACTTTCGTTGATACAACTAACCTTGAGGAAGTTAAGAGTGCAATGCGTCCAAATACAAAGGTTGTTTATACTGAATGTATGTCTAATCCTTTGTTGAGAATTGCTAATTTGCCAGAATTAAAGAAAATAGCTGCTGCAGGTGGTGCAAAATTGTTGGTTGATAACACTTTCACTCCTATGATTTTCTCTCCTTATAAGCTTGGTGCAGACGTGGTAATCTACTCTATGACTAAGTTTGTTAATGGTAAGAATGACTGTGTTGCAGGTGCTATTTGTGCTGATGCTGCTACAATCAACGCTATGATAGACGTGAATGATGGTACTGCTATGTTGTTAGGACCAGTTTTGGATTCATTCCGTTCTACTTCTATCTTGAAAAACCTTTACACTCTTCACATTCGTATGCAACAACACTCAAAGAATGCTGCTTACTTGTCGAAGAGATTTAATGAAATAGGAATCAAAGCTAACTATCCAGGTAACGAAGACCACATTGACCATGCTTTGATGACTGAAATGATGAATGACGGATTTGGATACGGTGGTATGATTGCTATCGATTTGGGTACTGCTGAAAGAGCTAATCAATTTATGGAAGCAATGCAAAACAAGGGAGTTGGCTATTTGGCTGTTTCTTTGGGTTACTTCCGTACTTTGTTCTCTTGTTCAGGAAAATCTACTTCTTCTGAGGTGCCTGAAGATGTTCAAAAGAAAATGGGTATGAGCGAAGGTTTGGTTCGTTACTCTGTTGGTTTGGACAACGATATGGAATACACATTCAGCTTGATTGTAGAGGCATTGAAAGAAATCAAATTCATCTAATAATTGATTTGAATATAAACGAAAAGGGCTTGCAGATTTTGCGAGCCTTTTTTTTGTGTTTGTTTTGTTTATTGTTGGATTTAATCTTCTTAATATTTGGTTTTGTTACTCTTGGGTGGAGTTGTTTTGTTTTGTGTGCGGATTTATTTTTATTCTTTGTTGGAAATGAGGAATTTGTTTTGTATCTTTGCAGATGTTAATTTTTGAATTGTTTTAATCAATACTTGATTTATGATATTGATAGCTGATGGAGGCTCAAGCAAAACGGATTGGGCTTTGGTTGATGGAAAAGAGGTGAAGTGCTTGTTTTCTTCTCGTGGAATGAATCCTTATAATGTGTCTGATCAGGCAATGAGAAAGGAGATTGAGGAGAAGATTTTGCCTAATGCTGCGGCAGATTGTGTGAGTGAGATTTTCATATATGGGTCTGGTTGCTCGGCAAAGGTTAAACAAGATGAAGTTATTGCGTGGTTTGCTCCGTTTTATCCAAATGCTAAAATTGAGGTTGAGGGTGATTTGCTTGGTGCTGCAAGAGCGACTTGTGGAAAAGAGGCTGCTATTGCAGCAATTCTTGGTACAGGGTCTAATTCTTGTTTGTATGATGGTGTGAATATTCTTGAAAATGTGCCGTCTTTGGGTTATGTGCTTTGTGATGAGGGTGCTGGAACGAATATCGGTAAGTTTATTTTGAGAGATTATTTGCGAGGAAAGATGCCTGAGGATATGGCTGCTAAGTTTGGTCAAATTCACAAAGGGGAAGAGTCTGATTTTCTTAATAAATTATATAAGGAAGAGACTCCTAATTTCTATATTGCTTCTTTTGCACGCTTTGCAATAGAGAATAAATCTAATGAATATTGTAAAGGGATTATTGTAAAGGCGTTTGAAAGTTTTTTTGAGGAACAAATTTGTGTATATACTTCATATAATAAATATAAGATAAATGTCGTTGGAAGTATAGGCTTCATGGCAGAGGATTTGTTTAAGGAAGTTGCTCGTAACTATAATATGGAAGTGGGTAAGGTTGTGAAAGCTCCTTTGATGGCTTTGGTTGAGTATCATATTTCGTAGTTTTGAGTTGATTTAACTCGAAAATAGATTGAATATTCTGTGTTTTCAAAGTTTTTTGCGTATATTTGCAAGGTTTTTTGCAGTTAATAAAGAGAAAAATTGATGAATAATAAGATTGATGTGCTTCTCGGCTTACAGTGGGGCGATGAAGGAAAAGGAAAAATTGTTGATGTGCTTACTCCACAATATGATATAGTTGCAAGGTTTCAAGGAGGACCAAATGCTGGTCATACATTGGAGTTTGGTAATATTAAGCATGTTTTACATATTATACCATCAGGAATTTGTCATAAGGAGAAAGTGAATCTTATTGGCAATGGTGTGTTGGTTGAACCTTTGATTTTGCAAAATGAAGTTGCTTCTTTGGAAAATATAGGCTTTTCTCCAAAGGATAATCTTTACGTTTCTAAAAAGGCTCATTTGATTCTTCCTACTCATCGTATGCTTGATGCAGCCAATGAGAAGTCTAAGGGAGCTCAAAAGATAGGTTCTACACTTAAAGGTATAGGGCCTGCTTACACAGACAAGGTTGCAAGAACTGGTTTGAGAGTTGGTTCAATCTTTTCTTCCGATTTTGAAAACCTTTATAGAAAAGCAAGCAATGCTCATTTGTCTCAAATAAAGGCTTTGGGGTATGACTACAATGAGTTTAAGATAGATGGCGAAAGCTTTGAAGAGTACGAGGCTAAGTGGTTGAAATCACTTGAAACATTGAAACAATTGACTATTGTTGATAGTGAGTATTTCCTTGAAGAAGCTTTGGCAAGTGGTAAAAAGGTATTGGCAGAAGGTGCTCAAGGCTCTATGTTAGATATAGACTTTGGTTCATATCCTTTTGTAACATCTTCAAATACTATTACTGCAGGTGTATGCTCTGGATTGGGCGTTGCTCCTTCTAAGATAGGAAAGGTGTTTGGTATATTCAAAGCTTACTGTACTAGAGTAGGAAGTGGTCCTTTCCCAACAGAGTTATTTGATGCAGATGGAGAGAAAATGCGTCAGCAAGGTAGAGAATTTGGTTCTACAACAGGAAGAGCAAGACGTTGTGGTTGGTTAGACTTACCTGCATTGAAGTATGCTTGTATGCTTAACGGGGTTACACATCTTATGTTGATGAAAATAGATGTCTTGAAAAACTTTGAGACTATCAATATTTGCGAAAAGTATGAGATAAACGGAGAATTGACAGAGCGTGTTCCTTATGAGGTTGATGCAGAAATTAAACCTGTTTATTCTGTTCAAAAAGGTTGGTGTGCAGATGTTGATGGAAAGAAATCCTTTGAGGAATTACCTTCAGAAATGCAAGCTTATGTTAATGTAATAGAAGAAAAGATGAGTTTGCCTGTTGCTGTAATTTCTACATCTCCAAATAGAGAAGACACAATCATAAGAACTGAATTGTAAAAATAAAGAAATACAAAATAATATGAAAAAGATATTAGCGGCGGTTCTTTTTGTAATGATTTCCTTTGTGGGATTTGCACAAAAATTACGTCCTTCGGATATACCGCAAGAAGTAAGATTGGGATTGGAAAACACATATTCGGATTACAAACTTAAAGGTTGGTATTTTGAAACGGGACAATATGTTGCCGAAATAGATATAGATAATCAAATCGGTAAGGTTTATCTTACTGCAACAGGAAATTGGCAATTTACAATCTTCGATGTACAAGAACAAGAGTTGCCAACATTGGTTGCAAACTACTTTTTGAACAATTATCCCGGCTATAGAATAAAGAAATCTGAGTATGTAGAGGATTTTTCCGGTGACAACTACTATCGACTTATTATTGCAATGAAGGGAATCGGTCAAACAGAATATGAAATGATTTTTGACCCACGCGGAAAGCTTACAAAGACCAATGCACCTGACCCAGATTACGTAAAGAAAGACTATATCGCAAGATTAAATCCAGAGGCTATCGAATATCGTCAAAAGAAAATGGCAGAGAGAGCATCTTTGGACGGAAGCGGTCTTGAAATCAGAACAGGGGAAGATGGAGATGTAAAGAAGAACTCAAAATCTAAAGATGTAGAAATTGAAGTTCCAGAAGCATTAGATATACCTATCATACCAGAAGAAGTAACTAAGGCATTCAAGAAAAAATTCCCAAGAATAGAAGTAAGAGAATGGAAAGAGGAAGAAGGAAACTATAGAGCGTATTACGATAACCGTGGACGTGAAATGGAAATGCTTTTCAAGGCTGACGGAATGATAATGACAACTACAACAGCTGTTGAAAAGGAACGTTTTCCTCGTTTGATAATAAAGGATTTGGAATCACGCTATCCTGAAGTTAAATTCCCTAACTCAATAACCAAATTCCAAAAAGTTGATTACGATTTGAAATATCGTAGAACTGTTACAGACAGAAAGTTGGATACATACTACTATATTGAGTTTACACAAAAGATAAAAGGAAAGAAAGATAAAAAGACCGTGAAATTGACCTACGACAAGTCATTCAAATATCAAGGACTTGCAGGAAGCACGGACGAATATCAAGACGAAGAGTAGTTTGATGAAGTTTTCGCAAAAGGCACTGCAGTTTCTATTGATTGTTTTCTTATCATGCAGTGTGTTAGCACAGAAACAAATAGATTATAAGTCTGATTGGGGAGAGCGATTGCCGTCTTTCCCCAATCAGTTAATATTAAAGAGCAACGTAGTCTTTTTTCATGATGGTATGACGATGCTTTGCGATTCTGCAATCTTTCATACCAAAGACGACTACATAGAAGCATTCGGTAATATCCATATTCACCAAGACACAATCCACCTTTACGGCGACAATGTTTACTATGACGGAAAAACAAAGGTCGCTGAAATATTCGGAGACACAGTAAGGCTTACCGATGACAAGATGACACTATTCACCGACTATATGTTATGGGAGCGAAACTACAATGAGGTGAGATATACCAATTCAGCACTGATTCAAGATGGTGAAAGCACATTGGAAAGTATCTTTGGAACATATTATACACAAACAAAAATCTTTGAATTCACCGATAGGGTTAAGATAAAAAGCCCAGATGCCGTTGTGGATTCAGATTCTTTATTATACGATAGCCGAAGTGATTGGGCGTATTTTTATGCACCAACAACCATTACTACAACTGACAGCATGATTGTAAATACCGACAAAGGCGAATTCAACCTTGAAACCAATCAATCTATACTTTGGTCAAACAATACAATCAAACAAAAAGCACAAACCTTAATAGCCGACAGCATAGACTACAATACAGAAACCAAATGTGGCAAAGCTTTTGGCAATGTCTTTATAAGCGACACAACAAATCAAATGGAGGCATACGGAAATTATCTTGAAATGGATAGAAAGGATAGTTTGAAATATGCCTTTTTGACAGAACGAGTTTTGTTACACCAATTTGATGAAAACGACACCCTTCATTTACATTCCGATACACTATGGGTAGATTTCGATTCCACCGATAAAGCCGACAGACTTTTGGCATACAAGCATGTAAAGGTATTTCGAAATGATATGCAAGCCGTTTGTGAATATGCAGACTATAATATAAAGGATAGCATTATGTTTTTGTTGGAACAACCAGTGCTTTGGCAAGATGATAGTCAATTTACAGCAGACACAATACGCATAAAAACAGCCAAAAAAGGAATAAAACAGATGTTTTTATATCCAAATCCATTGATAGTTCAAAATTCCGATTCCACAACAAATCAATACTATAATCAGATTTCAGGAAAGCATTTGGCAGCAGACTTTTCGGGCAGCAGGATAACTTACGCACAAATTGACGGAAACATAAATATCATTTATCATATTTGGGAAGAGAAAGACAATAAGCCAAAACAACATACGGGAATCAATATCGGCACTTGTGCAACTTTGAAAATCTACTTTGAAAAAGGCAAACCAAAGAAGATGACGGCAATTCAACAACCGGATTTCTATCTTGATGACGAGAGCCGCATAGATGAAAAAGACAAAACCTTGAAAGGCTTTATTTGGTTAGAGCAAGACCGACCTAAAACACCCGAAGATATTTTCAATCACCGCGACTGACTTTTTGTCATAAAACATCGTTTGGAATGAATTTTGAATATAATAAATT
>RHMF01000168.1_pt1 | contig 26512 bp, 31 predicted proteins | sample 5365151 | NCBI WGS metagenome assembly RHMF01 (sample SAMN10266501, study PRJNA497801) | feces metagenome | isolation source: feces | host: Bos taurus | place: China: Prairie of Fairy Mountain | collected 2017-08-14 | reverse complement strand
GGCAATAAACACATCACAGGACAATTCCATAGACAGGTTCATCTATTCCACAGTTGATGTAGTGGTGATGAAGGGTGATCATATTGTATTCGGTATTGAGTGCAAGTATGGAAAGGAAAAGTACAATGCCTGCCAGGCACTCAATGGATGGGATGGTGACTACAATACACCCCTTAATGGGAAAGCAGTCCACAGGTACAAGGAAGCTGAATTCCCTGTATATGTCCTTAATGTCAATTCCTGGTGTGGAAAGATGTTCACAGCTGACCTCAAGACCATACTGGGATCACCCAATGATGGAGGAAGGAACAGGAAGTATTCAGGTGAGGTAAGATACAATGTAGATTCAAGACAGTGGAATAATTATACATATACTGACAATCTGTCACTTGTATTCCCATTGTCTGACATAATAGACAACCATAAGAAAGAACTATGCTGAACATATTGTTAATCGCAGTCGTTGTAGTCTGCATAGTGGACATATCAGGATGGACAGATTCCTGGAAGTCCATATTGAAGAAAGTACTTACAAAGGGAAGGATGAGTGATCCCTTCTATACACTCAAACCATTTGACTGTTCATTGTGTATGACCTTCTGGTCAGGACTTATCTATCTGTGGGTAACACATTCATTCACCCTGTGGATGGTTACCTTCTTACTTTTAATCAGTGTTATGACACCTGTGATCAAGGACTTCATAATACTCATCAGGGAAAATTTAATCAAAATAATCAGATTATTATCATGAGACCATTTAATGAAAATGACTACCAGTTAGTCAAACGTTATGAAAAGGACTTCACAAAGGCAATTGAGTCAAGGTACTGTACAGGACTGTTACAGGCAGAACTTGAAGTATGCCAGAAGATCTACAATGAAACCCTTAACAGGCAGGCAAACCTGTCCTGTGGAGGTTGTGTCCTTCAGATGATGACATCTGTGGGAAGACTGTACTTCAGTTACAAGGAAAACAGGGTGGAACCGGAACCCCAGAACACTGCTGTTATGCATATGATGACAATAGTGGAGGTCCCAGAACCAGTCCCAGATCCAGATCCAATAGTGGAGGTCACTGGAGTGATCACTGAACTTAATGATACCATAAAGGAGGCCACTGAAAAGGTCACAGAACTTAATGATGCCATAGAAAACATTCCCCAGGAGATCGTCACTGAACTTATCCAGGATGAAAAAACAGAGGGGAATGACAATTCTGAGGAACCGGTAGATGTACTGTTCCAAGATGAAAAACCAAAAAGACCAAGAAAACCAAGAAAATCTAAGACCAATGAAGACAAAGTTGACAATCAGGCAGGTGAAGACAACCCTGCAGCATTATAAGACAATTACCTCAATTGAGGAAATGTGTGCCATCCTCAACATTGATGTTAATGCAATACCAAAGGAACAGTATGATGATGCCGTAAGACTCATTGAAAGGAACAGGTTAAGACAGCAGGTGTCACTCAAGGAGGAACTGTGTGCAAAGAATGACCCCAAGTCAAAGGAACAGCTGTACAAGATGATCTGTGATGAGTCTGAACTGAAAAGGTTTGGCATAAAGACAGCTGACACCACAGTAGTCACCTCACAACCAACCATTGAGATCAAGTGTGCTGACCCTGATATAATTGAAAAGGTAAAGAACTTATGATGACCCTGTCCAGTGTATTCACAAGAACACTGGATGCATACCAGTCAGGTAAATACACTATAATCAGCAATTTCGGTGGAACAAGATCAGGTAAGACTTATTCCACCCTTCAGTTGTTGTACCTTATCCTGCTGGGTGACCATAAGGACCTGATGATAAGTGTGGTGTCAAGATCTGTCCCACATTTAAGGAGGGGTGTCATAAGGGATTTTGAGGCCATACTCAATTCAAATGGCAGAGTGGGGTTCATTGATCTCAACAAGAAGGATATGGTCTATACCTTCCAGAACAATAACAGGATAGAATTCTTCGGTGCTGACAATGCAGGTAAACTGCACGGTTCAAAGAGGGACATCCTGTTTGTCAATGAGTGTAACTACATTGGTGAGGAAAAGATAAAGCAGCTGTTTGTGAGGACCACAGGATGCAAGTTCATTGACTATAACCCAAGTGCCCAGTTCTGGATTGACAACTACAGATCAAGGGAGGACTTCATTGAGTTCCATTCCACTTATCTGGACAATGAGTTCCTCACCAAGGAACAGGTCAGGGAAATAGAGTCCAACAGGAACAACTCCAGGTGGTGGGCCATCTATGGTGAAGGAAGGGAATACCTCAGGGAAGGTCTGTGTTATCCCAAGGTGATCTTTGACAAACCCAAGTCACATCACTTTGAAAACCCTGTATATGGACTGGACTTCGGTTTCAATGATCCCACTGTTATGGTGATGTGTGAAATAGAGGGTAACAAACTGTATGTGGCACCAGTGTTCGGAAGACAGGGTATGGATGTCACTGACATAAAGATGTCCATATGGAACTACTGCAGGAAAGGATGTCTTATCATAGCTGATTCAAGTGCACCACAGATCATACAGGAACTGAAGAATGCGGGAATACCCATAAAACCCTGTATAAAGGGTAACAACAGTGTCTTTGACGGAGTCCAGCTGGTCAATAACTTTGAAATACACTGCTGTGCAGAACCAAACAGTGCATTAGTCAAGGAGTTCAAGTCCTATGCCTATGAACAGGATATGGATGGTAATTACCTTGATACCATAGAGGACAAGAACAACCACTATATGGATGCAATGAGGTATGTGGTCCAGCACCTGAGAGGTAAGAAATCAGGACACTATGTGTATTCATTTGTAAAGTAATCAAGACCATAAATAAAGAAAAGAAAGGATTATGTGGAAAATATTCAGAAAGAAACAGATAAAGTCAGGGATGGACTGGTATGACATCACAGTTGATCAGTTCCAAAGACTCCAGGAACTTGATTTGAAGGAACTGGATGGACAGATAGAGGCAGCCAGCATACTTATGGGTATAAACACTGATGATATGACCTGGGTGGAGTTCTGTAAGGAATTACAGAAACTGGATTTCCTGAACAACCCAATACCTGACACCATTGTAAGACAGTCATACAGGCTGAACGGTCACAAGTATAACTGTTTTGCAAATCTTCAGGATCTGTCAGTGACCAGGTATATGGACTTCACCAAACTGGCACCAACCGGTGACCTGGTTAAGATACTTGCTGTGTTCCTGGTTCCTGATGGTAAGGAATACTGTGAAGGATATGACCTCAATGATGTATATGAGGACATCAGGACAATGAGTATAGTGGAGGCCAAGGGGATATTCAATTTTTTCAAGGTGCAGTTCATAGTCTGCACCAAAACTATGAAAGACTTTTCAGTGAAGGCACTGAGGAAGACACCGGAACTCCAAAAGCTGGTATTGGAAGCTATGGAATCCTGCTCTATGTCAGACCTATGATTGAATGGACAGGCCTGGATCTTTACCAGGTACTCAATATGAACATCATAGAGTTCTTTAACCTCACCCTGTTCAACATTGACTGGAATGACTTTAAGGAACAGCAGATGAAACAAATTATGAAGAAGAAATGAGTGAAATCAAGATAGATGTAAGACCTGTGGGTCAGGACCTGGTTGATCAGCTTAAAGGACTGGTACCGGTCAGGACAGGAAGACTGAAGAACTCTGTCCAGTATGAGGTAAGGGAGGTGACAGATGGTTATGTCATTTCCCTTATTATGGAGGATTACTTCAAGTGGTTGAAGGTAAGGAAGTTACCTCAAAGGTTACCCACCGCAAAAGAGATCGCACTCGCTTCGCCACCACTTCCCAAGATGAATGACCTGGGTGTAGTGAAGACATCAGACTTGAGTCCAAGATCAAGGTCCATAATGGACAAGCTTGACATAGCAGAGGCAGTCACTACCCTTGACAAGAAGATAATAGAAGAACAAATAAAAGATATTTTAAACATATGATCAATACATCTACAGACAGAAGTAAGTATATAGTGTCACCTACAGACACACAGATATTTGAATCAGCCTATGAAATACAATATACAATAACCATAGCCAACACTGTGGTATTCGTAGGAAAATCAAGGAACTTCTATGACCCCAATGATTTCAGGACAGTCTATCAGGTGGACTGCAGGGACTTCATTGAGGCATACATAGACAAACAGATAAACTTTATAGCATCAGTGGGTGTATCTGTCAAGTTTGATTTCTACAACTCTACAGGAAGTTCAATAGGTACTGAAACAAAGACAATCACCTGGTATCCTGAGGAAATAAGTGTGGTTAATCCTACACTGTCAGGTACATATGCCATATTGTGGATGCTGAATCCTGGATTTACAGCAATAGGAGGCAGTCAGCTGATGATCCCCCTTTCAGTGAAGAATGGTCTTATAGAAGGAAAGACCATAAACAAACTTGAAAAGACTGACTGGATAGACAAGTATGGTGACATCCACAATGGTGCAACTGTCAACCACTATGAGGTTGAATGTTTCATAGACCCCTGCTGGCTGGGTGTCAGGACAAAGGATGATCTGGCCTATGAAAAGATAATGCTTGCACTCCAGAACTCAAAGAGGACTTACATTTGGTATCAGGGATGTAACATATCAGGTATGACACCTTCAAACACAAATGCTGCCTATGATGTTCATATAAAGGATGTTGAAAGGATTGAAACATATTCAAGTTATTCAGGTAACCAGAAGGTACCTACATTTAAGATCACAATTGAAATCTATAACCACTAATGAAGATAGAGTTGTATTTACAGGGAAAGAGGGTTGAGATCAACAAGGACATTGATTTCGTACTCAACAAGCAGTTCACTGAACTGACTGACTTGACAACCATTATTGTGGATTACTCAAAGACCATCAAGGTTCCTATGACACCTCACAACAATGAGTTGTTCAACTATGTGTATAAACTGGAAAGACAGTTTGTTGGTACACCATTGGAGTCAATCACCTATGACCCTTCACAGAAGATTGATATGTATATGACCTTCAATTCAAGTAAGGTTATGGATGGTTATGCACTCCTTAACTCAGTCAACCTCAAAGACAAGACATATGAGATCAACCTCTATGGTCAGCTGGGTAAGATATTCAGTGACCTTAAGGACAAGACACTTACATCAACCCCAGGTTATCGTACACCAAATAATGGATGGTCAAAGACCATAAGGATGAACACCTACAATATCAACAATAGTTTTGCCTCAATACTTCACAGTACAGCCTGGTGGTCACAGGACTGGACAGACTTCTATGGGTTTGCACCACAGATGATAGGTGACACAGACAGTATCCAGACAGACTGTTATGAGGTATATAACCCTGAAACAGAGGCTGACCGTATTGTCAAGATGGAGGATGCCATCAATGCCACCAGACAGATAGACTATGCTGATACCTATGTGAAGGGTGGAATGGACGTCAACCAGTATGGTGAGATCAGGACATATATGTGCAGACCTTATGTCTATGTGGACAAAATCATACAGATGGTACAGAATGAGATCAACCAGGGTGACTATGATGGTTACCAAATGATTCTGGATGAGGACTGGTTCAACAATAACAACCCTTACTGGAAGAATATGGTCTTCTTCCCCGGTAATGAAAGTCTGGTTGATTCAGGTGATAGCAGTTCAGGTTATGTTTCCTGGAACAACAGTTACAGGACAATGACATATCCTTCATACTTTATGCCCAATACCTCAGAAGTGGCACTTGATGAATATACATACAGTGTTTCGGATAATGTTGCAACAATATCTTATTCAGGTACAAGTGATGCAATGGCAGCACTGACATTGAAATGTACAGTAAAACTGAAAGACAGGATCACTGGTATATCCAGTGTGATGCCTGCCATTAATGATATATTATGGGGTTATAAGAACCTTGTAGATAACCCTATGGCAATTCCTATAAGATATCTGGGTGTATATGATGGTGACAAAAACCTTATATACAAACTTTATATGTGTCCTGACACCATATGGTCTGTTGTATGGTATGACCCTTCAACAATGGGCAGGTATCATTTTGATGGAGTCTGGAACAAACTCAAGACAATGAATGTTAAGAATGTAGTACCTATATCAACAGTATGGGAAAATTCAGGTGAAATAGGAAATTACATCCAGGTTGAACAGGTTTATAATTTTGGAGATCTTGTACTCAATAGCAATTCATTCACATTCAAGATGGGTTGTGACATCATTGATGTGTACAGGGGTCAGATGGTTACAGAAAATGTCAGCAATGCTGACACTACCCATATGTCACCTTTCAATAGGGCATATACTTTGGCATATGACAATGATAATTCAACCTGGACACAGAGCATAAGTCCTATACCTTCATTGGAAGTTGCAGCAGGTACTTACAGAAGTGGTTACATCTGGTCAATAAATGACATCCTGGGTAATGACTTCAACCCATTCACCTGGTTGATTGATTATGTCAAGCAGTTCAGGTTGTACTTTGACATAGACTACAATGCAAAGACCATAACATTGAAGAAGGGTTACTTTGACAATGTGACATACAAGCAGGTGACAGTGGACTATGACAAGGGTATGGTGGTTGAACCTATCATAGACAAGTACCATACAGTGGAATTCGGTTACAAGAAGAATGATTCAAGGAAATCAGCCTTGTATTTCAAGAATAATGGTGTCAATTATGGTGACATCAAGATTGATACGGGACTTGACATCAACAATGAAACACTGTCACTCATACCTAACAAGGATTTCAGTGTGTTCATACCCACAACCCTGAATGGTCTTATCTTCAATAACCTCAACAGTGCAGGAGCCACAATTGTACCAGGCAACAGACTTGGTACAAACAAGGTGATCAATACCCTTGACAAGGATGGTAAGATACAGTACTTCCCATTCTATGCATTCAGGGTGGATAACCTGTCAACAGGCAGTGTAATGCTTGACATCACAGATGATACCCCTTATCAGAAAAACACAGGAAAGTACTGTTACCTTAAACAAGATACACTTACCAGTAGTGGGTGGTACACAGCGGTACAGTATTCTGAAAATGGTCATGATGTCTATTATGCAAAGAGGATAACATACCTTCCACAGTTTGACAACTACATATCCAAGAATGAAGGTAGTATCTGGAGGTGTGTGAACTGTGGATATCAGACAAAATCAAGTCAGGCACCTACAGTATGTCCCAACTGTGGAGCAGTACTTTCATTCATAGGATTACCTGACTACAAACTTTACTGGGATACATTCAATGTACCAAAGGAGGTGTATAATGGTTACCTTCCTTTCAATACAGGAAGTAAGGCATTGTATGATCAGAGGTGGCAGAATTACCTGAATGAAATCTTCAATATCCACAACAACAAGGTGACCTGTTATGTGAGGATGAGTTATCCTGAATTCATCAACTTCAAGTTCAACCAGTTGTTTGTGATTGATAATGTCACCTTCCTGGTGAACAAGATCATTGACTTTAATCCCAACAATCCAGGTCCCACCAAGGTAGAACTTATAGAAATAAGTAACCCTGACAACTTGAAGTAAAAAAACAGGGTTTAAATGCCCTGTTTTTTTCTTATCACATATTTCCTTTGATTTAATTTATTCTGTTCTTTCCTTGGAAGTCCTATATGTGTCTTATCATATATCCCCCTTTCAACTTTTGTATTAATCATCCTTTTAATAGATGTACCATAGTTGATATTATAGTTACAATCACACCATTCAAGGTTATCTATAGAATTATCTGACTTTACCTCATTTTTATGATTAATCATTGGTAAATTATATGGGTTAGGAATGAATGCTTCTGCTACCAATCTATGAACCCTTTGGGAAGTTACCTTACAGTTTTTTGATAAATGAACACATAGATAACCCCTAGTCATATTAGGTGATAATAATTTACTCTTTCTTAATGATTTACTACCAGAAGGATGATTCACTAATCTATCAACACTCCTTACTCTACCCAGGTTACTGACCTCATAAAGTCCTTCATATCCCACTACTGGTTTCCAAATTTCCTCCATAAAATATCATTTATAAAAAAATAACAAATGAAAGATGATTTTAATCATAAATACTTAAAAATATTTTTAATAAAATGCTGATTGAAGAAGTAAAGATACAGACTGGTGAAAGTACCAGGACAGTCAAGGAATTGAGGCAGGAACTCAAGGACTTGAAGGACCAGTTACTGAACACCAAACAGGGTACTGAAGAGTATGCTGCCACAATGCAGAAGGCTGCCAACATCCAGAAGGAACTCAAAGACCAGATGTTGGAGGTCAACAATTCTGCTATGGACTTCGGTCAGAAGATTGGTAATGTGACAAAGGCTATGACAGGTGTCAGTGGTGCCATTACAGCAGCAACAGGTGCATTGTCACTTTTTGGTGTTGAAAATGAGGAAGCCCAGAAGAAGATCACTGCCACAATGACAAGTCTTATAGGTATCACCCAGGGCCTGTCAAAGATAGATGATGGTGTAAAGGCATTCAAAAGACTCACAATAGCAGTGGGTGCATCAGCAAAATCACTGAACATATTCAAAACTGCACTTATATCAACAGGTATAGGTGCTTTGGTTGTTGTACTGGGATCAGTGATAGCATACTGGGATGAGTTCACAGAGGCAATTGGACTGTCATCTGAAAAGATGCAGAAGTTGGGTGACACAGCAAAGGGTGTGTTCAATGTCATTACCTCATCACTCAAGGGTATAGCAACAGCCCTGGGTAAACTCCTTAAGGGTGACTTTGCCGGAGCCAAGGAAGCACTCAAGGAAGGATTCAGCATAGCAAAGAACTTCAATGAGGGTGTTGCCAAGTCACAGGCCAAGAGGGAGGAGGAACAGACCAAGAAGGCCAAGGAGGAGGCAGACAAGAGGGCCAAGATTGCAGAAGAGGAATACAAGAAGAGGATACAGGCAGCAGAAAAGCTTGCAAAGTATGAAAAGGATATGGCACAGGCCAGATTAAGGGGTGATGATGCCAACAAGTATTCTGAAAAACAGAGGGAGATCCAGGAAAGGTACTTTGAAAGGATGTTTGCTGTCTATAAAAAGGACAGTGAGGAGTATAAGAACCTTGTACTTGAAAAGGAACAGTGGTTACAGGACTGGGAAAACCATTTTATAGAGGAAGCAAATAAGGAAACAGAGGTAAATAATGAAAAGACAGAGGAGGAACATAAGGCCAGACAAAAAACCCTTGAAGACTTTAACAATAGCCTCAAAACTGAAAGACAACTCCTTGATGAAAGGTATCAGATGCTTATTGATGCTGCTACCCAGGAAGAACAGGATACCAGAAATATTGTAGAATGGTATGAAAAGGAAAAGACCAGGATTGTTGAGGAGGAAGAAGAAAGGAGGTCTAAAAAGGAAAAGGATGAGGCAAAGAAGAGGGAAGATGAGGCAATGAAAGAGTATCTTGCAAAAGCCAGAATTGCCTCTTATACTGGTGATATCATTGATTCCATAGGTAGTATGATGGAAGAAGGTACAAAAGAACAGCAGGGAATGGCCATTGCTTCTACCACCATACATATGCTTGCTGGTATTGCAGAAGCCCTTTCAGGTGTATTCACCACTCACACAGGTGTATGGGATATAGCCCTTGCTGCTGCCCAGGCTGCTTCCATTGCTGCATCAGGTATTGCATCAATAGCAAAGATCAAACAGGTAAGACCTGATGGTTCAGGTCCTGATGTATCAACACCTTCAGTCAGTGTACCTATGGTGGTCAATGCATCAAATGACTTCAGTCAGTCTGTTGATGGTGCTATGACCAGGACTTCTATCAGGGACACAAAGGTCTATGTCCTTGAACATGAGATCACTGAAACTCAGAATAAAGTTGAGGTTGCTGAAAGTCGTGCCCAATATTGATGAATTTATTGTTATATTTAATATGATATAAATTAATTAGTTATGGCAGAAATTTGGAAACCAGTAGTGGGATATGAAGGACTTTATGAGGTCAGTAACCTGGGTAGAGTAAGGAGTGTTGACAGATATGTCAGGTTTGGTAGATGGGGTGATAATGGACAAACCAGATTAAGAAAAAGTCAATTAATATCACCAAAAATTGATGAAGGTTATTATAGGGTAACATTAAACAAAGATGGTCATAGAAAAATGTTTAAAGTTCATAGACTTGTTGCAATGGCATTTATGCCAAATCCAAATAATTTACCTGTTGTAAATCATAAGGATGAAAATCGTCTTAATAATTGTGTGAATAATCTTGAATGGTGTACTCAACAGTATAATAGTGTATATGGTACATCAATTGAAAGGAATCTTAAAACAAGGGCAGAAAGAGGACATATAGATCCTACCCATATAGGACTTCCACCCAGGGAAATAAAAAAACTGAATCAAAGAAAATATAGACAAAGAAAAAGGGAATCACTAATCTGATTCCCTTTTTCATAAATAATGTAAATACATATTACATAAATATATTATGAATATTTATAAATTATCTATTGATGAGTCAGATACCCTTGGTATGTCTTGTATATCATTGGTAGAAGATCCTGCTGTTGCCAGGAAATTCTTGGCATTCAGTGAGGAAGGTACTGGTGAAAAACTTCTTAAGTTGTCAAAGATAGATGAAGATAAGCATATCATAACTGGTGTAGTAGCAGTGGCTGATATGCCTATTTTGAGGTTCAATGAGGAACTGGGTTACCACTACATTGTATTTGAAAAGGATGTCATTGAAAAGATGGCACAAAGATACTTCAAGAAAGGATATGGTAACAATGTGAATATTGAACATCAGGGTCCTATGGTTTCAGGTATGATACTTTTTGAGTCTTATATCAAAGATGCTTCAAGGGGTATCAATCCTATTGAGTTTTCAGACCTGACAGATGGATCCTGGCTTGTGTCATATAAAGTCACTGATGATGTACTGTGGGAGGAGATCAAGAATGGTAACACACTTAATGGTTTCAGTCTTGAAGGATACTTCCAGTATGGTGATAAAGTCAATATGTCCAAAGAATGTGACTATGACACCTGGTTGGAAGATATACTAAAATAAAATCCATAAATAGAGTATGAAAATGAATGTTATAAGACTTTTTTCCGAGTTGCTTAAATTGGGAAAGGTGGAAACAGACAATGGTACTTTGATTTTTGAGGGTGATGTCCTCACAGAAGGTATGGAGGTTTTCATTGAAGATGAAAATGGAAATATAGTTCCTGCACCTGATGGTCAATATTCAGAGTATATTGTTAAGGATGGTAAGGTTGCACCCAAGGAGGAAGCACCTGCAACAGAGGAAGCACCTGCTGAGGAACAACAGGTAGAACAGGCATCTGAGGAAGCACCTGCTGAAGAAGCACCTGCAACAGAGGAAGAAACCCCTGATTATGAAAAAAGATTTGAGGCACTTGAGGCTGAAATTGCAGACCTTAAGGCAGCTATTGCAGAACTCCAGAAGGAAAAGGATGATATGGAGTTTTCAGCATTGAAACCTGCAGAAAAGGAAATTAAAGACATTGTATCAAAGGCTGGTAAAGGAGCCCTGAAGTACTTTGAAAAATAATAAATATACAAAATCAAATTAAATTTAATACTATGGCTATTAATGTTTCAAGTTTAACAACTTATGTAGATGAGCAGAGGCTTCCTTTGATCCGTAAGGCCGTTCTTGCTCCTAAATCAGCAGACCTCTTTAACCTCCAGACAGGTGTTAAGTCAAAGGCTGCTTTGAACATTCTTACCACTTCTGTTGTATTTGGTGACGGCAGTTCTTGTGGTTGGAATCAGGCTGGTACCAACACCCTTTCACAGAGGGAAATTGAGGTTGGTCACGTTAAGGTAAATATGAACTTCTGTGACAGAACCCTCCTGGATTACTGGGCAGGTTATGAAGTAAAGGTTGCTGCCGGCAAGGAAACCCTTCCTTTTGAGGAGGCATTTGTCGCAGACATCATCGCACACGTAAATGCAGAGGTTGAAAAGGCTATCTGGCAGGGTGACAAGACCAATGGTGTAGGTAACCTTGATATCTTTGATGGTATCCTTACTATCCTTGATGATGAGGATGATGTTATCAAGTTGGATGCAGTAGAAGGTAACAACATTGCACAGGAGGTTTATGATGCTTATGCAAACATTCCTCTTGAGGTTCTTCACACTGCTTCAGTAGTTTGTGGTGAGGACACATTCAGAGCTTATATCGGTGAGCTCAATGCTGCTAACCTCTATCACTATGATCCTAAGGTAGATGAGGGTATGTCAATTGTCATCCCTGGCACATCAACCAGAATCTATGGTGTTGCTGGTTTAAATTCAACCGGTAAGATTGTAGCAGGTGACCTTAAGGGTAACTTCTTCTATGGTACTGACCTTGAGGGTGATCAGGAGGTATTTGACCTCTGGTACTCAAAGGACAACCAGGAGTTCAGACTTGCTATCAAGTTCAATGCAGGTGTTCAGGTTGCATTCCCTGATCAGATTGTTGTTAAGTCAACAGATGATGGTGGTTCAGAAGGTTAATCTAATACCAAATTCACAGGGTCAGGAAAGGCCTGACCCTTTTTATAAATAAAATAAATTGAATTATATATACTATGAGTGCATGTGGAATTACTCTTAAAGGTTTGGACTTTGGTTGCAAGGATTCAGTCGGTGGTATCAAGAATGTTTGGTTGGCTGACTGGGAGGTTGCAGCTCCTTACCTTTCATCAAGCAGATATTGTACAAGTGCAATCAGTGCTTTCAAGTTGTATAGGTTCAGGGTTGGTAATGGTGCTATGAACAGTACCCTTAATGCTGATGAGGCAAACGGAACAGTATATGTACAGACTGACCTGAACATCAAGTTCACCAAACTCACAGAAGATGGTAGAAATGAGGTTGCTGAAATCCTTAAAGGTAACACAGCAGCTATTGTAGAAACCAATACTGGTGAATACTATGGTCTTGGTATAGAACATCCTCTTACTTTCACATCAGGTACTGCAGCAACAGGTGCAGCTATGGGTGACTTTGCAGGATATGACATCACAGTCCAGGACTACTGTTCAACACTTCCTTACCTTTTGAATGAAAGCCTTATTGCAAGCCTTCCTTCAACTGTAGCATAAGTTACAGAATAGGATCTGATATATGAAAGACCTTGGTTCATCAACCAGGGTCTTTTTTCATAAATATAAGAAAAGGACTTTAAAATGATATATTTTGAAAAAGGTTTACTGCAATTTCCTAGGCATTTTGATGAAAATCCAACAAGAATGGTTGTGATCAATGAATTGACAGGTAGTTCATTTGAAATACTGGTGGTCAATATGAGTGACAACCCCAGATATTATGCCTTTGATTTCAGTGATGTAGAATTGGACAATGGTACTTACAGATACCAGGTAGGTAATGAGGTTGGTCTTATGCAGGTAGGTGACTATGTGACACAGACAACCCAATACAATGAAAAGAAACAAAATGTAGTATATGAAAGATAATAAGACAAAACAGGAAAACAAGCCAAGGGTATTGGCCTTTTCAGCCTTTGAACTTGAAAGGACAGAAATGCCTGATGCCAAGGAAGTGGTAAGATCAGGATATGATTATGTTTCCTGGGGAAAGAACAACAGTTTTCCACAGGAACTTTATGGTTTATATGAAGACAGTGCCATACTCCAGTCTGTCATCAATGGTACAGCAGACTATGTGTTTGGTAATGGAGTCATTTCAGCATTTAATATTGTCAATGACAAATATGAAACACTGGAGGATGTGGTCAAAAGGTGTGTGTTCGACTACCTTATCTTTGGTGGATTTGCAGTACAGCTGATGTACAAGGCAGGAAAGGTTGAGGCTATGTACTGGTTGGACTTCCAGAAGTGCAGAAGGTCAGAAGATGAAAAGAAGGTCTATTACTCTGATGAGTGGGGTAAATATGCCAAGAAAGCACTTGAATACAAGGCCTGGGAACCGGGAACTGAAAAGGGTACCTGCATATTCTATTACAAAGGTCACAAGACCAGAGGTATATACCCAGTTCCTATGTATATTGGTGCATTGAAGTCAGTGAAGATAAGTACTGAGATCAGCAATTTCCACCTCAATAACATAGTGAAGGGATTTGCCTCAAATGCCATTATTTCGTTCAATAATGGTGAACCTGATGATGATACCAAGGCAAGGATAGAAAGGGATGTCAAGGAAAAGTTCTGTGGTACTGACAATGCCGGTTCATTCCTGTTGCTGTTCAATGAGTCAAAGGACAATGCAGCTGAAATAGCAAAGATACAGGATGATGGATTTGACAAGAAGTATGAGGCCCTTGCAAAGGGTGTGAAGGAGGACATCTTCATAGCATTCAGGGCAACACCTGAGTTGTTTGGCCTTCCCACAGAAAACAATGGTTTCAGTAAGGAGGAATATATGCAGGCATTCAGCTTGTATAACAAGACAGTGGTTAAACCTATACAGAAGGACATCCAGAGGGCATTTATGTCATTTGGTTATTCCATAAAGTTCAGTGCATTTACACTTGAAGATACAGAAGACAAAGAAATTGAGTAATATTATGATTTATTTAATATCAGAAGAAATATTGAAGTCAGAGGGTTTGATTGATGACAACCTTTTTTCATCTTATTTGAAACCATCAATACAGTTGGCCCAGGATAAGGGACTCCAACCACTTATTGGTGGTGCCCTTTATGATACCATCTGTGATATGGTGGGTGATGGATCCATCAAGGACCCTTCAAACCAGAAGTATAAGTTCCTTCTGGATGAGTATATCATACCATACCTGTGTTTCCAGACACTGGCAGAATGTGCAGTTCCTATATCCTGGAAGTTCAAGAATCAGGGAATGGTTGAGGCAAACACAGACTGGACATCAAGACCTTCAATGAAGGACTTCCAGTACATTGTACAGAAGTATGAAAATGATGCAGTCTTTTATGGTAACAGACTGACAGACTTCCTTACTGCCAATTCAGCAGACTATCCTGAATATCACAGACATATCTGTGGTAAGATGAGTGCCAACAACAGGCAGTACAAGACAGGTCTTTACCTTGGATGGGGTGGATGTTCCTGTGGACTCCGCAGTGATCTGCCAGACACAAAATAAATCAGTTTAAACAATGATATTATCAGAACTTAATAACCTTATCCTGGCTGCCGTAAATGCCAACTACCTGGTAAAACAGGCATTTGTGGGTGATGTGTATGACATCAACTCAAAGGAAAACAAGTTTGGTTGTTTTGTAGCTACACCTATGAAGGCCAGGAAGACCACAGATGGTACAATCACTTACAACTACATATTGTATTATGTGGACAGACTGACCAAGGATGAGTCAAACATTGACTTGGTTCAGACAGATGCCGTGAACCTTCTTGGTGGTCTTATCAAGTGGTTGGAGGATTATGGTGTACAGGTAGAAAATGAATATTTATTCACTATGTTCAGACACCAGTTTGATGACTGGTGTGCAGGTGCATATGTGGAGGTTGACCTTATGGTCCCTGACCAGGGATGTGGTGAAAATGACTTCATCAAAGAATTAAAGGGTGAAGTAACACCTATTCTTATCACAGGAAATGGTACCTATACACCTCCAGCAGGTAGTGGATATGGACCTGTTTATGTAGAAATAGATCCCAGTACTATCAGTCCTGTCACACCAGGTTGGGTTGATGCAGAAATCAGTAATGCCCTTTCTGGATATGCAACAGAAGCCTGGGTGGAACAGGGATATGTAAAACATACTGAACTGTATGATTATGCAACACAGTCCTGGGTATTGTCAAAGAACTATATCACCAGTGCTGCCCTTAATGGTTATGCTACAGAACAGTGGGTGAACAACAATCATTTTGCCACTGAAAGTTGGGTACTTGGTAAGGATTATGCAACTATATCCTGGGTTGAGTCACAGCACTACCTGACAACAGCAATCCTTGATGGTTATGCTTCAGAATCCTGGGTATTAGACCAGGGTTACATCACTTCAGCAGCACTTGAAGGTTATGCTACTGAAAGTTGGGTGATTGGTAAGTCTTATATTACCAGTGCTGCCCTTAATGGATATGCCACAGAACAGTGGGTTTCAAGTCAGCAGTTTGCAACCACCACTTATGTTGGTTCACAGGTGTCAGATGTAAAGAACTGGGTATTGTCACAGGGTTACATAACCAGTGAAACAATTCCAGAGGACATTGCCACACAGAGTTGGGTGATCAGTCAGTCATATATCACTTCTGCTGCATTGACTGGATATGCAACAGAGTCTTGGGTATCATCACAGCAGTTTGCTACTGAAACATATGTGGGATCACAAATATCTGGGGTACAGGAATGGGTTCTTTCACAGGGTTACATCACAAGTGAAACAATCCCTGCTGACATAGCAACACAGAGTTGGGTGATCAGTCAGTCATACATAACCAGTGCTGCCCTTGAGGGTTATGCAACAGAAAGTTGGGTAACTAACCAGTCATATATAACCAGTGCTGCATTGACTGGATATGCTACTGAAAGTTGGGTGTTATCACAGTCTTACATAACATCAGCAGCACTCACAGGATATGCAACAGAGTCTTGGGTGACCTCACAGTCTTATATTACCAGTGCTGCCCTTAATGGATATGCAACTGAATCCTGGGTGTCAAGTCAACAGTTTGCTACTGAAACATATGTAGGTAACCAGATTTCAGGTGTAAAGGACTGGGTTCTTTCACAGTCATATATAACATCAGCAGCACTCACGGGATATGCAACTGAAAGTTGGGTATTATCACAGTCATATATCACCAGTGCTGCATTGACTGGTTATGCAACAGAGTCTTGGGTGTCAAGTCAGCAGTTTGCTACAACCTCTTATGTGGGTAGTCAGATATCAGATCTACAGTCCTGGGTATTGTCCCAGTCTTACATAACAAGTAATGCACTGTCAGGATATGCAACAGAGTCTTGGTGTACATCTGAATTCTTTGAGGAATCAAAGATATGGACAGGTACTGAATCACAGTGGTATGATATGCCATATTCACAGAGGACAGTATATACAATAGCATTGATAATAGAATAATATGGTTGATGTATTTGGAACAGATATTATTGGTGCCTTCACAAATGGAGTATCTGTGAAGTCAATTTTTACTTATGGTAACCAAGTATGGCCTTCACCATATTCAGGTTATTATATCAAATGGGATAGTGGTTATTACTCAGGAACTTTTAAAATGGATGGTGTCACATATAATTATTCAGACTATTATCCAAGTAATCTGTTTAGTGATTTTTCAGGAACAATAACACAAAGTGCATTTAAGTCAGGACTATTTTCATATGTAAAAACAAATGCAATAAGTGTAAATGATTATGCATTTTATTGGTGTAGGTCATTGAAAAACATATTATTTACTAAATGTGAATATATTGGTAATAGTGTATTTTATTATTGTGACAGATTGACAAATGCAAACTTTCCAGAATGTTCTTATATTGGGGAGTCTGCATTTCGTTCGTGTAATTCATTGACAAATGTCAGTTTTCCAAAATGTGAATATATAGGTCACGCTGCATTTGAAGTTTGTCATTCATTGACAAGTGCCAATTTTCCTATGTGTTCATATATTAGTGGTGGTGCTTTTCGTGTTTGTTATTCATTGATAAGTGCAGATTTTCCAGAGTGTTTATATATTGGTGATGGTGTATTTTCAGAATGTTCTTCATTGACAAATGTCAGTTTTCCAAAATGTGAATATATAGATCACGCTGCATTTTATAAGTGTTATTCATTGATAAGTGCAGATTTTCCAGAGTGTTTATATGTAGAAAGTCTTGCATTTAATAGTTGTTCTTCTTTGACAAATGTTAATCTTCCAAAATGTTCACGTGTTAGTTGGAATGCATTTTATAATTGTTATTCATTGACAAGTGTAAGTCTTCCCAAATGTGAAATTATAGATTTTCAGGCATTTGAAAGTTGTTCTTCATTGACAAGTATAAATCTTCCTGAATGTTCATATATTGATTACAATGCATTTTTAAAATGCATTTCATTGACAACTGCAAATCTTCCTAAATGTGAGTATATTGGTAATAGTGCATTTGCAGAGTGTTATTCATTGACAAGTGTAAGTCTTCCTGAATGTACATATATTAGTGGTGGTGTATTTGTAGATTGTAGCAGTTTGTTAAGTATCAGTCTTCCAAAATGTTCATATATTGGTGGTGCATTTGCACAGTGTCATTCATTGACAACTGCTGATCTTCCTGTGTGTGAGCATATTGAAGCTACTTTTGATGGTTGTGGTTCATTGACAAGTGTCAGTCTTCCTATCTGTTCATATGTTGGTTATCTGGCTTTTGCAAATTGTTACAGATTGTCAAGTATAGACCTTCCTGAATGTTCATATATTGATTCCAGAGCATTTGAATATTGTTACAGATTGTCAAGTGTCAGTCTTCCAAAATGTTGGCATATTGGTTCTTATGCATTTGACAATTGTCGTTCTTCATTGACAAGTATAAATCTTCCTGTTTGTGCATATATTGATAGTATGGCATTTAGATCTTGTTCATCATTATCAATCATTACACTTGGACGGGGTTCTATGTGTTTATTGATATCATCAGATGCATTTTCAAATACATTAATAACATCTAGTACTGGTTCAATTCTTGTTCCAGTATCCCTGGTGAGTGTTTACAAGAATAACCAATACTGGGGATACTTCAGTGATAGGATATATCCTATTCCTTAATCAAATATACATAAATACAATAAATCAAAATTAGATACTATGAAAATAAACGGAAAACCAGATGGTGGTGGAGGTGGTGGTGTCATTACAAGTCTTACAGCCACTGAAAATGGAACATATACAGCAGGTGGTGGTGTAGATGGTTACTCACCTGTTGAGGTTAATGTACAACCTTCACTTCAGGATATGACCATCACAGTTAATGGTTCATATACAGCAGATGAGGGTTACTATGGTTTGAATACTATAATAGTAAGTGTACCTGATGTTCCTCCTGTTACCTCTTCATTGGAAGTGACAGTAAATGGTGTTTATACACCTGGTACCGGAGTTGATGGTTTCAGCCAGGTCAGTGTGAATGTACCTATGACAGGATGGGACCAGAAAAGTATTACAGAAGGTAATGTGATTTTGACAAATCTTGACAACCCGGCAAGTTTTGTAGTAAAAAATGCATTTGCAGGAAATGCAACAATTCAGACAGTAAATCTTTCTTATGCTTCTTATGTTGGCAGTGGTGCATTTATAAATTGTGATAATATAACAAGTGTAAATCTTCCTGTATGTTCATATATTGGTTCTGAAGCCTTTTCAAGAAATAGCAAATTATCATATATAAGTATTCCTGAATGTCAGTACTTAGAAAGTGGAGTATTTGCTTATTGTAGTAGTTTGACTACTGTTGACCTTCCCAAATGTAAACATATTGGACCATATGCATTTAGGGATTGCACTAATTTGACAAGTGTAAATATCCCTGAATGTACACATATTAATAATTGGGATTTCTTTGCTTGCACTAATTTGACAAGTGTAAATATCCCTGAATGTAGATATATAACAGGAAGTGCATTTACTAATTGTAGATCATTGACAAGTATATACTTTCCTAAATGTTCATATATATCAAACCAGGCATTTACTGGATGTGGCTTAAGTGAAATAAATTTACCAAATCTATTATCAATAACAGGTGCAGTATTTGGTTATTGTAGTTCATTAGCAACTATAAGTTTACCTATGTTAATTCTTATGTCAAATGGAACGCAGCAATTTGAACATTTGAGTAATTTACAAAGTATATATCTACCAAATTGTATGACTATAGGACAATGGGCATTTAATGATTGTACTTCATTGTCTATTGTAGACTTACCTAATGTTGTAGAAGTTCGTGGTCAGTGTTTTGAAAGGGATACTTTATTGACTCAAGTATATCTGAATTCACAGACATATATAATACCCTCTTATTGTCTATCAACAACAAACAGTAATGTTACAAGTATATATACTCATATCAACAATGTAAGTAGATTTGCTGTAGCAAATGGATGGAGTTCTATATCAAGTAAGTTTGTTGGAATAGGTGATCCAGACCAGATAATGTTGAGTTATAGTGATGGTGTTCTTGAAGGTTATACAAGAAATATAACAAGTGGTTTTAATAATTATCTGGGAATCAATAAAACTGATGTTACTTCTGTGAATCTTCCTGAATGTGCATACATTAGTCAATATACATTTAATAGTATATCCACCATAAGTAGTATAAATTTACCTAAATGTTTATATATTGATAATTATGCATTTTGTTCTTGTAGTAATATATCTGGTAGTCTTACTCTTCCTGAATGTGTATATATAGGTAGTAATGCTTTTAGAAGTTGTTCAAGTATTACCAGTATAAATCTTCCAAAATGTAAATATTTAGGTCCAACAGCATTTACTGATTGTATAAATATATCTGGTAGTCTTACTCTTCCTGAATGTGATATGTTTATGGAAACTGCTATGGGAGGTACATATATTACTGAATTGAATCTTCCAAAATGTATATCTGTAGGTTCTTGGGCATTTGCAGGAATGGCAAGCCTTAGTGCCATTACATTAGGTTATAGTAAGGTATGTAGGTTAAGTGGAGCAACCTTATTTAATGGCACCCAAATTGGATCAAACAAGGGCTCAATCTATGTACCAGCTTCCCTGGTGGATTCCTATAAGTCTGCACAATACTGGTCCACTTTTTCAAATAGATTCTTCCCAATTCCAGAATAACCCCACAAATACATATTTTCATTGAACCCCGGGATTTTTCCTGGGGTTTGTTATTGTCAAACACAAGGTTTACCAGGACCTTGTTATTTTTCCATAAATACCTTATATAAAGAAAGAATCATATTATGAAGAAATTTTTATCAATTCTTGTACCTCACTATAATGAACCAGTTGAGGTAGTAAAACCCTTACTTGACAGTATTTCTATTCAACAGAACATTGATCTGTCAACTATTGAAGTCATCATATGTGATGATGGTCCTGATGCAGTCCTACTTCCAGATGAATTCCTCAAATCATACAATTTTGAAATCCAGTATCACAGGGAGGAAAAAGGTGGTGTGTCCAGGATGAGGAATCAGGCTTTTGAATACAGTTCTGGTGACTATGTGATGTGGAGTGATTGTGATGATATGCTGTACCACTGCCTTGCCCTCTGGCTTATCAAGAGGGAAACAACCACACCTATGCAGGTGATGATTGATGGTATGCAGACCACAGTCAATGGATTTGATGGTCTTTATTCAGTCTTCCTTGAAGAAGGAAGAAACCCTGAAACAGGTGAAACTTACTTTATTGACAGAAAGGATGGATATCAGTTCGTTCACGGAAAGATATTCAGGAAGGAGTTCCTGGTCAAGAATGATATACATTTCTTTGATGAATGTGTAATTCACGAGGACAATGTACTCAATGCCCAGGTCCAGGCCTGCACCAAGTACATAAAACTTTGTCCACAGCCCTTCTACCTCTGGAAATGGAGGGATAACTCTGTATGTAGGAAAAGTCCTACCTATATAAAAGAAACCTACCCTGACCTCATAAAGTCATCCAACTTTCTTCTTGAATGGTTCACCTCAAAGGGTAAGACTGACAATGCAAGACAGACAATAGTTGCCATAACCCTTGACTCATATTATACCTTCTGTCATCCAAGCTGGAAGGAAATAGGTACAAAGGAATACAGGGAAAAGGCTGAAAAATGCTTTGCTGATTATTTCAGGAAATGGGAGTACCTCTGGAATGAAGCACCTGACTCACTGAAGATGCAGATATCAGCAGGTATCAGACAAAGGGAGGTACAGGCAGGAATGGAAATGGAAACAGAAACCCTTGATCAGTACCTTACAAGGATAAAGAACTTAAAATAGTTCTTACATAAATAGAGTATAAGTTATAGAAGTTATGCCAAAGAGTCAGAATTTCAGGTCCAGGATAATCACTTTCTTTATCCTGTTCTTCACAGGTATAGGGTTTGGAGTATGGTCAATGCTTATCCCACCTGGAGGTGTCATCAGTCCGTCAGTCCTTATCCTCATAGCACAGATATTCATACTGGCAGCAGGTGTCTACGGATTTGAGGTACACTTTGACATCAAGGAAGGTCAGTTCCATACAGGACAGAAACCTGAAAACCCTGAATCATAAATATAATGTCAGGGTAGTTCCCACCACCCTGATGATTAATCCATAATCTATTGCCATATTTTGTTTGTATTTTCTGGGATCATCCTTATGATGGTCCCAGTTTTTTCATAAATACACTGGGCAATCCGCAGCCCCTTTATGGTTCTTTCTTTGCCGTCCCGGTTCCTGAGTCTTGGAAGTCCGGGACGGTCCTTTCATAAATACAGTGTATGTGTGTTGTGTGTTATCATAATTTAGTTTTTATGATGGTCAAGGGGTGAGTCTATCATCCCTTGATTTTTTTCTGTCAAAAATGAAGGATTTTCAAAAAAGTTGTTATATTTATATTGTAAGTGTTGTAGTCCACATTTCATATGGGATTAACAACAGGAAGATGTCACCAAATTTCTTTTTTCTTTCATAATTAATTGAGTGTTGTAATCCACATTTCATATGGGATAAACAACTAATTAAAAGATTTTTTTATATGTTTATTTGGTCCTGGTGGTCTGTGAAGATAACCAGGACTTTTTTTGAAAAGTTGTTATATTTACACTGGGTAGATGGGGATCTGCTCATTGGGGTGGTCGATAGATCATCCCATTTTTTTTGAATTTTTAGCTTAAAAAACCAGTGAATTCCAGGAAGGTTTGTTAGATTTATTATAGAAACTTTTAATATATTAAACAATGAAAGAAGATGATGCAAAGTTTTATAACTGTTCTTCAATAGAGGACTCAAATGCAGCCCTGGTTGAAAGTTGGTTTGATAAGGGGAAGATGTTGGGTGAAAGAACCTATTATTTTGGTACATTTCTTCACGCTGAAAACACCTTCAAAGTCTGGAATAACCACAGGAATAATGATTTAACCCTTGAATTATATAAGAAAGTTGACAATGATTGGAAAATAGATACATCCAGGTTCATACCACAATCAACAGACACCAAAGAAAATGACATTCACAAGGCAAATGATGAGGAAAATGAACTCATAAAACAACTCATAAAAATACATCAATCCAAAAAGCAATTGGAGGATCAGTTGAAGCAGAAGTTAAAGGACAGAAAATATATCTATAATGATGACCACATAGTAACCTGTTCTGAACAATATATATTGTTATTAAACAAAAATGATGTGAATCAATGGAATAAGTGTATTTGAAAATTCTGATTTTGGATTTACATAAATACTGTAGTAGAAAAAGTTGTTATATTTAATATAGACAATTCAAGGTTGAAAGGATGTCCATCACATTAGTCTGATCAGCCACCATATAATGAAATATAAGAAGTAGTGATACTTGAAACAGGAGTGATGGCCTGGAGTAAAGTTCATTACTTCTTTTTTTTTTATTAACTATGAAAGGAATATTTATACCAGATGAAATCCTGGAAATTGAGGAACTCAATAATACAGAATGTATGGTGCTTTCAATATACAGATATTACACTATTGAAGGTAATCTACATTTCTGTACATTATGTAATGAAGATATATGTAAGAAGGTCAGATTAAAAGACAAAAGTAATCTGAGGAGGATAAAGAAACACCTGAAAGATCTTGGTTATATCAAGACTGATGGTGGACTCAAGGTGACTTACCTTGGTGTAAAGAATGATAAGGATGATACATCAAAGGAGGACATTTAAGTCCTCAGGGAGGACATTTAAACACTCCAGGGAGGACATTTAAGTCCTCAGGGAGGACATTTAAACACTCCAGGGAGGACATTTAAGTCCTCCATAAAAAAGACATCAAAAAAGACATCAAAAAAGACATCAAAAAAGACATCAAAAAGGCAGCTGTGGACTTTATGTGAGGGGCCTCCGGCCCCTAGATTATATATATAATATATGACAATAAACCTGATAAAGTTTGTAGTGCAGGGACAGGCCCTGCCAGGCCAGCTTTCCTTTCAGGAAACCTGATCTGCCTACACCAAATGATACATATGTACCAAGGGATTTTTCTTTAGGTTTATCTGATAAGGGAGGATGACCTCCATATTTGCCCTACAATCAATTATTTTTCCTGGGCCTTCACTACCTACCACCTCTTACCTGAAAGTTCCTCCTGTGTCACCTATGATACCAAATTTAAGAAATATTAACTTACATAGACAAAACAAAGATGGATAAAACCCTTATTTCTGACAAAAAGACATTGGAGGACATAAATGATCAGTTCCAGGATTTCCAGGATGACCTTAACCAGAGGTCAAAGAAACTCAAGCTTCCTTCCTCCTGGGACACAAGTTCAATGGATGACCTTATTTCACTCCTTGATCTGCCACCCCAAAAACTGCTTTAAAAAAAGTGTATAATTTATGTAATTTTAACATTTAAAATCAAGAAACCAGAAAAAAGTTGGTATATTTAATGTGTATGGAATTAGACATAGCAAATATAGATATTACCTTATACTCCAAGGTAGAAGGAAAGGTGAGGGAGTCCAAGGAAACCTTATCTGACAGGGTATATCTGACCAGGACAGAACAGCTGTACCACAAGAGGAACACCTCCTGGTGGGTCAAGGTGATCCTTATCAAGAAGTACATAGATGACAAGGAGGTGAATGCCTGGTCCTGGATAGAGGAAGTTGACAAGGATGAACTGGGATCCTGGGTAAAGAAGTACTACACCCCAGAAAAGTACCAGCAGAAGAAGGAACTGTCCCAGGAGGACCTTGATAAGCAGAAGGAGGAAAAGAAGAAGATGAACAGTACCTACTACCAGCTCCATAAAGAGGAAATCCTTGCAAGGAAAAGGGAGTACAACAGGACTCACAGGGAACAGAACAATGAACAGTCCAGAAGATACTACCAGGCACACAAGGAACAGGTAAAGGAGTATAACAGAAGGTACAGGGAAAAACATTCCATAGAAGTGAGTGACACAAAAAAAGATACAGACTAAACAAACAAAAAGAAAAGGATTATGGGAAGACCAACAAAGAAACAGACATTCCTCAGGATGTTATTTGATGACATTGAGGAAGAAGGATGGGAGGAATATCAGACAGCACTCTACAAGGAGGAGATCATAGACCTCAAGACCCACAAGGGAAGACCATTCTATGATTACCTTATGAGTCAGGCATCATCCTGGTGGGATATCCAGACAGAAATTGACCCAAAGGTACAACCGGAGGAAATACTTGCAGAAATGGGTGATGTACTTGATACCCCAGTTACAAGAAAGTTCATTTTTTCACTTGAAGATGTCAATGTCCTATGAAACAGGAAATCATCATAGCCCCTTTCCATTTAAGGAGGGACAGAAAGAACATAGTAATCAAGTACTATATGATCTTTGATGAAAACACCAGAAGGGAAGTGACCATAACAGGACCTTCCAAGAACTTCTATGAAGGACTCAACCTCCAGAGGAAACTTAAGGACATATTCCTCATCATATTCAAAAAGTCAGGATGGTCTGATATGGTAAAGGATGGGAAGATATATATGTCCTATTCAGACTTTATGAACCTGGAGTTTTCACACTTCAGGAAGATTGATATAAAAAATGTCATTATGTGATTGCACACTTTCATCAAATGTGTGCAATTTCTGTTTTAGTAAGTGGGAGTGGAGGTCAAAATGGGTGATCTGCCAATATTTCACCTTTACAAAAACCCCTAAAAACCCCTCTACGGATACTTCTGAGGCCATTTTTTCATAGAAAAACATATAATTCTTATATGTTTTTTCCAGATCAATTTAATCCTGTGCAATTTTATCCCAAAAAAGTTGCACCAATATGAGATCAATGCACTGTATTGTACAAAAATGCACAGGTGGATCCACCCATATGCAATGCATAAAACCCTCACAGGATACCCTGTAGGTGATCATACTTATTGATGCAAAACAGAGTTAGAATCCCATACGCACCGCAACCCCAATCCCCATATCATTGTAAATCAGTGATATGGGGATTTTCTGTTTACCAAAAGTTGCACCAAAGCTGCACATCATAATTTTTAATCCTTATTTACATAAATATGTTTAGAACATACACAAAAATGTATGTTTTGGTATATTTATATAAAATAAAGGCAAGATTATGAGTTTTGAAAAACACTTGGAGGAAGGTCAGATCCTGGAACAGGCAGTGACTGACCAGCTCAACAGATTATTACCTGATACCTGTAAGGCAATAAACACATCACAGGACAATTCCATAGACAGGTTCATCTATTCCACAGTTGATGTAGTGGTGATGAAGGGTGATCATATTGTATT
>RHMF01000166.1_pt1 | contig 26561 bp, 30 predicted proteins | sample 5365151 | NCBI WGS metagenome assembly RHMF01 (sample SAMN10266501, study PRJNA497801) | feces metagenome | isolation source: feces | host: Bos taurus | place: China: Prairie of Fairy Mountain | collected 2017-08-14 | reverse complement strand
TTTCTGGTGAAAGTATGCCGTTTTGCGGCAGACCGCAGGTCGTTACACCGAACTGCTTTTCCTCGACAACTGGTTCTGTGACTTCGGGTTCTTTAGAAAGTCTATCTATTTTTTCGAGTGAAAGGTTAATACCGTAATCCACATACAGTTTCTTCTGGTTTTCCTTGGTTGTCAGTGTGGGATCTACGAGTTCTTTAGCATCCTCTAACACGGTTTCCTTTTGTGATTTGGTGCTTATACCCTTCTCTTTGCAGTAGCGGTACAATGTATCTTTAGACACCTGGAATCCGTTCTTCGACATTATAGCGATATTATCCTTTATTGACTTTGTTGAATCGTAGTATCTTTCGATTTCTTCTCTTCCTATCTTTTTCATTTCAGTATCATTGTTTTTATAGATATAGAATAATAATTTGTGATTGGATTTTAAAGTTGGTCGTTATTTGAGTTCTAAGATTTGTCGAAACTCGACATAAACTTTTCTCTCTTGTTTCTGAGTATCGGGCAGATACGCGCTTCGGATACACGGATACCGAACTCGTCTTGAAGCATCTTCTTGTTGTCGGCTATAGTCATAAACACATCGAGTTTGTCAGAGATCTCACTGTCTGTGTACTTTACAGGTTCAGCACCACCGTTCCTTATCTTTCTTACTATTTGAAGATAATTGTAGTACTGACGCTCAGACATCTCGATTCCTAATGCTCTAATAGTCTTCAGGTTTTCTTCGATTGAAAGGTTCTCGTCATAAGTGTTGTTGATGATTCCTAAGTTCATTTCTTTTGTAGTCATTGCTTTTTCTAGTATTTTTACAGTGTAATAAGTTGCTGTCGCAACAGGTTTCACTACAGTGAAATAATAAAACATCTAGTCAGAAAATTAAATTTTTAGAATATTTAAAGATGGATTCTTTTAGAAATTAAGTTGTTGGTTACCAATCATTGCGAAAAACATTGCGAAAAATTCTAAAACATTGCGAAATTTATTCAACCGATTGTAGATCATTTAGTTATTTTTCGCAATCGCAGTTTTTGTAAGACTTAACTGTTTGCTTTACAATTAGTTGAAGTTTTACAGAAAATTCAAGCATTGCGAAAAATCAGAGGTGAAATTTTTGTGAATTTTCTGAAAAGTGTTATAAGTTATTGTAACTTAATTGGATATTTTTTCGCAATGATTTGTTAATAAGTGTTAAATTTGTCCGACAACACGAAAAACTCGAGGAAATGTAATCTATTGTAAACTAAAAAGATATCCGTTTGTCAACGGTTATTGCGAAAAATATCTTATTGATACTGAATAGATTCAGAACTGAAATATTCTATAGAAGATATATTCATCTAAGGAAAGTGAAATTTCACTCGATTTAGAGACTTGGACTCGTACTCGGACTAGGACTAGTACCAGTACCAGTAACAGTACTCGGACAAGTACCCGTACTTGGACTTAGACACGAGATTATAAGATTTCTTACTAAGTTGTTATTATACTAGAAAACAAGTAAAATATATGTCTTTAATAGATACATACTTTAAGAAGTTCGACAAACCAGGCCGTGATAAGTTTAAGCAACTCTGCAGTGAACTAGGATTCGAGTACGGTGAACCTAATAGAAAGGACTTAATGTACGACTGCCATTTCACATACAAAGGAAAGAAGTACATAGTCGAGATAAAGGACAGAGATCCAAAGATAGAGAAATACGACTCGTACATAATCGAGAAAGAGCAGTTCGACAGCATACTTCACTGGAAGGACAAGCTTGAGGCCGACGGATGCTACTTCGTTAACTTCTTCGGAGACAAAGCATACATATTCAACTTGATGGACCCTAGATGTACACGCACGCCGCGTTCTCAGTTGATGAACCTTATGACAGCGATAGATAGAAAGAAAAAGGTAAAGAAAGATGTATATCTACTAGACAAGAACATAGCACTGACATACACTTTAAAATCCGAGCCTAAATGATTATTATTTTGATATAGAAAAAGTAGTAATAATATGGAAACAATCAAGATCACTATCGAAGCGACTAACCTTCCTAAGTACTCAGTGGATGAACTAATCGAATACCTTTCTCTTATGCAGATCTGCAACGGTGAAGACTGCGTGAAAGTGAATGTCGAGAGAGACACATACAAGTTAGATGAGCACCTGTTCTTGAAGCTGCAGGACTTCTACAATTATAATTCTAAAGACACAAACCTCAGAGACGAAATAGTAAAATATCCAAGAAATCGAAACTGAGGTAGTAGAACTCGTTCAGAAACGGTTTTTATCCAAAAGTATAGTAAATCTATCAGAAGATTCTAAAAACGCACCAGAATCGAGAAAAACTGCCTCAAAACAAATTTCATTAGACCCAAATGTCATTATCCAAGAAAGATATTGTAGATCAACTGTCTAGAAACAAAGTAGTAGAAAATTTAGTATCTAGTTACAGGCTGACTACTCCTTACATTGAGGACTTGTGCCAAGACATATATATCGAACTACTTTCTAAAGATGATGAACTTATAGAAGGTCTGTACTATAGAGACGAGATATACTACTACATAAGGAGAATGCTGTCGAACAACATAAACTCTACTACAAGTCCTTTCTTCAAGAACTATGAGAAGTTCAGGAAAAACACAGATGATGTAGAAGATGAAGAGATTGAAAGAAGACAAGAACTTCAACATATATGACTTGGAGGAGACATACAAGTTCGACCCAAGCATATTCAACCAAGACGATGATACTGTACGGAAGATAAAGTATGTGATAACCAATAAGTTGAATGAGACCGAGAGAAGAATAATTCTAGTCTACTCTCACATAGGCAACATACGAGACACTGCTTCGGTGTTCAAAGTCTCACCGACAACGATATGGAACCAGATAAACAACATAAGAAAAAAGATAATATCAATTATATGTTTATAAATAAACAGACCGCGGAGCGCTATGATTTGGATTGACTTGATTATATTCGTAACAATATTCTTCGGAATCGGTTGGTTGCTTAGAATAGTTGACGAGGTGATATACGGTATAAAGAAGATAAATAAGGTGACTAGAAAAAGAAATAGAAAGAAATGATTGCTTTAGACTTATTACTTATTTCCACAGTAGTCTGCTTCATAGTAGACTGCTCTGGTGTGGTCACAGAGATACGGAAGGCTTTAGCGAAGTACATATCTAAGCGAACTGGTTTGCCAGTCACCTTGGAAAGTATAGGACTGAAGCCGTTCTCGTGCTCGCTGTGCAGCGTTTGGTGGACTTGCCTGATATATCTATTGTTTACAGGTAACTTCACTATCATTTACATAGCACTATCTGCTGTGCTTTCACTATGCGCAAGCAACATATCTGGTTTCTTGCTGCTTTTCAAAGACATACTATCGACAATAGAAACTAAGATTCAAAAATACATCTCAAGATAATGATATTTACAGATGAACAATGGAACGAGATAAAGAAGGCTTCACCGCACTTCGAGTCTGCTAGGAGAGAATACATACGCAACGCTCCTTCGTGGTTGACTAAGTCAGTAGTAGACATATACGAGACCGCAACTGGAAAGACTGTGTATAACAAGGACTTTACCTGCGCGATTTGCGTTCTTAGAATATACCAGACAATAGGAAAAGCGTACTTCTCTGACTTGAAAGAACGCGAAGAGTCACAAAAAAATACCGAAGAAGAAAATGGAGAAAACGGAGAAAAAGAAGAAACCGAGGGAGTTCAAGGGGAGACCGAAGGACTACACGGACAACAGGAAGGAACTTCTGAAGAAGGAGATCCTGGATATGTACCGCAAGGGAATGTCGAGAAAGAGAATAGTAGAAGAAATAAGAAAAAAGCTAAACATATCTGAACGGCAAGCCTATAGAGTTTCTGCTGAGACATTCGCTCAACTTGTAAAGGAATGCCCTACTGACAAAGAAGAAGTCAGAGAGACATATCTCGAGCGCCTTGAGTACATAATCGAGACAGCAATGGCTAAAGGAGACTACAAGACAGCACTTAAGGCCCAGGACATAGTGAACAAACTTAATATGATGTATGTCGAGAAACAGGAGATAGACCTAAGCATAAAGAATCTAGAGTTCAAGTTCGGAGATGAATAAGACTATAATAGTAGAACGCATAGAAGATTGTGATGTCAGTAAACTGAAAGCCACAATAATAGATCCTGGTTACGGTTTCTATGAGCTGCGTATCTACTATGACAATCAACTTATAATGGTTGAGAGATGAAAGAAAAGACAATATTCAAAGGGTACACCCCAAAGGCTTGGCAGCGTCCAGTCCACAACGCTATAACTGCTTCTGGTCCTAATGCTGGTAAGATATTCGTAGTGAAGTCTCCTCGTCAGATAGGAAAGTCGCTAATAGTCGAGATGGAACTACTCCGCCACGCTATGAACTATTCTAACAGTGTAAGTATCTGTGTGTCGATAACATTCCCTAACTGCAAGAAGATATTCAAGGAACTTTACGATGGAATAAAGGACTCGGGACTGATACAGCACATTGACAACCAGTCTATGGAGATAACACTAGTGAACGGTAGTGAGATAATCTTCAAGTCAGCTCAGCAGCGCGAGGCTTTGAGAGGCTACACGATAAAGAACGGTGGAATACTATGTATAGACGAGGCTGCTTACTTGACTGACGATGTGTACTCGATAATATTCCCTTGGACTAATGTCCACAAAGCGAACATACTGATGGTATCTACACCACGGACTAAGACGGGTATTTACTACGAGTTCTATTCCGAAGGACTTGCAGGAAACCCGTCTATAGAGTCCTTCGACCTTTCTAAGTTCGACACAAGTGAGATGCTTTCACCAGAAAAGGTTGAATTGTACCGCAAGCGACTTCCTAAGCAGCAGTTCATAACCGAGATACTAGGTGAGTTCTCAGAATCTGGTGCTGGTGTGTTCGACATATCGAAGAATATATGGTACTCGACACCTTCAGAATATACAGACTTGTTCATAGGTATCGACTGGGGAACTGGACAGTCGAGCGACTACACAGTTGTATCCGGTTTCGACTCGTACGGTAACCAAGTGATACTCGAGAAGACAAACTCGATGTCTCCTACAGAGCAGATAAATTGGATATCTTCTATAATACAGCGAATCGACCGTAAGAAGGTACGCAAGATAATCTGCGAGAAGAACTCTATAGGACAAGTGTATTACGATATGCTTAAGAACCAGTTGGTCGGCTATCCTGTAGAAGAATTCACTACAACAAACAGTTCTAAAAGAGAGATAATCGAGTATTTGATACAGCGCGTAGAGAACGAGAAGATAAAGCTGCTTGAAGACAAAGAGCAGTATGTCGAGTTCTCGTCTTATGCAATGGAAATAACTAACTCAGGAGCAATCACTTACAACGGATTACCAGGAACGCACGATGACTGTTGCATTGCAGCAGCTCTTGCTATGAAAGGAATAAAAGATCTAGAAAACAACAGTTATTCGATTTCATTCGGAACGAACCACAGAAAAACAAGAAAATACAATTGACACAAATGAAGAATTCTTGGAGAGATGTAACTATAAACGAGTACTTCGACTTGGTCGATAGACTAGAAGAAGTAACCGAAGAATACGAGAAAGAAGTAGTCAAGATATCTTTCGTGACAGGTATAGCAGAATCTGATGTGTGGAACCTTCCTATACAGGAGTTCCGTAAGTATCAGTCGAAACTCACTTGGTTGAACAGATTCGATATATCTAAAGATGTCAAGTTCAGCAACATTACCATTGACGGTGAGAAATACTCGGTCGACACTAACCTGCAGAACTTCACAGTAAGTCAGTACATTGACTTCCAGACATTCTATCCGAAAAGGAAGGACAATCCTAAAGTGATAGGCAACATTCTTGCTTGCTTCATAGTACCTAAAGGCAAGACTTACGCTGACGGATACGACATACAGAAGTTGGTGTCGGTCTTGAACGAGAAACTCGACATACTCACAGCCAACGAGATTATGTTTTTTTTTCTGAAGCAATCGCTAATTTCAACAAGGGCTATAGCGAACTATTTCAATTGGAAGATAAAGAGGCTGAAGATGAGATCGAAGAACAAGCAGATTTTGGAAGAGATGGAGAAAGAATGGGAGGAAACGAAGAAGCTTATTTTTCTTGGATTTCACTCGTTGACTCAGTGAGTCAGCTTACGAGAGATCCGTGGGATACTGTGTTTAGCAAGAACATATACGAGTTCTTCAATCTATTGGCGTACCTTAAGCACAAGAGTAACAAAGAAAAAGAAAGAATCGAGAAATGGAAACGGGAGCATTGACATTCGACAACCTGAACAACATACTATATAGTTTCGTAACCGACTTCGTTGATACATACAAGTCGATACTGATAAGAGATGGAAAGAACCCGAAAGGAAACCTGATAAGGACACTCAAGCCTATAGGAATCGAGTTCGTTTCTAACCAGATGTCAGGCAGTATAGAGATTGCCGACTATTGGAAGTATGTCGAGTACGGCCGCCGTCCTGGAAAGTTTCCTCCACCTAACGCTATACTAGAATGGGTTAAGACCCGTCCGGTGATACCTCGTGCAAAGAACGGTATAAAGCCACCGACAGATAAGCAGATTTCGTTCTTGGTTTCTAGAAAGATATCTGAAAAAGGAATCGCAGCAGGAAACCAGTACACCGAGGCTTTGGACATCTGTTGGAATAGATGGAAGGACAAGATAGAAGAGGCTGTTTCTAAGGACATATCAGCTTATTTTGCTTAAGCAAAAACTGTTGCGATAGCAACTTATTTGAATACAATATGAAAAGTACTAATATCTATTTCTGAAAAAACTAAGATAAAATGGCTACTTACGAATACAAGACTTGGGAGACGATTAATCTTCCTGCAGTAAGCGGTGATACTAAATTCATAATATACGACCACACCACTACAAATCCTGGTCCTTATGGCGACTCGACTGGTATCATATATTCCGGTCTGGTGCTCGATGGATATAGAATACAGAACCTGAACGAGATACTTTCTCAGTATGTCCACCCTACTCAGATAGTCTTCAGCTCGTCAGTTCAGCCCGACAACACTAGCAACTCTAAATTCTACATATACTACACTCAGGATGAATGGTCGAGTTACACTAGTGACACAATAATACTGACTTACGACTGGAGTTATATGCAGAACTACAACAGATCTGTTCTTTCTGACCCGATAATAAATCTAGTCGACAACAGACAGTTCTTCGTCTACACGATAAAAGCAGGAACACCAGATGTAGTAAACACTATAACTATGAAGATAGGGAACATAACAGTTATTTCTTTCCAAATATCCGGATACACATACTACAATGTTGTCCAGGATCTTTCTACATCAACATACCCTGGTGAGTTCACATACGCTTACTCATACGATTTCTTCGTAGATAGATCTGTACCGATAGAAGGCGTGAACGAGATAACCATCGGACCTTCTAAATACTATGTGACAAACACCTGCTACAGATACTGTCTATACTATCTTAACCAGTACGGTGGTTGGGACTCGCTACTTTTCAGAGGAAGAGAACTTAAGACCGATGCACTGTCGAGACTATCCTACAAGAAGAACTATGTCGCTCAATCTACCGACTTCAACAAAGTCGATTATCTTACTACAATCGGTGAGCGCTGGTCGCTGAACACCTCGTTCTTAGACGACACAGAATCTTCTAAGATGATTAACCTTATGGCATCTAACAAGATATTCATACACGACCTCGAGACAGGCCACATTTCACCAGTGAACATAACTAACTCTTCTTGCGAGCACAAGACATACAAGAACCAAGGTAGAAAAATGGCGACCTATGATATAGAAGTCGCCGCATCGCAACCAAAATACCGCGTGTGAGAAATTCGACCAGAACGGTTTTAGTCTAAATAGATAGTAAATCTATCACTTTCAGATAAAAACCGTTTCTGAACGAGTTCTCCTGCCTCAGAATCAAAATGATAGAACTATACATTGAAGGAAGAAAGATAGACTTGAAAGACGACTTGGAGATAAACTTCAACTACGAGTCGATAGACCCAGACAAGTTGTCTAACATAAAGAACTCATTTTCTAAGACCGTTAAGGTTCCTGGAACTCCTGAGAACAACATAACTTTCGGTCATTTGTTCCGTTCGGACAAGTACATACCTGAAAATAGTGAGACTAACATCTGCAACGACTACGACCCTCACAAGAAAGCTAACTGGATAATCAACAAGAACGGAGTGTTAGTAAATAGAGGATATTGTACTCTAGACAACATAGTAATCGATAGTGAGAGAGAAATATACTACAACCTTACTCTTTACGGTGGAATAGGAGAATTCTTCTATTCACTTAGTTACAACGATGATGGTTCCGTTAAGAATCTTTCAGATATGTTCTGGAACTGGTATCCAAAGACATCTCTTGTAGGCCACGGTGACGCTACTACAGAAAGTGACGAGAAAACCAAGACACTTATGGAATGCTCAGCTGCTATAGTATCTCAGGCATACCGTGGACTTTCTCCTTACAATCAGTACACCGGTACTACAGAATTCGAGAAAGATGTAGTTTTTGTACCTTGCTACTGCGGTCAATACGAGGACTTCGACTCGAAGAAGATGCTTGTATCGACTATGAACCAGATATATACTCCATCAGTACCAGTTATGTCAGATACAACGAAAAATACATTGATAAACTCTTTCCCTGATTCAATACTAGACTACAGTGAAGATCCTGACAACCCTAAGCAGTATGTCACTCTAAACTCAGACCTAGAAACCACTGGATACAAGTACGGTCTAGCTTCTTTCTCTAGAGATCTAGATCCTTGGGAGGCTGGTGACCTTAGAGTTAACGACCTGCCAGTAGCTGTAAGACTCTCGAAGTTGATGTGGACTATATCAAATCCTAAGAACAACGGTAAATATACAGTCGAATGGGATGAAGACATACTGAATTCTTACCATTGGTTGTACGGTTGGATTACACTTGGAAAACTAAAGCAGACTAGTAAGGATATTGAGAATGTCACTTTCTCACCGAATCCTACATACGATGGACAGTCTACTACTATAAATGTCGAAATAGATACAGGTGAAGGAACTGCCGTTTCTCAAGCGACACCATACGACCTGTCTCAGAACGCTCAGACATTAGAAAAAGGAAAATGGACTGTTTCTGTAAATGTGAATCCTTCTCTATTTGTAAAGTGCTACGACTTCTACTATTGGATGGATCGCTCATCTCAACTTATATCAGGTAGTATGAGAGATTCTGGAAACAGTTTCAGATACATCTGGACAACACCTGTACTTGTACACAAGATATACGATGGAAGCACACTGATAAAGACGATTGCTGATGTTTTCTACTTCAGCACTAATCCAAATCTATACGGATTCGGTTACAACGGTAGAAACATATCTGTCAATGACATAAAGACAGTTCTAAACGGTGCTATAAATATTAGAACTATGGGTGCTGGCGAGTACATAGACCAATTCAGATACCACGACTGCAAGCTAGAAAATCCAGAAGTTACAGGAAACTATCTGAATACAGTCACTTACGATTGCGGAAACGAGAGAATATCTACGGTCATAAATCTGCAGAATGACGCATCACAGTTTAGAGTCGAGCAGACTCAGGTGATTATGTGGACTAATATGTCTAACTCGACAGGTATAACCGCAGGCCAGTACGGATATGACAGCATAACATTCAATGTAAATAGTCCTGTAGAATCTCCTTACGGAATGGTCGATGCGAACAACCACACTATATGGCCTTATATCTACTCAACGCTATCTACTCAGCAGAACTATTCTTCTGCATCGTTCACACTAAACGAATCTAAGTTGAACGGTGTAAATACTTACCTTTCTACAGGATTCAACATAATAAAGTTGGACAAGGAGACATTGTTCGCTGAATCAGATACTCCTATGAAGTATCTATCCTCGTTCTGTAAGATGATGAACTACAAGATAGTATGCGACAACACTTCTAAGAAGATAAGCATAATGCCTTTGAAGAAGTACTACAAAGATGATGTAGTTGACATAAACGGTAGAGTTGACCACTCGAGAAGTATAACTGTAAAGAACATAAGCACACAGAGTAAGACTATAAACATAGGACTAGATACGGCAAGAACTTACCCGATTGATATGTTCGACCGAAACAGTAGAGAAAAGTTCAATACTATTAGAAAAGACACAGGAATAAGGTTCAACACAAAGGAGACTGACCTTCTAAAAGATATTGTTATAAAGAACTCAATCGACTGGCAGCAAAACAGTGTGTTCTACAATCTACATCCTCAGTTCCCTAGAGCCTGGTCACTGCCTACTGTAAGTTGGACACTGTTCGACAAGGATGCTACTAGTTTAGACAACATATCTTCTAAGGAATTCTTCACATTGGGCTGCCCTTCAACGACTGATAATCTAGTCGCTAGTAAGGACTTTATGCCTAAAGTAGCTATGTTCGACAAGAACGACAAGTATGTCAATACACCTGGAACACTACTGTTCTTGAACGGTTTCGTGAAGAACTATGACTATGTAAATGTACCTAACAGCACTAAAGTAGATATACAGCCTGATTCTACAAATCCTACGCACTACATAAACTCTTCAGGAACAGTTACTTCTTCTAACTATCAAGACATATACATCTATAATTTCAATCCTAACAATCAGTATTTCGTGACTGCTTCTTTCGATTCAAGTTATAGTTCTAATACTGTAAACTACTACAACTCTTCAGGAACTAGAATCGGTACTGAATATCCTCAAGCAAACTCTAACTTGGTAGATGCTCCTTTGACAGTGCCTTCAGGTACGGCTACTATAAGATGCAACTTCAGAAAATCAGATGCAGACGCTAAAATGAGAGTGATTACTCCAAACTATGTCATTTCTCCTCGTGTGAGCCTTTCTAACGATATGTACGAGCAGTATCACTTGGCTGGTGGAAGATGCTATATGTACAACTTCAAGTACACAGACAATTTCTCAGGTTGGGGATGCTATTCTACTAACCAGAACGGTACTGCTACATCTTGGGTTTTACCAATGTTCAACAGGGACCTATACAACTACTATTCTGATGTAACTCAGACTTGGAACCAGTCGCAGACCAAACTAGCCAGTTGGAACATAGCGAACCAAGAAGGCCTAGACAGTATCTACGAGTTAACACACACAGAGTTCGTTTCAGATCCTATGAGGAACTATCTAATGTCGGAACCTGACATCGCATCTGTCGAGAGCAACGAGTACTATATAGACTCGATACCTATCGATGGTGACGACACTAGGATATGGGACAACAACTGGAAAGACTACATTGAGGACATCTACGACAGAAACGCTAGAGAAATCACAATGTATGTCGACTTGACAGGACTTGGTGACCCTCAAGATATAATGAGGAAATTCTACGCTTACGATGGACACTTGTTCGTTGTCCAGAAGATAGAGAACTTCAGGCTGGCAGACATAACTAACGACAAGTTCACTAAAGTGACACTACACAAGATAAACAAAAAATCAACTTGGACAGAGTGAATATCTTAGTTTGAAAACAATGGATTGCAAATATGGCAGATACAACTGAAATCAAGAAAGTGATAACCATAGATGCTGGCAGCAGCATACAGACACTTTCTGACTATAAGACAAAAATAGACACACTTAAGAATTCTCTAGATAATCTCGATGAGTCAAGTGATGAATACGCTAGGACGATAAAGGAGATAGACAATCTTCAGAACGAACTCAACTCCGTAGTTGACGAAGGGTCTGATTCTTTAGATTCACTAGGTTCGTCTTACGAGAATCTATCTTCTAAGGCAGGAAAGTTCAAGAACAACCTAAAAGACATAGGCGATTCTACAGAAAACCTGCATTCTAGCATATCAGACTATTCTGGTGCTTTCGAGACCGCTTTTGACAAGATGCTTGACGGTGTAGAGAGTATCGATGGACCTATAGGAGAAGTCGGAGGAACTGTAAAGAATATGATTCCTGTTATAAAGTCAGTTAACTCGACTGCTGTATCAGGACTAAAAGGAGTCAAGAAAGCTATTGCTGCTACAGGAATCGGACTTATAGTCGTTGCAGTTTCCACACTCGTGACACACTGGCAGGACTTGACTAAAGTAGTAGGAATATCTCAAGAAAAGATAAGTGAGTTCAAAGAGAAAGCACTAAACACACTCAAGAACATAGTCAGTGTAACTTTTGGAGTAGGAAACGCTATAGGCACTTTCTTGTTAGCACCGATACAAGCCACTATAGAAGCTTTCAAAGGTCTAGGAAACATAGTCAAAGATGTGTTCACTGGCGACTTCAGTAAAGTGAAAGAAGACGCTCAGGCTGCTTTTGATGCTATAAAGGGCATAGGAAAGCAAGCAATCGACTTCAAGGGAAACTACGCTGCAGGAAAAGAAGCTGACAACCTGATAGTTACTATAAACGAAATGCTGTCATCTAAAGACAACATAGATAAAGCAGAAGAATCAGGAAAGACAATAGGAAAGGCTACTGCGAAAGGTATAACTGAAGGAGTAAAGGAAGAAACTGTCAACTCACAGAAAGTCATATCTGATGCTCTTGGTGCAATGTTCAAGACAGCATTAGCCAATGGTCTAAAAGAACTAAGTGAAGAAGCAAAGAGGCGTAAAGATTGGCTTTCTGAAGCAATGCAAGAAGCTGCAGATGAAGCATCACAGCAAAAATTTGAACTTCAATATAGTGCCGATTATGACACTATGACAGAACAAGAAAGAGCCGATGCTGAATATGAGATAGAGCGTGGTCTTATTGAAAAGAAAATAGGATTGCAGCAAACATACATAGACAATTTTATCGGCACCCAAGAGGAAAAGGAAGTAGAATTAAAGAAGCTATCTAAACTACAACAAGATCTTGACAATGCGGATTTAAAGCACACTGTAGAAACTGAAGATAGAAAAGCAGCAAAGAAGAAGCAAGAGCAGCAAAACTTGTTGTCATCGAGTATCAACTTGTTCGGTGCATTGTCTGACTTGGCTGAAGAAGGAAGTGAAGAACAGAAAGCATTCAGTATAATGCAGACTGTGCTTAACACACTTCAGTCTATAATGGGTATATGGGCAGGATGTTCTAAAATGGGACCGTTCGGTGTAGCAGCCGCAGCAGTTCAGACGGCAGCAGTAGTAGCAACAGGAGCGGCAACTATAGCTAAAATGAAATCTACTACTAAAGAATCTGCTATGTCTGCTTCAGTCGCAGCTCCTCAAATATCTGGTCCTTCTATGACTTCAGTTACACCTTTGATTGACGAACAGGCTGACTTTAATAGACTCGAGACATCAGGTGTACAAGGAGACTCTTCTAACGGAACTACTAATATGAGAGTATATGTCGTAGACCAAGACATACGAGATGCTAACCACAGAGCAGAAGTAGTCGAAGACAACGCTACATTCTGATTTGAACTGAGGTAGTAGAACTCGTTCAGAAACGGTTTTTATCTTAAGAGATAGTAAACCTATGGTCTAGGTATAAAAACGAACCAGAAACGAGAAAATACAAATCAAAGAAAGACCACTCATAACACTTCTCGGTATGTAGATAATACGACTTTGAGTTTTGGGTGGTCTTTTTCTCTTTCTCTCATCGTCCTATAGATGAATATATCTTCTATAGAATATTTCAGTTCTGAATATGTTGATACTCAAACAGATATTTTTCGCAATAACCGTTGACAAACGGATATCTCTATGATAGTCAACTAAATGAATTTCCTCGAGTTTTTTGCGTTGTCAGAACTTTTTCATAACAGAACTTAACGGATCTTTGAGTAATAAATTATTTTAATGTTTATAAGCATTTATTTACTAATGACTTAACTGCATTTTTGAAGATTTCTTAAGTTAATCACATTTACGGTTTTTCGCAATGTTTTAGAGTATTGCGAAAGTTGTTTCAGATTATTGAAACTTAACAACTTATTTTTCGCAATGTTTTGAAAGTTTTTCGCAATGCCATTTAACTGATTCTATTCCAATGCAATGAAAACAGTTGTGAAGTCACATTGTTTTGGAACTTTTGTCAATGTTATCTGTTATCTGGTTAATTGAACACAACACACGCAATTTATATCTTTAGATTGACAAAACTTCGATTTTTTTTCCATTTTAGAAATGAAGAAATTTTACTACACATATAAGATAACTTTACTTAAAGGAGATTTGGCTGGATGCTATTATTTTGGCAAGCATTCTACCGATGACCTTAATGATGGATACGCAGGAAGTTGAAAAATTATAAAGAACTACTATACCAAATATGGTAAGATTGAACATCAGACATATATCAAAGAAATAATCGCCTTTTATAGTGATGATGAACAATTAAACATAGGAGAAAGAGAACTGGTTGGAAACTTGTATAAAGATGATGAAAATTGTCTAAATCTAGTTCCTGGTTGAGGATATAGTGATATTGTCGCCGAAAAAATAAGTAAAGCTAATAAAGGTCGTGACTGTTCTGATGAGACTAGGAAAAAAATAAGTGAGAGAACAAAACAAGGAATGAACAATCCTGAAACAAGGAAAAAATGTTCTGAAAACGCTAAGAAAACTAAAAACTTTAAAGGGCATCATCATTCAGAAGAAACCAAAAAGAGAATAGGTGAGATTAAGAAGGGAAATAAAAATAGATTAGGGATTGGTTTTTCTGATGAATCGAAAGCACAAATATCTGCATCTCTAAAGGAATTTTATAAAACACACAAACGCCAATACAATGAAGACGGCAGTTACAAATATATAGATATAGAAACAAATGAATAAATTTGGAATTCCTGTTTTTGAAGCGACTATAGATAACCTAGATGAAGGAATAATGGCTATATCATTAGTTGATTCTCCTGCAGTTGAATCTAATTTCTTAGTATTCAAAGAGGAAAAACAATCATTAGTGCAGAAATATTCTATTCAGGATGAAGACCAACATATAATAACGGGTGTTGTTATGAGGGCTAACTGGCCTATATACCGTTATGATGAAAACTTTGGAGAATATTACATATTCTATAGTCCTGAAACGATAAAGATTATGGCTGAGAAAATGATTAAAGACAACACTCAAAATGAAGTTAACATAATGCACGATGATGGTAACTTTGTCGAAGGTGTTAATTTAGTTGAGCTTTTTATAAAGGATTCATCTAAAGGAATATCTCCTTCTGGGTTTGAAGACATAGAAGAAGGTTCGTTGTTTGCTACTTACAAGATAAACAATGATGAAATATGGAAAGAAATAAAAGCAGGTACATTTAGAGGACTAAGTTTGCAAGGGAATTTCTCCATTGAACCTTCTAATAAGCTTGATTTTGCAATGAGTAAAAATACAAATACAAGTAATATGGCAAAACTATTCAACAAGTTTATGAAATCCTTCGTCAAGTGCGGTAACATTAAGACCGACAAAGGTGAACTGTATTGGGTCGGTGAGGCTGACCTTCAGATCGGTGACGAGTTGTTCTACGACCGCGGTGAAGAGATAATCAAAGTCGAAGACGGTGAGTACAAGATCGAAGACGGTACTGTAATCGTTGTGAAAGAAGGACTGGTTTCCGAGATCCGCAAGGCTGACGGTACACAAGAAGGTGAACTCGATATGTCGCAAGGCGGCAGACCGCAGAGCGCTATGGAAAAGAAGAAGGCCGGTTGCTTCGAAGAGGAAGTGATTGTCGAGGAACCTACCGTTGAGAAACCAGAAACTGAAAGCTATGAAGATCTGAAGCGCGACATTGACGACCTGCGCAAAGAGCACGATGAGCTGAAAGGTATGTACGAAGACCTGAAGGCCACTGTGGATACCATCCTGTCTAAGCCCGCTGCTGAACCAATCGTAGAAGAGTTCAAGAAGACCGCTGTTAAGCAAGAAGGTTGCGTTCCTGCTTTCGGTTCCAGAAGTAGGATTGTCAGAGATTGAACAAAATCCGAAAGTATTATATAACAGATTAGAAAAAAGAAAAATACTTTATTAGAAATGAGTCTATCATATAATGTTTCTGCGCTTCCGAACTATGTAGATCAGTTGCGCCCTGAACTGATTGCAAAAGCTGTAATCGGTGCTAAATCCGCTGGTCTGTTCACACTTCAGACTGGTATCAAGGGACCTACTGCCCTTAACCTTATTTCTTCGAATGTCGTTTTCGGCGACGGAGCCGCTTGCGGTTGGACTGAAAGTGGTGCTACTTCACTTTCTCAAGCTGTCCTTACCCCTCGCGCCCTTAAGATCAATATGTCTATCTGCGACAAGACCTTGCTCGCCAAGTGGGCCAACTACCTTGTGAAGGTTCAGGCCAACAAGCTTGACAGTGACCTTCCTTTCGAAGAGTACTTCATCGATGATGTAATCAAGAATGTCAAGGCCGGTATCGAGAAGATGATCTATCAAGGTGACACTACTGGTGAAGGTGTCCAGTTCGATGGTCTGTTGAAGATCCTGCAAGCCAGCGGCAACACTACTATCGTAACGACTGGTGCTTCAAGCGTCACTTCGTACAACTTCATCAAGCAGGTGGCAGCTCAGATGCCAGCTTCAATCCTCGACCGTGAAGACCTTGTTATTCTGGTTTCTATGCCGATGTATGTCGACTTCATCCAGAACCTCGTCTCTGCTAACCTGTATCACTACAACCCAGGCAACGGTGACAACGAGTACTTGCTCCCTGGCACTAACATCCGTGTCATTGGTGTGAACGGTCTTAACGATACCGCTTCTTACGACTATGTCATCGCTGGTTCACTGTCGAATATGTTCTACGGCACCAACCTTGAGGACGGTGAAGAGATCTTCGACCTGTGGTACTCGAAAGACAACCGTGAGTTCCGCCTCGCTATCGAGTTCGTTGCCGGCGTGCAAGTTGCTTTCCAGAACGAGATCGTGCTTGGTAAGCGCGCAAAATAAGCCACGAATAGGAAATGAGAGACTGCTACATCGGCAGTCTCTCTACCTGTAAAACTCCAAAAATAACCTTGACAAGAAATGAGTTGCACACAAATACTAAATGGAATTCAGGTTGACTGCGAGCCTTCAATGGGTGGTCTTAAAGTAGTCTATATAGCCAATTCTTCTGATGTGACTGACTTCACAGTAACTAATGGTCAGATCACCAATATCGCGATGGCTTCTGGTAAGACTTTCAAGACTTACTCGTTCCGTAGAAACACCGCTTCGATGACCTCTACACTGTCAGTAGATCCTGCAAACGGTACTTCCGTGGCAACTGATGTGTCGCTGTCGTTCTTGAAGCAGGATACTCAGAAGCGTATCGAGATCAGTGCTCTTTCAATCGGTGAACTGGTCCTTATGGTGCAAGATGCCAACGGTAGATACTGGTTCCTAGGAAAGGATATGCCTGTTATGGCAAGCGCTGGTGGTGCTGAAAGTGGAACTACTTACACTGACGGTAACCGCTATACCATCACTCTACAGGACAACTCGAAGGACTATCCTTACGAGATCAAAGTTGCCCCTTCTACAGAAGGTGACACCGACTTCGTGAACATTCAGAGCATTGTCGCTTGATTGTAGATACCGAAACCAACACACTCACTCACAAAGACGCACTTAATACGGGTGTGTCTTTTTTCGTGCTCTATTTCTCTGAACACTAAGATCACTTTGTATATTATCTTTTGAAAAGATCTTACTAAAATGATTATAGTCCGAGACAAAAACATAGAGAACTCTGTGTATTTTCCACAGAATATCTACACAAACTCGAATGGATTCTATTCTCTAAGAATCATAGAGAGAGGATCTAACCAGTCGTACAATTTCAACAGATTGGAAGACAGACATCTTGTACAGTTCGGGTTCTATACTTTCTTCCTGGATTTCTCTGATGTGCCTGAGGGTGAGTACGAGTACACGATAACAGACTCTAACAACAGTGTCGTTGGAAAAGGAATAATCCGGTTGAACCAACTTGAAGATAGTAACCAATACTACACCGAAAAAACAGACTATATTGTATATGACAGACAAAATCAAGACTGATGTAAAGTTCTTGGCTGTAGACCAGTTCACGACTACTAACATAGTGGCGCCGACTGAGGTTTTCTTGAAAGACCGTAGTTTCGTCTGCTGGGGAACAGAGAACGACTACCCTGACTACATCGAAGACCTTTACCAGAATGTATCTACACTACACTCGATTATCGATGGAACTACAGACTATGTCTGCGGTGACAAAGTTAAGATAAATGTAGAGTATCTAAAAGAAGAGATAAACTCTAAAGGCGACACGATAGAAGATCTCATACAATGGATAGCTAAAGACCTTGTTAAGTACAACGGTTTCGCGCTCAACATAATCAAGAACCGCTTGGGTACGCCAGCCGAGATATACTACCTTGACTTCCGTAGAATAAGGTCTAACAAAGAAGGAACCAAATTCTACTATTCTACCGACTGGAACAAGTCGTTCGGTCGAGTGAAGTACACCGAGTACGACTCGTTCTGCAGTAAGGAAGGAAAGGACAAGGCCTCGACTATATTCTACTTCAAGAACGACATAAACCGTGTATATCCTACACCTATGTACGCACCTGCAGTCGTAGCTGCTGAAATCGAGAAGAAAATGAACGAGTACCACCTGAACAACATCTCGAACTCGTTCAGTTCTAACTACATAATCAACTTCAACAACGGTAAACCTAGTGATGAGGTACAAGAAGAAATCGAGATGGAAGTGTACGACAAGTTCTGCGGTGTCGAGAACTCAGGCAGACCTATGCTTTCGTTCAACAGTGGTAAAGACGCTGAGACGACTGTGACTAAGATCGATGCTGATTCTTTTGCTGACAAATACAATTCTCTAGTAGAAAGGTCTCAGCAAGAACTGTTCACCTCGTTCCGAGCAACACCTAATCTGTTCGGTATCACTACTAAGACGACTGGTTTCTCTGAGCAGGAATACAACGAGGCATACAAACTGTACAACCGTACGGTAATCAAGCCTATGCAGAAGAAGATAGAGAAATCATTCGACAAGATATTTGGAATGAAAGACTCGATAACGATTGTACCGTTCGCTATGGACGAACTAGAAGAAAAAACAGAATAACATATATGGCAAATGTACTTCTTACAAGTCCCGACTTCGTCAGGGAAAACACTAACATATCAGACAATGTGAACAGCAAGGTTCTTGCTTCAGCTATACGAGAAGTCCAGGAAGACGAACTTCAGGAGATATTGGGACAGTTGCTGCTGGAAAAACTTAAGGAGTTGGTGGCTAGCGGTGGTATAACTAGTTCTGGAAACAAGGTCTACAAGTACGCGCTCGACAAGGCTCAGATGTTCATAGCATACAAGGTAGTCGCTGAGACGATAATGAAGGTGAACTTTAAGATAGACAACGCTGGTCTGATACAGACACGAGACGACAATATGGACTATATGAACCTAGATGATTCTCTAACTATAAAGAACCACTACGAGCAGAAGGCCGACCATTGGTGCTATCTTCTTCAGAACTATCTTATGGAGCATTTGAATGAGATACCTGAGTTGACCGAATGTCAAGCCTGGAAGATACGCTCGACACTTTACAGTGCTGCTAACCCGTCAGTGTTCTTGGGCGGTGCTCGTGGTAGAGGCTGGTTCAGATTCTTCCCGTATAGATACCAAAGGGGTATGAACTGGCCTGGTAGAAGAAACTAAAAATACACTTATTTTGCTATGACTTTAATAGAAGTTATAAACCTGCTTAATTGGATTGCCAAAAATCAACCGAATGTGAACGGTATAGTCGAGACAGGTGACATATACGACCTTAACAAGGAAGAGTATCAGCAAAAGTACTCAGCATTCTGCGTACAGCAGAACACTCACACTGTCACTCAGGATTTCACTACATACTCGTTCACTCTGTTCTATGTGGACAGGCTTACACTCGACAAGTCGAACAAGATCGAGATACAGAGTACTGCTGTCGAGTTCTTCTCCAACTTCATAAAGACGATAATGACAAAGTTCGACTCGTTGGACTTTACAAACGGTGAAGTTACACCATTCACTGAGCGTTTCAGTGCCGAGTGTGCAGGAGCCTTTATGAACTGCAGGATAACTACTGCTAACAAGTCTCTATGCGCAACAATAAAGATGGAACTTGGTGAGTTCGCACCACAGCCGTATTCAGACGACTGGTTCAAGTTTGTTGAGAAATACATTTGACGATTTGGACAAACGGAATGACTAAAAAATATATCTATTCAAGAAAATACAGTAAAAGCAATGGCAGATTTCAGTAACATAATCCAGGAGATCAACGCTAATCTACCTGACAATAACTCTCAAGCAATCACAGCCGCTAAGTTGAGAACTACTTTGATTGACTTGACTACTCAAATCGATACGGTTCAAGATGATTTTGAGACTAATATTCAAAATGAATTTGACACACTTTCAGAAAACCTTAACTTCGAGAGCGGTCAGAATATCGGTAATGTTGATATTGTAGATAACTTGACTACTAAATCTTCTGATGATGTACTTTCCGCTAACCAAGGAAATGTTCTTGGTCTTAGAACAAAAGAGTCTGATATTACAGAAACACAAATCACAGAATATACAATAAACAACGGGCATATTGTTTCTAACGGAAGCATAAGTGTACAATCTAATCCTACTGACACTAAATATGCAGAAATACAACTTCCCGAAGGAGAAAACAGACATCTTAGATTTAGAGGACTTACTTATAGTTCTTCAGCATTAATAGGATATTGCTTTTATACTATGGTGGATGGCGTTGAAAAAATCATAAAAGGAAATTCTTTTACTGTAACTGGAACTAGTGGAAACCAAGAATACAACATTGCTGTACCTGTTGGGGCTACCATATTCAGGACAACTGTAAAAAGACTTACCAATAACATAGAAAACTCATTCTATTGTTATTTACAGACTGGAAAAACCCTTGGTGATAATCCAACATTTGCTTCATTGGGAAGTACTTTTGATACACCTAACTCAAAAACTTTGTCAGCAATATTCGGTTATCTTCAAACATCAGGAATGACAGTTTCCGACTATTTGCCTTTTACCTCTGAACAAGCATATTGGAACTGCACAACTCACCAACAGGTTGCTTATACTTCTCCTACAACTGCTTGCCTTAGCACTACTGATGTATCAGGATATGACTACATAATGTTCTTGGGCCAAGTATATACATCTTCTACTAACTACGGATATGCTTTCTTCAAAGAAGACAATACATTGATCTACGACAAAAATTATGATGTAGACACTTCGGTTTCTTCAACTACAAATAGAACTTATTTTGTTCAAGTACCTACTGATGCAAAATGGTTCAAGACAAGAAATGGTTCACAATATTATAATATTGTCGGATTGAACGGAACTACATTAAAAGAAGATGTATTTGATTGGATTAATGGATTGTATTTAGGTAAAGACAGTCTTGATGAATGGGCTGAAACCGTAGTAAGTAGCAAAAATCTTATAAATTCAAATGATTTGCTTGAAGGTTGGACTGTTGCAGCAGGTGAGTTTGTAGAAAGAGCAAACTCAAATATGTCTAACAAACTTTACTTGCAAAACGGTCAGACATATACTGTCCAGAACATATATTTATACAATTCAAGTCCAAAATCTATTGCATTGGCAAGATTTGATGAAAACGACAACTATTTGGGAAGAAATTTATACTATGTCACATCTGATTCTCAATGGTCGGGTTCTGTTGCTTCTGTAATATCATTCGACTATGTTTCAAATGGTGAGGCATATACCCGTTTAGCACTCAATTATTCAGGAGTTCCTTCTACAGCAAGTCTTAGTACTGCAACAATGCTTGAAGTCGGTTCAGAAGCAAGTACTTGGGAACCTTATGAGACAACAGAAGTGTATGACATTGCAAAAGAAAGTGATTTGGAAGCACTTGAAGAAAGAGTAACGACAATAGAAGATACTTTAGACACTTCAGGTAAACTTATGACTGTTACTATTGCTGACACTTATTTCGATGTGAGAAGCAAGCATTCTGATACTGAAGACATATTGATTCACTTCGCTCAGAAAAACAATAGTTCAGGTTATAATCTTCAGTCAACTACTTTGGACACAGTATATATAGGTACAAATACATTATCTGACGCTCAACTTAAATCTTCTGATTACTTGATTTCTAACCCAAGTGACTCAATCGGTGCTATCGGTATAAACAGTTTCTGGTTTTTATATGCTCAACACGGTTGGACAATAGCAAGAGGTTCTAACGGTGGACAGGTAGATTCTACCGATGTTGGTTCTATATGGAAAGACCAAAACAACCGTCAGTTCTATCTTGGATATGTAAGCGGTTCTTATGTATTTTGGGTTCCTGTATGCACACAAGATGAAGAAACAGGAGTGTGGACGGCTTCTTGGAACGGAAACAATTCATATCCAAGTTCATTCACTTATGTAAGCGGAACTGCTACTCATACCGCTTCTTTCTCTATGTCAACTTCAAGATATGATGTTAGAGTACAGACACAGACAAAAGAATATGTGGTTGACGGAAAAACAGTAGGTAACGGAACATATCGTTGCAATGACTTTACTTTCAATGAATATGTTCTTGGTCATAACCCTGCTACGGTAGACCCTACACAATGGATGACAGGTTGGAACAACGATGACAGATACAATGGAGAACTCATAAATTGGTCAAGATGTTTTGACTTCAAGTGCGGTAGTTTCAAGTATATGTGCTCTATGAATGTAATAAATCCGTTTAAGATTACTGAACTTTACGGTGTAATACCTCAAATGCCTTTGCAAAGAGGTGACTATCATAGTTATAGTTTCATACCTAAAGTGAACAAACTGTATAGCGGTAATATGATTTGCAAGCCGTTCTTGTCAGATAGTGGAATAGAGAACATTTCAGCTTCAAAAAACACTGTGTTTGACAGTACAGACTTGCCTGATAGAGTAGTGACATATCTTAAAACAGACACTAACCAATACAAATGTGTTGAAGCTGCTGGATTTGTCATAAACGAAGGAATTGCCCAAAAAACAATAAGAAACGCTAATTTGGCTAATATGTCAAGTACTGCAAACATTATGACTTATGGAGCTGGAAATTCTGTAAAGAACAAACTTTATGTATGGTTACTTGACGGCACTACATATCCGAATGGTATAGTAGAGAACACAGTTGCTTTAAACTACAGTGGTTTCTTCAGTTTCACTGACCAAAACATACAAGCAGAAAATGTGTTTGTAAACTGGTACAAAGATAATGACGGATATGTGATATATGTACACGGACAGCAAGCATACAACAAAGTTGAAATAATGTTGCCTGACTTTATGAACGGTTATAGACTTGACAGCATAATCGAAAAGACAGGTAACAGTGATGTTCTTACTGATGTTGTATTGTCAAATAGAATGTATGTGAAGTTACCATCACAGACTTACTACGGTACTGAAAACTTCGATGCAAACTACATAGTGTTCAGAATTAGAAAATGATTAAGTCGCTTTGCGACAGACCGCGTAGCGTTAAGACGATTGGGCTGGGCTTCGGTCCAGCCCTTTCACACGAAAAAAAACGGAAATGGAAGAGATGCGAATAAATAAAGAGATCTCAGAATGTTGGAAGAACGACCTAATGCTCCGTATTCTGACATTCGCCACTATAGCATTGATAATAGCCAGTTTCATAGTACCACCTTTGGGAATCATAGACGGATCAGTACTCGCCGCATCAGGTATAATGACTGGATTGGGAGTCATCTGGGAGTTCAACAAGGCACTGAACAAGAACATAGACGCTAAAGTTAAGATACGCGAGATGGAACTAATGGTTGGAAAATATAGCCACAGCCACACTCACGATAACGAACCGTACAGAAATACAACTGAAGAAGAATGAACTGGAAACACTTCACACTAGAAGAAATGGTGCGGTCAGAAACTGCAAGAAAATTCTGCATAGACAACACACCTGGAGAATGGGAAAAGGAAAACCTTGACAAACTGGTGACTAACCTACTCGACCCGTTGAGAGAAGCTTGGGGTTCACCAATCGGTGTCAACAGCGGTTACCGTTGCTACACACTTAACCAAATGGTAGGTGGTGCTAAGAAATCTCAGCACTTGAGCGGTAAAGCCGCCGACATACGACCTATAGGAAGGAGCTTCGATGAGTTCAAGAAGTTCTTAGTCGAATGGCTTAAAGACAAAGACTTCGACCAGTGCATTATCGAAAGCGACCGCAACTCTAGGTGGATACATATATCCTATGACGAGACGAGAAACCGTAGAAATATATTCTCAATCACTAAATGAAACTGTTGACACAGATAGCTGACGCTTGCGGTACGGACAAAGGAACGGGTTTCGGTGAGGGACACTCGTACACCGAGATATACAACGACTACCTTGAGAAGTACATAGGAAAGCGTCCGAAGATACTTGAGATCGGTGTGCTTACAGGTGCATCTGTTAAGATGTTCAACGACTTCTACGGTGGACTGTGTGAGATATGGACAGTCGACATCGACTATTCTGTATGCTCGTACAAAGCGGACAATGTTCACCGTTATACAGTTAATCAGAACTCGTTAGACGACTGGAAAAGATTCTTCAGTGAAGCACCAGAGAAGTTCGACATAATACTGGACGATGGTTCCCACCAACCCGAACACCAAGTGCATACCCTATACTGGCTTAGTGACCGTGTCGAAGACGAAGGTATATACATACTTGAGGACTTGCATACCTATATGTGTGACAGTGTAGAAGATTCCCCGTTGCACCTGTTGACATTCTGGAACCAGAACAAATACCTTTCTCAAGATGAGCAGCGAACACTTTCCGAACGGATAAAGGACTATTCAGTTGTGCAGATAATGAATCCGAGATCCCACTACTGCGGACGCTCGATAACCTCGATAATTCATTTCAAGTGAGAAAAAAAAGAAAGGACTTTGGAATTTTCCAGAGTCCTTTTCTTTTGCCAGCGTTTCCGCTTTTGCGCTGGCGCATCAACGCAATACACAACAAAAAATATCAGTTCACTGAATCTAACTTATCTTTCATTTATAGTAAAATAATAACACACTTGTCTCGGATTTTTTAATCCAATGTCCTCAAGAACTGTACTCGCTTTTCAGTTATATTCTCAAGGTTCCGTTCTTCGGTTACTCTTTTCGTGTTCGCGTCAGCGACCGACTTCATAAGTTCTTTGTCGAGTACTAACTGCTTTATCTTCTTTGCCCATTTCTGAGGTATGTTGTCTCTTACAAGCATACAGTCGACACCGTCTTGCGCGAAGTTCGAGTAAGGTATTACTTTACTTGCTATGACTGCAGTACCGGTGAACCCTGCTTCGATGAACTTAAGTTCCGACTTGCAGTTGTTGAAACGGGTGTTCTTCAACGGAACGAGTAGTATGTCTATGTCCTTGTATATATGTCCGAACTCGCCTTTTGATATGTCTTTAGACTCAATTCGCTTGTAGTGGTCTTTGCCTACGCCTTTGATTATCTCGTTCTCGGTCTTTATCCACCAGTTCTCGTGGTCTTTCAGATCTCTCTCGTCTACGACTTTACCGTTCTCGTCAACAGTGACTTTCTTAGCGCATTTAGTGTCGTAACCGCAAAGCACAACTTCTATCTGTTCCTTTATGTTGCGAGGCAAAAATTTCCAGAATCCAATAATACCTTCCATATCGTATGTATGGCTTGAACCACCTGTGAAACCTATCCGTATCTTGTCCGAAGGGTTCTTCTCGAGACTGAACTGGTGGTCTTCTATAGATATAGCGTTCTCGAACACCATTATCTTTTCCTTAGGGAAGAAATCGGATATTATACCTTTGAAGTATTCTGTTGTAGTAGTCACATAGTCGAACAACTGGAAGTTTATCAGCATCTTCTCGGGTATGGCGTTGAATGTGCAGGCTTCGCGTGCGGGATGCCAACGGCCGTAGTCCCAATAGTCGTCTATGTCGAGTATGAACTTAACACCGTACTCTTTCTTGCAGTAGATTATCATCTTCCAAACTTCGTCTTGGAATTCTCCTGTATAGATGCAGTTGTGCATCCAAACGATGTCGTATGACTTTCCTATCTCGTCTTTCTCAGCGTCAGTGAAAGTGTAGTGGTTGTCTATAGTTATGTCGAACTCGTCAGCGTATCTGTCGGCTATGGCCTTCATAGGAGTGTATGCACGGTAGTACCACACACCACCACTCATCGAACTAGGGATAAAAAGTATTCTTTTCTTTTCCATATCTTTAGTATGTCTAATTTCAAATCACTGGAACGGTGGATAGTCTTTGTTCCAACCACCCGATTTCTCGTATTCAAGATAATCGTCTACTATCTTCTGGTTTTCTGGTGAAAGTATGCCGTTTTGCGGCAGACCGCAGGTCGTTACACCGAACTGCTTTTCCTCGACAACTGGTTCTGTGACTTCGGGTT
>RHMF01000165.1_pt1 | contig 26668 bp, 47 predicted proteins | sample 5365151 | NCBI WGS metagenome assembly RHMF01 (sample SAMN10266501, study PRJNA497801) | feces metagenome | isolation source: feces | host: Bos taurus | place: China: Prairie of Fairy Mountain | collected 2017-08-14 | reverse complement strand
AACGCTGACATCTGGGAACCGGAGCGCTGGAACCAATCGAGCAAAATCTACACGTTTAGCAACGGCACCATCCTCGAATTCATCAGCGTGGACAATATGAGTGCTCACGGCCCAGCTCGCGACCTGCTGTTCGTGAACGAGGCCAACGACATGGACATCGAAACGTTCCGCAACCTCGCAGACCGCACCACGGGCAAAATCATCATCGACTACAACCCGACGAGCGAATTCTGGGCGCATACATGGCTACTAAAAGAAGAAGCCGACCAGACGGACTTCATCATCCTTACATACAAGGACAACGAGGCCCTCGCGCCAGCCATCCGCGACGCAATCGAGCGCAGGCAACCGAAGCCCGGCGAGAAGCCAAGCAATTGGTGGATCGTCTACGGCCTCGGCCAAATCGGGAGCCTCGAGGGCAACATCTATCAAGGCTGGCGCAAAGCCACGGACGAAGATTACAAGGACGCCAAGCTCATCCGCTACGGCCTCGACTTCGGCTTCAGCAACGACGAGACCGGCCTCGTGGCCGTCTACGAGCGCCCACAAGGCGAGTTGATCATCAAAGAACTAATATATAAGACCGGCATCCTCGGGAGCCAATACGGCGCCGAATTGCGCGCCGTAAACGCGGATCCGAGCATCGTCATCGTCGCCGATTCGGCTCGGCCCGAAATCATCGCCGAAATCAAGGCGCAAGGTTTCCAGATCGTCGGCGCAGACAAGAACGCCGGAAGCGTCCTGCGCGGAATCGACCGCGTCAAGCAGGCGCAAATCATCTACGACGGCAAGGACCTCGAGCGCGAGTATTTAAGCTACCAATGGCGCAAGAAACGCACCGGCGAAACGCTCGACGTGCCTCAAGACGGCAACGACCACCTCATGGATGCGCTCCGCTACGCTATCGACGACCTCCAGAATTTCCACTGGGCGTTCTAACTATTCACCCCGGCCGTTCGGCCAATACAAAGAAATCAGAACTAACTAAGGAGATTTAATGGCTCAGTTAAGCTTCGACGGCATACAGCCCGTCAACTTTTACGATAAAAAGGCCGGCCAATATCGCGCCTGCCAGCCGAAACTCACGCAACCGCTCAAGATGCGGCTCGCCACTATCAAATTTGACACCGAGGCAGACACCGCCGAGGCCTACGAAGTCCTCGCCGATTGCTTCCCGGGTGAACGCGACTTCGTCCTAGATTTTATTAAGAACGAAATGCTCGCCCACGATCCGGCCACGCTCCGGAACTATCTGCTCAACGGCTCGGAGGGCATCAAGGCCCAGCAAAGCGCCTACGACGCCATTGGCGAAGCCATCGGCGACATCGCCCGCGAAAAGCTAAACGAAACCATAAAGGAGGCCTAAAAATGGACAAAAAAGAGCTTCTGGTCATCTATCAGGACTGCATCACGTGCGGCAATCTCAAGAACTGGGGAGAGAAGACCATCAAAAGCATCCGCGAGACCGGCGTCAAATTCCGCAAGGTCAGCTTCGCATCCGCAGAAGCAGAAAAGCATGCCATGAAAGCAATCGAGCACGGCGTCAAGGGCTACCCATACATCACGGACGGGATCAACTACTCGCAAGACATCGCCGACTTCATAAAAACCGAAAAACCAGCCAAGAAAACCGAAAAAACCACTAAAAGAAACAAAAAAGGAGCCAAAGATGGGGTTATTCCAGAGGCTAACTGACGCCCGACAATCGCGCCGCGTTGAAATGGCGCATCAGCTCACGCAAGAGCTCGGCAACTGGTTCAAAAGCTCGCCAATATGCTCAGACTACGAGAACGTGTTCGCCCAAGTCCGCCCATACATCAACAAAATGATCGAGGTTCAGCCATACGGCGTGGGCCGAAACGGCGCAAGGCTCGAACCATCTCGCACACCAGAGCTCAACGCCCTCTACGAGCCGAACGATAAGATGAGCTGGATGGATTTCTTCAGCACGATGTTCATCACCTACCTCACGGAGGAGCACCTCTACATTCGCGTCCACAAAAAGAAGAACGGGAGCATCTACGGCTACAGCATCCTGCCGCCTACCAGCCGGCAACTAGATCCCGAGGGCCGCGAAATATGGACCGTCTGGACCACCGACGGCATGGAACAATTCACGGCCGACGACGTCATCACGATCACATTCAGCCGCAACCCTCGCAACCTCGACCGCGGCGTCAGCCCGGCCTCAGCCATCCGCAACTACGCCATCATCGACGACCTACTCGCACAATTCGAGCGCGCCCTACTCGAGAATGGCGCCATTCCAGCATCGCTGACATTCATCCGCGCATCGACGGAGGCGAATTACAACCAACGCCGCCACGAACTCGAAACCGGCCTCAAAGGCGCCAGCAATCGCAACAAGACACTCTACATTTGGCGCCAATTCAACCCCGGCACCGGTGAAGAAAAGGACAGCATCGAAGTCAAGCCGATCCAGGGCTACAACAACACGCTCGCCATCAAGGAAATCGTCAGCGTCGTCAACGATCGCCTCAACAAGAGCTTCGGCGTTTCGAACTTCATCATGGGCGACGACAGCTCCGCTAAATACGACAACGCGGAATTATCGGACGCTCGCTTCCTATCAGACAACGTCGTGCCGGCCCTCAAGATGTTCTGGAATCAGTTCCAGTTCGGCCTCGACCGCATCACCGGCGGCCTCGGCTACGGCATCCAGTTCCACCTCGACATTCCGGAGCTTACTGAGCGCCGCAAAGTAATCGCCGAAACGCACGAGAAGACCGTCAAAAACATCAAGGAATTAGTCCAGGCAGGCGCCAAGCCGGGCGCCACCATCAAAGCCCTCGGCCTCACCGAGAAATGGCTTCCCGTTGCGACCGGCATCTACACGCAGGCACTGGCAGACAGACAAGCGCAGAGTTCCCTCGCAGTAGCTCAACGCGAAACAAAAACAAACACCACCGACCACGCCCTGCCAAGCGCGGCTTCCACTCCACCCACCTGCCAGTGCGCCGAGCATCATCACGAAGCAACGACGGACTACTATCAGCCATTCACGGAAGACGAAAAGGCCGAGCAAGCCATATTCGACCGTTTAATGGCCCTAGCTCGCGCAATCTTCGCAGAGAACCCGAACATTGACCTCGACGCCGTCCAGGAGCAAATCTTTGACATACTAGAAGAAGAAGCAAACAACGGCGGCCTCGCGGCACTCGACGCGATCGCACGCCTCGGCGATCCGGACATCGAGCAGGCCATCAAGGAAATCATCGAGGCCGGCGACTATAAACTCAGCGACAACCTCGCGCAACGCCTCAAAGAACGCACCGAGACGCTCGTCAACGAATACGACAAGCACACGCGCGAAATCATGCGCTCCGTCCTAGACGACGCCGAAGCGCTCACGGCCGAAGAAATCAAGGAACGCCTCAAGGCGGCCCTGCCAGACGGCCGCGCGGCCACAATCGCACGCAACGAGACCGTCTACGCATTCAAAACCGGACGCCTCGAACTCGACGAACGCATCGCCAAAGAATACAACCTCAAAATCGAGCTCACCTGGCACGCTACCAAAGACAGCACCACGTGCGACACCTGCGCCGCGATGGACGGCCAGAAGACCATCCTCGGCGGCAAATACGCCGAGAGCGTGACACTACCGGCCGGTACAGAACTACTCAACGGCAACGTCCTCGAGACGGCGAAGACATTCGCATGGAGCCAGGACATCTGGAACGACGACGGGCGCATCCCGAACGCGCACGTCAATTGTAGATGCTATTTTGACGAGAGCCTCATCGTGGAGGAACGCTAGATGCCCGTCAAGATCAACTGCCCGAATTGCGGGCGCATCCTCGGCGACACGGACGACAGCCTCAAGGCGACGCTCAACTGCAACGCGTGCAAGAAGCACGTCAAAATCGACATAACGCTCACCAAGTTCGACGACTACTTCAAACAATCAACTAAACAGGAGCCAAAGAAATGACCAACCCAGACAACACCGTCGGCACCAACGCCGGCTACAACGGCCGGACGACGCCGAACGCACTCAACGACATCCTCGGCGCATTCAGCCGTGGCCTCATCAGCGGATGGGCTTGCTCGCCCAAATCGGGCATGACCGTCCAAATCGGAGGCGACGGCACCACGCGCGACGTCGCAATCGCAGAAGACAACGCCGGCAACCGCCTCACGATCAACAACCGCACCGCCACGCCGATCGACATCACCATCTCGGGCGCGCCAGCCACCGGGAACCGCATCGATTTAATCGTCGCCTACGCAGAGAACCCGCCGACAGGCGCGGGAGCGACCAGCGTGGACTTCCCGGACGCCGTCGGCATCATCACCGTCAGCGGAACCGCGGCCGGCACGCCTAGCGATCCAGACGAGGCGGCCATCCGCACCGCAATCACCGCAGACGGCGCAACCGGAGCGACAGCCTACTACGTCATCCTCGCAAAAATCACCGTGGGCCAAGGCGTGACAACGATCGGCTCCGGCGTAATCGAGGCCGGGCCATTCGCGCAGATTAGCACCGATATTGTAGACCCAACGCCGGCAGACGGAAGCATCACGACGGCCAAACTCGCCGACCTCGCCGTGACGAACGCGAAAATTGACTTCTCAACACTACGCTTCGGACACGGTGGAACCACCCCAGACACAACACAAAACTATTCGACTTTCCAAATCGGAACATATACGGTTCCAGAGGCGGGCATCTACTTCATGGCCGCCGACGGCTACATCAACGTGGCTGGACAAAAAGACCGCTCAATCGCCATCCGCAAGAACGGCACCGAAATCAAAAGAAATATGACGTACCTCGGCTCGCGCCATGCGCTATCTATAACTCATGCCGCAAGCCTCGCGGCTGGCGACGTAATCACGTTCTGGATGCTAGCAAACTCGGCAGATTTCACGCCACAGCTCACCCCAAGCTTCACAATCTTCAAGATTGGCGAATAAAAGCAGAACCGGCTCGACTTAGAGCCGGTTTTTAGATAAAATAAGCAAAAAGGGAGTTAAAACATGGCAGAATATGCAACACTAACAAGCGACAAGAGCAAAAAGACCGCGCTCATCCTCTGCGCGTGCCTCGGATGGTTCGGCATCCACGATTTCTATCTCGGGAACATCGGCAAAGGCATCCTCAAGGCCTGCACCGTGAACTTCGTCGCCATCGGCTGGTTCATCGACATCGCCAAAATCGCCGCAGGCACCTACAAAGACGGCGCAGGCGCACCAGTTCGTAAATAATCACTAAAACGCCATACAAGCGGAATGAGAGGCCAAAAACGGCCTCTTTTTTAATGCCTAACTATTCACCCCGGCCGTTCGAGCGATACATAAAAGGCATGAAGACCACGCACATCAGCGCGAAAATCACCACGACCGACGCTAAGGCGCAGGATCGCCGCTATCGCAACATCCTCGCCAACTCCGGCGAAATCATGGAGAGTGGCGACATCCGCGACATAAAGAACCTATACGTCATGGGCTACGACGGCGAACTCTATCGCATCGCAGACCTAGACACCGATCCCGACAAACAGACCGAGCGCTACAGCGTTAAGGCTCAAGCCGACCACGGCAAAATCGAGGGCGAGTATCTCGTGCCAAGCATCGAGAAACAATTCGGCTCGTGCCGCGTTTGGCTCGAAAAAGACGGCCTTCACGCTCGCATGTACTTCGCAGACGGCGACACACTCGCCGACCACGCCTATGCAATCAGCGAGGACGCGAGCTACAGCATCGGCGCTGACTGGTACCCGGACGGCTACTACGGCACCGGCTACAACATCGAGGAACCTATCGGAATTCTGCGCGAGATTTCGATGGTACTGACAGGCAACGATCCGCGCGCAAAGACAATAGATCACAAACCGGCAGAAGCAGAGGCTCAAGGGAGCGCCGACGCCGCAAGTGATACCAACCAAGAAAAAGGAGCAGAAATGTCTCGAAAAATTGACGAGCTCACACCAGATGAGCGCAAAGCACTCGGCGACGAAATCTCGGAAGTCATCGACAAATTCACCGTTGACGTTCCAGAAGACGAAACCGAGCCGACCGCCGATGCGGAAGCAGAAGCTGAACCAGTAGCAGAAGCCGAGGAAAAACCGGCAGAAGCAGAAGAACCAGCCGAAGAAAAGACCGCAGACGCAAAAGGTGCGATGAATATCATCGTCATCAAAGACAAAGCAGAAAAAGCAAAACAGGAGACCTACATGAACACGACCACCGACTGGCTACACTCAGAAGCCGGCCACATCGCATTCGCCGACACCCTCAAAAAAGCGGGCCGCCTCGGCGCATCATTCGACGCCATGTGGCGCCAAAAAGCCAGCGAGCACATGAGCCTCGACGGCATCACCGGCCTGCCAAACCCGGCACCGGTTGACCAATACTTCGTAGACGCCCTCGAAAATGGCGACGGCATCATCAGCCACTTCCAATTCATCAACGCGAAAAGCTTCCGCATCCACATCATGGAAAGCGAGAGCCGCGCGGCCGGCCATAAGAAAGGCGACACCAAGGCCAACCAAGAAGTGACCGACACCGTCCGCGATCTACTCGTCAAGATGGTTTACAAGCGCCTCGACCTAGACGCGACCGAACTCTACGAAAACCCATGGCTGATTGATTTCCGCTCGCAGGAGCTCGTCAACGCCATCATCGCAGAAATCGAACGCGCCGCAGTTATCGGCGACGGCCGCTCCGCAGGCACGCCAGACCTTCGCATGTTCGACGGCACCCGTGGCTTCTACAGCATCGCCGCTGACGCTACGGCTCAGAACGCACTCGCCGACGAATACGCAACAGCCTCCGGCGGCAATCTCTACGACGGCGTGGTTGGCGCTAAGGGCTTAATTAAGACCGAAGGTCGCCAGATCCTCATCGCCAAGAGCGCCGTCATCACCGACCTCTTACAGGCTAAGGCCAATGGCGCATACTTAGTCCAGCCAGGCGCACGCATCGAGGAAATCCTCGGCGTTGAGCGCGTCTACACCCCAAGCTGGATGGCCAGCGCAACCTACGATGCCATCCTCTTAGTCGATCGCGCTTACAAGCACGGCGGCGAGCAAGGCATCCGCGTCCGCCCAGACTTCGACACGGCAACCAACACCGACATCTTACTCGACGAAACTCCACGCTGGGGTTCGCTCGGCGAAAAGAAGTCCGCTGTCGGTATCACTCTAACAGCCTAGTAAACGCATAAAAGGACAAAGGAAATGACGCAAGACGACTACAAGCTATGGACCGGCCAATCGGCCGACCAATACACCACTGACCAATGGAACAAAATCGTGGCGAACGCCAGCAGGCGGCTCGCGTCATTCCTATGCCTCGACGAGCTACCGACCGACGACGAGGGAAATCTACCGGACGACCTCGCCGAAGTTCTAGCGAATTTTATCAACGCCATCCTCGCCACGCAGGGCAGGAACGGCGACGTCGAGAGCAAAAGCGTCCGCAATTTTACAATCAAATACACGACAACTGCTACCGCCGACGCCTTCGCTAATATCTACGGCAAGTTCGCCGACGTAATAAGCTGGTACAGCAACTGCTCGGACGGCATTGACGTAGAAAATAACGCGCACTACTGCTGCGGGGATTACAGATGACCGTCTTCGAGGCATTCCCGAACGCCATCGAAGCGTGGCAACTCGGCCGCATGGCCTACGGAACCGTGACCGGCAATATCATCACGGACGCCCAGACCATCGACGCCATCGTCAGCGAAGTCTCGTCGAGCGAGCTCGCAAGCGCTAATATGGCCGAAATCGACAGCGATACGCTACTCTACGTGCGACCGGAACAGATGCCAACAGTAAGCACCGCGGCGCTCATCTCGGACTACGCGATCGTAGATCCAGACGGCCGCGTCTATAGCATCCGCGACGCCGGAGCCGGCAAGAACCAAGACAACGGCCAACTCGAGCATCTCGAGCTACTCATCCGGCAGACCGCCGAGGCCACCAAATGAGCCAGACGACCACCGTCAAATTCACCTGGAACCAGCAAGCCCTCGCCAGCCTACAGCGCAACGCCCTACTCGGGATGTTCCGGATGGGCTACGACATCGGCGCGCAGGCCAGAGCCAACGCTCCGGTCGTCTCGGGCGCCCTCCGCAATAGCATCCGCGTAGAAGAAGACGGCAACACCATCTACATCAGAGCCGGCGGCATCATCAGCGCAGGATCAGTAAGCGGCCGACGCTTCGCGAGATATATCGACTATGCAGAGAAGCGCGAACAAGGCCCGAACCGAAACCCGGCGACTGAGCACTACATGGAAAATGCTCGCATTAGCACGATGAGCGGCGACTATATGAAAAAATACTTCGGAGGAATAACTAAATGATCACCTACGCCATCATGAAAGCCATCGCCACCGACGGCGTGGCCGGGCTCACTATCGACCAGAACTTCTTCTGGGAGCAAGAGCCATTACAGAACGACGGCAAACCGGCGCAGGGCGCGTGGATCGTCTCACGCGGAGCCTCAAACTTCGAAGCGCCCAAAGGCCTCAACCAGCGGACAACAATCGACTTCTACGTCGCCTATAACGACAAGACCAAGAGCGAGGCGACGCTCGAAGCCATCGCAAGTTGGATCCGCAACCACCGCGTCATCTGCGACCTAAGCGGAGCCGTCGGCAGTAGCAGTTATGCGTTCGAGAATATACGAATCAGCCCGGCGACCACGCCTCAAAACGTGGGCCTAAACGCCACCAACGGGCAAATCGTAAAGACTACGAGCGCAGAGATCGTGTTCGACATTAAGAGATAAAGGAAAGGAAAAAAATGGCACTAAATATCACCCAAGTCCGCCGCGTCTACTTCCGCAAATACGACGGAAGCGCATGGACGGTCGTGACATTTGACGTGGACGACCTCGGCCAAGATACCGTGGCGTCGATCAATATCGCACCACGCAAGCGCACTCGCTCCAGCCAAGCCGGAACCACCGAATCGCCTATTGCCGGCACCCTCGACAACTTCACCGCGAGCATCACGTTCCTCATGGACACCTTCAAGAAGCTCGGCCTCGTGTTGAATCGCTGGACGGCAAGCACCTATCAAGACGCAGACGCCAACGCTGGCCAAATCAGCGGCGGCGACGGCACCGATTTCTGCACCGGCGACGAATACTGGTCCTGCATCATTCAAGGTGTATGCGAAGATGGATCGGCTACCGACATCGAAATCTGCCGCTGTCAGCCGTCCGTAGATGATGACCTCGAGTTCGGCTCATCCGAAACGATGACAACGACGCTCAACCTCAACCCAATCATCTACAACGCATCACTCCACTCGAGCGATGGCTACACGCAGAAGTCCTACAACTTCGGCGATTACGACACCGCAGAGAAGAAGCACTTCAATGCGCTAACCGGCCAATACGCAACGGTTTAAGGATTGGTCCGAATGACGATGCACGGAACACTCACGCTGGACGCAGTAAAAGCCTCGGCAAAGAGCCAAGGCCAAGTGTTCCGCGCATCAGACTTTCTGACCGATAAAGAGCGCGCAGAACTCAGAGAGAGCAACGCGCGCGGCAAAAAGATACGCAAGCCATACAACGCCATCGACGCAATAGAGGCCGAAATCATCGCCCGGTTCGGCTGGACGACATACAAGGCATGGGCCGGATTTGAAATCGACAACGACCAGATGCTCAAATGGCTCGCCGCCGAACGCGCAAGAGAGCGTGCGCATCTGCTACCGCTCGAGGTGGTAATCACGGCCAGCGTCGCCGGCGCAAATCATCCGCATAAAGGCCACGCGCCGAAATCACTCAAGCAAGCCATCAAATTAGTAAAAGAAGAAGCCCGGAGAGCGCAAGGAGATCAATTATGAGCAAAGACGTTGGACAAGTAGAAATTGGCCTCACCTTTGACGGCAAAACCCTCGAGAACAGCCAGAAAAAAGTCGAAACCCAGACGAAAACCTGGGCGACTAAGCTCGGAAGCTCCGCAAAATTCGCTGGCAAAGCAATCGCCGGAGGGCTGGCAGTTGGCGCCACCGCAATCGGAGCCCTCGGAGCGGCCAGCGTCAACGCCTACAAGGACTTCGAACAGCTCGCCGGCGGCATGCAAAAGATCTTCGACGAGATCGACTACAACGAAATCGCCGCAGACGCGCAAAACGCTTACAAAACAATGAATATTTCGGCGCGTCAATATATGGAGCAAATCGCCGGCGTCGGCGCCACGTTCGCGCAGACGATGGGCGATCAAAAAGGCTACGAAACGGCCAAGGCCGGCATGCAAACGCTTTCAGACTACGCCAGCGGAACAGGCAAGAGCGTGGACACTTTGATGGAAAAATACCAGGCCATCACCCGATCAACCTCGAGCTATCTCAGCATCGCCGACCAGTTCGCCGGCCTACTACCGCAAACGACGGACGGATTCCTCAAGCAGGCGCAGGCGTCCGGCTACCTCAGCGAAGAATACACGAAACTCAGCCAGGTGCCTGTCGCCGAATACCAAGAAGCGCTCACGCAGATGCTCGGCGACGGCGTCGATCAGATGGGCCTCACCGGGAACGCCGCCAAAGAAACGGCGACCACAATCAGCGGTTCGATAAACGCCACAAAGGCGGCATTCGACAATTTACTCGCAGGGCTCACCGATAGTGACGCAGACCTCGACGGCCTCATCGACGACCTACTCGAGAGCGCCGGCTATATGGTCGACAATCTTTCCGGCGCATTCGAGCACGCATTCGTCGGCATCGGCAAACTTATCGAAAAAGGCCTGCCGAAGCTACTCGACAAGATCCCCGGCATCCTCGAGCGCACGATTCCGAGCCTACTCGACAGCGCCGTCTCGCTTTTTAATACGATAATGACGCGCCTGCCCGAAATACTCCAGACACTCATCAACCTCACGGCGCAAATCGTCCAGCAACTACTCGCGCAACTACCGACATTGCTCAAGAGCATCATCGACGGCATCATGGGCGTCATCCTCACGCTCACAAAGCCCGAGAACATCCGCCTCATCATCCAGGCCGGCATCCAACTACTCATGGCACTCGTCCAAGCCATCCCGCAAATCATCCAAGCCCTCAGCGTAGCACTCCCGGAACTCATCGCGAATATCATCGCATTCCTCACCGATCCGAACACCATCCTCATGCTCATCGACGCCAGCGTCCAACTATTCCTCGCGCTAGTAAAGGCCGTGCCTCAAATACTCGGCGCGCTATTCCAGGCATTCGGCAATCTATTCCGAAGCCTCTGGGAAAAACTCCAGGGAACATTCTCGGAGTTCGTCGGTAAATTCGGCGAAACGGTCAAGGGCATCTTCAAGAACGCCATCAACGGCATCCTCCAATTCATCGAAAACTTCCTCAACGGCCCGATCGACATCATCAACGGATTTATAGACACCATCAACGGAGCGTTCGGCTCCGTCGGCGTAAACCTCGGCAAAATCGACCGCATTCAGCTACCAAGACTGGCGCAAGGCGGCGTGGCTATCAACGCGACGACGGCGCTCATCGGCGAAGCAGGCAAGGAGGCCGTCATCCCGCTCGAACAAAACACCGGCAACTGGGCCGGATTACTCGCGAGCACCCTCGCGGACGAATTCGACAAGCAGGAACTCGGCACGGGCTCCGGAATCACGGTATACATGCAGAACACGATCAACAATAAGCTCGACATCGCCGAAGTGGGCAGAGAAATGATGCAAAGCATAAGGAGGGCAGTATAATGAGCGACACGCTCGCAGACATCACCACGCGCGGATGGATTCTCGCGCTATTCATAAGAGACGACGGGAAGCGTTTCCTACTCGGCGACGGAGCCTACGATTTTAAGAGCGAGCTCCAACATTTCCAGCCGAACACGTTCGCGAACGATGTCGTCGAGTTACAAGGCACGGACGGCCAGCTCATCGCCGGCCAAGTCCGCCGAAGCTCCACGCAATCATTTGACGGCTACATCGGCGACGCGACAAAGAACCGCCAAACCATCGAAAACTATCGCCGCGACTTTCTAATGTTCTTCCGCAAAAATTTCTTCTATAAGGTCATCTACATCTTCCCAGACGGCGAGGCCATCCAGCGCAAGCGCGGATACATCGTCGACGCGCCAAGCGTTCCGGAACTCTACCAAATCTTCCCGGAATACCACGTGGGCCTCAACTTTGAAGACCCCGACTATTACGAATACGCCGAGGACGAAGACGGCGACGAAATCTACGCCAACATCCGCGAGATTCTAATCGCCCAGGCCCTCAACGGCGGCCTCGTCTGGGATGCCGCCGGCGCGACAAGCGACTCGGACGGCTACATCTGGGAAGCAGGCGGCGAGGGAGGCGACACCACAATCACCGTGGCGGGCGTCGACGCCGTCCAGCCAATCTGGGAAGTCCAAGGACCAGCCACCGATCCAACGCTCACTAATATCACGACCAACCAGACAATCGTCTGGCAGAGCACCGTGCCAGCCGGCCAGACGCTCACGGTCGACATGGACAAGCGCACGGCAACCATGGCGGGCGCGAACGTCTTCCAATTCATCACCGGCGATTGGATCTCACTCGAGCCAGGCAACAACCGCCTCAGCTACACGGCAAGCGGCGGAGCCACGGAGCCGGCAACGATTAGCTGGAACGGAGTCGTCGGATGATAAAGACCGCAGACTATCAAATCGAGCTACGCCTCGACGGCGTCCTCATCGGCGACATCCGCAACCTCGCGCAAAATCTCACCTGGAGGCGATGCCGGACGACCTACGGCGTCGACAGCATAAACTTCACCCTAAACGACCAACTATTCGCACAATGGTGCCAAGAGCGCAACACGACCATCAACGACATGCTCAAGCCCTACGCGCTCGACGCGCGCATCATCCGCAACGGCGAAGCCGTGGCCGGCGGCTATCTCGCCACGATGCCAGGCTACGCGCCAAACTACGACAGCGCCAACCTCGCGATGCGCTTTGATGGCTATCTCAACTTACTCGCTGGCGTCTATATTAGACCAACGGCAACCCAAACGGCGGAAGCTGGCACGATGGTGGCCGGCTGGATTATGGACGCCGAAACACGCGCCACGAACGCCGGCAAAGCGTTCGGAATCACGCAGGGAAGCGTCCAAACGCTCGCAAGCATCCAGCGCACGTTCGACAATTACAAGACCGTCAAGGAGGCAATCGTCGACCTTTGCGACAATATCGAGGGCGCCGGGCCATTTGACGTGATATTCAACCCAGACCGGAGCTTCTACATCACGAATCAACTCGGACGCGCTATCACAAGCTGGCAGATTGACTACCCGACACAACTCGACGGCCAGAGCGCCACTAGCATCAGCGCCGACGAGGTTCAAGGCTTCGCGAGCCATATCATCGCCCTCGGAGCCGGCGAAGTGAGTGCCGATCCGCTAAAGAATACTGTTATATCATCCGAAGCATCGGACGGCTTCGCCATCGCGACCTACGGCTACGTCGAACAGCTCAAACAATACTCAAGCATCAGCGTCCAGAATACGCTCGACCAAAAATGCGCCACCGACCTATCAAATGCGGCGGCGATCCAATGGGAGCCACACATCACCCTCAGCGGCCGACAAGTCGCACCGAGCCCAACCGAAGAATATGGCCTCTGGCTCGGCGACACCGTCTACATCAACAACCACGTCGACCTCACCGGCCAAACATCCGGCACATTCCGGATTAATACCATCAGCGTGGCCGTGAGCGCCAACGGCGGCGAAACTATCACGCCAGAGATGGAGCGCATTGCATGAGGCAGGACGAACTCATCGCAAAGCTAAAAGACATGACGCGCGAAGTCCGCGACCTCAAGACCGCCCACGAGCGCGGCCTCGGCACGACGCGATTCTATAAATACGAGCTGGAAATCATGGCCAACGCCGGCGAGGAATACATCTTCGTGGCACGCGTGGCCGACGACGATCCGCAGACGCCGGTCATGGTGCCAATGCTCAGAGTGGAGCCACCAACGCAACTGCCGCTCTGCCAATTCACGAGCATCGGCAACGGCACCTACACCATCAGCGCCATGGGCTGGCAAAGCGACTACATGACCGTGGCCGTTATCAGCTCATCGAAACTAAAGGAGTTCAGGCAAGCATGACGACATTTGACGATTACATGAAAACCCTCCGCGCCGAAATTGAGGCATTAAAAGCCGAACGCAGACGCTCAAGCCTCACGTTCCGCACCAAGACCATCACCACGACCGCACCGGCGACACTCTATCGCACACAAGTCGGCGGCGTTATCATCGCACGCTACTGCGCCCTCATCGAACTCGTGCCAGCCGACACGGACAACCGCCTAATCTTCGGCTACGCCCAGCCAAGCTTCGCCGCACGCGGCCGACAGGTCGACATCGTGCCGTGGATCATGGCAAACGGCAACCCGGCCGTCCTACTCATACCGCAAGGCGGAACCGCAGACGCCAGCATGGCAAACGGCTCGACCAAAGAAATCACGCTGAGCCTCACGATTACCGCCTCTGGCGATTTCACGACCACCAATCACCAAATCATCGGACGGAGCAACACATGAGAGATTATCAAGCGGAAGTCATCGAACTAGAGCGCGAAATAACTGAACTTAAAACAGCGCAAACCAAGCCGGGCAATTCGGCATTCTTCCAAAAGACCGCCACACTGCCGGCCGGAAGCTGGAACGGCTCGCACACTTGGACGATCCAGTACGAGGACGTCGGAAACACCGATGCGCCCATCACTTACACGAACACGCTGAGCAACATCACGCTCGAACCATACGACAGCGCCACAAATACGCAGACGCTCGAATTTTACGCTCTAAACGCCAGCTACGCGTCCGACCAGACCATCCCCGTCCTCAGCTCGAGGCCTATCGCGAGCATAACATTCAACGGATGACACCCCGGCCGTTCGAGACATACAAAATAACAAAGGAGGCAATATGGCCACATGGAAACAAATCAAAAGTGCCAACCCGGCAAAAATGGGGAAGCAAAAGGGATGGTGCCTCAAAAATACACGCCTAGCATTCGGCATCAACACGGGCAAGTTCGCAAGCGCTAAAAAAGACATGCAATCGCAAAAAGCGAACGGAACGCTCCACGATTTCAGCACGATCCCGAGCAATCTCGCCGTGCCGATCTATTCCTACGCAAACCTCATCAACGGCCACGTCGGCTTATGGTATAAAGGCACCTACTACTCGGACGGCGTCAAGAAATCACTGCCACCGCGCGCACTCATCAGCGGATGGGGTGAACTCTGCGACGGCGTCCGCGTCGTCCAGCTCACGCAGGGCACCGGCTCCGGATTCCTACCGGCCAAGGGCTACTGGAAACGCGGCGACCAAGACCAGCGCATCGCAACGCTCGCATCATTTATGCGTGCCACCTTCCCGGCCTATACAAGCAAGAACGCACTCGGCTCAATCTTCGGCCCATACTTAGAAAAGAGCATCAAAACATTCCAAAAGCGCACCGGCCTCAAGGTTGACGGCATCGTCGGCAAAAATACCTACGCAAAACTAAAGGAATACGGATTCAAGGGCTAATATGAAAATTAAAGACCGCATCGCCAAACTCATCGACGTCAAGAGCATCATCACGATCGCGCTCGTCATCATCCTCTGCGTCGCCACTATCACCGGCATCGACACGCCGGAACTATTCAACAGCGCCGTGATGCTCGTCCTCGGCTTCTTCTTCGGCAAGAAACTCAACCAAGAGCAAGAGGACCCAGACAAATGACCGAAGCCATCGTCGTCGCGCTAATCACGGCCGGCCTGCCAACTGCCGCCACGGCCATCACGGCCACCATCCAGGCGCGCAACACACGCCGAAACGAAGCCAAGCGAAGCATCCTACAGCTAATTCTCGAGGACCACGTCGCCGTCCAAGAGAAACACCTGCCGACCAACTACCAAAACATCCTCGACGAGTACGACATATATCACAAGAACGGCGGCAATTCATACGTGACCGAAAAGGTCGAAGCATACAAGAAATGGTTCACGGCGATCCAAGTGAAAGCCCTGGGCCAACAGCGCCGGAAGGAATAACAAAAAACACCCCTAAAAATTGGAAGACAGGGGTGTCCTTTTATTATATCACACCGGCACAAGCACCTTAAAAGAGAGGACGGTGATTATGAGTGAAGAAGCGCAGAAAAACGGCGGCGAATCGCGGCCAAAATCGCCACCATCTACTATTCCAAGGCCGACATTGGAACACCGGCATGGCTAAAGAGCTCCGCAACGCGTTCGTCTACATGCTAGACATCAACATCCACAACGAACTCCACAACCACGTCATCCACGACATCCCAAAACCCCCGCCTGACGCGCTCAAACCGCTTTTTTTGGCGTTTTTAGCGCAAAGACAGGAAATCAGCCAGCTCGACATCATCAGCGCCCTAGAATGGCTAATTGAGGCCTGCGACGACGCGGCATTCAAGGCCTGCATGGAGCGCCAGCATCAGTTCCTCAAAACCAGGCTCAAATAAGAGCCAAAAAAGCCCGGAAAACCCGGGCTTTTTACCACAAATTGACAAAAAACCCCTAAAAATGCTAAAATAAACCCAGCTAGATCATCAGTAGAAGCCTCACGACCAAGAACAACCGGCCGTGAGGCTTTCTGCACCCTCGAAGCCCTCCGAAATCTAAGGAGGTAATACGAAGTGGATCAAAACTATCAAATCGAGGCGCGCTACGTCATCATGACGCAGAGCATCCTCGGTAATAAGACGCTGACATCGAGCGACAAGCTCGTCCTCGCCCGCATCACGGGCTTCCAGAGTTTCTTCGAAGCTAACGAAACAACGGCCGAGTTCCTCGGCCTCAGCGAGCGGACCATCCGTGAAGCAAAACAGCGCCTGCTAAAGCGCGGCTACATCGTCGAAATCGCGAACACGGGCCACGGCAAAATCTACGCGCCGAACCTAAACAGACTGGCAGAAATTTCCGGTCAGACCGGCAGAAATTTCCGGTCAGACCGGCAGATTCTGCCACCAGAGATTAAAAATGAGATTAAAAATAGAATAAATAAAGGCGCCGAGGCGCCAGGCGACGAAAAAGAAAAAGACGAAAATCAACCGACCGGCCACGGCCGAGAAGACATCAACGAGCTAGTTGATCTCTGGCAAGCCGAGACCGGCATCAGCATCAAAAACGACAAGAACGAGCGCCGTCAACTCTACAATCTCATCCGCAAACACGGCGCAGAGCGCACCAAAGCGCTTATAAAGACCCTGGGCGACATAAGACGCAACGGCGACCGATTCGCGCCACAAATCGCCACACCGCGCGAATTAACGGGCAAATACAGCAAGCTCGGACGGCTCGAGCTATGGCTAGATCGCAAAAACGCCAGCCGGCCGTTCGGCCAGCCCGAAATCTCACGGACGCCCGCACCGGACAGCGCCCTGCCAAGTCGCAAAATTCCGGAATATAGCGGAGCCTTTGACATCAAAAGCGACGCCGAGAGGGAAGCAGTAAGCAAAGCATTCAAAGAGGCACGCAAACGCCTGCCATTTATGAAAAAAGGAGGAACCGATGACTAGCTCAGATCGCCCGACGTTTTACATCTACGAAGACAAAGGAACATGGCGCAAGACCGACGCGAAACTCACGCAGGCCATCAACGCGCACATCTTCGGCATCGCGCCGCTCGACACGGCCGGCCGGAGTTTCTTCCCGCAATGGCCAGAGCCAGACTATAAGAGCGACACGCGCCCGGCTTGGCGCGTCGATACGGACGGAATCATCAAAGTTCGGACATATTGGCGCATCCGCGACCACGAACCGGCCAAGCACGGCACACGATGCGCCCGGATTGACGAAAAACACTGCGGGTTTCGATGCGCTCATCGCCTCGCATGGAATAAAGACAAAAACCTCTGGACGCTCGTCGACACAATCAACGAAGCGACGCCAGAAGAAGCCAAAAAACTATCAAGACAATAAAAGGAGGTAAGAAAGATGACAAAATGCAAGATACACAAGAAATACATCAAGAAGTAATCATGAGCGAGGCCGACCAAATCTGGCGGAACGAGCTCATCCGGCAAGTCGCCAAAGAGACGCGGCTTCCAGTCGTCCGCGTGATGATGCTCACCTGGGCGCAATACGACGCGCCGAACAAGATCACCACGCCAACGAAAAGAGAAGTGGAACTCAGCTCGACGCTCGGCCTCGCAATCGCAAGACTTCCCCGGACAGGGAGGTGGATCTTCAGCATGACGCCCTTCCCGCCTACGATCCCGGATGAATATCTCGAGCCGGCTCGCCAATATCTCGCGGCCAGAGCGATCGAGGCGCCGGCAAAAAAGAAGCGCCGACATTTACAGATTACATTCAAATAAAAGCATAAAAGCATTGACTTTTAAGGCCAAGTGCGCTATTATGGAAGTATCAGCAACCGGCAGGGCGCTGAAGAACCGAAACAACCAGAGCAAACAAAGACGAGTGGAAGACCGTCAAAAGCCTTAATATTTAATGACGCACAATACATACTATAAAAAATCAAGTGTCGCACAATAAAAAAGGTAATCACACAAGCCACTCGCAAGAGTGGCTTTTTACATGGGGCTTCGAGATGATCTAGCGACAATTCGACACCCCTCCGAAAAGCTACGCCGGCGCGCAGGGAATAAAGCGGCCGCGGCATCGGACAAAAAAACAAACATTAACGAAAGGAGGCCAACATGACCACCAAAACAACAAACTACAAAGGGCTCGAGAAGCTCACCAAAAAGGAACTCATCGAGACCATCAAAATCTGCGACCAGCAAATGAACTACTGGCGCAACCAATACAAGAAACTGGGAGGCCGCTAAAATGCAAAAGATTTACAACTTCGCAAACAGCCACCCAATAATCGCGACAATCGCCGGCTTCGCCATCGCGATCATCGCGCTAGAACTAGCGGTACTAATCGCTTAAAGGAACGACAACATGACGAAAAAGAAGATCATCAACATCAACTACGACGGCGAGCGCATCGCGAAAGCGCTCAAGGAGCTCGAAAAATGAGCGAGATTAAAAGAGCTTTCTGGGAGGACATCCTAGAACAACAGGAGCGCGAGAACGATGGACGACATCCTAGCTGAGATCCAGCTCGCATTCGAAAACTTCTGCGCCGACGCGCAGGCAATCATCGACGAAGCAAAAGCCAAACAAAAAGGAGGTAAACATGGCAGGAACTAAAGCTGGAGGCCAAAAGGCCGCCGCGACCAACCGCAAAAAATATGGCCGCAAATTCTACGCCGAAATCGGCGCCAAAGGCGGACGCAACGGACACACCGGAGGATTCGCCGCCAACCCAGACCTCGCGAGGCTGGCAGGCCGCAAGGGAGGCCTCAAGAGCAAGCGAGGGCCAGCTAAACACTAAACGAAAGGAGCAATACATCATGCCAAAACTTAACAAACAGAATAAAGACTTCAGCGCGCTCGTTGAGAGCCTCACGGACCTCAGCGACCGCAACTTCCGCGAAGCGATTTGCATCGCCCGGCAATTTCGCCGCGCGCAGAGGACACTCGCAAAGGCGCTACAACGCCAGCAACGCGAGGCGATGCTACCGAAGAAAAGCACCAGCAACACAACGCTAATGGCGGGAGTAGATTATGAGCTCGCCTACTAATACGAAGACGCTCACCGCCCGCATCGCGGCCATCAGTAAAGAACTCGGCGCAATCGCCAAGTCCGGCCACAACAAAGAGCAGGGCTACGACTTCATCGAATATGCCGAAGTTTCCGGCAAGATGCGCGAGCTATTCGACAAGCACGGCATCGCTATCTACCCACACGTCGAGCAAATCATCCAAGCCGACACGGTCGAGAGCAAATACGGCAAGACCGGCTACCATCTCATCATTCAGATGCGCTTTTTAATCATCAACGCAGACGACACAAGCGACCAGATCGAGCGCTCATGGATGGGCGAGGCTACGGACTACGGCGACAAAGCCATCAACAAGGCCGAGACATCCGGCGTCAAATACTTCTACATGCGCCTCTTCAACATCAGCGAAAAGGGCGACAAGGACAACGATCCGGACCGCCAGGACAACAGCTCAAAAGCGCCGAAACAGGCCAAAAAAGACACCACGACGGACTTCGACGCGATCCAAGAGGCCGTGAACGCCATCGACGACGTCGAGAGCCTCAGCGACTATTACAAGAGCCTCGAGGTCTCGAAAGAACTGCCGGCGACACAGAACCGCATCAACGGCATCATCAAAAAACGCAAGACGGAGCTCGAAGCGCAAGCTGAGGCCGTCAAGGAGGGCATCTACTAATGGAACAATACACGACCGAACAGCTCAAGGACGAGATCATCAAGCGCCGGACGGAAGCGGAGCATCGCTTTCTGCCAGCCACGACCACGCTCGCCACGGCTCACCTCAAGAAAATCGTCGAGAATATCGACACCATCCACGCGATGGCTCACGCGATCAACCTCGACACGCAGACCGAGGACGACATCAAGGAGCTACTCGGCGTGATAAATCGCGCGGCCTACACCGCCATGTGCAAGATTGACCAAAACCAGACGGAGGCCGGACGATGAAAACCCTCACCGCCACGGAGCTCATCGAAGCCATCAACGCGCCACGCGAACCAATCACGGACGCAGACAAGGCCTACGAAATCGCCAAGGGAAAAATCGAGATGGAGGCCCAGCCCGCATGGTAGATGAAGATGACCTCAATGACGAGCTAAAACGCACAGACGGCGACCTCGAAGAAGCGATCAAGAATCTCTACGGCGAGCCGACAATCTACAACTAAAAGCTCGCCTTCTAGTCCGGCAGGCGTAAAAGAGCACCGGAAGCTCATCACACAAAAAGAGGATGGAGCGGAAATGTCATCGTGATACCAGATGGCTTTTAGATCTGCATAGATTAACTTCTCATAAGCGTTCGCAGTCCAAAGCACGCTACGCTTAACTTTTAAGAAACCGCTCCACGGCCGGCGCAACATAGATAAGAGTTAATAGCTCGCCTTTTGATATAGCCGGCCAATATGGCCAGAACGAGGCAAAACCTCGCGACGGCCGTTCGGATCTCGCGTGGACGTCGGGGATGAGTTGAGAGCATCCCCGACTAATACGCAAAAACATGGCGCAGGCGATGCCCACCCTTGCCTGCGCTACCGCAAAAAAGGCCGGCGAGCCAATCACCCGTTCGCCGGCCACCACACATGACCATAAAGGCCACCATCACAAAAAGGAGGTAAAAAATGAAACAAAACAAACTAAAGATGAACAAGCTCACGCCGGAAGAAAAGAGGGCGCTCGCGAAGCAATACCGCTACGAGCAAATCGGGAACATCGCGATCATCCTGCTCGGCATCATCGCCATCATCATCCTCGCATTCATCGCCGGAGGGCTGGCATGAATAAGCGCCAAGTAAACGACCGCCGGAGCACCGCCATCAAGCTCAAGCTCCGCTACAACCACGCCCGCTTCGTCTATGCGCTCAAAGCCGAAACCGTCGCCCAGATCATCGAGACATTCTGCCCGAACGGCGAGGCCGTCAGCTACGAAGACCTCAGCGAATACTACCGCACACTAAGCCAGAGGGCAGAGCCATGACCACGCACGTCATTGACGTTATTTACTACGGCCAGACACTCAGCAAGAAGAACCGGCACGTCCCGAACGGTCGCGGAGGCATCACGCTCGACGCATCGGCACGCCAGAACGAGAACGACATCGTCGCCCAACTCGAGCCGAAGCTCCGCAAGCTGGGCATCCGAACATGGGAGCCGGGTACGATCATCAAAAGCGAATGGCTCGAAAAAGGGCGCAAGGCCAACGTCAGCGTGACATTCTTCGACGACAGCCACCGCCGCCGCGATCTCGACAATCAACTCACGACCATCCTCGACGCACTAAAGCGCACGAACGCCATCCCGGACGACGACAAGCGCTTCGTCAACGGCGTCGGCGCATTTGACGGCGGAGTAGACGCAGACAACCCGCGCGCAGAAATAAGCATCACCTATATGAAACCTTAGGAGCAAGCGGTGGGAAGATTCAAAAAGGAGCGCATCACGATCAAGCGATTCGACGGCTTCGAGATTATCTTCTACGACCGCGAAACGATATGGATTCAGCGCGATCACAACATCCAGCGCATGATATACCACCGATGGTTCGGCCCGCGCGGAAGCTACGGCAACTGGCGCAAGTTTGACAAGATGCTCCACGACGCCGCCTATCTCGACACAGTAAAAATCGCACAATTGGCGCATCGCTACAACATCAGCTGGCACCAAACCACTAGAGCGCCGAATCTACAAGACAAGCCACTCAAGATTATCATCGCAAAAAAACCAAAAAGGAGGGAACCATGGACAACGGGCCACAAATAGACGAGGGATGGTTAAAAACCATGCTACGCGGCCGAAAAATCGCGAAACGCGACGAAAGAGGCCGAAGAATGACACAAAAAGGCGCAAACCACGGAAGCACGGCCTACCAGCTCGGCCAAAGCAACAGCTACAACAGCAACCGCGACCATTTACGCGTCTACTATCTAAGGCGTCGCAACGCCGGAAAGGCATCACGATGAAAATGACGAAGCTCGACAAACTCAAGGCGCATCTCAAGCGCTGGCACGATCAGAAGAACATCACCGAAGCGAGCGACATCTGCGCGTGGCTATACGCGGAGCTCATAGAGGGAGCAGAGGAATGAAACTACGCAAGGCGGTGCGAGCGTGGGCAGATGCGGATGATTTAGTCAATTTTAAAGTTCAGAATCAACACTTCAACGAGTGCAAAATCATCGGATATACGGCAGGCATAACCAAAGCATCGCTCATCGGCTTCCAAACTACGATTGCTCATGCGGACAATAAGAGGTTATACACCATCGCCGAACTCTGTGGAGAGGAAGACGATGAAGCCTAAAGCGCAAGTAATCTACCGCTCAATCGCAGACCTCAAAGAACTGCCGGGCAACCCTCGCACAATCAAAAAGGACCAGTTCGAGAAGCTCAAGCAGAGCATCAAGGACAACGCCGACTATTTCGAGGCGCGGCCGCTCATACTCAGCAACCGCACTGGCGAGCTCGTCATCCTCGCAGGCAATCAGCGCTACAAGGCCAGCAAGGCCCTCGGCCTCAAAGAGGTGCCGACCGTCCTGCTCGAGGGACTGAGCGAAGAACGCGAGCGCGAGATTATCATCCGCGACAACGTCGAGAACGGCGAGTGGGACATCGACATTCTCGCGAACGAATGGAACCCGGACGACCTCATCAGCTGGGGTGTAGAATTGCCAGACATCCAGACGACGATCGAAATCATCGAGGACGAGGCGCCGGAAGTAAACGAGCAGGAGCCAGCCAAGAGCAAACTCGGCGAAATCTATCAGCTCGGCGACCATCGCCTCATGGTTGGCGATAGCACGAAGCCGGAACAGCTCGCAGAACTCATGGCCGGCGAAAAGGCCGACCTACTAGTGACGGATCCACCATACAACGTGGACTATCAAAACATCAGCGCATCGGTCGCGAAAGCGTTACACCGAAGAACAGACGGCAAAATCATCACCAATGACAACTTCGCAAACAGCGAGGCATTTGAAGCCTTTCTTATAGACAGCCTCGGCAACGCTAACGACGCGCTAAAAGACGGCGGCGTTTTCTATATTTGGCACGCAGACAGCCAAGCGCACAGCTTCTGGAAATCGGCTGAAGCTATCGGATGGCAGGTCCGCGAGATCATCAACTGGGTAAAAGACCGTCTCAGCCTCGGCCGGCAAGACTACCAATGGCAACACGAGCCGTGCCTCTACGGATGGAAAGGCGGCGCCGGCCACTACTTCGTCGACATCCGGACACTCACGACAATCTTCGACGACGAGAAACCGGTCGAAGAACTCACGAACAAAGAACTCAAGGAGCTCGTCGCAAACTACCGCGCAACTATTCCGACGACAATCATCCGCGAAAATAAACCAACCAAGAGCGAAGAACATCCGACCATGAAGCCGGTCAAGCTCATCGCGAAGCTAATCGGCAACTCATCGCGAGAGGGCGAGCTAGTTCTCGACATATTCGGCGGGAGCGGCACGACAATGATCGCGGCCGAACAGCTCAACCGCCGATGCTACATGATGGAGCTCGACACGCACTACGCCGACGTAATCATTGAGCGCTGGGAAAAATTCACTGGCCAAAAGGCGGAACGAATAAAGGAGGCCGCATGATTAAAGTTCTCGAACTATTCGCAGGCATCGGAGCCTGCTCCAAAGCGCTCACAAATCTCGGCATCGAGCACGAAATCGTCGACGCCGTCGAAATCGACAAATTCGCCATCCAAAGCTTCAACGCGATCCACGGCACGAATTTCGAGCCGCAAGACATCACGAAGTGGGCCAAGAACATCAAGGCCGACCTCATCATGCACGGCTCACCTTGCCAAGACTTCAGCATCGCCGGCAGACAAGCCGGAGGCGACGAGGGGAGCGGAACGCGCTCAAGCCTACTGTACGAAGCGATCCGCATCGTAGAAACAATCAAGCCAGAGATTGTAATCTGGGAGAACGTGAAGAACCTGCTCAGCGCGCGCCATATCCACAACCACGCCGCCTATGTCGGCAAAATGGATGCGCTCGGCTACGACACCATCACGCAAGTCCTCAACGCTAAAGACTACGGAATCCCACAGAACAGAGAGAGAGTATTTACTATCAGCCTTAAAAGAGGCGGCAAGATGGTAAAAAATTACAAGCGCCCAGAGCCGAAGCCACTCGAGAAAAGGCTCAAAGACGTCCTCGAGGAGGAGGTGGATGAGCGCTATTATTTGACCGACGCGCAAATCGCAAGCTTCAAAGCTGACAGCGACAACCAGACGGCGAAAGGTTATGGGTTCGCATTCAAGCCACGTTCTACGGAAACTTATGCAACCACACTATCGACACGAGCTGGCCAGAGAAAAACAGATAATTTTATCAAGGAACCAGGAAGCAGACAGCCCAAGGTCGCAATCAAAACAGCGAACACTCAAGGGTATGACTTAGCGGAAACCGGCGACGGCATAGATCTCGCGTACCCTAACTCGGCCACGCGGCGTGGCCGAGTGGGCCACGGAGTGGCCAAAACCATCCCAACCGGCGACAGCCAGGGCGTGCTCGACGGCTATCACATCCGCAAGCTCACGCCACGCGAATGCTGGCGTCTAATGGGATTCGACGACGCAGACTTCGACAAAGCCCAAGCCATCGGCACGAGCGACACCCAACTCTATAAACAGGCCGGGAATTCAATCGTCGTGAATTGTCTCGAAGCGATATTTGCCGGAATAGAATGGAGCAACTGATGACAATCGAAGAAGCGAAGCGAGTCATCGAAACAACCAAAAGCTACACGCTACGGCGCGACATGCTGAAATATATCAAAAGAAAGGAGCGAGAGAATGGCAGGAGGCAAGGAAAATCTCAAACCGCAAGCCCACAAGCTAACAGTCGCAGAACAGTCGGCTGGCGGTAAAGCTTCTGGCATCGCACGAGCCAAGAAGCGCACCATGCGAGAAATCGCAGAGATGGTCGCCACAATGGAGGTAAAAGACCCGAAGATGCTCGCCGCACTCCACGCGGCCGGCTTCAAAGACCCAATCACGAACGACGACGCGGCATTCTTCGGCCTCGTGCGCAAAGCACAAACCGGCGACCCGGCGGCCATGAAACTGCTCGCCGAGATGCGCGGCCAATACAGCACAAGGGTCGAGGTCGAACCAGTCCAACCGAAACCACTAATTGACTTAACGGAGAGCAAGAAATGAGCAGGAAAAAAGACAATGGCTGCTACGAGTGGGGTGATAAAGCGGCTCGCTACATCATAATAGGAGGCTTAATTGCCCTATTCATTGACGTAGGTGTTTTTATTTTATCGGCAATAATGGGAGGATTTTAGATGACCGACAAGGAGGGCAAGAAATGACAGACGAACAAATCGAAGAATTAGTTAATACAAACACGACAGACATGTGGAACGGCGACCGCGGCATCCCAAAACGCAAAGCTACCGACGTGATAAGGCGCGCCATCACAAAGCAACAGGAAATCATCGACCAGCAGACGATTGTCATCGCCCAGAAAAACGCCAAAATCTACGCATACGAGGCAATCATCGCGAATTCGAACTTCAAGGCGGTTCTGCCGAAGAAAGGCGACAAATGACAATCTGGGAAAAGCTACTGCTACCGGACAGCTACGCTCGCCTAAGCCTCCGCGAGTGGATGCTCGGCGGAACGCCGACAGGCAAAAGCCTCATAATGCAAGAGGCGCGCAAACTCGTCTGTAAGAGCATAGAAGAAAACAAGCCGGACGGCATCCTCTGGTTCGAAGAAAGCGCGGAGGCCAAGCGTGGCTGAAAACTACGCCACCACCGGCCTCAAGAAGCTCAAGCCGCTATTCATAAACGGCAAGCGCTACCTCGTCGTCCAAGGTGGCATGCGAGCGGCGAAAACCTACTCGCTTCTGATGCTCATCATCAGCTGGTGCCAGACCTACCCGAACAAAATCGCGACAATCGCGTCAATGAGCTACCCGCACCTCAGCCGCGGCGCGATCCGTGATTTCCAGACCATCATGAAGAACGCTGACATCTGGGAACCGGAGCGCTGGAACCAATCGAGCAAAATCTACACGTTTAGCAACGGCACCATCCTCGAATTCATCAGCGTG
>RHMF01002770.1_pt1 | contig 26720 bp, 26 predicted proteins | sample 5365151 | NCBI WGS metagenome assembly RHMF01 (sample SAMN10266501, study PRJNA497801) | feces metagenome | isolation source: feces | host: Bos taurus | place: China: Prairie of Fairy Mountain | collected 2017-08-14 | reverse complement strand
GCCTCCTCAGCCAGAGGGGCCATCTTGACGAACCACTGAGCCGAGATAATGGGCTCCACATCACTGCCGCAGCGGTAGCAGGTGCCCACGTTATGCTGGTGATCCTCGATCTTCTCCAGCAGACCCAGAGCCTCCAGATCGGCCACAATGGCCTTGCGGGCCTCGTAACGGTCCATACCCTGATACTTGCCGCCGTTTTCGTTGACCACACCGTTGTCGTCCAGCACGCGGATAGTCTCCAGATTGTGGCGCAGGCCCACCTCAAAGTCGTTGGGGTCGTGGGCAGGGGTCATCTTAACGCAGCCGGTACCGAATTCCAGGTCCACATACTCGTCGGCCACGATGGGGATCTCACGGTTCATCAGAGGCAGAATGACCGTCTTGCCGATGATGTCCTGATAACGCTCGTCATTGGGGTTGACAGCCACACCGGTGTCGCCCAGCATGGTCTCGGGACGGGTGGTGGCCACGATGCAGTAGCGACCTTCCTCACCCTTGATGGGGTATTTCAGATGCCACAGGTTACCCGGCTTGTCCTTGTACTCCACCTCAGCATCAGACAGGGCGGTAACGCAGTGAGGGCACCAGTTAACGATGCGGCTTCCTTTGTAAATCAGGCCCTTTTCGTACAGCGACACAAAAACCTCACGCACGGCCTTGGAACAGCCCTCATCCATGGTGAAGCGGGCACGGTCCCAATCGCAGGAAGCACCCATCTTCTTCTGCTGCTCTACGATGCGGTTTCCGTATTTCTCCTTCCAGTCCCACACGCGCTCCAGGAACTTGTCGCGGCCCAGGTCATGACGGCTCAGCCCCTCCTTGGTGCGCAGTTCCTCTTCCACCTTGATCTGGGTGGCGATACCGGCGTGGTCGGTACCGGGCAGCCACAGGGCGGCATAGCCCTGCATGCGCTTAAAGCGGGTCAGGATGTCCTGCAAAGTGCAGTCCATGGCATGGCCCATGTGCAGCTGACCGGTGACGTTGGGGGGCGGCATGACGATGGTAAACGGTTTCTTGTCGGGATCGCGGTGACCGGCAAAGCAGCCGCTCTCCTCCCACATCTTATAAATGCGGCCTTCGACCTCCTGAGGTTCATAGACCTTGGGCAGTTCTTTCTTACACTTGTCGCACATCTTACTGTTCCTCCAATTTTCGTTTCGCTGCGCGCAGGTCGGCAGCGGCTTGGTCCATTCGTTTCGCCAGGTCATATTTGATGCTGATGGCCAGGCTCATTTCTTCCGAGATCTCTTCCAGACGGCGGCGCATCTGAAAAAGTTTCTGTGCATATTCCTGTTTTCTCATTTCAACACCTCCGAATAATCGGGACGCAATTCAAACAGGGTGTTGTTGTCCTCATTTTCCTTCTCGTCGGTGGCACAGCGGATGTCGGCGGCAATACGCTCCAGATCGGCCGCCAGTTTTACCAGTTCCTCCAGTCCGGTATCGGCCGCCATGGCGGCACAATCCTTGCCCATGGTTTCGATCTCTCCGGCCATCTGCCGCGCACCGTAGAAATCGACACAAATGAATGACATGGTTTTTTCCTCACTTTCTGGCACAGAACAAAAAAGCCCTGAGCCGTTTGGCTCAGGGCGAACAAAGTCCGTGGTACCACCTGAATTCAGATACAGGGTATCTGCACTCGATGCTTTTAACGGAGCAACCCGTCAGTTCTTACTGCTGTTTCAGAACCGAAACTCCGGGACGACCTTCCACACCCCCATCGAAAGCCTTGCACCAACCGGCTTTTCTCTTCACCCGGGATAGTGTGTACTCCTTCCCATCCAAGTCCTTTGATATACGAATGAAAGTATATTCGATTTCTTCATCCTTGTCAAGTCCTGTGCAGGGCATGGCACAGAAAAGCAGGGCCGCATCTGCCCTTTGCAGATGCGGCCCCAGATCGGATCGAATCGGGTTTGGTTATTCGGCCTTTGCCTTGGCCTTGCCGAGGGAGCCGTTCTTCTTGCCGATAAACAGCAGGACGGCAACCATCAGGATCACGGCGATGGGCAGAGCAACGATGACGTTGGGGATAATGCCAGCGATCAGATAGCTGACAAAGCAGACCGCGGCAACTGCCAGCGCATAGGGCATCTGGGTATTGACGTGGTTGATGTGGTGGCACTGCGCGCCGGTGGAGGCCATGATGGTGGTATCGGAAATGGGAGAGCAGTGGTCGCCCATGACCGCGCCGCCCAGACAAGCGCCGATGCCCATCATCAGGATGGGGGTGGGCAGGCCGTTGGCGCCCATGGGGAATACCTCAAGAACAATGGGAATCAGGATGCCGAAGGTACCCCAGGAGGTACCGGTTGCGAAGGCCAGAATGCAGGCGATCACAAAGATAACGGCAGGCAGGAAGTTCTGCAGACCGGCACCAAACTGATCCACAACACCGGCCACGAATTCGGCGGCACCCAGGCTGCCGGTCACGCCGGAAATGGTCCATGCGAAGGTCAGGATCAGAATGGCAGGAACCATCAGCTTGAAGCCCTCGGGCAGGCAGTCCATCATCTCCTTGAAGGAGAAGGAACGGCGGATCATGTAATAGATCATGATGATGATCAAAGCGACGAAGGAGCCCATGGACAGGCCGGAACCGGCAGAGCAATCGGCAAAGGCCTCCTGCAGGGTCATGCCGCCGTCGAAGAAGCCGCCGGTGTAAATCAGACCGACCACGCAGCACACGATCAGGACGATGACGGGGAGAATCAGGTCGATGACCTTGCCGGCAGGGTTGAACTTCATCTCGTTGGCGTGCTCATAGGGACGCTCGGGGGTGGTATACAGATCGCCGTTGGCGGCATTGTCCTCATGCTTCTTCATGGGGCCAAAGTCGATGTTCAGCGCGGCGGTCAGGAACACCATGATCAGGGTCAGGATTGCGTAGAAGTTATAGGGGATGGCCTGAACGAACAGCTTGAAGCCGTCATATCCGTCGATGACGCCGGTAACAGCGGCAGCCCAGGAAGAAATGGGCATCATAATACAGACAGGAGCTGCAATCGCGTCACACATGTAGGCCAGCTTGGCGCGGGAGATTCCGCGGGCATCGGTGACGGGGCGCATGACGTTACCCACCGTCAGATTGTTGAAGTAGTCGTCCACACCCAGAATGATACCCAGAATGCCGGTGGCGACCAGAGCACCGCCCTTGGTCTTGATGTTGCGGCTGGCCCAATCGCCGTAGGCCTTGGAGCCGCCCGCCCGGATCATCAGAGCCACGATGGTGCCCAGAATAATCAGGAATATCACAATACCGATGTTGCCGGCAACCTCTTCGGACAGAATGGCGAAGAAGTGCTCGATGGCACCGATAATATTACCGCCGGAGTAGATCAGTGCGCCGACGATAATGCCGATAAACAGCGAGGAGTACACTTCCTTTGTAATCAAAGCCAGAACAATTGCAATGATCGGAGGAAGCAGGGACCAGATTGTTGCGTAAACATCCATTTAAATAACCCTCCCTAACAAAAATTCGGTCACGAACACAGCACGGGCGCTGCTTCATGACCGAAATAAATCATACGTCACTGACAGCTCTCCGCAAATGAGTTGCGACAGTCCGGCAGATATTCTCTGACGAACCAGGAATTCTACGCGCAGGAACACGGAAAACCCTTCGGCGGTATACCCTTTCACTCCTGCAAATCCCTGTGCTTTCGGTGGAGCTACTGATGACGACCGCGCCTCTATCATGCTATGTACATTTCCAATACAATTATGCCAAAGAACAGCCTGTTTGTCAATAGTTCCCCACCATCCGACAAACAGGAATATTCATTTTTTCCGGCTCAGGCAAACCAGCCGTCGGGCAGGCAAATGTCCTGCGTCCGGACCGCCTCCCACGAAAAGGCGGAAACCAGCTCCCGGGCCGATATCGGCTCCGGCTTTTCCTGCAGACCGGCCAGCGCCGCCAGACAACCGATGATTTCCTCCGGAGTGAAGCGCTCACGCAGGGCGCCCATATCCAGATCCCGCTCCCGCTTGGACAGGCGGCGGCCATCCTCGGCCAACAGCAACGGCGTATGAGAATACCTGGGCGGTTCAAATCCCAGACTGCGGTGCAGCCAGATCTGCCGGGGTGTAGAGGAAAGCAGGTCACGGCCCCGCACTACACGGGTCACACCCATCAGACCGTCATCCACCGTGACTGCCAACTGGTAGGCACTCACCCCGTCGGAGCGGCGCACCAGAAAGTCACCGCAGTCCCGGGTCAGATTTTCGGTATATACTCCGCAATTTCCGTCTGTAAAGGTAATTTCCTCGTCAGGCACTGCGGCGCGCAGAGCAGGAGTTCGTTCCGAAGCAGCAAAGCGCTCCTGACGCTGACTCTGATTCAGATACCGGCAGGGGCAAGCCCCATCGCCCCGGTTTTCACCCAGGTGGGGTGCCGAGGCAGCCAGGCGCTGGGCACGGGTACACCAGCATGGGTAAATCAGACCGCCCCTTTCCAGCCGGTTCAGATAGTCCCGGTAAATTTCGCTGCGCTCGCTCTGACGGTAAGGGCCATGGAGACCACCGACACCGTATCCTTCGTCCCAGTCCAGACCCAGCCATTCCAGATCCCGGGCCACCTGAGCAGCGTATTCCTCCTTGCAGCGGTCGGGGTCCAGATCCTCCATGCGCAGGACCATGGTTCCACCCACATGGCGCACGTCCAGCCACGCCAGCAGTGCCGCCATTAAATTGCCTAAATGCATGCGCCCACTGGGACTGGGTGCAAAGCGTCCGCGCTCCATCGAATCTCCCCCCTACTCTTCCGCATTTACAAACTGCTTTGATGCGATCAGCTGCATTTTTTCTTCCCGGGACAGTTTCTTAATCGCAAATTCCCGCCGCAGCGCACTCCCTTTGTCCGCAGCCATTTCCCAATAGACCGGGATCACCGGCAGGCGGCTTCGGGTGTATTTGGCTCCTTTGCCGCTGTTGTGAACGGCTACGCGGTGGGTCAGATCAGTGGTGATGCCGGTATACAGGCTGTCGTCTGCGCAGCGCAGAATGTAAACCACATATTCCAAAGCCCCTCACCTTCTTTCCTCTCCATTATAACGATAACGCCCCATTCCCGCAAGTTTGCTCTGCAAGTATTTTTTTAGTTGATAATTCCGACATTCTGTGGTAGTATAAATGTTAGTTTTGCCGCAGCGTTTCGGTGCGCGGCAAGGCCGCACTAGTTGGGGAGTTAGCGGTGCCCTGTACCTGCAATCCGCTGTAGCGGGGATGAATCCCGGCCCCCGGACTTTTCTTGTGTTGTCTGCCCCTGGTAAGCAGTGATGATAGTTCGGTCCTGCGCAACGCCGCACCGTGAACCGTGTCAGGCGGGGAACCGAGCAGCACTAAGCGGACCGCTGCGTGTGCCGCGGGGACGCCGAGCTTGAGCCGGCTGCCTTGGTTACGGACATAAGGAAAGCTTCAAAGGCCGGTGTGCGGCCTTGCCCTGCACCGAATTTTTATTTTTACGAACGAGGTGAGCGCCGTGTATCAGGCACTGTACCGAAAATGGAGACCCCGTACCTTTGAGGATGTAGTGGGTCAGGAACATATAACCGAAACACTGAAGCGTCAGGTAGCCACCGACCGGCTCTCCCACGCCTATCTGTTTACCGGTACCCGCGGCACCGGTAAAACCACCTGCGCCAAAATCCTGTCCCGGGCGGTCAACTGCGAACATCCTGTGGACGGCAGCCCCTGCAACCAGTGCCCTGCCTGTCTGGGCATCGAGAACGGCTCCATTCTGGATGTGCTGGAGCTGGATGCCGCCTCCAACAACGGCGTGGATCAGGTGCGTGCCCTGCGGGATGAGGCCGTCTATTCCCCCGCCGCCGTGCGCAAACGCGTGTACATCGTGGATGAGGTCCACATGCTGTCCACCGCCGCCTTCAACGCCCTGCTGAAAATTCTGGAAGAGCCCCCCGCTCATCTGATGTTTATTCTGGCCACCACCGAGCTGCACAAGGTTCCGGCCACCATCAAATCCCGCTGTCAGCAGTTCTCCTTCAAGCGACTGCTGCCCACCGAGATTTCGGCCCGACTGAATCACGTCTGCGCTCACGAAGGATTGGCCCTGTCTGCCGACGCAGCCGCCCTGCTGGCTCGTCTGGCCGATGGCGGTATGCGTGACGCCCTGTCTCTGCTGGATCAGTGCGCCGGTTATTCCGAGACCATCGACGTTCCGCAGGTGCTGGAGGCCTTGGGTCTGGCCGGCAATGTGGAAACCGCCCGTCTTCTGGATTACATCGCCAAGGGCAACACCGCCTCCGCTTTGGAGACCCTGTCCAAGCTATACGCAGCCGGAAAGGAATTGCGCTCCCTGCTGGGCGAGCTTTCCGCGCTGACCCGTGACCTTCTGATTCGTAAAACCGCTCCGCAGGGCGGCGCTGCACTGCTGACCGGCGGATATGACGAGGCCACCATGCGCCACCTGTCCAATCTGCTCCCTCCCGCCCGACTGATGCAGATTCTGAGCGTGCTGCAGGACACCCTCGCACGGCTGAAGGAAAGCTCCAACCCCCGCACCGATGCCGAGCTTTGTCTGATTCGTCTATGCGACGAAACGCTGGACGGCAGCATCACCGGACTGACTTCCCGGCTGGAGCGTCTGGAGCAGCGCATGGAATACGGCGTACCTGCCGCACCGGTTCAGGCAACACAGCCTGTCCCCGTAAAGCAGGCAGCACAACCCACTCCCGTCCAACACGAGGCACCCCCCGTCTGGGCGGATGCCCCCGAACCGCCCCCTGCCGACGGCATGGATTCCCCCCCTTGGGACATGGAACCCCCCACGCCCAAAAATGCACCGGCTCCCGCACCCACGGCCGCACAGCCCCCGGTCACACCCGTGACCGCGACTACAGCACCCGCAGCGTCGGTCGACACCGGGTTCTGGAAAGCACTGTCTGCCGGGCTGATGGGTAAAGTTCCCATGGGCGAGTACACCTTCCTGATCGATCCTTCTACCATCGGAGAATATTCCAACGGTGTACTGAACCTTTGGGCCGATGGGAGCTTTGCATTCAGCATGCTCAACAAACCTTCGGTTCTGGAACCTGTAACCCACGAGGCCGAACGCATGGCCGGGTGTAAAGTGCAGGTCTTCGTCAAAGAAGGACGTCCCCCTGTTCGCACGGCAGCAAATCCCACCGCTGCACCGGCGCATGACAATCTGAATGATCTGCTGGCTCTGGGCCGAAACATCAACAGCACCGAAGAAGACGAGAGGAGGTGGGACTAGGGCAAAAGGAGACGGCAGCCGCGGCAGGGGCGGCATGGGCGGCGGCATCAACATGAACATGATCAAGCAGGCCCAGAAGATGCAGCAGGATATGCAGAAGATGCAGGCCGAGCTGGAAGAGAAGGAATACACTGCCAGCGCAGGCGGCGGCGTGGTTTCCGCCGTGGTCACCGGCAAGCATGTGCTGAAGTCCCTGACCATCGACCCCGAGGCAGTGGATCCCGATGATGTGGAGATGCTGCAGGACATGATCGTGGCCGCCGTCAAGCCACCCGCGCAGCCGAAGCCGACATGGCCAGCAACATGCAGAAGCTGACCGGCGGCATGGGTCTGCCCTTCTGATCCATTCACCGATACAAGGAGGTTTTTCCATGGATAACTGCCTGTTCTGTAAGATCATCGCCGGCGACATCCCCTCCAACAAGGTGTACGAGGATGAGCTGTGCTACGCATTCTATGACATCGACCCCCAGGCACCCACCCACTTTCTGGTGATTCCTAAGGCACACATTCCTTCGGTCTCCGCCGTGGACGAAAGCAACGCTGCCATCGTCGGCCACATTTTCACTGTCATCGCCAAGGTAACCAAGGAGCTGGGTGTGGACAGCTACCGTGTGGTGTCCAACATCGGCGAGCAGGCCGGTCAGAGTGTGTTCCATCTGCACTTCCATGTCTTAGGTGGAAGAGACATGACTTGGCCTCCCGGCTAATTCGTCGTCAGCACACCTCGGAATCATGATTCCGAGGTGTTTCTTTCGAAAGAAACCCAACCAAATGGTTGGTTTTCTCCTTGTCAAGACTACCGTTTGGTAGTCTTGACAAGGGTGATATTATGTATTTCCGAAGAATCTCTGACCTTCGAAATGACAAAGACTATACTCAAAAACAGATTGCTGAAATTCTGAATGTCCATCCCGAGGTATATCGCCGCTATGAAAAAGGCGTTCGCGAAATTCCCGTTTGGGCGTTAATCAAACTTGCAGAGTTGTACAAAACAAGCACCGACTATCTTCTCGGATTGACTGATAATCCCAATATCCCCGATGCGTAAGCTCTGCTACCTTGCTCTGCCCTTTTGCGCGGCTGTTTTTGCCGCCTGTCTGGGACTTCCCGTTCCGATTCTCATCGGACTGACCGTTGCCGCCCTTGGTCTGTTGATCGGCTTTCGAAAACGGCTGCCGATCTGTCTGACGTGTCTTGGCGTTGCGGTGGGACTGCTTTGGTTTCAGGGATATTCTGCCCTGTTCCGCGCTCCCGCCTTGGAACTGGCAGGACAAACTGCCGATTATTCCGCCACCGTCACGTCGTTCCCTCAGGAAACCGCCAGCGGCAGTTTCCGTGTGGAGGTCCGGCTCCACCTACCCGGCGCTCCCGACCCGAAAATAATCCTGTTCACCGATCCCTCCGGCAAAGATCTGTTTCCCGGTGATCAGATATCCGGCACCGCGCGTTTCCGCAGTGCCAATGTGGTGCGCGGTGAGTCGGTTCGCTATTACGAGGCTAAGGGAATTTATCTGCAAGGAAACACCGTCGACACTCTGTCGGTTGAGCACCCAACAAATCCGCCCCTTCGGGTCTGGCCCGTCTACGTGGCACAGGCCATCAAAGACAGTGTACAAGCCATCTTCCCTGCCGATGTTTCGGCCCTGATAACTGCACTGCTGACCGGCGACAAGACCAATCTGAGTGACAGTGCTTACACCGCCCTTCAGCGCTCGGGCACGGCGCACATTGTAGCCGTTTCGGGACTCCACCTGTCCTTCTTCGCGGGATTTTTGGCCCTGTTTTTCCGCCAGCGAAGCAAATTGGGCGCCGGACTGACCATTCTTCTGGTCCTTCTGTTCACCGCTGTGGCCGGATTTACTCCGTCGGTAGTGCGTGCTGCCGTTATGATTATCATGACCGTGCTGGCTCCTCTGTTAGGCCGTGAGTCCGATCCCCCTACCACTCTGTCCGCAGCATTGCTTCTGCTGGTCGCGTGCAATCCTTATTCCATCCAAAGCGTCTCCTTGCAGCTGTCCTTCGCCGCGGTTGTAGGCATCCATTGGGTTTCCGGCCCTCTTTACCGCACCATAACCCGGTCTTTGGGCGTAGGTGGTAGTCTTGGCCGCAGGCTGGGGCGTAAATTCTGTCACGCACTGGCCGCCAACCTTTCCCTGACCGTCGGTGCGCTGCTTTTAACCACACCGCTGAGCGCATGGTATTTTGGGACCGTCTCGCTCATTTCACCGCTCACCAACCTGTTGGTCCTCTGGGCGGTTTCTCTGGCCTTTGCGCCCGGACTGATCCTGACCCTTCTGGGCATTGCCTTCCCCGGACTGTCTGCCCTTCTGACCTTCCCGGTCACATTGCTGAGCCGCTATGTCCTTTGGGTCACCCGCACGTTGGGTTCGCTGTCCTTTTCCACCCTGTCCATGAACAGCATTTACCTGTGCGGTTGGCTGGTTCTGGTCTATGTCATCGTGCTCATCGCACTGCTGTGCAGATACCGCCGCCCCATTCTTCCCATCTGTTCCGCCATCATTGCCCTCTGTGCCGCTCTGATGCTCAGCCGCGCATCCCTGCTATCTCCCCCGCTTTCCATCACCATGCTGGACGTAGGACAGGGACAGAGTATTCTCCTCTGCTCGGGCGGCCGCACGGCACTGATTGACTGCGGCGGAAGCAAAGACAACGCCGGTGATATTGCCGCAGACCGTCTGCAGTCCCTCGGCATTTCCCGGCTGGACCTTCTGGTCCTGACCCATTGCCACAACGACCACGCCAACGGCGTAAGCGAATTGTTTGCCCGGGTGGACATCTCTTCTCTGGTTCTCCCCGATCTGCAGAATGACCGCTCTCCTCTCCGCACCGAGATTCTGTCCCTTGCCCGGGAAAACGGCACGTCGGTCACCTTGCTGGACGAAAATCGCACCCTGTCCTTCGGCAAGGCCGAACTAAAACTGTACGCTCCGTTGGGCGGCGGCGGAACCAACGAAGAGGGCCTGTTTGTCATGGCCACCTGCGATGACTTCGATCTCCTGATCACCGGCGACGCCAATTCCTTTGTGGAATCCCTTCTGATCAAATATGGGTCTGTCCCTGACATCGAGGTACTCGCCGTCGGCCACCACGGCTCAAAAAATTCCACTTCCGAGCATCTGCTGGATACTTTAAAACCGGAAACCTGCCTGATTTCGGTGGGGTATAACACCTACGGGCATCCGGCCGATGAAACCCTGCTCCGTCTTTCCCAGCGCGATATTGATATTTACCGCACCGACCGGATGGGTCATCTGACCATTCGATACGAAGGAGAATAATCCATGGCTCAGAAAAATACCGAAAACACCGCTTTGAAAGAACTGAAAAAACAGCTGAAGGATAACACCCTCGGCTCCCTTTATGTGGTTCACGGCGAGGAGGCCTACCTGCGGGATTTTTATCTGAATGAGATGAAAAAGCGCATTCTGACCCCCGGTCTGGAGGATTTTAACCTGCACACCATTCAGGGCAAAGAGGCCAATCCCCGTGTCATCTCGGAGGCGGTGGACTGCCTTCCCATGATGAGCGAGCGCACCATGGTTCTGGTTATGGATTACGACCTGTTCAAGGCACCCGAAGCTGACCGAGATGCCTTGGTCACCCTGTTTTCCGACCTACCCGAGTATGTATGCCTGATCTTCGTGTACGATCTGATTGAATACAAATCGGACGCCCGAACCAAACTGGCACAGACTCTGAAAAGTCATGGTCTGACCGTCCCCTTCCCACACCAAACCCAAGGCGATCTGGTGGACTGGATTTGCCGTCGGTTCCGCTCGATGGACAAGGACATTGATTCCGAGCAGGCCAAATATCTGATTTTCCTCTGCGGCGATCTGATGAACACATTGGGAAGCGAAATTGCCAAAATCGGGGCCTACTCCAAACATTCCCGCATCACCCGCGAGGATATCGACGCCGTAGCCGTTCCCCAGTTGGACGCCAGAGTTTTTCAGATGACCGATGCCGTTCTCAACCGCAATTTTGACCGGGCCGCCAGAGTGTTGGGCGACCTGCTCACCCAGCAGGAACCCCCCATTAAAATCCACGCCATTCTCGGCAGCCAGCTGCGTCAGCTTTACACCGCCCGTCTGGCCTTTGAGGCACACAAGGGCACGCAGTATCTCATCTCCCTGTGGAGCATGAAATATTCCTACTCCGCCGACAAGCTGATGCAGGCCGCACCTCGCTTTAACCTTGCATGGTGCCGCCGTGCAGTCTCCCGGGCCGCCGAAGTGGATCTTGCCATGAAGTCCTCCGGCAACGATGCCGCCGAACTGCTGACCGCTTTCCTGCTGGAGCTTGCCCATGGATAAGCCACGGATCAAAGAGGCCATTGTGGTGGAAGGCCGCTACGACAAAAACACCCTCTCCCAGGTGGTAGACGCCACCATTCTGGAGACAGCCGGCTTCGGCGTATTCAAGGACAGCGAAAAACTGTCCCTGCTGCGCCGCATCGCCCAAAAACAGGGGCTGATCGTCCTGACCGATTCCGACGGTGCCGGTTTTGTCATTCGCAATTATCTGAAGGGATCCATCGACCCTTCTCTGATCAAGCATGCCTACATTCCCGACCGGGAGGGCAAAGAGCGCCGCAAGCGCACAGCCGGCAAAGAAGGGAAACTTGGCGTAGAGGGTATGCGTCCCGACGTTCTGCTGGATGCACTCCGCCGGGCGGGAGCCACCTTTCTGGATGAGGATGCACCGGTATCCCGCAATGTGATAACCAAGGCCGACCTGTTTTCTCTGGGTCTGACCGGCCGCCCCGACAGCGCCGCACAGCGCAGCACCCTTTTAAAGCATCTGGACCTGCCGGAACATCTGACCCCCAACGCTCTGTTGGATGTTCTGTCCGCCCTGTACACCAAAGAAGAGCTGGAATCCATCCTGACTGAACTGACTTAACGAAAAACGCTCCTCACTTCGGTTCCGAAGTGAGGAGCGTTCTATTTTAAGAATTATCGCGCTGAATACGAAGCAGCGCCAGCGGCTGCACCGCCATGGGCAGTTTCATACGGAAGAGCATCTGGGGATTGCGGGGCTCCTCCAGAGGCAGTCCCTCCATATCCTCCATCATAGGTACCTCAAAGGCAGCCGGCTCCAGTCCGGGCGCCACCAGTTCCACCCGATCTCCCTTTGCAAACTTGTTGCGCAAAGAAAGCACGGCATTGCCGTCGGCGTCACATTGCTCCACCTGTGCGATCACCTGCCACTGGCGGATGTAACGGCCATCCTCGGTGTACTCACCGGGCTGTCCGTAGAAAAAGCCGGTGGAATAATGTCGGTGGGACACCTTTTCCACCTCATCCCTCCAGATGGGATTCAGTGGCTGACCGGCCACGGCGGCATCAATGGCGTGGCGGTAGGCGTTGGTCACACAAGCGGCATAATAGGCACTCTTGGCGCGGCCTTCCACTTTCAGCGAATCCACCCCTGCATCGATCAGTTCGCCCACGTGGTCAATCATGCACATATCCCGGGAGCTGAAAATGTAGGCACCCTTGGAATCCTCTTCCACTGGGAAGTATTCGCCGGGCCGTTTTTCCTCCATCAGGGCATACTTGTACCGACAGGGCTGGGCACAGGCGCCGCGCTGAGCATCACGCCCAGTCATGTAGTTGGACAGCACACAGCGCCCGGAATAGGACACACACATGGCGCCGTGAACAAAGGTCTCTACCTCCAGTTCCTTCGGCGTACGACTGCGCAACTCCCGTACCTCATCGAGGGAAAGCTCACGGGCCAGAATGACACGGGAGGCGCCCAGTTCGTGCCACATACTGGCCGAATGATAGTTGGTCACACCGGCCTGGGTGCTCATGTGAATCTTAACATGGGGTGCATATTTCTGCGCCGTACGCAGCACGCCCAGATCGGCGGCAATGACGGCATCCACCCGCAGGGATTCCAGCAATTCCATGAAGGCAGGCAGACGGTCCATTTCCTGATTGCGTGCCATGGTGTTGCATGTCACATGGACATCCACACCCTTTGCGCGGCACAGGGCAACCGCCTGTTCCATCTCCTCGGGAGAAAAGTTGCCGGCAAAAGCTCTCATTCCGAAGTCACTGCCGGCCAGATAAACGGCATCGGCTCCGTAGGCCACCGCCATGCGCAGGCGCTCAAAGTCGCCCGCAGGTGCCAGCAGTTCAGGTTTTTTATTTGTCTGCTGCATACTTGTTCACCAAATTGACATGATCTCGATAATTTGTGGAGTATTCGTGACGGTTGCTGTTGGGATTGAGCACGTAATAATAGTAGTTGGTCTTCTCCGGATTCATTGCCGCACGAATGGCCGCCATACCGGGGTTTGCAATGGGACCGGCCGGCAATCCCTCATACAGATAGGTGTTGTAGGGCGAATCGATTTCCTTATCGGCCTCCACCGGCTTGCGTCCGCCGTTGATATACGCCAGCGTTGCATCGATCTGCAGTTTACCCGCCGTCTCACGGCTGTTCAGACGGTTGTAGATAACCGATGCGATGATCTTCTCGTCGGTGCCGTCGGTTTCCCTCTCGATCATGGAAGCAATGGTCAGGATCTCGTAGATGGAATATTCACTCTCGGCCACCTGCGCACGCATTTTGTCGGTAAAGCGAGCGTCAAAATTCAAAAGCAGCTTGTTGATTACATACTTGGGGTCGTCACCCACGTAGAAGTCATAGGTATCCGGGAACAGATACCCCTCCAGCCGGTGATAATCGCCCAGAGGAATTTCCTGCAGGAAGGAGAATTTATAGGGATGGTTGGCCGCCATATCCCGCAGATCCTCCACGGAGGCAACCCCCTTCTTTTCCATCTGTTCAAAGATTTGGTCGATGGTACTGCCCTCGGTAAAGGTCAGTGTGACCGTAGCACGGCTGGTGGACGAGGACCCCAGATTGGTGACAATGGCCAGATAATCCATGTCTGTGCTCAGGGTGTAGGTGCCCGGCCGCAGTTTGAAATTTCCTTTGGTAATGGTGCAGAAGAGCTTGAACAGCCAGTCGTTTTCGATGATGCCGCCCTCCTTCAGACGCTGGGCCACATAATCCATGTCAGCTTCCTGCACCGTGACGGTTTGCATCTCGACAATGTATTCGCCGTCATCCAAGTCCAAAATGCTGTTCAGCACCTTCCGAACCAGACTGTCATCACCGTCTGCAGGTTCCGATTCGACTTCCTCACCATCGGTTTTCACCGGGATCCGGATCTCTTCTTCTTTTTCGTAGACGGTAAAGATGTCCTCAGGCAGCGTGATCACGGCGGAATGGTCCACCTTGTTCAACGCCAGAACATCGTTGGCCAGTTTCCATCCATAGGTTGCCAGGAAGGTGGCCACACCAATCACGAATGCCACATAAAACAGCGCACCCACCGCACCCAGACGGCGGCGGCGACGTTTGGCCGGCTTACGGCGCGGTTGCTGGCGATTCGTACTCTTTTCGTCCATAAATGAATCTCCTTTGCGAACTCACCAACTTCTGTCTGACTGCATAGTATATCGCAGATGCCAGACGGAAACGAGGTGAAAACATATGTGCTTTGGAAACGGTTGGGGCGGCAATAACTGCTGCTGGATCATTCTGATCCTCATTCTGCTCTTCTGCTGCTGCGGCGGCAACAGCTGGGGCAACTGCGGCCGCGGGAACGATTGCGGCTGCAGCAATGACTGCGGGTGCTGCTGATTACATCACAGCAATCCATCGGAATCAGCGCGGGGTTTCGGCTCCGCGCCATTCCGCTCGCTCGGTCAGGACAAGCCGGACCGGCAAATCGTATTCATCCCTCGGAAGCCGCTCCTTCAGCCACCGTTCCGGGCAGAGCGAAACCGTCATACCGGAATATCCGGCCAAATAGCGGTCATAATATCCGCCACCATGACCCAGCCGATACCCCCGCTTGTCACAGCACAGATTGGGAACAAGGATCAAATCAATTGTATCCCGCAATACAAGCGGACATTCCTGATCCGGCTCCGGAATTCCGTAGGAACCGTAAACCAGTCTTGACCCGGGCACGATCCGGCGGGCTTCCATCCCTCGCTTGGGCAGGCACCGGGGCAATAAAACCGTTTTGCCGCGCTGCCAGAGCGTCTCGATCAGCTCGGTGGTATCCGGTTCCCGACCCACACCGTAAAAGAGCAGAACGGTATGGGCTGCCTCCACTTCAGGCAGTGCCAGAAAGGCATCCAGCATGGGCTTCCAATCGGGAATTTCCTGCTTGGATCTCACGGCGAAGAGCCGCCTTGGTTTCAGTGACGCCAGCAAGCATCGCCGGCAACCTTCTGCACGGTTTCGGTTCCCTTGAGAACCTCCACCAGTTTCAGACCGAAATCAAATGCGGCACCGGGGCCTTCACCGGTGACAAATTTTCCATCCACCACAACGCTTTGACCGCACTGGGGCAAAGCACCTTCCATACCGGCTTCGGTTCCGGGATAACCGGTGGCCTTACGGCCCCGCAAAAGGCCGATGGGGCCCAGCACCATAGCAGGAGCGGCACAAATGGCGCCCACCCAGCAATCTGCCTGGGCGGCAGCTCGGATCAGCTCCATGGCCTGAGCGCTGGCAGCCACATTGGTCACGCCGGGCAAACCGCCGGGAACAACCAACATCTCCATGCCATCAACCTGCACCTGGTCCAGAGAAATATCGCTGTTTACCGAAATGCCGTGGGCACCCGAAACGGTCTGTCCGGTCACACCCACCAGTTTTACCTCTGCACCGGCACGGCGCAGCAGGTCGGCAGGGACGAGTGCCTCGGCCTCTTCAAATCCGTCCGCAAGAAAAATATATACCATGCTATGACCTCCTTACAATTCGGCGATCTTGCGCATTACTTCGCTGTGAATGTCTTCAATGGAGCGCACCGCTCCGTTTTCGTCCACACAGCTGATCCGCTGCCAGCCGTAAAACTTCGCCGCCTTTGCCGCGGCAGCATAGCAGGTGCGCAGATATTCGGTGTCCACCTCATGGATATCGGCATTGGTGTGGGTGTCATTTTCCCGGCGGCGGAGGTTCTCCACCGTCTTGTCGATGGGCATATCCATCCAGAGCACCAAATCGGGCTCAGGCAGGCCCAGACGGTCATACTCAAACTCACCCAGCCAGCGCAGAAACTCCTCCCGCTCCCCTTCCGGCACCTTGGAAGACTGGTGAACGGCGTTGGAGGTGGTATAACGGTCGGACACCATCATACCGCCTTCTTCGTAATAGGAGCCCCACTCCTGCTTGTAGCCGGCATAGCGGTCCACGGCGTAAAAGGTGGATGCGGCATAGGCATTCACATCGGAGGGGCGGCTGCCGAACCGGCCACCCAGATACATCCGCACGAGAGCGGAAGACTCTTCCTTGTAACGGGGGAACACCATGGTGCGGAATTCCTTCCCCTGTCCCTTCAATGCCTCACAGGCGAGGCGGAACTGGGTGGACTTACCCGACCCATCGGTTCCTTCAAACACAATCAGTTTTCCGGGCATCATTACCCCTTCTTTCCTTTTGCTTTGACTGCCGATACCAGAAACAGCGGCAGTTTGGCCATGCGGCCGATGCGGCTGGGCTGCTTCAGCAGCCGGTACAGCCACTCCAGACCCAGCTTCTGCCAGATTTCCGGCGCACGCTTTACGTTGCCTGCAAACACGTCCAGGGAACCGCCCAGTCCAATCAGGAAGGAGGCTCCTGTCTCCGGTCCGCATTCAATCATCCAGTTCTCCTGCTTGGGCGCGCCCAGACAGACAAACACCACATCAGCCCCCGCTGCGCGGATGGCCTCCACCACCGGGCCGTCTTCCTTGAAGTACCCGTCATGGGTACCGCACACGGTCAGACCGGGGTGCGTCTGCTCCAGATTGCGGGCCGCCTGCTCTGCCACACCGGGCTTGGCTCCCAGAAGAAAAAGCTTCTTTTGATTTGCTGCCATCCGGTCGCACAGAGCTGCCGCAAAGTCACAGCCGGGAACACGCTCCTGCAGAGGAGTTCCCAGAATTTTTGCCGCGTAAATCACACCGATGCCGTCGGGCAGCACCAGATCGGCTCGGTTCAGTGCCGTGCGAAATGATTCATCCTTCCCTGCGCGCTGCACAAATTCCGCATTGGGAGTTACCGCATAATGGAAGGTCCCTTCCGCAATCATGCCGGCCGCACGCTCCACGGCCTGCTCCATATTCACGTTGTCAAAGGTTACGCCCAGTACATCAATTCGCACGGTTTTCCCTCCCAGAATATATTTCATATTAGTTTATCATATACACCCCGAAAAGTCCAATGTTATCCTGTCTTGTTCACGATTTTGTAATGATTTCCGCCCTTTTCGCTTTTTCCACAGAAGCAAACGCCCCAAAGGCTGACCTTTGGAGCGCTGCATTGCAATCTTAATCTGCCATCAATCCGCTGCGGCAAAACAGCCGATATATGGATGCTGCCGCCTCTTCGCGTGTTGTCGCTTCATTGGGAGCAATTTCCGACATCTCTGCCCAAGCATATTCACCGTCACAAAGCCAGATTTCCTGCCGGGCCCAGTCGTGAAATGCACCGTACTGACGCTCCAATTCTTCGACTGTGGGTAATTTCTCTCCGTAAATGCCATCCCGACGCATGAGCTCGCGGTAGTCCATATCCAGCCATTGGGCAACCCGGCCCAACAAGACCAAAAATTCTTCATGGGTAATGGTATCCGTCGGGCGGAAATTGCCGTCTCCATCCCCCTGAACCAACCCAAGGTGGGCCATGGTATTGATGTACGGCGTATACCAGCAATCTGCTTCCACATCAACAAAGAGAGACGTCCGGTCCTCAAACATCGGATAGCGGAAAGCCTGAACAAACAGGGCACACATCTCCCCACGCTTCAGCGTCTGCTCCGGTCGGAAGGTACCGTCTCCATATCCCTTCAAAATGCCGTAAAGCCGCATCGTTTCGATGTCTTTCACAAAAACTGATTCACCCAAATCCGAAAATCCCTTGTCCGACCATGTCATACCACAGGCCTGCGCCGCCTCTTCCACCGAAACAGCCCGAACGGCTCCATCCTGGCGGATCTGACAAGTCACGTCCGGTGTCAGCGACAGAAACAGCTGCTCTACCGCAGCGGCCTGTTCCGGGTCACGCAGCAGCGCCAGCGGCATGATAAAATGCTGTACCAAATCGCTTGTCCTGCAGACATTTCTCAAAATCAGGGCATCATCCCCGTCGGTATACGGCACCATCAGAAGAGCAGCCACTTCATCGGCCAGATCACCGTCCACAAGGACATGGGGCAGCACGCCCACCTGATCATTGGTGGCACCCGCCATGGAAAAACACCGTTCCGAGGTTACTTTCAGTCCATCCCCATCGGAAAAAAGGTCCTCCATACCCGTTACATCTTTCGTGAGCAACGTCTGCGCCACACCTTTTCCGAAGGTTTTTGCTCCAATAATCAATCCAACTCCCGAATCACGAATCACGGTACAGAACAGTTCTGCCGCACTTGCAGTCATTTCATCGGTCAGCACGCAAACCGTCTTTTTTGTCAGGCAGCCGCTTTCATCGTATGCAGTCGAATCCATTTCAGGCACCACTGCAGCCGCCAATTCCTTGCTGCTCATATATCTGTAGTAACGGTTGCTCCCATCCCGCATGTAAAAGCCGGAATTCCATCCGCTGAAACAGCCAGCCGACAGGGCTGCCATCAAGGCATTTCCGCCGGTGTTCCCACGCAGGTCCACCACCCAATCATTCACCTGTGAATCATAAGTGGTCAGAATGTCGTAGAACTGCGCAAAGGTATTGGAACCAAAGGAAAAACAACTGATCCAGCCGATTCCGTCTTCAATTTTTTCCAGCATAGCCGTGGGAAACACCACCGACCGACGCGTCAGCACAACATCAAAAGTCTCCGCCCCGCGCAGTACAGTCAGTGCAACCCGCGTCCCCTCTTTTCCACGGATCCGGGAGTCCATATCCGCTTCCGCAGCCCCTCGGATATCATATCCGTCAATGATGATAATCCGGTCTCCGGCCTTCAGACCACCCTCAGCAGCCGGTCCGCCGGGGGCCACCTGCGTAACCTCAATGCCCTGTTCACCATAGTAGCAACGAATACCAATACCTACAAGCTGAACATCCTCCATGGATGCGTAAAACCCAGCCAGTTCTTCTGCCGTGTAGTATTCTGTATAGGGGTCACCCAGCGCCGCCAGAATTTCATCGATGGTATCGTGGGCCAGCACCTCTTCGGGGATTTCGTCAATGTAATATTCTCTCAGAACATCCCTTGCCTGTTCCACCGTCAATGCCGATGCAGAAGACACCAACATCCCCAGCACCAGCAGCAATACTAAAATCCGTCTTTTCATGCAGGCACCTCTCTTCCTGTTTTGCCCATTTTACCGCAAAACCGGGGCAGGTACAAGACCCGCCCCGGTGAATTCTTTGTAAGAAAACCACATTCCCCGTCGAATCAAAGCAGATGGTCCAGTCTGGCCCGGATTTGTGCTAGAAATTCGGTGGTAGTTACGGTGTGAGCCGGCTTTTCTCCTTCCCACAAAGCGGCAAGATCTTTGGTCACAACTCCATCTTCAATGGTCTCCAGCGTGGCCTGTTCCAGTTTCCCGGCAAAGGAAACCAATGCCTCATTTCCGTCCAACTCGCCGCGTTTTGCCAACGCTCCAGTCCATGCAAACAGAGTAGCAACCGGGTTGGTAGAAGGATTTTCTCCCTCCAGATATCGATAATAGTGGCGCGTCACGGTGCCGTGAGCCGCTTCGTACTCATACTTCCCGTCGGGGGAAACCAGAACCGAGGTCATCATAGCCAGACTGCCAAAAGCCGTGGAGACCATGTCACTCATAACATCACCGTCGTAGTTCTTGCACGCCCAGATGAAGCCACCCTTGGAGCGAATCACGCGAGCCACAGCATCATCGATCAGAGTGTAGAAATATTCGATCCCCAGTTGCTCAAACTTCTCTTTGTACTGCTCCTCGTAAATCTCCTGAAACAGATCCTTAAAGGTATGATCGTACTGCTTGGAGATGGTGTCTTTGGTGGAAAACCACAGATCCTGCTTGGTGTCTATGGCATACCGGAAACAGGCATGCGCAAAGGAACGGATGGACTCGTCCTTATTGTGCTGGCCCTGAATCACACCGGACCCTTTAAACTCCAGAATAGTCTGCCGGCTGCTCTGTCCGTCTGCCCCGGTAAATACCAGTTCAGCCACACCGGGACCGGGCACACGGTACTCCACCGCGCGGTACACGTCGCCATAGGCATGGCGAGCAATGGTAATGGGCTGCCGCCAGTTTTTCACCACCGGCGAAATCCCTCTCACCATGATGGGCGCACGGAACACGGTTCCATCCAGAATGGAACGGACGGTGGCATTGGGCGACTTCCACATTTCACGCAGACGGTACTCTTCCACGCGCTGAGCATTCGGTGTAATGGTAGCGCACTTTACACCAACTCCATGCTCTCGGATTGCATTTGCCGCATCCACCGTCACTTGATCGGCTGTAGCATCCCGGTTAGGCAACCCCAGATCAAAATAGACGGTATTCAAATCAACGTAGGGCAACAAAAGCTGCTCCTTGATATCCTTCCAGATAATGCGAGTCATCTCATCGCCGTCCAGTTCTACCAGCGGCGTGGTCATCGGAATTTTCTGCATACAACCATCTCCAATGCTTCGTTGAGAGTTGATTTATTATACTCCTTCTGCCGTACAATAACAAGAGGGAGCGCAGTGCGCTCCCTCGAACTTTTCATTCTGCCGCAGCCAGCAGCTGCTTTGTATAGTCCTGCTGTGGATTGCGGAACAATTCATCCACGGTACCCTGTTCCACCAGAACACCCTTCTGCATGACCAGCACCCGGTTGCAGATCTGATAAACCACATTCAGATCATGGCTGATGAACAGGTAGCTCAGTTCATATTTTTTCTTCAGATCCACCAGAAGCTGCAGGATCTGCGCCTGAATGGTCACATCCAGTGCCGAAACCGGTTCATCGGCAATGATCAGTTTGGGCCGAGTGATGACAGCGCTCGCGATAGACACACGCTGCCGCTGACCGCCGGACAGTTCCCGGGGTCGGCGCTTGGCATGCTCTGCGGTCAACCCCACCTGCTCCAGAATCTCGATCACGGCATCCTTGCGTTCGGCCGCGCTCAGCTTGCCCTGAACCCGCAGGGGTTCTTCCAGAATCCAGCCAATGGTGCGGGCCGGGTTCAGACTGCTGAAGGGATCCTGAAATACCATCTGGGGACGCTGGGAGTGGTGGACAATCTCGCCCTCATAGTCCTTCAGCATACCCAGGATGGCACGGCTCAGGGTGGTCTTGCCGCTGCCGCTCTCGCCCACAAGGCCGACAATTTCGCCTTCGTACATGTTGAAGGAAACGTCCTTGAGAACCTGCCGGCGCTTGCCCTTGCCTCCAAAGAGGGTACGTCCTTCGGTGTAGTAAGTATTCAGATTACGCACTTCCAGAATCCGTTCTTGCTCCATACAGGTTCCTCCTTTCCTTCCTCGTTTAAATCAGTTTCTTATCCCGGGTCGGGATGGCAGCAATCAGCTGCTGGGTGTATTCGTGTTGCGGATTGTTGAAAATCTCTTCCACGGGACGGTCTTCCACAATTTTGCCGCGCTTCATGACGATCACACGGGTACACAGCTTACGCACCACGTGCAAATTATGACTGATCATAAGGACAGCCATATTGCGCTCCCGATTCAGTTTCTTCAAAAGGGCCAAAATCTCCGCCTGAATGGTCACGTCCAACGCCGTGGTCGGCTCGTCCGCCAGAAGAATCTTGGGATGACTGATAATGGCCGCCGCAATCATAACACGCTGCAGCATGCCGCCTGAAAGTTCGTGGGGATAGCTGTTGTACACCTTTTCGGGGTTATCCAGCTCAACCCGGTCCAACACTTCCAGTGCAAGGCGCTTGCGCTCCTCCTTAGGGAGGTCGGTGTGGACGCGAAGCGCCTCCTCCACCTGAGGACCGATGCGCATAACCGGGTTCATGGCCGTCATGGGTTCCTGGAACACAATACCCAGTTCTTCTCCCAGAATATCCAGAATTTCGGTGTCGGGACACTGGAAAATTTCGCTGCCGTCCAGCGTAATGCTGCCGCTTTTTTCGGCCTTTCGACCGGGCAGCAGACCGCTGATGCTCATAGCGGTCACGGTTTTTCCGCTGCCGCTTTCGCCTACAAGGCCGACAATTTCGCCTTCGGCAATGGAAAAGGAAACTCCATCTACTGCAAAGCGGTCGGGTGCGGCATCGTGGAAATGGACCCGCAGGTCCTGTACCTTCAGAATATCCGCCATTTCCTCAGCCTCCCTTCCGGCTGCGCTGCAGCCCTTCACTAAGCAGGCTGAAACCCAGAATGAGCAGAATAATTACCGCGCCGGTGCCCAAAGCATACCAAGGTGCGTTTTTCAGGAAGTTCTGACTGTCGCTGAGCATAGAACCAAGGCTGGCGTGGGGCGGCTGAATGCCAATGCCCAGAAAACTCATGCTGGCCTCACTGAGCACGGCATTGTTGAAGCCGATGGTGATCGAGCTGAGCAACACGGTAAAGGTGTTGGGCAGAATGTGACTGAACAGAATGCGGAAATCACCCACACCCATCAGCTTGGCGCTTTGAATGTAATTGAGTTCCCTGCACTTGGCATACTCGCCGCGCACAATGCGGGCAAAGCTGGGAATAAACAAAATGCCCAGCGCCAAAATGATATTGTACATACCACTTCCGGTGATACTGACAATTACCAAAGCCAGCAGGAAGGACGGAAATGCCGTGATGGAGTCGCATACACGGGTCAGAATCAGATCGGGCAAACCGCCGTAATAGCCGCACAGACTACCAATCAGGATACCGGCCACGCAGCCGATCGCCACCACGCACACTGCGATCAGCAATGTAGTGCCTGCGCCATCCAGCACACGGCTGAAAATGTCACGGCCGAAATTATCTGTGCCCAGCAGATGCCGGAAAGACGGCGGCTGGAACTTCTTTGCCACCATAGCAGTCGGGTCATACGGGGTCCAGAAATAACCCATGACGATCAAGGCAACCATCAGCGCTGAGATGGCACCGCCGATATACAGGAAGGGATTTCTTGTTTTTTTCATCGTCAAGCCACCCCCCTCACTTCAGCCGGATCCGGGGATCAACCAGCTGATATAGCAGGTCGGCCACGAAGTTGATGATGACGATCCATGCAGCCAAAATGACCACAATGGCCTGTACCACGGGGAAATCTCGGCTGGAAATGCTGGCCAGCAGCAGACGGCTGACACCGGGAATGGTAAAAACCTGCTCAATGATGATACTGCCGGTCATGATCTCGGCCGCCGACACCGCCAGGAAGGTAATCACGGGAATCAGGGCATTTTTCAGCACACCATGACCGCACGGCGGTCATTGCCGCGGCTGCGAGCCGTGCGCACATAATCCCGGTCCATCTGAGTCAGAATCGAGCTGCGCAGCATTTTGACCGTCATGGCAATGCGGGGAATGGCGATGGACAGGGCCGGCAGCACCAGATATCCCAGACAGGCACCCCAGCTTTCGGTATAGGAGACAAAGTTACCCGGGACAAATACCCGGAGCAGGGTTCCAAACAGGAATGTGGCCAGAATACCGATAAAAAACGGCGGGATACTCATGACAATCTGGTCCAGAGCGGTCACAATCACGTCCACCGCCTTGCTGCGGGCACTGCCTGCCAGAACACCCAGCGGAATGGACAGCACAACAGTAAACAGGAAGGACATGATGGCCAGCAAAAAGGTCACCGGAAGCTTGTCCGCCAGCATTTCGCTGACCGGCATGCGGTAACTGTAACTTTCGCCCATATCGCCCCGGACAAAGCCGGTCAGCCAGTCCCAATAGCGCACCAGAATCGAACGGTTAAAGCCCAACTCTTCCAGCAGCGCTTCCCGTGCCTCAGGAGTGGCTTCGGTGCCCAGCATCTTAGTGGTGGGGTCACCGGGAATCACCTGAAACGCAAGGAAGGCAAGGAGCGATACGATCAGTAATGTGACAATCAATGTGAGAAGTTTTCTTATCGCAAATTTCATGGTCCCTGCCTCCTTCCGCTTTCTTTCGAGAAGCACAAAGCAAACCTGCCTTGTGCTTCCCGTTTGGTTTCATTTACTTACTCGGCCCAATACAGCGTGGACATATCCATCACGTACAGGGGATAGAATTTAAACCCTTCCAGTTTGGGGTTGACGGCCACAAAATCGGCCAGGTCCTGGGTGTACACATTGGCAGCCGTCTCGCTGAGGATGGCCAGACAGCGCTTGAACAACTGCGTCTGCTCTGCATCGTCCACGGTGGCCACAGCCTTTGCATAAACCTGATCGTATTCCGCATTGTCGAAGCCGATCATGTTCTTGCTGCTGTCGCTGACCCAGCGTGCCAGCAAGGCAGTGGGGCTCAGGATGCTGGCGTCAAAGCCCACCACGGTGGCTTCAAACTGGCGATTCGCATACACATCGGTCAGCCATGTGTTCCAGTCAATCTGCTGGATCTCAGCGTTGATACCCGCCTTTTTGAGTTGCTCCACCAGCACCACAGCGGAATCCACGTGAGGCTGATAGTTGCTGGGCACCTTGATGGTAAAGGTAAAGCCGTTCTCGTATCCGGCCTCTTTCAACAGCTGCTTGGCCTTGGCCACATCATGGGGATATGCCTGCGCCAATTCGGGCTCAAAATACTTGCCAAAACTGGGGTACATAGAAGAACCTACTTTGGTGCCGTGGCCTTCTGCGGTCAGTTCCAGCATGGCATCCACATCGATGGCATAGCACAGGGCCTGACGCACCTTTTCGTTGTCAAAGGGTGCCACGCGATGGTTCAGATAAATGGCCTGCACCAGATTCATGGTGCCCTCCAGAATATCGTAGCCATTGGACAGGCTGTTCACCTGATCGATGGTCAAATGGGCCACCAGGTCCAGCGCGCCGCTGTCCAGCGCGGTAATCAGGGCATTTGCGTCCTCATAGATCTTGTAGGTGACTTTACGCACGCCGGCGCTCTTGCCATAATATGCATCGTTGCGCTCCAGAACAAAATTCTCCTGCACGCTGCGGGACACATATTTGAAGGGACCGGTGCCGACCGGCTTGGTCTCCTGCTCGGTGTAACCCTTGGGCAGGATATAAACACTGGACACCATACTGAGAAAATCGCTGTTGGGCTCGGCAAGAGTAAAGGATACGACATTACCCTCCACGGCGGTTTCCGCAATAGCAGAAAGCGCCCCTACCACGTTAGAATAAACCGAGGTAGCGGCGCAGGTTTCGAAAGAATAAAGCACATCGTCCGTCGTGCAAGTGCTGCCGTTATGGAAAACAACACCGTCACGGAGGGTAAAGGAATAGGTTAAGCCATCCTCGGAAATCTCCACCTTGGAGGCCACTGCCTCCACAAAGTTTCCGTCGGAGTCCGGCTTGACCAGGCCCTCAAAGACGTTGAACATGACCTCTCTAGTTCCTGCGGCCGTTGATTTATACGGGTCAAGACTATTATCCAGGTCTTGGGCGATACCGACAGTGATCTCGTCGCTGGCATGCTCCGGTTCTGAAGTTGTTCCTCCGCATGCGCTGAGTGAACACATCATGGCGGAAGCCGCCAGGAAAATTGCAAGGATCCGTTTTTTCATTGCTCGTTCTCCTTCCACCGTTTTAAAATAACGGCGTTACAACAAAATTACTTGATCTCCCACTATGAAATTGTCGCCACCATTGTAGCGTAAACATTTTAAAAATACAAGTCTTAAGCTGAATTTTTCATATTCAACCCCACCTTTCCGTCCGATACGACAGGGTCCCTCCAAAAAAACATTTCTTTTCTGCTTGACATTACCGGATGTGCGTGGTATTATACTTAGGCATCTTGAAGGCGGATGACGATGTGCCGGAGTGGCGGAATTGGCAGACGCCTCGGACTTAAAATCCGATGAGAGCAATCTCGTGCCGGTTCGATCCCGGTCTCCGGCACCACAATTTTATATCGCGGAGTAGAGCAGTTGGTAGCTCGTCGGGCTCATAACCCGGAGGTCGGAGGTTCAAGTCCTCCCTCCGCAACCAGAAGGAAAGCCTTGGAATCTCACGATTCCAAGGCTTCTTTTTTGTTTTTTGCCGGTTTTAACTCTTGCTTTTTGTCCGTTTTTGACCCGTTTTATGCCGTTTTGGCCTCGTTTCCCTATCAAAAAGTGATTGTCTGGAGCAAAAGTTACAGGTCGGCAACGGTCGTCAAGACGACGACACGGCGACGCAAAATAGCAAAAATGAACCTGATAGCGGCGTAAAGGTTATCGTCAAAAAAGTTTCCCGGAGGTCATGGCTTCCAGTCTGACTTCTCAACCATAAGAAAAGTCTTGAAATCTCAAGGTTTCAAGGCTTTTTTACTTTTCCGAAATTCTCCACAGTATTCGTAAGTAATCGTTTTTAGACCGATTTAGTCCGATCTATTTG
>RHMF01000163.1_pt1 | contig 26816 bp, 21 predicted proteins | sample 5365151 | NCBI WGS metagenome assembly RHMF01 (sample SAMN10266501, study PRJNA497801) | feces metagenome | isolation source: feces | host: Bos taurus | place: China: Prairie of Fairy Mountain | collected 2017-08-14 | reverse complement strand
GGGGTGTTAATTTTTGTAATAATTTTGCGTAATCGGGGCGTTTAGGCACTTTTAGGCACATTTGTTTGGCGGGCCAAGGGGTGTGGAGTAACTTTGCGCGCCAAATCAAAATCATAACATTCAGATGAAGAAAATCTCCATCGGCATTTTTTGCCTGACGCTACTCACCGCACTGCCCGCCTGGGCCGGCGGTCTGCTCACCAACACCAACCAACACATCGATTTCGTGCGTATGATGGCGCGCGGCGCGAGCCTCGACATCGACGCCGTGTACTCCAACCCCGCCGGCACCGCCTGGATGCGCGACGGCTGGACACTCTCGCTCAACAACCAGAGTGCCTTCCAGGAGCGCGACATCGACGCCACGTTCCCCCTCTTCACCACCGAGAACCACACGCGCCACTACGACGGCAAAGCCTCGGCACCCATCATCCCGTCGCTCTACGCTGTTTTTCACAAGAACCGCTGGGCCGTGCAGGGTTTCTTCGGCATGGTGGGCGGCGGCGGCAAATGCTCGTTCGACGACGGTCTGCCCATGTTTGACGCCATTGTCACCGGCACGATGGCGCAATACGGCATCACGCCCGACATGTACGGCATCGGCAGCGCTGTCACCGGCCGCCAGTACATCTTCGGCGGTCAACTCGGTTTTTCCTACCGGTTCAACGACCATTTTTCGGGCCACGCGGGTTTCCGCGCCAACTATTTCAGCGGTAACTACGAAGGCTACGTGGTGGCAGGACTCAACGAGCCTTACGCCACCGCGCTGGGTATGCAGGGCGTGAACCTGGTGAACATGCAGCTCGACTGCGACCAGACCGGCTGGGGCATCACCCCCGTCATCGGCGTTAACTACCGTTGGAAAGGACTTACCCTGGCCGCTAAATATGAGTTCAAGACCAACCTCAATATCGAGAACGACACCAAGCAGCGCTCGGTGCAGGTGCGCGGCGCCGACCTCGACCCCGACATCGCCCTGGGCGACTACAAGCACGGCGTCAACACCCCCAGCGACATCCCCTCCTATCTGGCCGTGGCCGTGGGCTACGAGTTCACGCCCAGACTGCGCGCGGCGCTGGAATACCACTTCTTTGACGACAAAAACGCCGAAATGGCCGGCAACAAGCAGAAAGCCCTGTCGCGCGGCACCAACGAGGTGCTGGCCGGCGTAGAGTTTGACATGAACAAATACGTCACCTTGAGCTGTGGCGCGCAGCGCACCGACTACGGTCTGGAGGACGACTACCAGAGCCACACCAGCTTCTCGTGCGACAGTTGGTCGGTGGGTCTGGGCGGCGCCGTTCACGTCAATGGCCACGTCACCGTCAACGTGGGCTACTTCTGGACCATGTACCAGGACTATGACAAGCACGTGGCCGCCACCACCCCGGGCGGTTACTGCGGCACCACCTTGGAAGGCCACGACACCTACTCACGCAGCAACAAGGTGTTCGGCATCGGCGTCGACTACAAATTCTGACAACGGCCGCCCTCCCACAGCCGGAAATAAGTGATGCCGGCAAGCCTCTTTCAGAGCCAATTGTGGCGAAAGGGGCACGCATATCTGATTAAGCCGCGGATATTAAGTCTGTCTCTTTGCAGACCCTCTCTGGTAAGCAGTGGGGAGATAAGGGCACGCATACGTCTCATCCCTCTCTCTTTCGCACCGTCGTAGGGAGAGGGTGATTTTGTTGAAAAAATTAACGCTTTTGTTTCATCTTATTCCATCTATTTTGCCTACCTTTGCAGCGAGTTCGATACCCTTTTATTAAGGATTTATCAATCAACATATTAACGTTCTACTCCTAAATTTATTAACAATGAAGAAATTTTTATCTTTCTTGATGGCAGCTCTGGTGGTTTCGTTCGCTTGGGCTGACAGTGTGACTTTCACCCCCAGTGATTACACTGCTGTGACCAACGCAGACTACACCCTGCAAAATGCTCCTATCACGATTGCTGTTACTGCCAGTACTGTGACCACCGACCAGTTCCGCATTTTTAAGAACCAGACCCTCACCGTTTCGGCTGAAGAAGGCTACACCATCACCGGCGTAGAGTTCACTTGCACCGCAAGCGGAACGAGCAAGTACGGCCCCGGCTGCTTCACCGCCGACCTGGGCACTTACAGTTACGAAGGCACAGTGGGCACCTGGAGCGGTTCCGCCAGTTCTGTGGTGTTCACCGCCAGCACCAACCAAGTGCGCGCCACCCAAATCGTGGTGACCTACTCCAGCGGCACCGTAGTCGTTGTGGCTGCTCCCGTTATCACCCCCGCCGGCGGCGTGTTTGAGACCAGCCAGGAGGTGACCATCACCGCCGAGGCCGGTGACATCTACTACACGCTCGACGGCACCGACCCCGATGAGGACGCTACCGCCTACGCAGCTCCCTTCACCATCACCGACGACGCTACCGTAAAAGCCATCGCCATTGACAACGGCGTGAGCAGCGTTATCACCACCGCCGTCTTCTCCAAGGCCATCGCCACCACCGGTGCCGGCACCGTGGAGAGCCCCTACACCGTGGCCGATGCTCTGGCACTGATCGGCGGCAACCAGATTCCCAGCGACAGTGTGTATGTGAGCGGCGTTATCACCGGCACTCCCAGTGTTTCGACCAGCTATGGCAACGCCAACTACTACATCACCGACAATGGCGACACCACTCTCTACATCTTCCGCGGCAAGTATCTGCAGAACACCAAGTTCACTGCCACTGACCAAATCAAGGAAGGCGACGCCGTGGTGGTTTATGGCAAGCTCACCCTCTATAACAGCACTCCCGAAATGGCTGCCAACAACTACCTCTACAGCCTTAACGGCCAGACCGAGGCCCAGGTTGACACCACTGTTGTAACCAACTTCACCGAAGCCAACGCCACCACCGGTATCTTCCGCTTTGACGGACAGGCTGTGGTGACCTACCAGTTTGGCAATTATCTGTATGTGCGCGACGCCAACGCCAAGGCCGGTCTCATCTACGGTTCCGTAGGCCAGAGCTACAACCAAGGCAACTATGTGCCCGCTGGCTGGACTGGCATCCACACCCTGTACAACGGCATTGACGAGTACACCAACCTCAACGGCTTCACCGCCGCTGTTGACAGCACCACCGTTGAGCCCGTGGCCAAAACCACGCTCATAGCCGCCGACGCCAACGAATACGTTAGCCTGGCCAACATGCCCATCTATGCCGAGACCGACACCGCCGGCACCATCACCAACGTGTACATGGTTTGCGGCACCGACACCCTGTTGGTTTACAATCGCTTCAACGTGACGCTGCCCGAATGGGATGCCACAAAGACCTACAACTTCACCGGTATCGCCACCGTTTACAACAACGCTGCGCAACTCTGCCCCATCACCGTGGAAGAGGCTACCGCTACCGCCACCGACATCAACGGCGACGGTGCTTGGTCGATGGCCGACGTAACCACGCTGATTGCTTACGTGCTGGGTAATCAACCGAGCCCCTGCATTGAGGAGAACTGCGACGTGAATGGTGACGGCGGTGTTTCGATGGCCGACGTGACCACGCTCATTGGCAACATTCTGGGTAACTAATCTCACCCGGTAACACCATAAAAATGGCGACCCCTTGGCGGGCCGCCATTTTTTTTCGCAACAAGCGTTCATCCTGTCCGGGATAAACATCCACCCCACCAGGAAACAATGCATCATGCTTCGTTCTCATCAATTGTGTACACCCCTGCGAGGCGCTGTCATCACATTTCTGGGCGAACACGAAAGAGGCAGAACCGTGTGTGGCTCTGCCTCCTGATATTATCGTGCTGTTCGGGCGAGGGTCAGTCGCTCAACTTGGCACACAGGAACTCGCGGTTCAGGCGTGAGATGTTGCTCAACTTGATGTTCTTGGGGCATTCGGCGGCACAAGCACCGGTGTTGGTGCAGTTGCCGAAGCCCAGCTCGTCCATCTTCATGAGCATGGCCTTGACGCGGCGTTTGGCCTCGGCGCGGCCTTGCGGCAGCAGGGCAAACTGGCTCACCTTGGCGCTCACAAAGAGCATCGCCGAGCCGTTCTTGCAGGCGGCCACGCAGGCACCACAGCCAATGCAGGTGGCGCTGTCCATGGCCTCGTCGGCAGCCTCCTTGGGAACAGGTATGGCGTTGGCGTCGGGGGCACCGCCGGCGTTGAACGACACATAGCCGCCGGCCTGCTGAATCTGGTCGAAGGCGTTGCGGTTCACCATCAGGTCTTTGATAACGGGGAATGCCGCCGAGCGCCAAGGCTCCACAACGATGGTCTCGCCGTCGTGGAAACGGCGCATATAGAGTTGGCAGGTGGTGGCACCCTTGCCCAGTTCGGTGGGTCCGTGCGGATGGCCGTTGATGTAGAGCGAGCACATGCCGCAAATGCCCTCGCGGCAGTCGTGGTCAAACACCACAGGCTCCTGCCCTTGCTCGATGAGTTGCTCATTCAGGATGTCGAGCATCTCCAGGAAGGAGGTGTCGGTGGGGATGTCGTGCATGTCGTAGGTCTCGAAATGACCTCTTTCCTTAGGCCCCGCCTGGCGCCAAACCTTCAATTTAAAACTTATATTGTTGTCCATTGTGTTATTGTTTTTTAAAGTTGGAAGGGTTATTTCTTGTAGTTACGTGTCTGCACCTTGATGGATTCGTAATGCAGGGGCTCCTTGATGAGCGTGGGAGCCTTCTCGTCACTGCCGTTGTATTTCCAGCAAGCCACATAGAAGTAGTTCTCGTCATCGCGCTGTGCCTCGCCGTCGGCCGTTTGGTGCTCCTCGCGGAAGTGTCCGCCGCAGCTCTCGTTACGGTTGAGGGCATCGTAGGCAATCAGTTCACCCATGGTGATGAAGTCACGCAGGCGGAAAGCCTTGTCCAGCTCCACGTTCATACCCTCCTGGGTGCCGGGCACAAAGAGGTCGGTTTCGAACACCTCGCGCAGTTCCTTGAGTTTCTGCAGGGCTTCCTCCAGACTCTCACGGGTGCGTCCCATTCCCACATATTCCCACATGATGTTGCCCAGTTCCTTGTGGATGCTGTCAACCGAGCGTTTGCCCTGGATGGCCATCAGGCGGTCGATGTCGGCCTGCACACGCTTCTCGGCTTCGTCAAACTCGGGCCGGTAGGTGCTCACTTCGGGCCAGATATCCTGGTCGCTCAGGTAGTTCTGGATGGTGTAGGGCAACACGAAGTAGCCGTCGGCCAGACCCTGCATCAGAGCAGATGCGCCCAAGCGGTTGGCGCCGTGGTCGCTGAAGTTGCATTCACCAATGGCATACAGGCCGGGAATGGACGTCTGCAGTTCATAGTCCACCCAGATACCGCCCATGGTGTAATGGATGGCGGGATAAATCATCATGGGGTTGTAGTAGTTCACGCCGTCGATTTCACGGGCCAGCTCGCCGGGGTTGACATCGGTGATTTCCTCATACATGTCGAAGAGGTTGCCGTAACGCTGGCGCACCACATCGATGCCCAGACGGTTGATGGCTTCGCTGAAGTCGAGGAACACGGCCTTGCCGGTGTTGTTCACACCGAAGCCCTTGTCGCAGCGTTCTTTGGCGGCACGCGACGCCACATCGCGGGGCACCAGGTTTCCGAAAGCGGGATAACGGCGTTCCAGATAGTAGTCGCGCTCCTCCTCGGGAATGTCGCTGCCCTTGATTTCACCCTTCTGCAGGCGCTGGGCGTCTTCCAGTTTCTTGGGCACCCAGATGCGGCCGTCGTTACGCAGCGACTCGCTCATGAGGGTGAGTTTCGACTGCTTGTCGCCGTGGCGCGGGATGCACGTGGGGTGTATCTGCACGTAGGCGGGGTTGGCGAAATAGGCACCCTGGCGGTAGCAGGCCATAGCGGCCGAGCAGTTGCTGGCCATGGCGTTGGTCGACAGGAAGTAGGCGTTACCGTAGCCACCGGTGGCAATCACCACGGCATTGGCGCTGAAGCGTTCCAGGGCACCGGTCACCAGATTGCGGGCGATGATACCGCGTGCGCGGCCGTCCACCATCACGATGTCGTGCATCTCATAGCGGTTGAAACTCTTCACCTTACCGGCCTTGATTTGGCGGTTCAGGCTGGAGTAGGCGCCCAGCAGCAGTTGCTGGCCCGTCTGCCCCTTGGCATAGAAGGTGCGGCTCACCTGCGCGCCACCAAACGAGCGGTTGGCGAGCAGACCTCCGTATTCACGGGCAAAGGGTACACCCTGAGCCACGCATTGGTCGATGATATTGTTAGACACCTCGGCCAAACGGTACACGTTGGCCTCGCGCGAGCGGTAGTCGCCGCCTTTCACGGTGTCGTAAAACAGGCGGTAAACCGAGTCACCGTCGTTCTGATAGTTCTTGGCAGCATTGATACCGCCCTGGGCGGCAATCGAGTGTGCGCGGCGCGGCGAGTCCTGGATGCAGAAATTGAGCACATTGAAGCCCATCTCGCCCAGTGTGCTGGCGGCAGAAGCGCCGGCCAGACCGGTACCCACCACTATCACGGTGAGTTTGCGCTTGTTGGCGGGGTTCACCAGTTTCTGGTGCGCCTTATAGTTGGTCCATTTCTCAGCAATGGGGCCCTCGGGAATCTTCGAGTCGAGCACGGGCTGCTGAGCGGTTGTATTGTTAGTCTCTTCCATTGTAATCGTGTTTTAAATGTTAATTACTGCACTGTCGTAAGGTCAAATGGCAAAGAACCAGGTAAAGTAGCAGGCTTCAACGGCCAACAGGCCCATCACCAGAGAGGCCCACAACCAGCCGATGCATTTCCAGCGGGTAATCCACGTGTCGCCGGCCGTGCCCAGCGTCTGCAGGGCGCTCCAGAAACCGTGGGTGATGTGCAGCCACAGCGCCGCAAAGGCGATGAGATACACCGGCAGCACCCACAGTTGCGAGAAAGCCGCCTGGATGGCATCGCGGCCGCCCAGCGGCATGTCTCCCATGATTTCGGGCAACTGCATGTGAGCCCAGAATTGATACAAGTGCAGCACCAGGAAGCACAGCACGATGATGCCCAGCACGAGCATGTTTTGCGACGCCCACTCCACCGACTTGGGACGGGCTGTCACGGCATAGCGGTCGCCGCCGCGGCCCTTGCGGTTTTGCAAAGTGAGCCAAAAGGCGAAACAGATGTGAATCACTGCGCCGGCCGCCAGCACCGCTGTGCCGAGCAATGCATACCAGTTGGCTCCCAGGAATTCGCACACCGCCTCATAGGCGTCAAACGAAAACATGGCCACGGCATTCATCAGCGCGTGAAAGGTAACAAATAGGATCAGGAAAAGGCCGGTGACCGACATCACCACCTTGCGTCCTACGGATGAATTGATTAACCACATAGTAGTTGTGAGATTAGTTATTAATTATGATATTGTTTTTTTGTTTCAAGTGGCCCCACCGTGGGCTTGGCTGCGCAAAGATACGCATATTTGCGGGCATTACCAACGGTAGGAGCCGTTTTTTTACCCGCATGGCGACGTTTCAATCATCGAGGATGAGCATGGCGTCGCCAAAGGCGCCGAACTTGTATTCCTCACGCACCGCCTCGTCGTAGGCACGCATCACCAGGTCGTAGCCGCCAAACGAGCAGGCTGCCATCAGCATGATGGAGTAAGGCATGTGGAAATTGGTGATAAGTGAGTCGCAGGTGGTGCACTCGTAAGGCGGGAACAGGAAGCGGTTGGTCCAGCCGTCGAAGGCCTTCACGTGGCCGTCCATCGCCACGGCGCTCTCCAGGGCGCGCAGCACCGATGTGCCCACGGCGCACACCTTGTGGCCCTGCTCACGCGTGGTGTTCACATGTTGGCACAGCTCCTCGCTCAGGTGTATTTCCTCGCTTTCCATGCGGTGCTTGGTCAGGTCTTCCACATCGATGTCGCGGAAGGTGCCCAAACTCAGGTGCATCGTCAGGAAGTCGCGGCCGATGTCGTAAATTTCCATGCGGCGCATCAACTCGCGGCTGAAGTGCAGACCGGCGGCAGGCGCCACCACCGCGCCCTCGTTGCGGGCAAAGATGGTTTGGTAGCGCTCGGCGTCGGCGGGCTCTTCCTCGCGCTTGATGTAATAGGGCAGCGGCGTGTGGCCCAGGCTGTAGAGGGTCTCCTTAAATACGTCGTGCGGACCATCGTAGAGGAAGCGCAGCGTGCGGCCGCGCGAGGTGGTGTTGTCAATCACCTCGGCCACCAGCGAACTGTCGAGACCGAAGTATAGTTTATTGCCGATGCGGATTTTGCGCGCCGGCTCCACCGTCACGTCCCACAGCTTGCTTTCGGCGTTGAGTTCACGCAGCAACGACACCTCGATGCGCGCGCCGGTTTTCTCCTTGTTGCCGTAGAGTTTGGCGGGGAACACCTGCGTGTCGTTAAACACCATCATGTCGTCTTTGCCAAAGTAGGTCAGCACCTGCTTGAACACCGTGTGCTCGATTTCGCGGGTGCGGCGGTGCAGCACCATCAGGCGGCACTCGTCGCGGTACTGGGGAGGATATTGGGCGATGAGTTCGCTTGGCATGGGGGTGCCGAATTCTGATAACTTCATAACGCTGTAATTTTATAATAAATGATTCTGTGGATGTTATCTGCTTGTGTTGGTCAATTCTTTTCTCGGGTGGCGCTTTTGCCGTTGGGCGCGGGCGCGGGCGCGGTTGTCGGCGCGTTCCTGCTCCAGACGCTCCTGCTCGGCTTCGTCGGGGCTCACATAGGTCTCGCCGTCGAGGCGTGCCACCAACTGCTGCAGCGTTTCGCACCGGTCCACGGTGATGTCGCCCACGCGGGTGCGGCGCAGGGCCGTCAGGTGGGCGCCGCTGCCCAGTGCCTGCCCGATGTCGCGGGCCAGCGCACGGATGTAGGTGCCTTTGCCGCACACCACGCGCAAGCGCAGGACGGGTTCGGCGGGCAAGCCGCATTGCAGCACCTCTATCTCGTCCACCACCAGGGTCTTGGAGCGAATGGCCACGTCGCGGCCCTTGCGCGCCAGTTTGTAGGCGGGCTTGCCGTCAATCTTGCAGGCCGAAAAGGCGGGCGGCACCTGCTCGATGCTGCCGGTGAACTGCTCGCGCAGCACACGCTGCACTTGCTCCAGGGTGATGTGCCGCCAGGGATAGGTGGCGTCAACCTCGGTCTCGAGGTCAAAACTGGGCGTGGTGGCGCCCAGCCGCAGGTCGGCGATATATTCCTTCACCCCGCTCTGCAACTCCTCGATGCGCTTGGTGGCGCGGCCGGTGCACACGATGAGCACACCGGTGGCCAGCGGGTCGAGCGTGCCGGCATGGCCCACTTTCACGTCGCGCCTTCCCAGATGGGTGCGCAACACGCCACGCACCAGCTTCACCACGCTGAACGAGGTGGCGCGCAGTTCTTTATCGATGTAGAATATTTCGCCTTTTACGGGATTCAGCATATCGCCGTATCGTATTTCTCTTTTTTCACTAAAAAAACTTCCTTAATCCACCATCACCAGTGAGTGACCGCTCAGCAGCAACGCCAGTATCACGGCCCCCACCACGATGCGATACCATCCAAAGGCCTTGAAGCCGTACTTGGTAAGGAAATTGACAAACCACTTCATGGCCAGCAACGCCACCACAAAGGCCACCACACAGCCCAGCACCAGAACGAATATGTTATGGCCCGTGGCCCACGACGCATCGGCCCGGAACAGGTCCATCAGGTCGAGCAACGTGGCTCCCGCCATGGTGGGCACGGCCAGGAAGAACGAGAACTCGGCCGCCGCACGGCGTGTGAGCCGTTGCGACATGCCGCCCACTATCGTGGCCATGCTGCGGCTCACGCCCGGTATCACCGAGATGCATTGGTACAGACCTATCATGAAAGCGCGGCGCTCGGTGAGTTCGGTCTTCTCGCTGCCGCGATTGAAGATGCGGTCGCAAAACAGCATGAACACACCACCCGCCACCAGCATCACGGCCACCACGGTCACGCTGTCGAGTAACCAGTCGAGCAAACCCGACTTCTTGGCCGCCAGACCTATCACCACCGCCGGCAGCACACCCACCAGCAGCAGCCAGTAGAAGCGCCACTTGTGCTTGAAACGCTGCCAGGCCGTGGCACCGGCCGGCGCGGGGCTGTGGTCGAGGCGGAAGAACCGCTTCCAATACAGCACCACCACCGAGAGGATGGCTCCGAACTGGATAATGAAAGTGAAAGCGTGTACAAATTCATCGCCCTGCGGCACACCCAGCAGGTTCTGGGTGATAATCATGTGGCCCGTGGAAGACACGGGCAGGAACTCGGTGAGTCCCTCCACTATCGCGATGATAATCGCCTGCAGCGCACTCATTGCTGCTCAGCGGTTGATTCTTCTTGGTCAGGAGCCGACTTGTCTCGCTTGCGCCAAACAATGGCAAATGCCATCAGCACAAAGCCCAGCAAGGCTATGAGCGGCCCCACCACGATGCGGCGCGATTCAAAGATGGCTGGGTTCCACGTGGTGCCATCGTTGGCACTGCCAGCCATCAACACAAAGCCCAACACTATCATCAACAGGCACACGCCCATCATGATAAAGTTCACCTTGCCCAGCGCCGGCCGGGTTTCCTGTTGCACGGCATTCTTCCCTGTGCGGGGCGCCGTCTGCTGCTTAGCATTTTTCTGTTGTTTTGCCATGTTAAATCTATTTGCGCTTACTGCGTCATTCTATATTTAATAAATTTCTGCAAAATTACAACTTCAGCACCCCTTTGTCAATACTTTTTAGGATTTATTATGAATTTTCACCCGTTGCCCCCATGGCTACAAAGCAATGTCGAGCAGGAAGACACCCCGCGGAGGCAGGGAGAGCGCGGTGCCGGCGAGCGAAACGGCGGTGGCGGTGGGCACATCGAGAGCCTGCGTGGCGTTGCCCAGCACCTCGCGATAGCGTTCCAAGGGCAGTTGGCGGGGCTGCGTGGTGCCGTTGATCACGGTCACCACCGAGCGGTTGCCCAGGCGGCGGGCCAGCACATACACGCCGTCGTGGGGTATGAACTGCGTGGTGCGTCCGCGGGTCACCACCTCATTTCCCTGGCGCCAGTGCAGCACACGGCTCAGCCAGGTGAACATGTCGTTCTGCGCCGCCGTGCGGCCCTGGGCGGTAAAGCAGTTGCGTGTATCGCCGGGGAAACCGCCGGGGAAGTCACGGCGCACATTGCCGTCGGTCACGCGCTTGGTGCCGTTCATCAGGATTTCGGTGCCGTAATACAACTGCGGGATGCGCGGCATGGTGAGCAGCAGAGCCAGCGCCTGCTTGAGCGCGGGCGCATCCTGTCCGTCGGCCAGGAAGCGGTCGGTGTCGTGGTTGTCGATAAATGCCATCACATGGCTGGGGTCCTCATACAGGTAGTCGTAGCACAATCCGTTGTACACACGGTTGTAACCGCGCCACCAGCCATCGGTCTCCTCATGCTTGGCGCTGTCGAGATTCTCTTGCAGGGTGAAGTCCATCACGGTCTTCAGATAGGAATCCTGCTGGTCGGCGGTGCGCAGGCGGCTGCCACGCTGCCATGTGGCGGTGTAGGCGGGTCGCTGCACCCAGGTCTCGCCCACCACGTTCAGGTGGGGATACTCTTCGTCAAGGGTGCGCATCCAGCGCGCCATGGCATCGGCGTAGGCGTAGGGGTAGGTGTCCATGCGGATGCCGTCAATGCCTGTGGTTTCAATCCACCATATGCTGTTCTGTATCAGATAGTTCATCACGTGCACATTGTGCTGGTTGAGGTCGGGCATGGACGACACAAACCAGCCCTCCACGGTTTCGTAGCGGTCCACCTGGCTGGCGTAGGGGTCGAGCACGGGGGTGAGTTTGTAACTCGTCTGCTGGTGGAAGCGGTCGATGTTGTCAGGTATATTGAACCAATCGGGGCTGGGCATGTCCTTCACCCAGGGGTGGTAGTCGCTGCAGTGGTTGAAAATCATGTCCATCACCACCTTCAGCCCGTGACGGTGTGCGTCGGCCACAAAGTCGGTATAGTCCTGGTTGGTTCCATAGCGCGGGTCCACGCGGTAGTAGTCGGTGGTGGCGTAGCCATGGTAACTGCTGTTCACTCCGCGTTCATCGTCGGGCCAGTTGTTTTCAAGCACCGGAGTAAGCCACAAGGCCGTCACGCCCAGCTCATTGAAGTAATCCAAATGCTGGCGCAGGCCGGCCAGGTCGCCGCCGTGGCGCAGGCTGGGCATGGTGCGGTCCACGCGATAGGGGCGCAGGCCGGGCAGTTGGTCGTTGGAAGGGTCGCCGTTGGCAAAACGGTCGGGCATGAGCATGTAGAGCACGTCGCTGCAGTCAAAGCCCGCATAATCGTTTCCCGCGCGGGCACGCCGCCGCAGTTCGTAGTCCACGGTCTTGGATTTGCCGCCGCGCTCAAAGCGCAGCTGCACGGTGCCGGGCTGTGCCTGCCCCACGTTGAGATACACGAGCAGATAGTTGGGCGAACCGGGGCTCACCACGCTGTCGACGGTCACGCCTGCGCTGCGGGTGCTCACGCGGGCATCGGCGATGCCGGGGCCGTACACCATGAGTTGCAGGCTGGTGTGACGAAGGCCAGCGAACCAGTAGGCTGGCTCGATGCGGGAAATGTTGATGCGGGGAGCCGCGGCGGCCAGTGCCATCGTGGCGGCAGCGAGCAGGAGCAGAACAGAGCGTTTCATAAGCAGGAAGAAGATTTGGATGGATTGGTTTAATTATGGATAATGAGTGCCGAGCGGGCGGGCACGGTCACGCTGGGACCGGTCACCGTGGCAATTCCCTGCTCACAGCAGGCCGTGCGGCGGCACACCACTGTGTAGGTGCCGTCGGGCACGGTGATGGTGCGCGGCTCGGCGTTGGCATTGAGGGCCACGTAGATGTCGCCCCAACTCTCACCCGGTGCGCCGGCACGCAGGTGAAAGGCCACCAAGCAGGGTTGGTCGGGCAGGAACTCCATGTAGTCCTTCACCAGATTGGCGTCACCCAGGTGCAGGGCGGGATGCCGGGCACGCAGGGCGGTGAGGGCGCTCAGATAGGCCATCACCTGCGGGTAGCGTTCCAGGTTGTCCCAGTCGAGCCGGTTCACGCTGTCGGGCGAGTTGTAACTGTTGTGCACACCCAGTTTGGTGCGCAGCATCTCTTCACCGCTCAGCAAGAAGGGAACGCCCTGGCTGGTGAGCACAGCGGTGTGGGCCAGCAGATGCAGGCTGATGAGGTCGTCGCGGTCGATGCCGGGCACGCTGGCGTGCAGGCGGTCGACCAGACACATGTCGTCGTGACAACTCACATAACTCATCATCTGGGTGGGTTGCAACGCCCACGGCCGGCGGCTGTAGTTCACCTTGCCGTAGTTGAGTTGCGGATGGTCGATGGCACCTGCCAGACCCATCTTCACACTCTCCTCATGGCCCGGAATACCCGCCAGGAAGGCTCCCTGGGCATCATCGCTCCAGGGCCCGCGCAAACCGTCGCGCATCTCATCGCTGAAGGCCGCCACGCCGGGCATTTGCCACACATGGTCCTTGGTGGCCAACTGGTCGGCGGGCAGGGCGCATCCACCGGCGCTCCATCCCTCGCCGTAGATAAAGATGGCGGGGTCTTCGCTGGTGAGGGCGCGGCGCACCTCGCGCATAGTGGTCATGTCATGCACACCCATCAGGTCGAATCGGAAACCGTCGATATGGTATTCCTGTGCCCAGTAGCGCACGCTTTCCACGATAAAACGGCGCACCGCCTCACGCTCGCTGGCGGTTTCGTTGCCGCAGCCCGAGCCGTTGCTGTAATTGCCGTCGGCGGTGCGGCGGTAGAACAGGTCGGGGCAGGTGAGCTGGAAGTTGCTGCCGTCGATGTTGAAGGTGTGGTTATACACCACGTCGAGCACCACGGCGATGCCGGCGCTGTGCAGGGCCTGCACCATCTGCTTGAACTCGCGGATACGGGCCAGCGGGTCGGCGGCATCGGTGCTGTAACTGCCTTCAGGCACGTTGTAGTTGAGGGGGTCGTAACCCCAGTTATATTGCGGGGTGGCGCGGCTTTCGTCGACTGAGGCATAGTCGAACGACGGCAGCAGGTGCACGGCATTCACACCCAGCCGGCGCAGGTGCTGCAGGGCACGCGGCTCGGTCAAGGCCAGGAATTTACCCGGATGCCGGAAGCCGCCGGTGCTGTCGATGCTGAAGTCGCGGTGGTGCAGTTCATACACCACCAAGTCGCGGGCCTTGATGCCGGGGCGGCGGTCCTGCCGCCAGCCTACGGGATCGGTGTCGGCCAAATCGATGACTGCGGCGCGGCGTCCGTTCACTCCCACGGCACGGGCATTGATACCGGGCGTTTCGCCCAGATATTTTTTGCCGTATTTCACGTCAAAGGTGTAGAAGCGTCCCTTGAGGTCGCCCTTCACGGTGGCTTGCCACACGGCGGTGGTGTCCTTGCGCTGCATGGCCACCGTCTTGAGCGGTTTCCCGCCGGTGCCGTCGGCATAGATGCGCAGTTTCACGGCTTTGGCGGCGGGGAGCGTGTGCAGGGCGAAGGCGGTGCCCTGCGCGCCATAGGTCATTTCAGTCACGGCCATGGCGGGCATCAGGGCGATGAACGCCGTAAGCGCCGTAAGAATATATTTTTTCATTGGCGTCCACTTTGGCTAATCATGGTTTTCATTTGACGATTGAAATCGGTGGCCTGCATCAAATCCTCCAGGGTGAGATGCATGCGGTAACGCCAGTAGTGGCGGGGGTTGGCAGGCACGTTGATGCGCTCGGCGGCGGCATCGGGCAGGCGCAGGCCGTCGTCCATGGCCAGCCAGTCCTGCAGCGAGAGCAGGCACAGCATGCTGGGCGAGGACAGATGGGCGCGCACCACGTCGGCGGCCACACGGCCCGGCAGGGGGTGCGGCGCGGCGCCGGAGTGCCACATCACGGTGTTGTAGTAGTCCTGGGTGCGCTCTATGTCCTCGTCCCACCACTGCCGCAGGGTGGACATGTCGTGGGTGCTGATGGTGGCCACCGACCGGTAGGGGTTGGCGCTCAGGTTGCCGAAGCGCAGGTGTGTGTCCTTGGGCATCGACTGGATTTCCAGGCTCAGGATGCGCAGTTCGTTAAGCGCCCAGGGCACGCAGTCGGGCACCATGCCCAGGTCCTCGGCACACACCAGCATGCGCGTGGCCTGCACCAGAGCGGGCAGTTTGCGCATGGCCTCCTGATACCAGTAGTCGGTGTTGCGGCGGTAGTAGTAGTCGTTGTAGAGGCGGTTGAAGGCTTCTTTGTCACCCTCATACAAAGTCTGGTACACAAAATCATACTGCACGCTGATGCGGGGATGGAACAGACCGGGGTTGCGGTGGTCACGCACAAAGAGCACATCGCTCACCAGGGCCATCAGGCCGTCGCGCAGCAGGCGGTCGTTGGCACTTTCACGGCCTTGGAAGGCGGCCTCTATCTTGCGCTGGGTGTCCCACTCGGGGCGCATGCGGTAGATGTCGTCGTGCAGATGCTCCACGTAAGTCTCCCTCACATGGCCGGCCAGCGTACCGAACACACGGTCGAGCACATGGTCGCTGATGAAGGGCTCGGTCATGAAAGGCTCCTGGAAATTGAGGCCGTAACCCCTGATTTCGTCGGCCGTGAAACCGAGTGCGGGCGAGAAATGGCCCAACAGACCATGCACGGCATCCACAGGGATTTCCCAGATACGGAAGAAGCCCAGCACGTGGTCGATGCGGTAGGCGTCGAAATAGGTGGACATGTGGCGCAGGCGGCGCACCCACCATGAACAGCCGTCGGCGAGCATAGCGTCCCAATTGTAGGTGGGGAAGCCCCAGTTCTGGCCGTTCACGCTGAAGGCATCGGGCGGCGCACCCGCCTGGCCGTTCAGGTTGAAGTAGCCGGGTTCTACCCATGCCTCCACGCCGTCGCGGCTGATGCCGATGGGGATGTCGCCTTTGAGCACCACGTGGTGCTCACGGGCGTATAGGTGCGCTTCCAGCATCTGCCGATGCAGGATATACTGCACATAGTACCAGTAGCTCACCTGCTTGTAGAGTTTGGTGCGGGGATTGCTCATCTGCGCCTTGTCGGCGGCGGTGAGGGTGTGATGCGCGGGCCATTCGCCGAAGCAGGCCGTGCCGTACTCGTCGCGGTAGTGGCAGAACGCGGCATAGGGCACCAGCCAGTGCTTTCCGGCTTCAAAAAACTCCTTGAATCCGTCGCTCCGCAGCACCGACGCACCCTCTTGGGCGAAAAGCAGACGCAGCCACTCGTGTTTGGCGGCCATCATGCGCTCATAGTCTATCTGGGGCAGCGCGTTGAGTTCCTGCCGCAGCGCCTCCAGCCGCCGGGCGGAGTCCTCGTCGGCCAGCGCAGGCAGTTGCCGCAGGTCGGCATACATGGGATGCAGGGCATAGATGCTGATGCTGTTGTAAGGATAACTGTCGGTCCATGTGCCGGTGATGGTGGTGTCGTTGATGGGCAGCACCTGCAGCACACGCTGACCGGTGCTCGCCACCCAATCGATCATTGCCTTGAGATCGCCAAAGTCGCCCACGCCGAAGCTGCCGCGGCTACGCAGCGAGAACACCGGCACCACGGTGCCCGCCAGTTTGGCGGGATACACGGCAAAATAGGCTTGCGCCAGTTCATAGGCCACCACCTGCCCCGACTTGAGCGAGGGCAGATACACGTGGCGGTTGTCGCCGTTCTCCCACATCAGGGCGCGGCCCTCGGCGTCGAGTATCATGAATTTGAATTCCAATTCGCGCTTGCTCAGGCTGGCGGCGTTCAGCGTCACGGTCCATTCGTTGGGCTGATGCTCACGCATAGGGGTCACGCGCTCCACATCCCAGTCGCCCAGCAGCGGCTCGTTGCCCAGCAGACCCAGGCGCTGGCCGGCGCCCAGCTGCGGTGCGCGCACCTTCAGGGTCACCGCCTTGCCGCATTTCGCCTTGGCGGCGGGCTCGATGGGGCGGCCGTTCACACACTCGGTGAAAGCCGAACTGTACAGGTAACTGTCGTCGGGCAGGTCGTTCCAGTGGTCCCACGCCGTCACCCGCTCGCCTTTCTGGGCGTTCAGGTCCAGGCGGTGAGGCACCACTTCCCACTCGCGCCGCACTTCCTTGCCGTCGTGTTCCACGCCATAGTAGTAGTCCAGAAACGGAGCCGTGCCGGCATAGTCCATCTCACACTTCCAGCGACGGTCGCTCTCGCCCACCGTCTTGAGCAGGTGGCGCGTCACGCGACCCTGACTGCCGGGCTCGGGCAGCAGATGAAGCACCAACTGCTGGCCGTATTCGGCTTTGTAGTCAATGTTGAATCTTATCCTTGTCATGTGTTTTATGTATTTTTAGTTGAATTGCTGTTTTTAACGCATTGGTGACGATATTTGTATCTGCCTACAAAGATAAACATTTTCCAAGGCCTTCCTATCAAAACAAATGCACCAAATAAATTTTATTCGGTGCAATCGTTTGCGAATGTTCATGATAGGATTCAGGACCAAAACAATCTTTCATTACCTGAATTTTAGCCTTGAAGAAGGTGTTTGTAAAATTTACCTCTTAATAAGTATTGAAACTTTGAAACCATTATTATCACCGCAAAATTACACCTTATGAAATCACCCCGCATATTCCACACCCGATAAAACGCCCGAAAAACTATGCAATCGTTTGCACCCGGCCGCTGCGGCGTTAGGCACCCCCCCGCAAAACAGGAGTGCAGTTCCGCCCGCCTACACCGTTACTGAAGCCGGAGCAGTCAATCCCCATGCCGAAGCTACAGCCGTGCGGACTGTCAAAACGCAAAAAAAATTTGCGGGAACCGATTTTTTCGCTACTTTTGCTCTCACAATATATTATTATCACCAACACATAAAACACTCACGATTATGAAACATCTATTTGCATCCATCGCCGCCGCGCTGACCCTGGTGCTGGCGGTGGCAGCCCTCCCCGCCGGGGCGCAGACGTTGCGCGGAAGCAACGGAGCCAGCGTCGGCAAGATAGATTCTGACGGCACCGTGCGCGGAAGCAACGGAGCCAGCATCGGCAAGATAGATTCTGACGGCACCGTGCGCGGCCGTAACGGAGCCAGCATCGGCAAGATAGATTCTGACGGCACCGTGCGCGGCCGTAACGGAGCCAGCATTGGAAAGGTGGAGTCGGACGGCACCGTGCGCGGAAGCAACGGAGCCAGCATTGGCAAGATAGATTCTGACGGCACCGTGCGCGGAAGCAACGGAGCCAGCATCGGCCGCGCCGAAAACGTGAAACGCCGTTGGGCGGCAGCCTTTTTCTTCTTCGACTTCTTTTGATTACGCATCATGAAACGTATCATCAATTCCTACAACGAATTTGCCGCACTGATGGGGCAGGAAATCGGCGTGAGCGACTGGCTCACCGTGGACCAGGAACGCATCTGCCGGTTTGCCGACGCCACCAACGACCACCAGTGGATACACGTGGACGCTGAGCGAGCCGCCACCGACAGCCCCTACCACAGCACCATCGCCCACGGATACCTCACCCTGAGCCTGCTGCCATACCTGTGGCAGCAACTCGTGGAGGTGAACAACATCGACATGATGGTGAACTACGGTATGGACCAAATGCGCTTCGGCGTGCCCGTGATTACCGGCAACCGCCTGCGCCTCAGGGCCACGTTGCACGACATCAAGGACCTGCGCGGCATCTGCAAGGCCGAAATCGCCTTCGCCATCGAGGTGGAAGGCCAGCGCAAACCCGCCTTGCACGGTATCGCCTCGTTCCTCTATTATTTTAAGAAGGAAGCCTGAACTCCCCCCTGGAGAAGAGCCACCTGAGCGAGACGCGCGCCCCTAGCCGGCGATGCGTCCTGCCCAGTGGTGCGTCATGCGCATGGGGCGACTTTTCAAGCGCGTTCACAAGGACAGGTGACATTTTGTCACTTTTTAACCATCGTTTCGTTGGCGGTTGGGAAATTATGTGTAACTTTGCGTGCTCAAAAAGGAACAGTTGCACATGACACAGAATCCTACACATAATATCATCGACCAGTGCCCCAGTGCCGAAGGCATCCGGCCCGATGTGCTCAACTACGACGACTTCCGTAGCCTGGTGCCCTTCTTCGAGGGAAAGCAACGGCTGGTGGAACGGCTCATGCACTGGTTTAAAATCGACAAGGTGAACTGGCTGCACCGCCACAACCTGGCCACGCCGGGCGTGCCCTTTGCCACAGGGGTGCTGCGCGACCTGGGCATCACGGTGCAGGTGCAAGGGGCCGAGGTGCTGGAGCAGATGCCGGCAGGACAGGGCTTCATCACGGTGAGCAACCACCCTTTCGGCGCACTCGACGGCATCATGCTCATCCATCTGGTGGGCGGACAACGGCCCGACTTCAAGGTGATGGTGAATTTGTTTCTGAACTACATCACCGCCATGCGGCCCAACTTCATCGACGTGGACGCGCTGGCCAGCGATGACCCGCAAAAGCGCGCCGTGTCGATGCGCGGCATCGCCACCGCTATGCGCCATGTGAAGGAAGGCCACCCGCTGGGCTTCTTCCCGGCCGGTGCAGTGAGCAAACTGCGATGGGACCTGCGTTACGAAGACCGCCAGTGGCAGCCCAGCATCATGCGCATGATCCAGCGGCTGAAGGTGCCCGTGGTGCCCGTCTATTTCCACGGCCACAACAGCCTGCTCTTCGTGCTGCTGGGCATGATAAGCTGGAAACTGCGCACCCTGCGTCTGCCCGACGAGGTGTTCCGCAAGCAGGGCAACGTGATGCGCGTGTCGGTGGGACGTCCCATCACTCCCGACGAGCAAGCGGCCTGCGAAACCCCCGAGGCGCTGGGCGAATTTTTGAAAAAACAAACCTACTCAATGAAAAAATGGAAATAACGCAGCAACAAATCAACGGCATCAAGAACCGCTACAACATCGTGGGCAACTCCGACGGGCTCAACGAAGCCATCCGCCGCGCGCTCATCGCCTCCTCGGTCGACATCAGCGTGCTCATCATCGGCGAGAGCGGCACCGGCAAGGAAGTGATACCCCGCATCATCCACGACCACAGCGCCAGCCGCAAAGGACGCACCTACCTGCCCGTGAACTGCGGCGCCATCCCGCAGGGAACGCTCGACAGCGAACTCTTCGGCAACGCCAAAGGTGCCTACACCGACTCCAAGACCGAGCGGGTGGGCTACTTTGAGAGCGCCGACGGAGGCACCATCTTCCTCGACGAAGTGGCCGAGATGCCCCTCGACGTGCAGGCCAAACTGCTACGCGTGCTCGAAACAGGCGAATTCATCCGCATGGGCGAAAGCAAGGTGCGCCGCACCAACATCCGCGTGGTGGCCGCCACCAACAAGGACCTGCGGCGCGAGGTGGCGCAGGGACGCTTCCGCGAGGACCTGTACTACCGCCTGAGCACCGTGCAAATCAACGTGCCGCCCCTGCGTGAGCGCGGACAGGACATATGGACGCTCTGCTACATGTTCATGCACGATTTCCGCGAAAAATACCGCACCCAGGAGGTGAAATGGACCGCCGACGCCCGACAGGCGATGCTCGACTACCGCTGGCCCGGCAACGTGCGCCAATTACGCAACGTCACCGAGCAAATCTCGCTGTATGAGTCGGGCAACACCATCGACGCCACCCTGCTCAGGCGCGAATACCTGCCCGCCGAACAAGAAACCGCACTCACCGTGCCTGCCGGAACGGGCGCCAACTTCGACTACAATCTGGAGCGCGAACAACTGTTCCAGATGCTGCTGGCTATGCGTGCCGAGCTCAACGAACTGAAGCAGCGCATGGGCTCGCAGGACAGCGCACAGAGCAACGTGAACACACACCCCGACGAACTGCAGCGCTCCAGCCGCACCATCGAACTGGTGCGCGATGCGTCGGGCCGCGCCGCACCCTCTACGGCCTTCCCAATGGGCTTGCGTCACCCCGACGAGCCCGCCATCGTAGATGCCGAGGACGCCTACGGCGAGCCACCCGTCAAGACGCTGGACCAAACCGAGCGCGAGACCATCGAGGCCGCCCTGCGCCGCAACGGAGGCAAGCGCAAGCGCACCGCCCACGACCTGCAGATATCGGAGCGCACCCTCTACCGTAAAATCAAACAATACAACCTGGAATGAAACGCCGCCTGCTACTGACCGCCCTCACGCTGCTGCTGGCCGCCACCGCCGCCTGCTGGCAGTCGTGCGCGCCGCGCTTCACCCTCAACGGCGCCGCCATCGACTACAACGTGTACCACACGGTGTCGGTGGGTGAATTCCCCATCCGCGCCGCACTGGTGTATCCGCCCCTGCAGCAACTGTTTGAAACGCGTCTGGCCGACAAAATCTCACAGCAAACGCGCCTGCGCGTGCTCGACAGCCAGAACACCGACCTGCGTCTGGAAGGCGAAATCACGGGCTACTCGCTCTCGCCGCAAGCCGTGGGCGAAGATGCCTACGCCAGCCAGACACGCCTCACCATCAGCGTGCGCGTCAAGTACACCGACGCTTGCAAGCCCGCCCTGAGCAACGACCTCACCTTCAGCGCCTACCGCGACTTCTCCAGCAGCGAGATGCTCACCGATGTGCAGGACGAGTTGTGCAACCAGATATGCGAAGACCTCACCGACCTGATTTTCAACGCCACCTTAGGCAACTGGTAACCCATCATGAGCGCCCCCTCTCCCACCCTGCTGAACCGCCTGCTTGAACTGGCCTCCCATCCCGGGATGCCCGTGGAGCACGACTGGGTGGAACAGGCCAGCCGTGAACTTCCCTGCTGTCCGCTGCCCGGCCTGCTGCACCTCATGCGCCACGGCGCCGACCAGGACCCCGCGCTGCTGAACCGTGTGGCGCTCGCCATGCCCGACCGCGCCGCCCTGGCACGCCTGGTGAGCCATGACGCTGCCGCCCTGGCACGTCTCACGCCACCCGCCGAGCCACCCGTGGCCACGCCCGACACCGACACCACCATCGAGCAGTTCCTGCAAAACTATGGCCACAGCGACCAGCACGAAATCGACGCACTCACCCAGGCCATCTTCCACCCCCAGCCCGACTACGCCGACGTGCTCGCCGCACAGGAGCGGCACGAGCAACAGGGCGACACCCCCGGCCACAGCGACGATGATGACGAGCAAGACCGCCTCATCAACAATTTTCTGGCCGGCACCCTGCAGGATGCCCAGCAAGCCGCGCAAGTGCCGGCGCAGCCCCTCGTCGACTCCGCCAGCCGCGCCGAGATAGCCCACGCACCCATCGCCGAACCCACCGAGACCGACGACTCCATGCTGAGCGAAAGTCTCGCCAAAATGTACATCGCCCGACACAAATATCAACAGGCTCTTGAAATTATTGAGCGCATAAATTTGAAATTTCCAGAAAAAAGTATTTACTTTGCCGACCAAATCCGATTTCTTCGGAAATTGGTGCTGATTCAGAATATAAACAACACAAAATAAGAAAGTTAAGAAAATGTACACAGTTTTTGCAATTCTCATCGCAATCGCCTCGGTTCTTCTCGTGGGCGTTATCCTGATTCAAAAATCCAAAGGCGGCGGCCTGGCTGCCGGCTTCAATAGCTACAACCAGATAGGCGGTGTGCGCAAGACCACCGACTTTGTGGAAAAAGCCACTTGGTCGCTTGCCATCTTCATCGCCGTGCTCAGCATCGCTTCGGCTTTCGTCAGCAGCCCCAAAATGGTGGATGGCGGACCGCAGGTGAAGGATCTTCCCACCACCGAGACGCAGGCCCCCAACTTTAACACCGAGGCCCAGCAGCAACCCGCCGGCCAGCAGCAGGCCGCGCCCGCCCAGGGCGAAGCCGCTCCCGCTGCCCCCGCCCAGGGCGAAGCCGCTCCCGCTGCACCCGCCCAGGGTGAAGCCGCTCCCGCCGCTCCCGCCAAATAAACGAGGTTAAAAGTAACTACACATATTTATAAAAAGAAAGAGGACCGCCCTCTTTCTTTTTTTTCTTCTAGGTACCCCCGCTTGCGGAAACACCGAGATAGACGGATTGCGGAAAGCGGCGATGCAAACCGCAGGGGGAGGGCTGCCTAAGCGCTCCGGCGGCTCTTCACCGGCGGGCATGTGATTTTTGACCTCCTTTTTGGAGGATTATTGAAAAAATGGTAATTTTGCGTCACTTATTATTTCCTAACACACAAGCCACAACGATATGAAACCCCTTTTCATCATCCCGCTGCTGATGGCCTCGGCCCTGCTGCTCACCGCCTGTCCCCGCCAGAATGAGCAAGGTGCCGAAACGGCCACCACCGCCAGCACCACCGAACTCCCGCAGTTTAACGCCGACAGCGCGCTGGCGCTGGTGGCCCGTCAGTGTGAAATGGGGCCGCGCGTGCCCGGCTCCGAAGCGCACCGCCGGTGCTCCCGCTGGCTCGCCGCCACGCTGGCCCGATGGTGCGACACCGTGATGGTGCAGCAAGCCCCCGTCACCACGGCGCTGGGCAGTTCGTTCACCATGAGCAACATTATCGGTGTCATCCATCCGCAGGCCGAGCGGCGCATGCTGCTGCTGGCCCACTGGGACTGCCGGCCCGTGGCCGACGCCGACCCTGACCCGTCGCGACGCGGCGAGCCCGTGATGGGCGCCAACGACGCCGCCAGCGGAACCGGCGTGCTGCTGGAACTGGCCCGCACCCTGCAGGGCACGTTGCCCGAGAGCCTGGGCGTGGACATCCTGCTGGTGGACGCCGAAGACAGCGGCGAGAACGACAACGAGGACTCCTGGGGCCTGGGCACCCAATACTGGGCGGCGCATCCGCACGTGGCAGGCTACAGCCCGCTCTTCGGCATCCTGCTCGACATGGTGGGCGACAGCCAGGCGCGCTTCGCCCGCGAATATTACTCCACCGAGCAGGCCGGCTCGTTTGTCGACCTGGTGTGGCAGCATGCCGCCGGCTCACACTTCGTGAGCGATGCCGGCGGGGCCGTGACCGATGACCACACCTTTGTGAACCGCGCCGGCATTCCCTGCATCGACATCATCGACCAGCGCACCGACAGCGGCACCGGCTTTTTCGCCCAGTGGCACACCACCGACGACACCATGGCCCACATCAGCGCCGCCACGCTGGGCGAGGTGGGGCAAACGCTGGTGGCGGTGCTTTTCGACCTGGCAAACCAATAAATAACCAAATCCATATACCATTACATCTATGCAACATGGCAAAACAATTTTCATCATGGGCAGCCTGATGCTGCTCTCGGCCGTCGGAACCACGCAAGCCCGCATCGTCTATCCGAAGGCCAAGACGGTAGACACCGTCGACACCTACTTCGGCACCCGGGTGCCTGACCCCTATCGCTGGCTGGAGGACGACAACAGCCCCGAAACCGAGGCGTGGGTCAACGCCGAGAACAAAGTCACACAGGACTATCTGGCTAAAATTCCCTTCCGCGGGGATGTGAAAAAACGCATCACCGAACTCGCCAACTACGAGAAGATGAGCGCCCCCACGGTGGTGAAGGGCAAGTATTACTACTACAAAAACGACGGCCTGCAGAACCAGAGCGTGCTCTACGTGAAGGACCGCCTGGACGGCGAGGCGCGTGTGGTGCTCGACCCCAACCGCCTGAGCGACGACGGCACCGTGGCCCTGCAGCAAATCAGCTTCAGCCACGACGGCCGCTATTTGGCCTATGTCATCACCCGCAACGGCAGCGACTGGAACGAAATCTATGTGCTCGACCTCGCCACCGGCAAGACGCTCGACGACCACATCGTGTGGGCCAAGTTCACCGACGCCCAGTGGCTGGGCGACGGCTTCTTCTACAGCGCCTACGACGCTCCCGAGGATGCCCGCTCATCGAAGAACGAATACCACAAGGTGTACTACCACCGCCTGGGCACACCGCAAAGCCAGGACTATCTGGAGTACCGCAGCTACACCGAGCCCTTGATGTTCTACCAGGCCATGGTGAGCGATGACGAGCGCTACGTGTTCATGTGGGAAAGCGACGGCGAGGGCAACGCCCTCTACGTGAAGGATCTGCGCGACACCAACCCGCACTATGTGCGGCTGGCCGAGGGCATGAAGTACACCCAAAGCCCCATCGGTGTGGACGGCGGCAAAATCTACGTCATGACCAACGAGGATGCCCCCAATTGGAAAATCGTGAGTTACGACGCCGCCACGCTGGCCCCCTCCAGCCGGGCCGACTTCGTGCCCGAGCAGCAATGGGTGCTCAACGGCGCCGCCATGGCCAACCACCAGTTTATCCTCACCTATGAACGCGACGCCTCCATGCACCCCTACCTGTATGACGCGCAGGGCCGCTTGGTGCGCGAAATCCAACTGCCCGCCTTCGGTTCGGTGGACTTCAGCGCGCGCAACAGCAGCACCGAGGTGTTCTACCGCTTCAACTCCTACGTGTTCCCGCCCAGCGTCTACAGTTATGACCTGGCCACCGGCAAGTCATCGCTGCTGTTCCGCCCCACGGTGGCGCTCAACCCCGATGACTACGAGACCCGCCAGGTGTTCTACCCCAGCAAGGACGGCACCCGCATCCCCATGTTCCTGATTTACAAAAAAGGACTCAAACTCGACGGACAACGCCCCACCTTCCTCTACGGCTACGGTGGCTTCAACGTCAACATGGACCCCGCTTTCAGTTACTACCGCACCCCCTTTGCCATGCTGGAACAAGGCGGCGTGTGCGCCTACACCAACCTGCGTGGCGGCGGGGAATACGGCGAGAAGTGGCACGAGGCCGGCACCAAGATGAACAAGCAGAACGTGTTTGACGACTTCATCGCCGCCGCCGAGTGGCTCATCGCCAACAAGTACACCTGCCCCGCGCGGCTCGCCTGCAACGGCGGCTCCAACGGCGGACTCCTGGTGGGTGCTGTGGTGAACCAGCGTCCCGACCTGTGGGGTGCCGCCGTGCCCCAGGTGGGCGTGATGGACATGCTGCGCTACCACCTGTTCACCATCGGCTGGAACTGGGCGCCCGACTACGGCCGCAGCGACGACAGCCCCGAGATGTTCCGCTACCTGCTGGGATACTCGCCCCTGCACACCATACGCGGCGGCGTAGACTACCCGCCCGTGCTGGTCACCACCAGCGATCACGACGACCGCGTGGTGCCCGCCCACTCGTTTAAGTATGCCGCCGCGCTCCAGGCCGCCGACACCGGCAACGCCCCCAAGCTCATCCGCATCGACAGCAAGGCGGGCCACGGCCACGGCAAACCCATCTCCAAAGTCATCGACGAGTACTCCGACATCCAGTCCTTCATCATGTACAATCTGGGCGTGAAATACCGTTACCGCAAGCACAAGTGACGGTCGTTCCGCTCCCTCCCCATCGATAAAGGCCACGGCTTGTGGCCCATCAACAAAAAGGCGGCCTCTGCAGGTCGCCTTTTGTTGTGTGCCGTCGGTCGGGTTATGCTCCCAGCACAAGGGCTATCAATGCGGTGACGTCGGCCATGGTGACCGCGCCGTCGGCGCTTACGTCGCAGGCATCGAGCACGATGCCGGTGGCGTCGTTGTTGAGGATGTATCCTATGAGCAGGGTCACGTCACCCATGGTCCTCGAGCCGTCGCCGTTCACATCGCCCACGGTCACCGTCACGGGGTCAACCACATCGGTGCCCTCGCTGAAGGTGGCGGTGGAGCCTTCCACCACCATCTTGATGTACTTGCTGCCGGTGGCGGGGCGCACGAAGTCATGGCGCGTAGCGTCTTGGTCAAGCGAATACACGGCGCGCACGTGGTAGGTGCCCGGAGCCAGGGTGCTCGGCACGGTGAAGGCGGCGCTTTCTTCGGCCGAATAGGTGGCGCCTATCTGGATACCCGTGGCATCCACAAAGTACTGCGCGTCGATGACCTGGGTCTCGGCCTCGTTGAGGATGTTCACGCCCCACCAGGGAGCGGAGAGG
>RHMF01000162.1_pt1 | contig 26922 bp, 27 predicted proteins | sample 5365151 | NCBI WGS metagenome assembly RHMF01 (sample SAMN10266501, study PRJNA497801) | feces metagenome | isolation source: feces | host: Bos taurus | place: China: Prairie of Fairy Mountain | collected 2017-08-14 | reverse complement strand
GAGAAGGCTGAGCATAGCTGGACCGGCGCTACCTGCACCGCTCCCAAGACTTGTTCCAAGTGCGGTGAGACCGAGGGCGATGCTCTGGGACACTCCTTCGCCGATGCTACCTGCGAGGCTCCCAAGACCTGCACCGTCTGCGGCGTCACCGAGGGTGAGAAGGCTGAGCATAGCTGGACCGGCGCTACCTGCACCGCTCCCAAGACCTGCACCGTCTGCGGCGCCACCGAGGGCGAGAAGGCTGAGCATACCTACGTGGACGGCACCTGTTCCGTCTGCGGCGCAGAGGATCCTAATTACAACCCCGATCCCGATCCCGAGCCCGATCCCGATCCCGATCCCGATCCTTGCGTCCATGAGTGGACCGACGCTACCTGCTCCGCGCCCAAGACCTGCTCCAAGTGCGGTGAGACCGAGGGCGACGCGCTGGGTCACAGCTATACTTCCTATGTGAGCACCAAGGCCACCTGCGAGGATGCCGGTGTGCGCACCTATTACTGCACCAACGGCTGCGGCGGCCGCTATACTGCTTCCATCTCTGCCACCGGCCACAATATGGTCGACGGCACCTGCACCACCTGTGGTAAGACTGAGCCCACCGACGATCCCGCCAAGGACTGCACCGGCGAGGACTGCGTCCTGCACGGCTTTGCCGATCTGAAGGCCGACGGTTGGTATCACGATGGCATCCACTACGGTGTGGAGAAGGGCCTGTTCAACGGCATGTCTGAGGGCTACTTTGAGCCCGCCGCCGCCACCACCCGCGCTCAGTTTGTGGTCATCCTGTGGCGTCTGGAAGGCTGCCCCGAGGTGGTTGGTGCTGAGGACTTCACTGACGTGACTGCCGACCAGTGGTACACCAAGGCCATCAACTGGGCTGCTTCTCAGGGCATTGTGGGCGGCTACGGAAACGGCCTGTTCGGCACCAATGATGTGATCACCCGTGAACAGATGGCAACTCTGCTGTACCGTTACGCCACCTACAAGGGTCTGGACGTTACTGCCGGTACCTCCGGTAATATGGCTGATTTCGCCGATGCCCTGCAGGTTCAGGAGTACGCAGCTGCTGCCATGCAGTGGGCCTGCGCTCAGGGCCTGGTTCGCGGTATCGCCACCGGTTCCGATCTGCAGCTGGCTCCCGCCGGAAGCGCTACCCGCGCTCAGGCTGCCACCGTACTGTATCGCTACTGCGAAGAAGTGGCAAAGTAAACCATAATATTTCTACACATTCCGCAAGGGCGGCGTGACTTCGGTCACGCCGCCCTTTTTTGTGTTTTCCTGCGGCTGTGCCGGCCGTTGTTCTTGCACTTCGGGCGTAGATGTGGTATGATAATTCAGTATAATTGCGTACAAATAACAGTGAAAGGACTGTTTTCGATTATGGAAGAAATGAAAAAGAAAGTAATGCTCTCGGGCATTCAACCCAGCGGTGATTTGCACCTGGGCAATTATCTGGGTGCCATCCGCAACTGGGGTGCTCGCGCGGAAGAGTATGACTGTTATTACTTCATGGCGGATATGCACACCATTACCGTCCGTCAGAATCCTGCCGATCTGCGCCGCCGTACCCTGACCCAGTTGGCTCAGTATATTGCCTGCGGCCTGGACCCTGAAAAGAACACCTTGTTTGTTCAGTCCCACGTGCATCAGCATGCTGAGCTGGGCTGGGTGCTCAATTGCTACACCATGTTCGGCGAGTTGTCCCGCATGACCCAGTTCAAGGACAAGTCCTCCAAGCACAAGGAGAATATCAATGGCGGTCTGTTTACCTATCCCGCACTGATGGCAGCCGACATTCTGCTTTATCAGCCCGACGTGGTTCCCGTGGGTGAAGACCAGAAGCAACACTGCGAGCTGACCCGCGACGTGGCTCAGCGTTTCAACAGCGTTTACGGCGATGTGTTCAAAATTCCCGAGCCCTACATTGCCAAGACGGGCGCCCGTGTCATGAGTCTGAATGCACCTGAGAGCAAGATGAGCAAGTCCATGCCTGAGGGCTGTGTGTTTATGATGGAAAAGCCCGAGGATATCATGCGCAAGTTCAAGCGCGCCATCACCGACAGTGACACCGAAAACTGTGTCCGCTATGCTCCTACCGAAAAACCCGGCGTAGCCAACCTGATGTCCATCTATTCCGCCTGCACCGGCAAGACCTTCGAGGAGATCGAAAACGAGTTTGTCGGCAAGGGTTACGGTGCCTTCAAGCCGGTGGTGGGTGAGGCCGTGGTGGAGACTCTGCGTCCCATCCGTGAGGAGACCGAGCGTCTGCTGGCTGACAAGGCCTATCTGGAGAGTGTGTACCGCGCCGGCGCAGAGAAGGCCTCTTACGTGGCCGAAAAGACCATGCGCAAGGTATACAAGAAGGTGGGCTTCCTTGCCCGATAATGCTTGAAGGGGTTACAAGCGATGTTAATGAATCTTGAGATCCGAGTGATCGGATTTGTGGTAGCGGCCATGGTAGTGGCCGGTATCGCGGCCTTCTTTTTCACTCCGGTGGTGCGTGTGCTGGCCCAGAAGGTGGGCGCCATGGACGTGCCCAAGGATGGACGTCGTATGCACGACCACCCCATCCCCCGTATGGGCGGTCTGGCAATCTTTTTGGGATTTCTGTTGACCGTACTGCTGTTTGCCCAGCTGACCCGTCAGGTGCGCGGCATGCTTCTGGGTGCTGTTATTATTGTCGTTCTGGGTATTTTTGATGACATTTATTCTCTGTCTGCCAAGTTCAAGTTTGTGGTGCAGATCGTGGCTGCTGTGGTTGCGGTGGGCGCAGGGAATATGATCGAAGTGCTGTCCAATCCCAATGTTTTTTCCAGCAATCCTTACTGGGAACTGGGATGGCTTGGCTGGCCCATTACCGTCATCTGGATCGTGGCCATCACCAATGCGGTCAACCTGATCGACGGTCTGGACGGTCTGGCTTGCGGCGTGTCCACCATCAGCTCCATGTCTATGTTGGCAATTGCATTGGTGCTGGGCGAGGTGGACGTGGCCATTTTGCTGGCTGCTCTGGCCGGTGGCTGCATCGGCTTTTTGCCCTATAACCTGAATCCGGCCAAGATCTTCATGGGAGATACCGGCTCCACATTCCTGGGTTTCGTTCTGGCTGTAGTGTCCATTCAGGGCATGTTCAAGATGTACAGCGTGATTTCCTTTGTGGTGCCCTTCCTAATGCTGGGCCTGCCCATTTTCGATACAGCTTCGGCCTTTATCCGACGCATTGCAAAGGGTCAGAACCCCATGAGTCCTGACCGTGGGCATGTCCATCACCGGCTGATCGATATGGGTTTCTCCCAGAAACAGGCGGTGGCCGTTCTGTACGTAATCAGCGCCATTCTGGGCCTGTCCGCCGTGGTTCTGACCACCAGTGGTCCAATCAAGGCCATGTTGCTGCTGTTTGCCCTGTGTGCTGCTGCCGCCGTGTCGGTTCGCATTTTCATGGGTAGCAATGTAAAAAAACAAGACGAGCCAAAGGAGGAGGGTGAACAGGATGAGTGATAAGAAAATCATGACCATCTTTGGAACCCGCCCCGAAGCCATCAAAATGGCCCCTCTGGTCAAGGAGTTGGAGGCGCGTCCCGGACTGGAGAGTATCTGCTGTGTTACGGCCCAGCACCGTGAGATGCTGGACTCGGTGCTGGAGATTTTCGGCATTACACCCCAGTACGATCTGAACATCATGGAGCCCGGTCAGACTCTGTCTACCATCACCAGCAAGTGCCTGTTGGGTATGGAGGAGGTTCTGAAGCAGGCAAAACCCGACCTGATTCTGGTCCATGGTGACACCTCTACCACCTTTGCCGGAGCACTGGCGGCTTTTTACCATCAGATCCCGGTGGGTCACGTGGAGGCCGGTCTGCGAACCGGTGACAAGTATTCCCCCTTCCCGGAGGAAATCAACCGTACCATGGTGGGTCATTTGGCGGATCTGCATTTCTGCCCCACGGTTTCCAACCGCGAAAATCTGGAGCGAGAGAGAATCACAGAGGGCGTTTACCTAACCGGAAACACTGTCATTGACGCGTTGAAGACTACTGTGGAGAAGGACTATCATTTCTCGGTGGAACTGCTCAATGAATTGGATTACGAGAAGAAAAAAGTCATTTTGGTGACCTGTCACCGCCGTGAAAACTACGGCGAGCCAATGGAACGCATTATGACCGCTCTTCGTCAGGTGGCCGATACCTATAAGGATGTGGAACTGGTGTACCCGGTGCATCTGTCTCCTGTGGTGCGTCAGGCGGCGCAAACCTATCTGTCTGACCATGAGCGCATCCATCTGATCGAGCCGCTGGATGTGGAAGAGATGCACAACCTGATGGCCCGCTGCTATCTGGTTATGACCGACTCAGGCGGACTTCAGGAGGAAGCCCCCGCCCTTGGTAAGCCGGTACTGGTCCTGCGCCGGGAGACCGAGCGCCCTGAAGCGGTTGCTGCGGGTACGGTGCGGCTGGCCGGAACCGAAACCGATCAGATTTTCAAACTGGCTGCCGAACTGATTGAATGCCCCGGTGCATATGCTGATATGGCCCATGCGGTCAACCCTTACGGTGACGGCCAGGCCTGCCGTCGCATTGTGGACTGCATTGAACATTATTTCGGGCTGCGTGAAACCTGCGGCGACGAATTTCGCTGAAAAAGAGAGGAGGCACGGTGATGGAACGAAAACGACGCACGCTCTTAGCCGTGCTGATTGCTACCATTATTGTTCTGGCGGTGTTTGCAAGCTTTGCAATCACCTTGTTTGGGCAGGAGGATTACCAGATCAAGCTGCCCGATTTGACTGATGATACCCAAGTTGATTCCACAAATGAACCCGGAAGTTCCGGTGGTTCGTTTATCCGGATCGAAGTGACGCCCCAGACGGTGCAGAATGTCATTGCCACGCTGAATCGCCCGCGTTCTTACTACCGGGAGCTCAATATGGAGCTTTGGGCCGATGCCGAAACCTCTGCCGTGACAACGGTACAGGTTTGGGTGGACGGCGACTGGACCCGCACCTCGGTGACTGCGCCGGGTGGCCTGATCCAACACAATCTGGTGGACGGCCAGCAGCGCTGGCTGTGGTATGAGGGGGACGAAACGGCACGGACCTTCCCGGTTGATGGGATTTCTGCCGATTTGGTTCAGCGTATTCCCACCTATGAGGATGTTTTGGATTTGCCGCAGGAGCGGATTACCGCGGCGGGATACGAGAGCTACGTGGGCGCAGACTGTGTGTACGTGGAGGTCGAACAGACTGAGTTGAACAGCCGGGAGCGCTATTGGGTCTCGGTGTCCGATGGCCTTCTGATGGGAGCCGAGCGTGTGAAGGACGATCTGGTGGTCTACCGCATGACGGCACAGTCTACGGTTAGCCCGGCCCCTCTGGACAGCAGCTTTGTTTTGCCGGATGGCACGGTACTTCACATTGCGGGCGAAGAGGAATCCTGATGTTCGGCACTCTCGTCCTCTCCAAACAGACCGAATATCAGCAGCAGACCCAGCGTGATGACCAACTCCAGGTTGTCTTCCCGCTCTAAAAACAGGAATATCAGGATCAGCAACAGCAGAATATCACCGCTGTCCAACCGGTCCAAATGAAAACGATTCAGCAGCCCGCCAAGTCCGCCGACAATCCCATCCAGAGGGTTCGCCCCTTTTGGGGGTGGCGGAGGCGGGCGCTGTGTGTTTTTTGGGGGATGGAAGGCGGCGCTACGAAAGGGCTCGCTGACTGATTGATATTGAGCGTTGTTGGGGATGTAGCGGTTATACAAAATCGGCATCCCCCTTTCGGAATGTTTCCAGCGCCACACGAATTACCCGGGACAGTCTGGCAATCTGAAGGGCTTTATCCATCTTTGCATACCGCTCCTGTTTGACAAAGGGCTGCAGTGCGCTCAGAAGGGCAGCGGTTCGATCGTCCGTGCGGTTATACTCACCCAGTAAGCGCATTCCGAGCTGCACAAGACGGGGGTCCAGTCCGTTCAGCAGGCTAAAAGGATCATCTGGCATCGTCTGGGGGGGTGGGGGACAGAGGTCCTGATCGGAAGGAACCGAATCGTCCGGAGGAGGATTGGCGCTGATGGAACGGGCGATGGACATAATCTGGTCCATGGCCTGCGGATTGCCCAGAATGGCCTGCAGCTTATCCTCAAACTCACTCAAGACGATTCCCCCCCGAAAGATCAGTTATGGCTGGATTTTTTTGTTCAGTTCCTCCACCAGTCCGGCGCTTTGCGGGTCGTTCATCATATTTTGTACCAACCCCATCAGTTGCGCGGTATTTCCCTTCATGGCAGATTGTGCCGCATCATTCAAACTGCCGCCGGCATTTTGGTTGAGCAGTTCCATAAGTTGCTTGGCTTCATTGGAACGAAGCAGAGACTCTATGGCCTGCCTGTTCTTCAGTAGTTCGGTGGCTTTGGGGGAGCTGAGCACATCGTTCAGGTTTGGTTGGTTTGGATTCATAGCACATCCTCCGCAAAAGTTCGAATTCAATTTATTCTATGAAGAAAACCCAAGAAGGTGACTACAATGAAACTTTTGATTTTATCCGATTCCCACGGTGACGTCGGAACCATGATTGAAATTGTAGAGCGGGAGAGACCCAATGAAATTTTCCATCTGGGGGACCGCGTTCGGGACGCCGAGGAGTTGTCCTTTGCATATCCGGAAATTCCGGTGATTATGGTGCCCGGAAACTGTGATGGCTGGACGGGTATGTCGGAACGGCTGCTGCTGGAGCGAGATGGGGTTCGCATCCTTTTGGCCCATGGGCACAGGTGGTATGTCAAATCCGGAGCGGGCGGTGCGCTGGCTGATGCCCGTGCCTGCGGTGCGGATGTTCTGCTGTATGGCCACACCCATCAGGCGGTGTGCAACCGGGAGGAGGACGGCCTTTGGCGCATGAATCCCGGCACAGTGGGTGGTGTCGGAACAGGGGCCACCTATGGGGTGATTGAATTACATCACGGAAAAGCCACTTGTAAACTTTATTGGGCGCACGAATAATAACGCAGGGCAAATAAAACGTGCCGTCCCCGGTTTGGCCGGGGACGGCACGTTTTTGTTTTCTTATGCGTGAAATGCAATGGCATCCCGCAGGAATGCAGCACAGCCGGGGACGCTGCCATCGTAGTAGGCGGTGAATCGCTCATCGCAGACGTACATCTGCGCCAGACCCTTGTGGGCGGCAGGGGAGTAACTGCTCCATGTGTACGAAAGCCACCGGCGGTGCAGGTCGGCCAGTTGTTTTCCCACCGCACTATCCGGCGTGGCCTGCGCGAGCACGGCCTGCTCCAGTTCGGTGCGAATTTCCTGCTCCAGCCGTTTCCACTCCTCATATTGCTCGTCGGTCATGGAGCCAATCATGGCATTGGATTGATCGACCGCCTCGTCTCCGTACTTGGAGCGCATCTCGGCGCCGTAACGGATTTCATTTTCTTCAATGAGGGCATTTTTGAAACCTTCAAACTTTTCGGAATCCTTCATTTGAATTTCGCCTTCTTCCTGTTGTATGGTCTTTTCTACTGTGAGGATCAGGGCATTCAACTGTTTTTGCTGCAGTTTCAGTGCCGACAGATGGTCATGCAGCGCTGTGCGTCGGTCAAAGTTGGAGTCATCCAACGCTGCAGCAATCTCCGACAGCGGAAATCCCAACTCACGGTAAAAAAGGATCTGCTGCAGTCGGTCCACTTCGGTTGACCCATACAGTCGGTACCCGGTTTCGGTTCGCCCGTGGGGAATCAACAGACCGATCTCGTGATAGTAGTGCAGTGTACGTATACTGATGCCGGACAACTCTGCCAGTTGTTTTACTGTGTATTCCATTTGCCATTCCTCCTGACAAAAAGAAGGATAGACCATTACGCGGCGTCAGAGTCAAGTGCTTTTTTAAAAAATGTGCCGGGGAAAACCCGGCACGAATGAGAATCAGATTTGTTCCAGTAACTCGCGCAGGATGTCGTTGGCCACCTGTGGGGCGGCCTGCCCCTTCAGTTGCCGCATGGTTTGGCCCACAAGGAAGCCGAAGGCCTTTTCCTTGCCGGATCTGTAATCGGCCACCGACTTGGGGTTGGCGGCAAGCACTTGTTCCACGACCGACTTGACCAGTCCGGTATCGGATACCTGCTCCAGAGCATGTTCTGCCACATAGGCGTCCACATCGCGGTCATTGGAAAAGACGGCGTCAAAGACGGACACAGCGGTATTGCGGTTCAATTTGCCCTGTTTGACCAGCGTGATCAGACGCACCAGCGTGGCAGGGGAGATGGGAATATCCTTTGCCTCCAGATTGTCACTTGACAGGCGGCGCAGGCATTCGCCCAGAATCCAGTTGGAAGTCTGTTTGGGGTCGGACCCCAGAGCAACACAGTGCTCAAAGAAGGCGGCCAGCGCCATGTCATGGGTCAGCATCGTTGCATCGTATTCGGGCAGATTCCAGTCCTGTACATAGCGCAGCCGTTTTTGGTGGGCCAGTTCGGGTTGCTCGCTGCGCAGCCGCTCCACATATTCTTCGGAAAGGAGGATGGGCGGAAGATCTGGTTCGGGGAAGTAGCGGTAATCTGCTGATTCCTCTTTGGTGCGCATGGAGAGCGAGATGTTCTGCTCCTCATCCCAACGGCGGGTTTCCTGTACCACGGTGCCGCCCGACTTGATCAGTGCGATCTGGCGGTTGGATTCGTATTCGATGGCCTTGGCAATCGCCTTAAAGGAACCCAGATTTTTCATTTCGGTGCGGATACCGAGGGTGTCAGAGCCAGCGGGGCGCACCGACAGGTTGACATCGCAGCGCAGGCTGCCTTCCTGCATTTTGCAGTCGGAAACACCCAGATACTGCAGAGTTAGTTTCAGATGCTCCAGATAGGAAATGACCTCGTCGGCGTTGCGGAAGTCCGGTTCGGTGACGATTTCGATCAGCGGTATGCCGCAGCGGTTGTAGTCGGCATGGGACAGGCCACTTTCGCTATCATGGGCCAGCTTGCCGGCGTCCTCTTCCATGTGGATTTCGTGGATACGGAAGGTTTTGCCGCCAATGTCAACCCGGCCATTCCGGCAGAGTGGGCTGTAAAGCTGACTGACCTGATAGGCCTTGGGAAGATCGGGGTAGAAGTAGTTTTTGCGGTCAAAATGGGTGCGCTTTGCGATGGAGCAGTTCAGAGCCAGTCCGGCCTTGACGGCATACTCTACAACCTGCTTGTTCAGTACGGGCAGGGCACCGGGCATTCCCATGCAGACCGGGCAGCAGCAGGTGTTGGGTGCTGCACCGAATTGGGTGGAACAGGCGCAGAAAATCTTGCTCTTTGTGGACAGTTCCACGTGGGTCTCCAGACCGATGACGGTTTCCCAGATCATACGCCGCACCTCCTTGCGTGGAAGTCGGTTTCCGACTGAAAGGCATGAGCGGCGTTCAGAACCACCTGTTCCCCGAAGTGGGGACCAATCAGCTGCGCACCGATGGGGAGTCCGTTTTGGTCAAAGCTGCAGGGCATGGACAGGGCAGGCAGCCCCGCCAAATTGACGGCGACGGTGTAGATATCGCCGAGGTACATCTGCAATGGATCGGTCAGACTGTTCAGCTTGGGTGCCGTGGTGGGGGTGACCGGAGTAAGAAGCAGATCAAAGGATTGGAATGCGCATTGGAACTCGTTTTGGATCATGGCCTTGGCCTGCAGGGCCTTGCTGTAGTAGGCATCGTAATATCCTGCAGACAGGACAAAGGTACCCAGCAAAATGCGCCGCTTGACTTCGCTGCCAAACCCTTCGGTGCGTGTTTTGCGGTACAGCTCGTCCAAATCAGCATAGTCTTTGGCGCGAAATCCGTATTTGACCCCATCGTACCGGGCAAGATTGCTGCTGGCCTCGGCACAGGCAATGATGTAATAGGCGGGCACAACATAGGAAAGTGATGAGAAGGAAAACTCCTTTACAATGGCTCCGCGGGAAGTGAGGAGTTCGGCTACAGACAGCACAGCACGTCGCACCTCGGCGTTCAGCCCATCGCCAAAGCATTCGACAGGCAGACCGACCTTCAACCCACGCACATCGCCGTTCAGACCGTTCAGAAGATTACCGTAGGAGGCTTGAACACTGGTGCTGTCATGGCGATCGTACATCTGAATGGTGTCCAGTACGGCGGCGCAGTCGGCGGCATCCCGGCAAAGAGGTCCGATCTGGTCCAGTGAGGACGCATGAGCAATCAATCCGTAGCGTGATACCGTGCCATAAGTTGGCTTGATGCCGGTCAGACCGCAGTGGGCGGCCGGCTGGCGGATCGAACCTCCTGTGTCGCTGCCCAGAGCAAAGGGGACGATGCCAGCCGCTACGGCGGCAGCCGAACCACTGGAAGATCCGCCTGCCGAGCAGGTGGAGTCCCACGGATTGGTAACCGGACCGTAGAAGGAGGTCTCACCGGTGGAGCCCATGGCGAATTCGTCCATGTTGGTTTTGCCGATGGAAACCGTGCCGGCGTGAGCCAACAGTTCTACTACCGATGCGCAGTAGGGGGGAATGAACTCACCCAGCATTCTGGAAGCGCAGGTGGTGCGCACGCCACGGGTGCAAATATTGTCTTTCAGGGCGGTGGGAACACCGTATAGGGGGCTTTCTGCCTCTTTGAGATTGCGCTGTAATCCCTCAGCCCGGGTCATGGCCTGTTCGGCATTCAAGGTAATAAAACTGTTGTTAGGGTCCTGCCCGGCAGCATTCAACGCCATTTGTGTTACTTCTGGAATGGAAAATTCGCCGGATCGTATTGCGCGGCCCAGTTGCAGGGCGGATAAATTCAGAATGTTCTTCACTGCCGCACCCCCTTATTCCACTGCCTTGGGGACGCTTAGGGTCACACCGTCGGTTTTGGGGGCGTTGGACAGCAGTTCAGCGCGGTCGCTGCTGCCAATCACCCGGTCCTCCCGGAAGACATTATGCAGCAGTTCGGTCTGCGCTTCGCAATTTTCAAGTTCGGAGGGGAGCTTTGCGAGAATGTCCATATAGTTCACGATGGTCTCCAGTTGGCCGGAAATCTGCTCCGATTCCTCTTTGGACAGCTCCAGCTTGGACAGAGTGGCCAGACGGGCCATCATTTGATTGCTGACATTCATACGGACACCTCCCGAAAAAAGAATTGTAAATCAATTATAAACGAAAGCATCCGGTTTGTTAATAATATTTTTGCATTTCCCACCGTGGTGTGTTACAATACAATTCAACAAGTTGCATCGTAAAAGTGCAGAAGGAGGAGGAAAGACATGATTCTGGACTGGAACACACTGGAGCAGACCTGCAAATCCTGCCGGAAGTGCGCTTTGGCCGACACACGCACCAATGTGGTGTTTGGCGTAGGCAATCCCAATGCGGAAGTCATGTTTATCGGTGAAGGTCCCGGTGAGCAGGAAGACCTGACCGGCGAACCCTTTGTGGGCCGTGCCGGCAAACTGCTGGACGAAATGCTGTCCCTCATCGATCTGGATCGCAAAAAGAATATTTACATCGGCAACATGGTCAAGTGCCGCCCGCCGGGAAACCGGGACCCGCTGAATACCGAGCAGGATGCCTGTATTGATTATCTGCGCAATCAGGTGGCTCTGATTAAGCCCAAAATCATCGTCTGTCTGGGCCGTGTGGCCGGTATGCGCATTATCAAGGAAGATCTGAAGATCACCAAAGAGCACGGCCAGTGGTTTGAGAAAAACGGAGTCTGGATGATGGCCATGCTCCATCCGGCCGCTCTGCTGCGTGATCCTCGCCGCAAGCCGGATGCCTTTGTGGATCTGAAAATTCTGAAAGCCAAGATTGACGAGATCTGTGACCATACATATTAAACCGAGAGGAGCCCTGTCCTATGCTGTCCCAGGAAGCTGTCCGGTTGGGTACCAACCGCAGCGTGATTCGTGAACTGTTTGAGTTTGGCAAGCTCCGCGCCGCCGAAGTGGGTGCGGAAAATGTCTTTGACTTTTCCATCGGCAACCCCAGCGTACCCCCTCCGCAGTGTGTAACCGATGCTGCCATGGAACTGCTGAAGGGTGACCCCATCGCTCTGCACGGCTATACCAGCGCCCAGGGTGATGCACTGACCCGCAGCGTCATTGCTGACAATCTGAACAAACGGTACGGAACTGCCTACCGTCCGGAGCATTTTTATATGACCTGCGGCGCCGCTGCCGGTTTGTGCTGCTGTTTCCACGGCTTGACCTGCCCCGGGGATGAGTTCATTGCCTTTGCTCCGTATTTCCCTGAGTACGGCGTGTTTGTGCGGGGTGCCGGAGCCAAGTTTGTGGTCATTCCTGCCGAGATCGAGGCATTCCAGATCGATTTTGCCGCCTTTGAAGCCGCCATCAACGAGAACACCAAGGGTGTCATTGTCAACTCACCCAACAACCCCTGCGGCGCCGTCTATTCCGCTGAAACCGTGCGCAAACTGGCCGACATTCTGCGTGCCAAGTCGGCTCAGTACGGCCATCCCATCTATCTGATTTCGGATGAGCCTTACCGTGAGATCACCTACGGCGTGGAAGTTCCCTGGCTGCCCAATTTCTACGAGAATACGCTGGTAACCTATTCGTACAGCAAGTCCCTGTCTCTGCCCGGTGAACGTATCGGCTATGTGCTGGTGCCGCCTACGGTGGAAGAGCACGAACTGGTTTATGCTGCCATCGCCGGTGCCGGCCGTAAGTTGGGTTATGTCTGCGCACCCTCGTTCTTTCAGCATCTGATCACCCGCTGCGACGGTCAGACTTCCGATCTGTCGGTGTACAAGCGCAACAAGGAACTGCTGGTCAGCAGCTTGCGTGATATGGGTTACCACTGTGTGGAGCCGGGCGGAACCTTCTATCTGTTTCCCCGTGCGCTGGAAGACGACGACATGGCCTTCTCTGAGCGGGCCAAGAAGTACGACCTGTTGCTGGTGCCCGGCAGCGGTTTTGGTTGTCCCGGCCACGTGCGCATCTCCTTCTGCGTGCCCACCGAGCGCATTGAGCGTTCTCTGCCTGCCTTTGAAAAACTGATGAAGGAATATCGCGGCTGATTCGCGGAACAAGAAAACCTCCATTGGAACCGATTTTGGCTCCGATGGAGGTTTTTTGCTTACAGGAACACGACCACGCGGTACATCAGCAACCAGTGGCACAGACTGCCCAATAGAATAAAAACATGGAAAATTTCGTGGCATCCAAACTTCGGATTGGAGCGGCCTGGCCATTTCAAGGCATACAAGATGCCGCCGATGGTGTATAGTACACCGCCCAACAGCAGCCAGAACAGGCCACGCAAGGCCAGTACATGTGACAGAGGATAGATGGCGAAAACGGCCAGCCATCCCATGAACAGATAGATACCCACCGTGACCCAGCGTGGGCTGTGGATCCACACCAGACTGACCACGGTGCCCAACAGCGCGAGCGTCCAGATGATGCCGGTCAGCAACCATCCCAGCGGTCCGCTCAGAGCAATCAGACAAATGGGGGTATACGTGCCGGCAATCAGGAAATAAATCGAGATGTGGTCCAGTTTTTTCAACGCGATCCGGCCTTTGACGGTGGTATTGATGCTGTGGTACAGGGTACTGGCTGTATATAACTCGATCATGGTAGTTCCGTAAAGGGAAAAGATCACATAGTATCGGATTGAGGCGCCCAGATCATAGGAGCGCGCCAGCAACAGTGCAGTGCCCAGTATGGCCAGCAGAATTCCCAGTCCGTGGGTCAGAGCCGACCAGTGGCGCAGACCGTCATAGGGATCCCGGTCTTTTTCTTTTTTGGGCTGTGTCCGGCAGACCGGAGCAATCGTGCAGCGGGGAAGTGGGTACAGAAGTTCATCCATTTTAATCACCACCCACAGTATATACCGATTATTATAAAATATCAATACTAATATCTTAAAATATAATAATCAAAATTATATCAAGAGATAATACAAGCCCGCCGGTTTCGGCGGGCTTGTATGTTGTGTGGATCAAAGTGCCAGCAGGGAAACCGAATCTTCGCTGGCGGTGGCTTTCAACTGGGTGATGGGGTTCTGATAGCTGTCGATGATGCGGCTGGCGATGGCATCCTCCAGTTCCTTTTGGATCAGACGGCGCAGATTGCGGGCGCCGTAGGTCTGGGAGTAGGATTTGCGCACCAGATAGTCCAGCAGGGCCTCATCATAGGTGAAGGTGATGCCCTTTTCTCCCAAGGTGGTCACCAGTTCGTCCAGCATGATGCGGGCAATGGCCTTGAAGTTGTCCTCGCTGAGCCGGTTGAAGTAGACGATCTCGTCCACACGGTTGATGAACTCGGGGCGCAGGAAACTTTCCAATGCCTTCATAACCTTTTCCTTGCCTTGCTCGTTGGCGGTGCGGCCAAAGCCCATGGAGCCGCCGCCCTTGGTGTCACTGCCGGCGTTGGAAGTCATGACGATGACGGTGTTTTCGAAGTTGACCACTTTGCCGTGGGCGTCGGTGATGCGGCCGTCGTCCAGAATCTGCAGCAGCACATTGAGTACGTCGGGGTGGGCCTTTTCGATTTCATCAAACAGGATGACGCAGTAGGGCTTGCGGCGAACCTTTTCGGTCAGCTGACCGGCCTCGTCATAGCCCACATAGCCCGGGGGAGAGCCAATGATGCGGGACACCGCGTGCTTTTCCATAAACTCGGACATATCCAGTCGGATCAGCGACTCGGGGGTATTGAACAGGTCATTGGCCAGCTGCTTGACCAGTTCGGTCTTGCCTACGCCGGTGGAACCCACAAAGATGAAGGACACTGGTTTGTGCTTGGCCGAAATGCCTACGCGGCCGCGGCGGATGGCGGCGGAGACCGCCTTGACGGCCTCGTCCTGACCGATGATGTGTTTCTTCAGACGGTTTTCCAGATGGGCCAGACGCTCGAATTCCTGCTCCTGAATCTGGCTGGCGGGAATTTTGGTCCACAGTTCAATGACCCGGGCCAAATGCTCTACGGTCAGGGCGGGAGCGCCCTCGGCCTCCAGTGCTTCCTTTTCGGCGGTCAGCTGCACTTCCTGACTCTTCAGGTAGGCCAGACGCTGATAGGCCTTTTCAGAGGCCTCGTTCTGCAGAGCCTGACGCTGACGGATCAGATCGTTGAGCTGGTTGTTGATGGAGTCCAGTTGTTCCTGCCGGTTCTGACGGCGGGCGCGGGATTCGGCGGTGTCCTCCTCGTCGCCGGTAGAACGGCTCATAACGGCCTCGACGGACTCCTTGCGTTTTTGCAGCTGGGCCTCCTGATGCATCATTTCGGTGATCTGAGGGTCGTTTTTGCCGTTGGTTGCGGCAAGCACTACTTCGCGCTCCTTGGCCAAATCGGCCAGTTCCTTGTCGATGACCACCAGACGGGCCAGCGCCTTGTTGCGCAGGTTGACATCCGAGCAGGCCTCGTCGATCAGGTCGATGGCCTTGTCGGGCAGATAGCGGTCGGTAATATAGCGCTCACTCATGGTGACGGCCAGACGGGCCACAGCGGGGGAGATGGTCACATGGTGATAATTCTCATAGTAGGGGGCGATGCCCTTGATGATCTCCACCGACTCGTCGATGGAGGGTTCCTCCACCATGATGGGCTGGAAACGGCGTTCCAGAGCGGAATCCTTTTCGATGTGCTTGCGGTACTCGGTCAGAGTGGTGGCGCCGATGACCTGAATTTCACCACGGGACAGGGCGGGTTTCAGAATATTGGCGGCATTCATGCTGCCCTCGGCATCGCCGGCTCCCACAATGTTGTGGACCTCGTCGATGACCAGAATGATGTTGCCCAGCTTTTTGACCTCGTCAATCAGACCCTTCATGCGGGACTCGAACTGGCCGCGGAACTGCGTACCTGCCACCAGAGCAGTCAAATCCAGCAGATAGACTTCTTTGCCTTGCAGTTTGTAGGGGACCTCACCCAGGAAAATCTTCTGGGCCAGACCCTCAGCAATGGCGGTTTTGCCCACGCCGGGCTCGCCGATCAGACAGGGGTTGTTCTTCTGGCGGCGGTTGAGGATCTGAATGGTGCGGGCGATTTCGGAGTCACGGCCCACGATGCGGTCCAGCTTGCCCTCGGCGGCTTTCTGGGTCAGAGAGATGCAGTAATTCTCCAAAAACTTGCGCTTGTTGTTTTTGCCCTCGCCCTTGGCGCTCTTTTCCTCTTTCTTAGGGGGCTGGTCACCGTTGGGGGCGCCGGCACCGCCGAAGAGTTTGTTCAGGAAGGGAAAGGTGGCGGTCCGGCCTTCGTCGTCTTCGTCATTCTCGTCGCCCTGAAACTGCTCCATCAGACCTTCCATGCCTTCGGCGCCGCCGAAGGCTGACATCATTTCGTTGGTCAGGTTTTCCAGATCTTCGTCGGAAATGCCCATTTTCTGCATCATGTCATCCACCGGTTTCAGACCGATTTCCTTGGCGCACTTCAGGCACAGACCCTCATTGCGGGCTTCTCCGTTTTCAAGTTTTGTGATAAATACCACGGCCAGATTCTTCTGGCAGCGGGAACACAGTGTAGGCTGCATTGGTTTTCTCCTTTGCGAAAGGGTGGTGATGTAAAAAGAATAACAGGGAAATATGAACGTGCTGTGAACGTTACAGCGATGCCAAAAATTCCAGCGGGTTGACAGTTAGGAAGAACTTGAGAACGTAGGTCTGCTCGAGCGCTTCGGGGGGGATCAACTGCTCGGTCACGGTGGGGAAGAAGTGCAGCACCCATGCAATCAGGAACAGGAACAAAACGCCCCGGACCAGACCGAACAACAGGCCGCCCAGCTTGTTCATGGACTTGAGAACAGGCAGGCGGGAAACCAGATTCAGCACATGGGAAAGAATGCTCCAGAGGATCAGGATCACAATGAAGAGCAGAATAAAAAGAACGATGCGGACAACAACTTCGGTAACCGAGCCGGTGGCGGCAACAAGAGCTTCTTCCGCCGAGGTGCTTTCTCCAATGGCTTCAATGTCCTTGTCATCGATCTGATTGAGGAAATTATGCACCTCCTGCGGTAGTTCGAGGTCAGAATCTTCCAGATATTTCTGGATCTGATCTGCGGAAGGCAGGGAGGTGTTTTCATCAAGAACGAAGTCATCCGGCAGAAGATCGGTAATGGCGTCTTTGACGGTCTCACCCGGAGCGAGGTTGTTGAAAACCTCGGTGACTTCCTCCGGAATGACGGTTTCCACCGCGGGAATCACTTTGTCTTCTACCAGCGGCATTACCCACTCGGTTACGGTGGGAGCCAGCGCCTTAGACAGGAACAGGGCGCCTGCAATGGCAACCACAACGGCCAGAAGGGAACAAACCGACATGATCAGTCCGCGGTGGCGACCTACGAGGGCAAACAGAACAAGAACGACCACAAGAGCGATGTCAATAATCAGGAAATTCATAAGAAAACCTCACTTTTTTTATTTAAGAGGGGACATACAGATGGGCGGTTTCGCCGTCGATCAGAAGGGCGGTGCCGTCGCTGCGCATCAGGACTTTCTGGGCTCCGCTTGTGCCATCAAGGGTGGCATAGTGGTCCAGATTACGGGTGTAAATGTCCAAACGGTCGGCGGTCAGAACGGCCACATATTTTCCGCTGGCAGACAGGGACAGAACCTGTTCGTTGATGACACGGCCCACCGAAGGGGTGCCTGTAGCGTCGATGGTGTACAACTCGGCTTGGGTGCCTGCGCGGTATTTACCCAGTAGAACAGCGGCAAATTCGTGACTGAAGGCGTAGTTTTTCAGGTGCCAGTCATGATAACCCCAGGTTTCCACGGCGGAATCCTTCACAACAGAGACGCCGGAATCACCCACACACCAGACGGAACCGGTGCTATTCAGATCAACAATCACATTGTTGCCCAAAACGTGGGACAGGGTGGGGGTCAGGTCGTAATCCACGCCGCTTTCCTGCCGGGAGGAAATGTCGTACAGAGAGACTGAACTTTGGAACGAGGCATCGGTTTGCCCGATGGAGATGACAGCGAGAGACTTGCAGTCCTCGGTGACAACGGCATCGGTGGTAAAGGCGGCAGATAGGCGGAATGCCATGCGGAGGTTCAGCTCGTTATCATAAACCGAGATGACCGCCTTGTATCCGGCTGCGCGAGTGGTAACAGCCAGCCATCCGGAGGAGTTCAGACGGACTGAAAGGATAGCGCCGTCCAGATTGGTCAATTCTCCAAACCGTGCCCGGTTGCGGTAAAGCCAGACTGTGTTGCCGCCCACCGACCAAACTGCGGCGGTTTCGCCGCACACGTGAACAGCGGGCCTCTCAAGGACCATATCTTCTTCGATGTACCGCACGCCACCGCCGGAGTACAGTCGCACACCGCCGCCGGAGGCCACCAGCAGGTCATTTCCTACCGATGCAAACACATCGGAGGCTGAGGGACTGTAGTCAAAGGATTCGGCCTGACCGGAATCGCTGCGTTCCAGAGAGCGGTACGCGAAGTAACGCTTGACGGCATCCATGCTCAGTTTGTCCCGGTTGGCCACAAGGAAAATCGCGCCGGCGACCAGCACAAGGGTAACCAGAAAAGCAAGAAGGCGCAGAATTAAATTTTTCTTTTTGGGTGTCTTTTGTTCATCCATATTCAAAGTACATCCTCATCATACCGCGTTGCCACGGATTTCGCTTTGTGATATCGACGCTTAAAGTACCGGTTCATTGTACCACAATTTGGTCATGTACAGTCCGCCGGGCGGGGCGGTGGGGCCGGCATCGGTGCGGCAGCGGCCTTCCAGAATAGCGGGAATTTCTTCCGGGGTCAGTTTGCCCTCGGAGGCATATACGATGGTGCCCACCATGGCGCGGGCCATGTTGTACAGAAAGCCGTCAGCACACACCCGGCAGAGGATCAGATTATCCTTGCGCTCCACTTCGAAGTAATAGACGGTGCGTACCGTGGTGCGGGTTTCGGTACCCACACTGCGCACGGCGGCAAAATCGTGGGTACCTACAAACTGGGCAGCGGCAGCAGCCATAACGGTCTCGTCCAGCTTTTTGGGGTAGAACCAAACCCGGTCCACATAGAAGGGATCCCGGATGCGGGAGTTGTAGATTTGATAGGTATATTCTTTTTTCAGACAGGAACCGATGGCGTTGAAATCCTCGGGGACTTCGGTTGCTTTGGTGACCACAATGTCTTCGGGCAGGCGGGTGTTGACCGCCAGCGGCAGCCGCTCACAGGGGATGGTGGAAGTGGTGTGAAAATTGGCGATATAAACCCGCGCGTGCACACCGGCATCTGTGCGGCCGGCTCCGGTGCATTTCACCGGGTGACCGACTACCGAGGCGAGGGCATGCTCCAGCGTTTCTTCCACCGTGACGGCGTTTTTCTGGATTTGCCAGCCGTGGTAGGCGGTTCCCACGTAAGTCAGTTTTAAAGCAATATTTCTCATAGAACGTTAAGTTTTCCTTCAATTTGTTCCAATGCTTACAATCCAAAGTGACGCAGGGCCCAGATGCCGACGCACAGGAGCACAGAACCCACCAAAACGCAGATGTCCTGCGCAGTGTAGTGCAGTTCCTTCAGACGGGTACGTCCGCTGCCGCCGTGATAGCAGCGGCACTCCATGGCCACGGCCAGTTCATCGGCCCGGCGGAAGGAGGAGACGAACAGGGGCACCAACAGGGGGACCAGCGCCTTTGCCTTTTGGAACAGGTTTCCGGTGTCAAAGTCGGCACCGCGTGCCCGCTGGGCCGACATGATTTTGTCGGTTTCTTCGATCAGGGTGGGGATAAAGCGCAGAGCGATGGACATCATCATGGACAGCTCGTGGACAGGCACTTTGATCTTTTTCAGCGGGCTGAGCAGATTTTCCAGTCCGTCGGTCAGCATGATGGGGGAGGTGGTGTAGGTCAGCAGGAAGGTACAGCAGATCAACAGAATGATACGCAGGATCATATAGATGGCTGCCCAGATGCCTTCAACGGTGATCTTCAGGAAACCCCACTGCCAGATGGGATCACCCGAGGTGTAAAACAGGTTGAGCAGACCGGTGATAACCACCAGGAAAATAACCGGTTTCATACCCTTGAACAGGGCCTTGGGCTTGATTCTGGAAACAGCAACGCAAAGAACCAGCACGGCAATCAGTACCGCGTAGCTGATCAGTCGTTTTGCCAGAAACAGCGCAATGATATAAAAGATGGCGAACAGCAGCTTCACACGGGGGTCCAGACGATGCACAAAGGTATTTCCGGGGAAGTATTGGCCCAGAGTAATGTCTTTCAAAGCCATTTACATTACCCCCTTCTTCAAGGCGGCAAGCACCGCGTCGCGGGCCTGCTCCACTGTGTAGACCGAAGGGTCAATGTCCACGCCCATACCGCGCAAACGGTGGAACACCCGGGTCATCTGGGGCACGCCCAGACCCATCTGTTCCAGTTCAGGACCGTGGGAGAATACCTCACGGGGAGAGCCGGAGAAGGGAATTCTGCCGTCGCAAACCACCACAAGGCGGTCCACAGTGCGGGCTACCTCTTCCATGGAATGGGAAACCAGAATGATGGTGGCGTTCTGATCCTCGTGGTAAGCGCGGATATTCTCCAGAATTTCCTGCACGCCTACAGGGTCCAGTCCGGCGGTGGGCTCGTCCAGAACGAGGACTTTAGGTTCCATGGCGATGACACCGGCAATGGCTACGCGGCGTTTCTGACCGCCGGACAGCTCAAAGGGAGACTTTTCCAGGACCTCGTCGCTCAGGCCCACAAAGCGGGCGGCCTTGCGAACACGGCGATCGACCTCGTCGGGATCCAGCTTCATGTTTTTGGGACCAAAGGAGATGTCTTTATATACCGTTTCCTCGAACAACTGATATTCAGGATACTGGAATACCAGACCCACCTGAAAGCGGGTGGCACGGGTACGATCCTTGGAGGACCAGATATCCTCACCTTCGAACAGAACCTTGCCCGAGGTGGGTTTCAGCAGGCCGTTCAGGTGCTGAATCAGGGTGGATTTGCCCGATCCGGTGCGGCCGATGATACCAAGATATTCCCCTTGATAGGCTGTGAAATCCACGTCAACCAGGGCATCCCTCTGGAAAGGGGTGCCCGCCGAGTAAACGTGAGTTAGTTTTTCGGTTTGGAGTATGGGTTGCATATCGATCGTCCTTGTACAAGTTAAGTCAACAGTTTTTGCAGTGCCTGAGCACACTCTTCGTCAGTCAGCACATCCAGAGGAACGTCCAGTCCGGCCTGACGCAGTTCCCACATGAGGGAGACCGGTTCGGGCACGGTCAGACCGATGGAGCGCAGTTCTTCCACGTGCTGGAAGACCTCCTTAGGTGCGCCGTCGGCTACGATTTTACCCTTGGACATGACCACCAAACGGTCGGCCTGTGCGGCCTCGTCCATGTGGTGGGTGATAAGCACCACGGTGACACCGGCCCGGGTGTTCAGATCCTTGATGGTGTCCATGACTTCTTTGCGGCCCACGGGATCCAGCATGGCGGTGGGTTCGTCCAGCACCAGGCAGCGGGGGCGCATGGCGATGACGCCGGCAATCGCAATGCGCTGCTTCTGACCACCCGAGAGCAGATGGGGCGCATGGGTGGCAAACTCGCTCATGCCCACCAGTTTCAGGGCCAGATCCACACGCTCCCGGATCTCGGCCGAGGGGTAGCCCAGATTTTCCGGGGCAAAGGCCACGTCTTCTTCCACCACATTGGCCACGATCTGGTTATCGGGGTTCTGGAAGACCATGCCGACCGTGCGGCGGATGGACAGCAGTTCCTCGTCCTTGATGGTGTCAATGCCGTCCACATAGACTCTGCCGCCGGTAGGCAACAGAATGGCATTCATGTGCTTGGCCAGCGTGGACTTGCCTGAGCCGTTGTGACCCAGAACAGCCACAAAAGATCCGGTTTCGATATTCAAATCAACGCCGTCCAGAATGATGGGGGCGACCCCCTCCTCATTGATGTAGGCGAAGTGCAGATTTTCGGTTCGAATGATTTCGGAAACCATAAACAGGATACCTCGTGTTTTTTGGAATTACTTTGCGGTCCAGCGTCCGGCGGCGCCGCAGGGCAAAGCCAGACCGGAATCGGTGACGGGCAGACCCAGTTCATCGCTGACGGTGTGCCCGCCGTACTTCTTGGCTACGACGGACTCCAAAATGTAGGTTAGCACAGAGGGGGCCAGACCGGTGGTGTAAGAACTGATCAGGAAAAACAGGGGGTCATCCGACAGGACCTGAGAAACCAGTTCCACGAAATCCCACAGATTATCCTCCAATTTCCATACCTCGCCGGACGGACCGCGTCCGTAAGAGGGGGGATCCATAATGACGGCGTCATACTTGCGGCCGCGGCGGATCTCACGCTCTACAAACTTGGCGCAGTCATCAATGATCCAGCGGATGGGCTTGTCGGCAACACCGGAACTGGCGGCATTTTCCTTGGCCCATGCCACCATACCCTTTGCGGCATCCACGTGGCAGACGCTGGCGCCGGCTGCGGCGCAGGCTACGGTGGCGCCGCCGGTGTAGGCGAACAGGTTGAGTACACTGATGGGACGGCCGGCGTTGCGGATCTGCTCCATGGCAAAATCCCAGTTGGCAGCCTGCTCGGGGAACAGACCGGTGTGCTTGAAATTCATGGGCTTGACGTTAAAGGTCAGCTCTTTGTAATCCACCGTCCAGCGATCGGGCACATCCTTGCGCTCCCATGCGCCACCGCCGGTATTGGAGCGGGAATAACGGGCGCTGTGCTTTTTCCAGCCTGGATGCTTGCGCGGCGTATGCCAGATGGCCTGGGGATCGGGACGCACCAAAACATGCTCGCCCCAGCGCTCCAGCTTTTCGCCGTTGGAGCAATCCAGCAATTCATAATCTTTCCAATCCTTGGTAACCCACATCGTGTCTCACCTGCTTATAAAATATCATTTTATTATACTCTTTTTCTATTGTATGCGTCAATAAAATTTTGCGCGGCGGAAAGGAATTGAAACCATTGTATATTTCGTATTTTTGTGATACAATGGTCGAAAATAATCGGAAAAGGGGAGTGCCCCATGAGCAATCAGGAAAATCTGTTCCGTACAGTTGCCTTCGGAGGCTTTCATAAACAGGATGTTTTGAATTACATCACTTCGGCCAGCAAGGACTATCAGGACCAATCGGTGGACCTGAAAAAGCAGGCTGAAACAGCGCAGAAGGAGCGGGATGAGTTGGCTGCAAAGTACGAAGCGGCCGAAACTGCCCGCAAAAAGTACGCTGATGACTGTGAGCGGTACAGCACTACCCTGACCAAGCGTACCGTTGCGCTGACCCGGGCCGAGCGTGAACTGACTGCGCTGAAGGCTGCTCATGAGCAGACCACCGCCCGCCTGGCCGAATTGGAGGGAAAGCTGCCCCAGCTGGAAGCCGATGCCGACTCCTATGCTGCCTTGAAGGATCACACTGCCACCATCGAGTTGGAGGCACACCGCAAGGCACAGGAGATTATCGATCAGGCCCAGTCCCAGTCGGCAAAGATCCGCAACGAACTGGAAGGTTGGCTGCGCCGGGTGCAGAGCACCTATCAGCATTTGCGCACCGATATGACGGCTGCCGTCAATCAGCTGTCCGGTGAGTTGGAACGTGGAGTTAAGGCTCTCAACGAGATCCCTGAGACCTTCCGTCAGCACGATGAGGTTCTGGCTGACCTGATGGAATGCGAACGCTCCACCGGTCCCAAGGCCCCCGAGCCTCTGCCGCTGGACGGCGAGGAGCCCGAGTGCTAAGCTTTGTACACCAAGTTACATCACAAAAACAAACAGCTCCGCAGTTCAAAACTGTGGAGCTGTTCTTACGTCCGGAAAGCCCAATCGGTTTGGGCTAATCGCCACTCCGGAAGATATTTATTGAAATTATTGCAGAAAAATCCCGGTTTGTATATGCTACCCTTGACCGGGAGCATCAACTTGGGGTAAAATTTATGAAACTGAAACAGGAAGGAAGAAGAATCATGGAAATCAAGGAAATTCTGCATCTTGTTGATCATACCTTGCTGAAGCCGGAATCCACCTGGGAGCAGATCAAGGAAATCTGCGACGATGGCTTGAAGTATGAATGCGCTTCGGTGTGTATTCCCGCTGCATTTGTCAAGAAGGCATCCGAGTATCTGGGTGATGCCCTGAAGGTCTGTACCGTAATCGGCTTCCCCAACGGCTATGCTACGACTGCTGTCAAAGTCTTTGAGACCGAGGATGCCATTCGCAATGGCGCCGCCGAGATTGACATGGTGGCCAATATCGGCTGGATCAAGGACGGCATGTGGGATCGTCTGGAAGAAGAAATCCGTATGATCAAGATCTCCTGCAAGGGTCGCATTCTGAAGGTCATTATTGAGACCTGTCTGCTGACCGAAGAAGAAAAGATCGCCATGTGCCGTGTGGTCACTGCCGCTGGCGCCGATTATATTAAGACCTCCACCGGCTTCTCCACCGGCGGCGCCACCCGTGAGGATGTTGCCCTGTTCAAAGCTCACGTAGGCCCCGATGTGAAGATCAAGGCGGCCGGCGGAATTTCCTCCATTCAGGATGCCGAAGATTTTGTGGCGCTGGGCGCCGACCGTCTGGGAACCAGCCGTATCGTCAAGATCGTCAAGGGTCAGCAGGGAAGCGGGTACTAAGGATCGGTTTTGTGCCGGTCGTGCTTGCTTTTACGCGCAAGAGATTCCGTGCCCCCAAAACGGAGGGCATCCCTTACGGCAAGAGGTAGCGATAAACCGAACAAAGTCCTCCCGAATACCGGGAGGACTTTGTTTTGTTATGCTTTTATTTTTACCTGGGGTGTGGTATGATTATGGCAACGGAAAGCAGAAAGGTGAGATTTATGAATCAACCCATCTTGTATATTGTGGTTCCCTGCTATAACGAGGAAGAGGTTCTGCCCGAAACCTCCAAACGGCTGAAAGTCAAATTGGAGGCTCTGATGGAGGCGGGGAAAATCTCTGACAAGAGCAAGGTCATGCTGGTTAATGACGGCTCCAAGGACCGCACCTGGTCCATGATTGAGGAATTGCACCGCAATGACCCGCTGTTCTCCGGGGTGAATCTGTCCCGCAACCGGGGGCATCAGAACGCGCTGCTGGCCGGACTGATGACAGCCAAGGACCGCTGCGACATGACCATCTCCATGGATGCCGACCTGCAGGATGATATTGATGCCGTGGACGCCATGGTAGACAAATTCCATGAAGGGTGCGACATTGTGTACGGCGTGCGGTCCTCCCGCAAAAAGGATACCTTTTTCAAACGGTTTACTGCCGAGGCCTTTTACCGCCTGATGAACTTTATGGGTGCCGAGACGGTTTTCAACCATGCTGATTACCGTCTGCTGTCCCGGCGTGCGCTGGAGGGTCTGGCTGAGTTCAAGGAGGTCAACTTGTTCCTGCGCGGCATTGTGCCCATGATCGGTTACACCAGCGCTGTCGTGGAATATGAACGAGGTGAGCGCTTTGCCGGCGAGAGCAAGTATCCCCTGAAGAAGATGCTTGCCTTTGCCATGGAGGGGATTACATCTCTGTCCACCAAACCGATTCGTTACATTACTGTTCTCGGTGTGCTGATCTTTTTGGTGTCCATCATTATGCTGCTGGTCTTCATCATTCAGTGGGCATTGGGTATGACGGTGGTCGGCTGGGCCAGTATGATCTGCTCTCTGTGGGCCATTGGCGGCTTGATTCTGCTGTCTCTGGGTGTCATCGGTGAGTATATCGGCAAAATTTATCTGGAGACCAAAGAGCGCCCCCGTTTTCTGATCCGCGACGTATTGGACAGCGATCAGTAAGTCTTGTGGGCTGCTTTCACAGGGGGCATCTTTTATGGCAAATGTAGCATTTATCGGTCTGGGCAGTATGGGCGGTGCCATGGCGCAAAATCTGGTCAATGCCAGCCATACAGTGACCGTTTACGATGTAGTTGAGACCAAGTGCGATGAGATAACCGGGGCACACAAAGCCGCATCAGTAGCCCAAGCGGCGCAGTGGGCAGAGTTTATTTTTATCTCGGTTCCCGACCCTGCGGCGCTGCAGGAGTGTATTTTTGGCGAAACCGGTGTTCTGACGGTGCTGCGGGAAGGGCAAATTGTCATCGATATGAGTACCGTCTCCATCGAGGTCAGCGCCCGATGTGATGAAGCCATTCGATCCCAGGGTGGGTTTTTCCTCTGCACCCCCATCGGCGGCGGTACCGATATGGCAAGAGCCAGGACCATCACAATGATGTGCTCTGGGTCAAAAGATGCCTATGACCGGGCGCTGCCTTTGTTCCGGGACCTGTCCCGGGTCCAGTATTATCTGGGGGAGGGCTATGGCGCCCGTGCCATGAAACTGGCCCACAACATGATGCTTGCCATCAACATGCAGATGCTGGCCGAAACACTGGCTTTTTGTGAAAAGGCGGGGATGGACCCCAACACGGCGCTGGATATTATGAGCGAGAGTATGCTGTACAACAAGTACCTCGACTTTAAGCTGCCCGAGATCCGGGATCGCAGTTTCAAACGCACCTCCATGCCGGTGAAAATGTTAGCAAAGGATATGCGCCTTGCCATGGAATGTGTGGAGCAACTGGGAGCTCAAGCTCCGCTGACCGAAGTGACCAGGGCAATGCTGGATCGGCTGAATCAACAGGGGTACGGTGATCAGGACCCCACTTGGCTGTTGCTTCAGATGGAACGGGAAAACGGAATGAAGCCCAAAGAACTGGACAGATGAATCACTGAAACATGAAAACTCCTCGGGAATGGGCGGTACGCATAAGACAGTTGACAGGCACAGCAGTTTGATCTGCTGTGCCTGTTCTTGTATATTTGATCCAATTATGATAGTATAAACTCAGTTAAACAAACTTGAATTTGGAGGGGACGATATGGTTGAACGTGCGTACATTAATGATATTGCCGCATTGACGGCATTAAGATTGGAATTTTTGCAAGAAGACTGTGGTGAACTGAATGAAGAAGTCATAAGTAAGCTTGTCGAAGCTTTGCCAGCATAC
>RHMF01000160.1_pt1 | contig 26954 bp, 56 predicted proteins | sample 5365151 | NCBI WGS metagenome assembly RHMF01 (sample SAMN10266501, study PRJNA497801) | feces metagenome | isolation source: feces | host: Bos taurus | place: China: Prairie of Fairy Mountain | collected 2017-08-14 | reverse complement strand
GCTATATGAATAAACTTCATTATCTTACTTACCTTATTTCTTCTCTTCAAACTTGATATCAATCTGACTTTCCACTTCAATCAGTTTATCCAAATACCACCGCGTCTTTTTAAGTTCTTGCAGATTTTTATCTTTCTTTCCAAGACGAGAGAGGTATTTAAGAGTATTTCCGAGAAGAAAACCCTTATACTGTTCATCTGAAAGCCACTCTTTTAATACTTTAATTGTTTCATAAGGAGTGTCGCCCCCATATCGCTGAGGGTGGTCAATTACTGTTTTATCCTTTTCAATATCAAACTTATTCATTTACACACCTTCCTTCTGCGCGTTCTCTAGCCCACTGTGCCTGTCTAACCCAGTAATCCCAATACCTGTCATACTTATTAGCAACCTCTTCAAGAGCATATATCTTCTCCCGAAGTTCATTTTCTTCATCTGCATATTGGTTATCACAAATCTCTTCTAACTTATGTAGACGCTTGTATAACGGCTGTAACTCATTGTCAGCCTCGCACATTTTCTTGTGATACGCTTCTGCAATTTCTTCTGCTTCTTTAACCGCACAATTAACAGGTTCGAAATACATACCAACTTACCTCTTGGTATTATAGTATTATATAATTTATATAATTTCAAGCACTGTTTTATATAATTTATATAATTTTTACCAATCAGAGTTTGTAAAGTCTTTAATTTTGTCCTGCTGTTTTTGTTTTTGCAAAGCAAGTTCAACTTTTTTAATTTGTGCTTTTAGATTTTTTGTAAGGTTGATTACCGCGTCGCAGTATCCGTTAAGGTCATCTGTGTCCACTTCAAATTCGTCTACTAACTCTTGCAACTTATCAAATACTTTGCAGATACCGCTATCGTGAAAGTAATCACCAATCGGCGTATTCTCTTCTTGTCTAATTATCATTACTTATAACCTCCCTTCATAAAGTCATACTTCATCTTTTCTAAAAGTAATTCTTTAATATCGTTATAAAGTTCAGAGCCTTTCTCTGTAGTTTCGAGATACTCAGCAAATTCCCATATAGCAACAAATTCTTGGTTAGTGATTTTACTAATATCCATAAGAAGCCTCCTTACAGAATAATCATCACCTAAGAACTGATATATAACAACTTGAAGCGGGTTTAACCGCTTCTTGAATTAGTTTAACTGACGACCATTACCATTAAAGAATAAAGCCTTATGATTACAAGGAACAAACTCTTTGCATCCACCCGCATACATACACATCGGGACAAGAAATGAACTGAACTCTTTATTGGTTTTAAGTATCTCTTCCCGGATTAAGAGCATAAGTTTCTGCATTTCTTCTGTTGCACAGCCGCAAAGACGCTTATTCATAAGTGTCATAATGCTCTCACCATTTACATCGATAATCATATCAACTAATGCGCCTTGAGCCTTTTCACTTCTAGGTATTGGATTATCATTACGGTCATCACGCTGAGAACGGACATATTTCTCAATGCCGATATGGTGTCGGCAGAGTTCTGTAGAAAGCCAGTAAGGAATATCCTTTAAGAAGAATGAGAAAATTAAATAACGAATTGGAGAATGTCTGCATTTAAGCATTTTTACTTTCCATTCCATATCAGGTTTTGTAACAGCCTTTTTACCAATAGTAACCAATGCACGAGCTTTTACACTTTTCCAATCTTCCTCGGTTGGATTTTTCAACATTTCAACAGTCATTTATTCCTCCAAGTTTCCAAGTGTTGCATACTTTTGAACATCACAAAAAGAGATAATCGGATGTTCTATTTTCTCTTTTGTAAAGTAAAACCAACCAGACGCCATTGCACCGACATTAAACTGCCCGTCAAAACGCTCTGATGTACGGTAATCAATGTAACGACTGAATATCTTTACTTCTTTAAGATGTTCCCATAAACCAAGTTCAAGCCTTGATTGCGTTGAAAGGTAATTAAGCCGTCCGATTGTAATAAGCGCATTGAGACGCTCTTTTGCAAGAAATGTTTTTACACAGTCGTCCCATTTGCTAAACGGAAAATTTGTAATAATAAAATCTGTAGACCATTTATCAAGGTCAGTTGTAAAAATATCGTTGTGAAGAATATTGGTTCTGTCGGAATAAAGGTCATTCTCGATAATCCGTTCATAACCAATCTCTTTAAGTGCTTTTGTCAATTGTCCATTACCACAACAGGGTTCCGTGATAATTGCGTGTTCCGGGATAATAGAGCGGAACCAGTCCTTCGCACAAAGAACGGTTGAGGTTGGTGTCGGGTAGAAATCCCCTTTTCTCAGATTATTCTCTGCTCTATCTCTGCAAGCGTAAGATTTACCTTTCATTTTTTACAATATTCCTCCCAAACCTTTACAGCCATCTCCCTGCCATAAACTTCTTGTATATGCTTTAAGGCGGCAATCTCATTACCGTCAGTTTGCTCTGTCATAATTGAAAACCGCTCAAGCGCTTCATAAAAGTCTTCATTCATCTGTTTGGCTCCCAGTTGTAAGAAGTTCTATACATTTGATTATTACGCCCGAAAGTTGTTTATAAAGTGCATCATATTCTTGCACAGAAACCTTAATTGCGTTCTGAAACATTTCAGCATAAGCCTTTTCAAACGGTGAACCGCGTTCATCAATATCCATTTTTATCCGTGCAATAGTTTTCTCATTCTCAATAACTCTGTCGCATTTATTGTTAATGCGCTGTAAATCTGCACGGAGATAGTTCAAAATAAAATCTGCGTCTTTCTGTGTTAATCTGATTTCCATACTAATAAAAGTGTGTCCGTCTACTCACGGACAACGAGTGATGTTTTTTTTCTGCACAAAAAACATTGTTATTTTTCGCATAACTGCGGGATAAGTTTTATTAGGTCTACGACCTATGGGGATTGCGGGAGTCGAACCGCACTAAGTCCACACGCCGACACAAGACAAGTTATCGTGCACGATAACCCTGCTTTTCCGATTGCATAAACCCCCAAAAATTACAAAGTAAAAATCACAGCAAGAATTGCAATAAACCCGATAAATAAACCAAGTGTGCAAATTAAAACTTTGACAAACATGGAAGTCTCACGGGTGTACACAACTCTTCCATTTTTATTTTTTTTAACCATTTTGAAATGTTTCATATTTATCTCCTTTATGAGATAATTGCGTAAATAAATAAAATTTCAGTGACCATTGTTGTTTGACGCACAACTGCGAAATAAATAACAGTAACACTGTTGACAGTTAATTACTTTTAACCGTTGGTTAAATAATAAATAATAAAAGTTAACTTGTCAATAAAAATAGTTAAATATATTTAACTTTTGTGCCGATAAAATATTAGAGGTTAGACTATGAGAGATACTGGAAAAAAGATTGTGGACTTTATAGAATCACAGTTAAACGCTAATGATATTTCCGTTGCAGAAATGTGTAGAGAAATAGGAATGAGAAAAGAAGTTATCTCGATGTGGAAAGCACATTCAACAACAATTCCACGACTGGATACTTTAATAAAAATTGCGGACTATTTTCATATAACGGTCAGCCAGTTAATTGGTGAAAAAGATATTGAATATCAGAAAGAAGTATTACCAATTGTGAAGATGTTAAACGACCTCTCTCAACAGTCGTTAAGTGCAATATTCGCGGTCGTAAAAACTTATTACGACTTAGAGAGAGGAGAAAAAAATCCTACAGGGGAAGTGGCGGGGTAATACCTTTCAAACTAACTCCAAAACTTTCAAGTAAACGGTCTTGTAACTGCGCTACATCATCAAAATGTTCGGGCTTAAAGTTTGCATACCGTTCAGTCATTGAGCCACGACCAGAGGAATGTCCCATAATTGCTTTTACTTTTATTTCCGGGATATTATTTACAAGCATATAAGTATTAAAGAAGTGTCTGAGAGAATGGAATGTTACCTTTCTATTCTCTCTCTCTTCTTTCGATAATAAACAATGCTTATAAAAAACTTTTCTTGTCCTCTCTTTATACCAAGTAAAAGCCCAGCCATTTTCCTTTATTAACGATTTTATCAGTAGGTAAAGCGATGGAGAAATTCTCACCTTTCTTGCTTCATTAGTTTTAACTGTTGTCAGTTCACCTGTCCTATCAATCTGGTCACAAACATCGAGATAAGTAGGATGCAGATGTTCTTCACGAATAGCATTTACTTCTCCCAAACGCATACCAGTAACAGAGGCTACAATCGCCAAATACTTTGTTTCATTATCAATGCCCCAATCTTTTGAAAATATAGCGACAAGTTCTTCAAAAGTGAAAGCGTCCCTTTCTTTTTTAGGAATGAACATAGGTTTGATTGTAATAAATGGGTCGTGCTGAATATATCTGTCCGCAACCGCTTTATAAATAATCACTTTGAGACAGTTAACAGAAGCATTTATCGTATTATTAGATAACCCCTTTTCAACAAGCGAGGCTCTGTATTTCATTATATGATTTGAGTTGAAGTCACAAAGTTTCACCTTCTTAAAATAAGGCAACAAAAGATTGTTTAATAAATATCTGTAAAGAGAAAGAGTGCTTTTTGATAATTTATAATCTTCCCCGTAAGTCTGCCGCTTAGACTCCATCCAGTCAGAATTATCGTCATAAAATTTATCTGCATATACTCCAAAAGTAATACCATTACCAGTGTAAAGCAGTCCTTGTTTGATTAGTTCTGTACAATAATTCCTTGCTTGAGTTTTATTGGATTTGCCAGTTGAATGGGCGACAGTTCTCTCCCCAGACGGTAAGTATGTACGGTAATACCACACAATTTTACCGCTTTTCAGCTTACGAGGAAAGACTGTAAAGGGTTCTCGGTATCTCATTTTGGTCACATTTTGGTCACACCGAAAACTTTATTTATTTACGCTTTTATATAATTCCTTATAGAGTAAAGGATTATTCACCCTATAAGGATATTATTTTTCACAAAATCCTATATTTCGATTTAGATTTTTATCTAATTTTGTAAAACTGGCGTAAATCTTTATAAAGTAATCAGTTACAACTCTATATCCTATAATAAGTTAAAATTTCAAAGATTAAGTATATATAACCTTGTATAAGTGTGTTTAATTATAAATAACTTTTTCTGGTCACACAATTGGTCACACGAGGATTTTGCGATAAATATTATTATTGACAGGTTAAATATTTTTATCTATCATATCATTATATTTATCTATTAAGGAAGATTATGGAAGATACAGAGTTTAACAACCTCAAGTCACAAATCTTAACCCGAAAACAGATGATGAAATTATTTAATGTGAGCAATGTTACCCTCACAAAATGGGGAAATAAAGGTCTGATAAGACCGCATAACATTGAACGCAGTGTCTTTTATATTAAGGACGAAGTGATTGAAGACCTTAAAAACAATGGAAATTCACTGCGTAAAGCACACAGACAACTTAAGGAAGGTTAATGTGACAATCAATTTCAAAGCGGAAGAGGGAGTGCAGGTTCCCGAATTCAAAACAGAAGGAAGTGCGGGCTGTGATGTTCGTGCTTATATCAAAGAAGATGTAGTTATTCCAGTTGGTAAAAGAACGATTGTTCCAACTGGCTTGTTTGTTGAACTGCCGAACGGTTATGAAATGCAAGTCCGTCCTCGCTCTGGTTTAGCGGCTAAAAACGGCATTACGGTTCTTAACGCACCTGGCACTATCGACGCAGACTACAGAGGTGAAATTGGTGTTATTCTGATAAATCTTGGAGAAGAAGATTTTACAGTACACAACGGTGACAGAATCGCACAGTTGGTTGTAGCACCAGTTACACAGTTTACTTGGAATAAGGTCGAAGAACTTAGCGACACTGCGCGTGGCGAAAAAGGCTTTGGCTCAACAAATATTAAATAAGGAGGATGAAAATGAAACTCGACAAAGAAGCAACAAAAAAGTTCGGCCACAAAGTTTACCGAACAGACAAAGTTGAAAAGCCTGCCGTAAAAGAAGAAAAGAAATCTAAGCGTCAGCGCGAAACAACGGAAGACACGATTGATTTTATGAGGGAAGACAATGACTGATACTAACAATGTTGTAATCATTGGCCGCATTACCCGCGACCTTGATGAAAAATCTTACAGAACTATCGGAAATGGTACCGCTTGTGCAAAAGTAAGCCTTGCAGTAAACCGTTCCGTAAAAAAAGACAATCAGTGGCAGGACGAAGTTTCGTTTATCGATGTCACAATCTGGGGAAAGACCGCAGAAAACCTTAAACAGTACCTAACAAAAGGTACACAGATTTGTGTTTCCGGTTATCTCAAACAGGACAGGTGGCAGGATAAAGACGGTAATAACCGCAGTGTACTTGGTGTTACAGCGGACAATGTTCAACTTCTTGGCGGAAAACGCGACGGACAGCAGAGCGGAGAAAAAAAAGGTTTTGACCCCGCCGCTGGATACCCCGAAGACTGCCCGTTCTGATGCGTGAAATAACAGATAGTCGGCTCAAAATTTTTAATGACTGCCTGTTTGAAAATGGCTTCATCGTGAAAACTTCTGAGTTGACTTTTGCCCGCATAAACAAGATTGGTAAAAACTGGTGTGTTTGGTTTTACACTGAACACTACCAGAAAAACTTTGAAAAACTGAAAGAAGCGTTATCTTTCATAAACAGTGAGTTCATAAAGTATGTTAGAGGTGGGATTTGAGATACACAAAAGATTTACAAGCGCAAGTTTGTAAGGAAATAAAACTAGGGTCTACTGCTAAGGATTGTGCAGAAAAATATGGGCTTCCAGTTTCAGTTATTCTCAAATGGACTAACCTCAGCATATCAGAACAAAGAGCGAAAGAGATTGCGCTAAGAAAGTATCAAGTTCAAGTTTCAGAAGCAGAAGCAGATTTAACAAACAAACTTGCAGATGCTTTTGACCCAGATATGTCTGACGATGAATACTTTAATGCTTGTGATACCGTTTCAAAAACGCTGTACTCATTGGTCTCAGAAGTTGTCAGACAAGAGCGTGACTTAAATCAGAAATCTGATGTTGAAGATGATAGTGACGCTCAGATTATTGTAGAGATAACGAATAAATGGAAAGACAATAAGTTTATCCGAATGTTCAGTATCTAGTGCAGTTGGTTTAACGCGACCATAACAGCGTTACTGTTCTATCGGCGGGCTAATACACCGAATGTCGTTCGTGTGCAACCGACTAAAATAAAGCACTCCTTATGGCAAGGCACGGTGGTTCCGCGTATTTCACAAGTCTTACCCCTACCCAGACATTGTGGTACAGACCGTTCGATTCGGTTCCTTGCCTCTACAGTATAAAGACCTTGTGGGCATTTCCGTCTTTTACTGCTTTCCTTTACCGAACTATCTGTGGGTTAAACAGAGGCTCCGTCCTAACGGTAGTGGTTGCCAGTTGCAGAATAGGACTCATAACCCTATTCGGTCGGTGCTAACTCCGACGACCACTTTATTTACTTTTATAATAGGAGAATAAATGTCAGACGAAATCAAAGAACCTTTTCAAGTTCCGAAAGATTACACAAACGGCTTCCACCTCACTAAAGAGGATTTACAAGAGAAGCGTACGGAAATCTACAATCAAATTCAGTATCTTCTGAATATGCTAAATCAGATTGATATTGTTTATGAACGCGGTGACGAGATAATGTCAGAAGATGAAGTTCGCAGTTATCTCAAACTGGACTCTGTGGACGAACGAATGAGTATTCCGAAAGATATTCCTAAAATCAGAATGGGAATTGGATATGTGTATTATCGTCGCGATGTAAAGAACTTTGTCGAGTCCCGCAGACGCGGCGGTAAATAAGATTATTCCTCTGCAAGTGTAGAGTGAGTTTCTGAGGACGGTGTAAAAGCCGTCCTTTGTGCTACTATCAAATCAAGGACGGTGTTTAGCCGTCCTTTTTCATTCACATCTTCCACTTTCCACCTGTTAATCTTATAATGAGAGTGTTATATTCTGCTACTAACTCGTCATATTCTTTCTTTTTTAATGCAAGTTCGCTTTTTAGAGATTCAAGTTCATTGTTCAATTGTTCAATTACTTCGTCCTTCTTGTCAATAATTACTCTAAAATATCCTCCTGCTGTCATTCTTCTACCTCCACTATTGTCACTAGAAAATTTCAAGCGCTTGCTCTGCGAGGGTTGCAGTAGTAATCTCTTTAGCGACAGGTTCTTCTCCTTTAACTATATCTCCCGCTTCTTCAAATTTATCGATAACAGTAAACGGATATAACTCACCACCCCTATCATAGGCAGCCTTTACACGAGGAATGAGATGAGGATAAATCGACAAAAGCCGTTCCCATCCGTGTCTATGTACAATCTCAATATGTTCATAATGCGTAAGCATAATCCAGTTCCAAGTACAGTTGCGGTACTTTTCGTGCGCCCCTTTTGTAAGGATATGATGAAGTTCAAGGCCGTCAGTTTCGCCAGATGCAAATGAAAAGTTATTCTTTTCCCTCCACTCTTCTTCTGAAAGCCATTCACCGTTTTCATCTATATCAATAGGGTCTTTTTTCTGTCGCCCACGCCATTCAATAAACTCTGTAAACAGGTCTTGCACATCAACGATAAGAGCCTTATCGGGTGCAATACCCATTTTCTCCATACACTCTTTCATAATACAGTTTACAAAGTTGCTGGCTTCGTATTTATTCATAAGAGAAAGAGTGAGGTGTGTTTTCTTTGTCGGGTCTAAAGGGTCATCAACAACCGGTGCGTATAATTCAATTAAATGAGCATACGCCAGTGCCGCCTCTCTTGCAGTTGGCTTTGAACCGTTCTCAATTTCGTACAAAACATCAATCAATCCCCATATCGTACGAACTTGGTCATAACTCTTATTTCCTTTTATCTCTGAAAGAGTAATGCGGACATAGTTTTCACCTACACCGTCACAAAAAACATCAGTAATACGCTTATCGCTAGGAGTTGCAGGAAGTAATAAAAAAGAACCATTTTGAAACTTCTTAGGCACTGCACGAATACAAATTTTATTCATATTCACCATATTATTATATATTTTATATAATTACAAGGATATTATTATATATCTTGTATAATATTTAATTGACATAGTATTCATTTTCTCTTATTATCTGAGTTATGATAACTAAGAAATCTGTTGCTATTTTTGAGTCTACCTATGACGCAATTAACAAAAATAAGGGCGATACTAATATTGCAGCCTTTATTGATATTGTCGTTGATTACTATCTTAAGCACATCAACGATGATAGTGAATACAAAAAGATTAACGAAAAACTGGAAAGTATTCATCAGACTGTAAAAACAAATCTTGGTCTTAACTGTGAAGTCCTTCACCAAGCCGGGATATTAAACGGAAATGGTGAAGTAACTTTCGAGAAGAAGTCTAAATAAACAACTGTTCACTTTCCTCTTTTACAAAATCATCAATCTCGTTCATATAACATTCATTGTACTTGCTTATAACTTCGATTCTTGATTGGTTAGTTATAAGCGTATGTACAGCGTTTAATAGTGTATTATTGTTAGTATCCAAATATTTTGAATAAAACTGTAATACACTATTCCACTGCTCTCTTGAAAGGCTTTTGAGAGGCATAGCGTTTGATAAAAGCTCACGATTAGAAAGATTGTCAATGAATAACATATTTTAACTCCTTGACAATCAGCGTACTTAAAAAGTGTTATTTTAATCGAGTTGAAGAAGGTTTAATCAGTTGTTGAAGTATTTCACTCTGCCGTATTCTTTTCTATTGTGTACATACCGACCAGTTCTGCGGTACTTTCACACATATTTCTTTCACGGGCAGATTTAATTTTTGCAGAAATAGTCTGCTGAGAATATAGGTCGATTTCTTTCTGCATTTTGCCAGACAATAGTTCATCAAGAATTTTTCTTTCATCATCTGTAAGGGTAAGTTTTGTAGGGGTATTTACTTTATAAACATATTTCGTGCAGACCCAAAATAAACCGAGATAAGTAAAATGAATTGCAACCGAGAATGGTAATAACTTCTGTAAAGTAAATGAAATAATGACATTTATTGCGTACAAAACTAGTGAAAAATGTTTAATCTTAGGAAATGCACCAAACGCTATTAAAAGCATAAAGATAGAACCATAGTTGTAAAAAGTGTTTACATAAATAAGAGAACAGGCGTATGTAAGAAAGCCATACGCCATTCCTCTACGCCCGAATAAAAAAATTAAAAGAGAGATAGTAAGACAGCCAGCCGTTCTTAAATCACCGTGATAATGAATATCCGACATAAAACTGTGACAAATATGGCAGACTGCTAAAATAATATGCATTAAAAAAATGACACCGAGAATGTTATCAGTTCTTAAATTGTTAATCCTGTTTTTCAACCACTTCATAATTTTCTTATCGGTATTTAATTTATGAAACACGAGCCGCTTTACGACTTTCCCTTTCAAGACGGCGACGCTCTCTTTGTTTTCTGAGGATTTCTATCTTGTGTGCTTCGTAATATTTTTTACGACTGTTAAGACAGGCATCACGATGTTCGATGTAATATTCTTTTGCCTTATCTTTATATTTATTCTTTCTTCGTTCTAATTTGATAACTGCGCGTTCATCAAAGTAATCACGATTTTGGACTAATCTATCAATCATTTTTGAGACTGTCGATTTACCATTTTGGCGTGTAAGTAAGCCGTATGCTTTTGAAATTTCATCTGGATTATTACTTGTAATCATTACTGCAAGCAAACAAAAACGGTCTGAAATTGTTAATGCTTTTTCTCCGTGAACCCACCCGCTAATAGCTTCTGCTTTTACCTTCATTCCCCTCACCTCATAATTCTTATACAGAGTAGTATCTGTATAAGAATTATTTCATTTTTTTATTTATCACTTAATGGAGCGTCACTATTCTGCTTTCTCAGATTTTCTTGAAAATCCCTAAGAAACTTAATTTCCCGTGAAAGCATAACATTTCTGTTATGTTCGGCGGCAAACTGTTTTTTGAAATTTTCAACCTTATCTACAAGGCGTTTTTTAATAACCTCCGCTTCGTCAAGTTGATATTTCAAGTCATCTTTTAATACTTGAATAAGAGAAAGTCCAGCTCGATAGGCTTTATCGAGGTCATCTTTGGTGTAAATTGATTCAGACCTGTGTTCCGGGTACATTTTCTTAAACCAAGCCTCAAAATCAGCCTTATAACATAAATAATCAGTGTTTTTCATATTTACCTCCCGTTATCTATCTATTACACATTTCTTCCCAGTGTTTATCAAGATAGAACTGTACCATTTCGTTTAACTCGTCAAATGTTATCTCCCACTTCCAAGTTTCATCATTGAACTGGGCATAGTGTGGTAAAACCTTCTTGAGATAATCTTCCAATCTTTCCATTATTCTGTTAACTCCCATCCATCGCAATCTTTACAGTTCAAAGGAATATCACACCAAGAATCTCCATTAGTCCAGTGCCAATGTTCACAATTTTCACAACATTTTATAGGTTTCATTTCTTATCTCCTCTCAGTTCCGCTCTTGCTTTGTTCTTCTTCTGACACTGTTCAAGTGCCTGCTCTATGTCGATTTCTTCTCTGCCCGCAATAATCAGAGCGCAGGTGATTATGTCCGCAAGTTCAGCAGAAAAATCACTAGGTAGTTGCTTTCCATCTATGGATATTCTTTCACACAAACAGAACGCTTCCATCGCTTCCACCACTTCCGTAGCACAATGCTTGAGCATTGATACTGTATCGGTCTTGATAGATGCACCGTTCTCTGCTCTCTGCACTGCCGTCTTATAGGCTTCTTTTGCCAGTTCGTTTAAGTCAATCATCATAGTCCTCCCTAAAATGCTCCTCCACTTTATTCAGCTCTCGCCTTAACGCCTTATTATTGGCTCTAAGGTCTTCATTGGCTTCATCACAGAGTTTAATATATTTTTTCAACTTCGCATTTTCTTCTAGTGCCTGTGCAAGTTCAATGTCCAATTTCTACTCCTCGTTGTGGTACTCGGCTTTGCTTGGTATTTCTTCGCTCGTTTCGCAGAACGAATACTGAATACAGTCCCTACAGTTCACTTTCATTTTATTTCTCCTCGACTTCTTCAAAGTTGCCATCTTCCAATATGTACCAGACATCTTCTTTAATTCTGACACCATCAACATATTCTGTTTTTACACAAACAGGGATATATCTTCCTTTATCCTTGTTATACTTCCATTCTGACAAAGTTATCCATGAACCTTTCTTTGCTTTAACTATACTATTATTTCCTGCGCAACAGATAACACAGTCTTCACCGCTACTTCCGATTTTTGCGGAATCACCGCTACTTCCGATTTTTGCGGAATCACCGCTACTTCCGATTTTTGCGGAATCACCGCAACTTCCGATTTTTGCGTAATAACCGCAACTTCCGATTTGTGCGGAATCACCGCTACTTCCGATTTGTGCGGAATAACCGCTACTTCCGATTTTTGCGGAATCACCGCTACTTCCGATTTTTGCGTAATAACCGCAACTTCCGATTTGTGCGTAATCACCACTACTTCCGATTTTTGCGGAATCACCGCTACTTCCGATTTGTGCGGAATCACCGCTACTTCCGATTTTTGCGGAATCACCGCTACTTCCGATTTGTGCGTAATAACCGCTTGAAATATTTGAATTATCAATTGTTTTTTCTTTTATAAATTCTACCATTGCCGAAATAAGACATTTTATTCCAATTTCAGCTTTGATGGTGAGTTTTTCAAAACATTTTTTATTTCCTTCGGCATCGACCTTGCCACCTCCTTCAACTTCACAAAATCGATTAAAATTCCCTTCATCATCGATTAAGGGATAATATTCGAGAACATCAAACGGATTTTCACAACAGTGGAAACCTCCTTTACACACTTTTACTTCTCCATTGTGTTCATATTCCTTTCCCACTTCGTACTGGAATCCTCTACATTTTAAGTCTTTATCAAAACCTTTATACATTTTCATTTTGTCCCCCTCAAGGCTTTATACCCTTGTAACCTCGCTTTCTCCGCTTCCTGCCTTATGGCTGCGGTCTCTTTATCAATCTGCGCAGTCTGATATTCGACCGTGTAAATTGCCATCCGTGTGTGAACGATTACACCTTCAAATGCTACAGTGAGCACCGTTCCGATGATGACCGTCCACACTAACAGTTTTTGTGTCCTGTTCATTTCCCCTCCTAATCAAAATAAGGTGTATAAGAACCGTCTCTACACTCCATTTCAATTTCGTGACAAATATCGTTAACTTCATTTGAAGTTAACATACGCTGAGGAAGTTCCTCTTCCGTTTCCAAGTCGAAGAAAGTCACATCATCAAAGTCAATGTTATCGACTTCATACTCTTCATCTCCCGGTTCTCCGGGGTCTCCATTAGCCGAATACATACGGTCATTTGTATAACGGCAGCCACCGTTAGCAGAAAAAGTAATTGCAACAAGAGAGTCTTTGAGTTTCATCTCAAACTCTCCACCCCATAAAACACTAGCGTACATAAACTGCCCCCTTACTCTTCTTCTTGTGGTGGATTTTTATCAACTTCAAACATCGCATAGCGAGGAAAGAAGTTAAGATAAACACTGCCACAAGCAAAGTTTCTGTTTTTATCAATATGCAGTTTTGTTGGAATACAAAACTCTGTCTGTGATTTCTGTCTTTGACGCTCAAGCACCATAACAATGTCAGCGTCTTGAACAATCACATCTGAACCAGCAACATTTGCAAGTCCACCGTCTTTACCTTCTGCTTCACGATTTAACTGTGAGAGAATAAAGAACGGTATATTTAACTCTCTCTGCAATAATTGCAATCTGTTAGAGATTTCCTTCACTCCTTCCCAGTTGCTATGATATTTACCTTCACCACGAATAAGACCTATATGGTCAATAAAGACCGCTTCAATTCCTTGTGAAAGAACTTGCGACCTTATCGTAGCGATAATATTAGATATCCCACGCTCTTTAGGGAAAGCGAAGATAATATTAGTATTGTCATACAGTCGTCCAAGACAGGCCTGTAAATTGCCGTACTCGGATTGAGTCATAAACCCGCTTCTAAGTTTATTTCCTTCAATGCGTCCGTCATTCATTACAGAACGCTCTACAACTGCCGTTTGCGTCATTTCCAACTCAAAGAAAAGCACTTTTTTCTTAAGTGAAAATTTATTTGCAATTTGTAATGCAAGAGCCGTTTTACCGATTGAAGGGCGGGCGGCAAGGAACGCATATTCATTCGGGAACCCACCGCCAAACAAATCGTCAAGAGTTTCAAATCCAGTAGGAATACCATACGGAGTTGAACGGTTTGTTACACGCTCATTCAACTTGTCCATATACGGCATAATCATATCTGCGTATGTATAAAGACCAGTCTGAGTTGTATTTGAAATAACACCGTTCAAATCAGACAAAAGGTTCATTACATTATCTTTTGCATTTTCCGGTCTGATTTCTTGTAACTTTGAAGAAAGGATTGTTGTACAACTTCTAGCGATGTAGCAGTTTCTTATTTTCTCAGCGTAATACTCCCAGTTACTTGCAGTGTAAGTTGACTGAATCACAGAAGTTTTGAACTCAGTCGGAATATCTTTGAATTCAGTAAGGAACAACTGTTCATTAACTGTTAACCCTCTTGTAAAGAACTCAAAGAATGTATTGAAACACTTGCGGGCGTTTAGTTCGTAAAAAGCATCGGGTTTGAGCAGAGATGTAACTTCTGGGATAATCTTGTTATCCAAAATCATCTGACACAGGAGTATCTTCTCGCTTTCAAAATCATAAAAAATCTGCATCACGCTCTCCTATCGCGACCATAAAGTTCGATAATTCTTGTGTCCTGTCTTAACCGAGAGATTGAATCGTTCGGAAGGAACATTTCAAAACTCTCTCCAACACGCTCTTTAGGTAAGTTCTTTGCCTGTCGCTTATTACTGATAAGCATTAACTTAATCCCCCTCGAATGTGCCTTATCAATCAGATAAGACAGCCAGTTAAGTTCTGCTTCACTACCCTTTGTTCTCCCAAGTTCATCAATCGCAATAAACTTATTTTCAAGCAGTTTATCCAGTACATCGATTTCAGAACCTTCGCGGTTATTGAAACACGCTCGTATTTTTGCAGATAACTCAAACATCGTAATACGGATACCACCAAGTTTTATTGCTAGTGCAGAGGCAAGCATTGTTTTACCAGTTCCGAAGTTACCGAGAAGGACAAGTTTTTTAATCTTTCCTTCTGCAAGTTCGTAGGCCGCAGTTAAAGCCGCTCTTTCGTCTTCGGTTTCTGCTTTGTAATCTTCAAGCGTCACACCAAAGAACTCTGGTTCAATACCACGCTCAATCAAAAGCGCCCGCTCGTGACGCTCGTACTCTTTTTTAAGTTCTTCGTGAAGCCGTTCGTCCTGCTCCCTTGCAAGCCGTTCCCTTTCCGCCATACATACTGGACAAGCAGAAGGAATTAACCGTCCACAGAACTTGATTTCAGTTCCTTCGTAATCACCGTGTCGTTCGCAATTAAATGTCATACCTACCCCCTAGAAAAACATTTTGTCAGCCGGAACTGGCTTGGATTGTGAATAAGAGCCACTCGCTCCTTGATATGTTTTGTTGATTATCGAAGTAAGCACATTCTCACTAAGAAGAGCAGTGATTGAGTAATGAGCAGTGTTTACTAACCAAGTATTGTTTATTGAGTCTCTAACTGCATTTACTACACTCTCAACACCATAAGTTGTGAAGCGTAGTTTAATAGTCTTTTTGATTACATTTGGGATTACTGGTCTTTCAACTGGAATTTTACCCTGTTCAAAAAGTGTCTTACAGTTAGTGAGATAAGCGTTGAATACATCTGAGTAATCAGATTGTTTGAAACTGTCAGATTTCTTAGATTTTTTATTAAGTGATGAAGTATCACCTTCATCACAATGAGAATTAGAATTTATATTATTAAATTTTATTATTGAATTTATATTATTTACTTTAATCTTTTGTTGATACCCCTTTAATCTTTTGTTGATACCCTCGCAATCATTTGTTGATACTGTATCAATATTTGTTGATACCTCTTCACTGGAATTATCCTTGTGAGCAGTTTCGAGAATATAAATCTTTCTCATTGAAACTTCGTTGCCGTCATAAATATACTCAATTTTTATGAAGCCAAAGTTTTCGAGAAGTTTTACCCATTTTGAAATTGCTTGAGGAGTTACACCGTAATATTCTGCAAGATGTGCATTACTTGCATAACAATACCCTTCTTTATGAGTAAGAGAAGTTATAGTTCCGTAGAGAAGTTTTGCATTTGCTGGTAAATCCTTGTTGTACATCACATCACAAGGAATGATTGCAAAGTAGTTAATTTCATCTGACATTTTTCTTTTATCCCCCAAAAAGAAAAGCCGACTGGCTTTCCACAACAAAAACCAATCGGCTTTCACTAAGAGTGATTGCCAAAAGCAATCAAAAAAGGTTGTGGACTCTTTTCATTGCTCTTGTAATTAAAATATCTATTCTGACATTTCTTATATTTACTGTAAATCTTATTAGATATTTTGTCAATATAAAAAATGTTTAAGTAGATATTTATTTCTGCCGATAATATCTATATGGCAGATACAATGTTTTGGAATAATGTAAACGCTCTCATAAAGACTCGTAAGATGACCCAGGATAACTTGTGTAGTCAGACTGGAATAAGTCTAAATACACTGCGAGGTTGGGTATCTAAGAATATCTTGCCGAGAGCAGATGAAGCAGTTGCTATTGCACAATCTCTTGGAACTACAGTTGAGTATCTTGTTACTGGTAAAACTGGCTCCAATGAGAAAGTGCGTGAACTGCTAATGACTGTACTTGAACAACTCTAATTCGGCCTCTTCTACAGTCATTCGGTTCATAAGATTGCGGTAAACACGGCTCATAACACGGTTTCCCTTTGCCTCGTAAGCCTCAGCACAGATTAAACAATACTCATACTGTGTCACGCTATTGCCTCCTCTTTCTGTTCCTCAAGTTGAATACGCATACAGTCGTTAAACTTCTCGATTTGGTTGTAACACCACTCTGTTACAAAGAACTTTTCCATAAGTTCAATAAGAGAAGATAAACTGTGTTTGTATTTGTAGTCCCAGAAGGTTAAGTAATCACTAGAAGAGATTGATTTGACACCATTAGAGCAGGTTCCTTCAAGGTTGAGGAAAAGACCTTCGGGTGTAAAACTATCTTTGCGGGCATCTTCCCAAGTCAGACTGCAATTAGTCTTTGTGCGGATACCGTCTACAACCTGTTCTACTTCAAAGTAGCGAGTAAAACAGCCGTAAGTATCTTTTGTTTCTTTGTGAGTGACTACGAACTGTTGTTCAACCTCGTTTGCGATTGCGTTAATGAACTTCTTCGGAAGAAGAACTCTCATTTCGTCAATCATATCCTTTTCAATGTTATTCATATAAACCTCCTGTCTTTCCACTGGAAGGAATCGAACCCTCACGAACGGCACCAAAAGCCGTTGTCCTACCTTTAGACGACAGTGGAGAATGGCGGTGTTACCCGCCGTTTGTTTAGAGCATAAATGCGTCTTTGAACATAAATGTGAATTCGTTTTCGTTCATCTTTGTTGCGGGGATACGGAACGAATATCCAGTTGCACGAAGATTAGCGGGCATATCTTCTTTTTCGTACTTACGCTGTGCCTGTGTATAAGGTGTTTTTGCTTTCAAGCGACGGCCAGAAAGTACACAACCAATTCCACCTTCGATAAACCCGATTTCATCAATCTGTTTGAAACCGTCGTTGATGAAGATTGTGATTTCATTGTTTGTAATTTTGCAATAACCGATGCCGATTTTCTTCTTTTTCTTTGAAAGTGTTTTAGTGAACTGCATAACCTATTACCTCCTGTTTTCCCTTTAAGCCGCAGTACCCGCTTCGGGAATACCTTTTTCTTTGAGTAAGGCACGAACCATATCGATAGCCTTGCTCATTTCTTCGATAGACCGTTCGGGAGTGTCGTACTCACAAGTCAGGTCGTACTGTCCCATCCCTTTTGCACTGATTGACACATTGATACGAGTGCGAGTGTTTGTTTCTGTAACTTTAGTTTCTTCTGACATATTTTATTCCCCCTTATTGCCAGTAAATTTTTCAAGTTTTTCGACCAACTCTGTGTAATGACTGGTATCTTCGTTTTTCCACCAGTCATAATCCTTACAGTTCTTAATGTAACTGCGAAGAGTTCCCAAAAGCAGTTCTGCTTCAAATTTTGTAAGTTCCAATCTAAGCCTCCTGTTTCTGATAGATTGAATTTGCTCTGTCGATACAAACGATTTTCCCATTACCGTTTGTACGCCAGTAACGCATATAGCGCCTTATAGTTTCGCCCTCTGTGTATTTACACTTAGGCTCAATAGCGGCAACCATTCTCGGAAGGTCAGTCCCAGAGAATTTTGTGCCTACTTCCATTTCAGTGAGAACCTTACTTACGGCTCTCATAATTTCTTTGTGGTTCTCCTTTTTAGGTAAGACCGCTGTAATAGGTGAAGGTTCGGTCATCCGCTACTCCTTTTCGTTTTCGTTACACCAGTTGATAACTGCTTTCATACCAGCAACATCATTGTTGTACATATGAATTTCTGCTTTCTTGAGGAAGTTCCCCTGCAAGATACCAGTTGAAATCCAATCCATAAGACTGTTTTTCAGTTCTTCTGATTCAGCAGTCGGCTCATATACTGGAAGTGCTTTTGTCGGGCTATCAGAAACAACAACTTCTGATGTTTCCGTGTTGGGAAGGTCTTCACCGGCGTATATGTATAAGCCAAGTCCGAACATAGCGAGGTTCTTTGTAAGACAACGCATAATTGTCTTGTTAACATCGAACATTGTGCATTTTGCTACAGTGTAAGAGCCGTTGCGTGTCTTTACTTCGTACGGTTTATCGAGCATTGCATCGTTATGAGAGTCCATAACTGGCAACCACATTTCGTGTGTGATGTCGTCAATGGTTACTTTGGTATAGACCATATAACCAGTATTCGGGTCGAAACTGTAAGGGAGTCCATTTTCAAACTTTACAATTTCATATGAAGCGTTCGGAAAGCGGCTTTTTACTTCCTTCCAAGCGTATGCCCAACTAAGATATGAAAGTGTTACCTTCCCAGTGTTTTTCTTTTCTACAAACTTGTTTACATTGAGTGCATACAGTTCGTTAAATGTGTTTTTATCACCCATTTATTTCCCCCTATTTATGACGCTTTTTAATGCGTCGATTTGTTTTTGATACTGTTCACCAAGTTTTTTGAACTTTTCTAAGAACTGGCAGTTAGTCCAACTCTCAGCAAGTTCTTCGACTTGTTTTTGTGTTTCATCGGAAAGCATTTAACCCCCTTGAAAAGAAAAATCCCTACAACTGCCGATTTGTTGTAGGGATTAAACCTCTCACTCTCACGAAAGAAGTTTCATTACAAATGTAATGATAAAAATCGGCAAATTATCATTACATTGGACAATAAAAAAGGACACATTCCTTTAGTCAGAATGTGTCCTAAAACGAGGTTTAGACAGTTCGGATACATCTGAACTGTCTTTATGATAGTTAATTATATTTATCTTGTCAATAATTATTTTTAACTACTTAAACTCTTTCCAAGAGTCTACATTAGAGAACTCTTTTACCGATTTTTTAGCGTGATGTACTGTACTTGCGGTGCTTATTGCAGTTGCAGTTATAGCAACACCACGCTTTATCTTTTGTTCTCTAATAATCGGGTCAGCTTCGGGAGTGTCTAATCGTTTGCCACGACTAATGTTCAAGGAATGAGCAATAATCTGAGCAATAAGCATACAGAAGAAACCGGGTATTGCACTTGGGATAGCACACTCTATTCCGCCGCCTTCTCCCGCGAAGAAACACATAGGTGGTATAAAACCAATCAAAAAACCTACAATCGAGAAGATAATAGTCGTCATACTGCAATCATTTTTGTATTGTCCAGAGTGAACATACTTTTCGTTTCGAGAACGAAGATTGCCGTTGTTAAACTCCCATACGACATCATCATAATCTTCATCAGTATTGATAGGTGTGGTTAATAACCTTTTATACTCAGATACATAGAACTGGTCGAGTGAGTCATCGCTATCATCTAACAAGTCGATAGCGTTCTGAATACACGACCGCAGTTGTTCTTTTTGCGCTCTGAATTTATCCCGCCTTTCAATTTCCCTTGCCTGTTCTATACTGTAAACCTTAGAGCCGGGCGAAAAGTTATAATTGCTATAATTTGGAGTATTTGGCTCTCCAAATTTATTTGCAACCCAAATGAGAAATACTACGGCTATAATAACTAAAATAACCACCTCATAAACCTCCTTAAGTTGTCTAAATTTATATACACTTAAATCTCATAAAACTTAACTTTACTTAATTTAAGTATAACACTGGTTAAGTTATAAGTCTAATCGAATTGTTCGACTGGAATATAACTGTCGGTTGAGATTTTGCCAAACTCGGTAAACTCGTGTAAGTGGCTGTCATTAAGGGTGTCGTACTTTAACGCATACTTCTTAAAGGCGTTGTACCGCTCTTCTGAAACTTCCAGTTCAAAACCTATCCTTGCAAAGATTATTCGTTTTTTCGGCTTGCGAATGTGGTCTTCATTAACTGGATAACAGAATTTGTATTGTGCAGAAGTGGATGCGTCGAGGAAAGGAAAGTTCGGGTCAGCACTTTTTTCGATGCGGATAGGTTCAACTTCAAGACTATCATTTGTAATCAGTTTCAAAGTGTTGATATTATCCGCAACAAACGCCTTTTTACCTTTCAGTTTATCGTCCCAGTCAAAATAAACATTGTTTGGATTGTACATATTTTACTCCTTACCACCAAGTTTCCGGGTGTCCCGATTTAGTCTGATAACTCGGAAGTTCTACGGTTCCAGTGTTCATAAGTTCATTGGAATAAACTTCCCAAAGTGTTTTCTTTTTCCTTTTGTACTGGTCTTTTACCATTCGATTGTGCCAATAGGTAAAACCGTAAAACCGTTTCTTTACTTCTGCCTGTGTCATATTACCTCCTAATCAATTCTTACTTCTTCGCCATTTTTGGAAAGTTCATCGCTGTATTTTTGTAATCTTCGACTATCTGATTTATATCTTTTTCAGAAAGTTTGATTACTGATTTGATATTTTTGAATGTTGAATTTGAAATACGATAATAGGTGTCTATCATTTTATATTCCAAACCGTTACTGCGATAAACTGATGACGGTTGAGTTATTATGTAACACTTCTGCTTTCTTTTTGCCCACGGATTAAGTGAGCCGATATGAACATAGAATGTGTCACCAGTTTTAATGCTAAAACTGTTCCATTCGATTTTGTAGGGTGCAACACATTTTAAGTAATCATCAAAATCGATTTTAAGTTTTATTCTTTCAGAGTTTTCCCACTCATTGCGCTTATCGATGTACACTTTTACTTCGGGAAGTGATTTATCGAGGTATGAAATCCAAGACTTCGGGAAGTCAAAGCAGTTGTTTGACAAAGCGTCTATATCTTTTGTCATAAACTCACCACCCTTTTCCCTTCTGCAAAGATAGCAACAAACAAACCATTTCCCGAAGTATTCACCTTTAATGTCGCACTGGTACAAAAGGTATACATTGTTTCCGCGTTGTGAAACTTTGAAAGTACCTTCTTCAACTTTTCTTGCAATACTGGGTCTTGTTCTCAAGAAAATATCTTTATTTGTATCTCTTGAGTTCCAGTAAGTAAAATCTCCCGACCAACCCATAATTTACTCCTTACATTATAATTAGTGTTAGTGCCAATGAATGACACTTAAAATCTTTTGAACCTAGAAAATGCAATAGAATTACGATTTCTACCAACCATTAAGTGAAAACACCAAGTAGATAATTCCAGACTGCAAAAGAACGGTTTATCGAATTGAAGATGTATAAACTCTAAAATTGTTCCAAACCGTCTACGCTTAAACATTCTGAAAACCATTTGCACTCCTTCCAGTTTTTGAGCGGAACTGGAAAACCGCTTATTTAATACTGTTCAATACCAGTATCAATTCTTGCGCAGAGCGAAAGAGCCATTTCAAGATATTCAAATGTTACTTCGGGCTTTCTTGTATTGTGCATATCCACAAGTGTCTGAGCAACACGCTTAATCTGTGAAACTGCTCTTGCAGAAAGATTGTTTCTTTCGATTGCACGGTTAAGAGCGATAGATGCGTCATTTGATAACTTAATGAACTGAGCCTCTTCGGAAGGTGTTAAAGCGCTGTTGAGTTTACCCTGTCTTGCATACTGCTTTTCCCAAGCCCGCTTCACCATTTCACGCATAGTTTCAAGGTTGAGCGGAGCGTATGCTTTCTCGCTTTCACAATTGAAACGGATAGCAATTCTATCGAGTAACGGAGCAGAGAATTTTCTCCAATACAAGTCGATGGTTCTAGCAGAGCAAAGACAAACCTTATCCTTACTTCCGTAATTACCACACGGACAAGGGTTAGTTGCTATTGCTAACTGGAAATTAGCAGGGTAAACCGTAGAGCGTCCCGCACGGCTAAGTGTGATGTGTCCACTTTCAAGTGGTACTCTTAACATCATCAGAACAGAAGTTCTAAACTCTGCGGCTTCATCGAGAAACAGTACACCATTATGAGCAAGGGAGATTTCACCCGGTCTACAGTTGGCACCGCCACCGCACATCCCTTCGATACTTGCGGTCTGATGTGGCATACGGAAAGGGCGTACTTCCATAAGGTTCTGAGAAGGTTCGAGAAGGCCCGCAATAGAATGAATTCTTGTTGTAGACTGTGCCTCTTCTGGTAACAGTTTCGGTGTGATTTCACCCATACGCTGTAAAATCATTGTCTTACCACAACCAGGCGCACCGTAAGCGAGAATGTTATGACGACCCGCAACCGCTACAGTCATCGCATATTTTAAGCCGTTGTGTCCTTCAATTGTGTCCAGTGTTTCTTCTCGACCAGTATCAACGAATTCAATGTTCATCTTACTCTCCTTTTCTTCTGTTTTGTCGTCGAATTCCCCATTACCAACGGCTTCATATTCATCAATCCTTACAAGAGCGTCATAGGCTTCTCGAAGGTCTTTGACATAGATAGTATGAATACCATTAGGTTTAGCCAGTTCAACACCTTCGGGAAGGATTGCATACTTAATGCCACGCGCTACAGCACTTACAAGGGCGGGATAAACACCGCGAACAGAACGGAGTTTACCGCTCAATTCCAGTTCACCCATTACGAGAACATCTGCCGACTGTGAGCGAGGATAATCATCTTTTGCCGAGAGAATTGAGAGAGCGATAGGAAGGTCAAAACCCGCCCCTTCTTTTTTTAAGTCTGCGGGTGAGAGTGAAATTAAGACACGCTCAACCGGGAATTCAAAACCCGAATTCGTAATAGCCGCCCTACTTCTCTCACGGCTGTCCTTTACTGCATTATCTGCAAGTCCGACAATATCCAGTGCGGGAATACCACGACGCAAATCGGTTTCTACATTAACAAGTGAACCTTCATATCCGAACGGTGAAAATGAATAAATAGCCATAATTGTTTCTCCTTATTTTCCTTCGATGATTTCGATTTCCATTTCTTTGATTTCTTCGTCAGAGTACATATCTCTGAGCATAAGTTCCAACTTAAAACGATTTGCACTTTCTGCAACCGTTTTACCTTCGTTTGTTACGGCATAGTACCGTGTTGTGTCATTAGACATAGCAACTCCTTGATAACCTATGTTATCTTTGTTTATTTTTATTATCTGTCAGTTAATTTCTTTTAACTCTTAGAGTAAAGAAAAACCTAAACATCGAATTTGGTTAATTTGTTTGGATTTCGTCGGCATAAAGGCGGACAAAATGTTTTTTGTTTCCACCACTTGTCATAGAATACTCTTGATGAAGGTGTCCTTTGATTGTGATAAGGTCGCCTTTTTTAATCTTGCGACATTTTACAATCATTGACATATCATTCACGAGTGCCCTAAAAACAGAGTCCGCATACACTTTTTCGCCTTTATAGAAGTGTTCGTAAAACACTCCGATAGAGATATAGGTAATGTCATCTTCTTCGTAAATATTAGTAACCTTACCCGAAATGCTAACTGTATTAGTACCCAACCCTTTGAACATAGAAACTCCTTAAAGATTTTTGGGGAGTAAAACTCCCCTATCTTTTTGTATTATGATAAAGACAATCATACAGATTGTCTATTGTACACCGAAAATCAACTTGGTCGAATTTCAATGTGTTCTGCTACAATAGTGGTAACACTTTGTTTATTGTTATTCTCGTCGAGAAAGTCCATATATTTAAGACGACCGACGAGCCGAATAAACAGTCCAGCGTTAATCTTTGACGAATTGACAAACTCTGCAAGAGTCCCGAAACTTACAACAGTTATTTTGAATGTTTCATTTTCAGTTCCTACAGTTCTGTAGTTTTTAACAATAAGTGTTACCACATCACCACCAAGAGTCTTGCGAATACCTTTTTCGCAAACCTTACCTTCGAGAATAATCTGATTCATATCATTCATACTGCCTCCGCAAATTCTTCTTCAAAATAAGCCCAATCATTCACGACACGGGTAAATGTGTTAAGAAGTTCCTTTACAAGCCTTACATAATCTTCGTTACGAGAGATGGGATAGAGAGTGTCGTCCACTTCCCCAGTTTCTTCGCTATACGGCATTGTAAAGTCCCAGTCCATATCACACTGTAAACCAGTGTTGTGTTCTTGATAGGCAATCTTACAAGCAATTGCATCTCCATTGAGAGTGTAAAGTTCTTCGTCGTCTTCATACCCACCGCAATTCCAACCGAGAACAATCGACCATTCACGGCCGTTATCATCAGTCAGTAAATGCCAGTGACAACAACCACACTTGTTATCCCACAACCACTCAACACTTTCCCGAAGTTTCTTTGCCGAAAATTTCATATTGCTACCTCATATCCAATCCCATTCTGGTTTACCGTAAAATTAAACTTCTCAAACAGTTCCTTAACTTCGAGAGAAAGGAATGTTGCCGTCTTACTCTTTGCCAGTTGTTTGAAAGCGTAGATGAATTCATTCAACTGGTAGAGCGTTGTAAGCGGTTTGGGAAGTCTATCGCCATTCATAGACACATACTTGTAAATCGATGCCATCTTTGTCATACAGTCCACCTTACAACACAAAGTTGTCGAGAGTTGTAGAAAGGTCATCTTCAATCTGTGCATTTTTCAACACCTTCCGAGTGTATGCAGACTGAATTCTTGAAATCTCGTTGATGATACCTTCTTTGATAATTGGCCAGTGTGAAACGACAAACTTGATAAGATAAGGGCTATTGCGATTTGCACCATACTCGTATGCAGTAGAAAAACAGCAACCTTTCCAATCTTCAAAACTATGACAATTCCTTATGAAGATACGAATATGATTGTTGTTGTAATCGGGTACAGTAACATCTTTGAGGTCGATGCAGGCACAACCGTCCAAGTGTTCACTTTCCTTCACCAGTTTTGCCGTCCAGTCGATAATCTGATTGTAACAATCCAAAAGCCGTTTTTCGTTTGCTGATTTCTTCTCCGCAACTTCCTCTTCAACTCTTGCGAGTTCGTCCCAAAGTTTCTTTGTTCCCATAGGTTTCTCCTTACTGTTCCTTAACAGTTCCTACATAAATTTTTCCGTTGATTTTAATTTCAACAGAGCCATCTTCGTTTTCGGTTACAACAGTCTTATGTTTCTCATTGTAAGCCTTGAGTTCTTCGTTTGCTTTCTCAATAACTTCTGCAAGATTGTCGTTTTTAGTTTCAATTGATTCGATAAAATTTTCGATAATCTCAACAGTGAGTTCGTTGTAAACTTCCGCAAGTTCTTCGGGTGTTACATTGTTAATGACAGTCCACCAGAAATTTGCGATTTTCCAAGAGTCATCATTGCTATGAGAGCCGAATTTGTCAGAAATTAAGGCTGGATAATTTGAATTCTGAGCATTTTTGAGAATACGCTCATAATCCGTTTCTGATAACACTTCAAACAATGGTTCAGTACCGCTATTTGTGTTTATGCTTACCAATCTAAAAAACCAAGATGAGCCGTACTCATAGATATTGCGATAAAGCGTGAGGCAGCCAGTGTGTACAGGGTTATTATTTCTATCGTTTTCAATGTAGTATGAGGTATCGTGAAAACTGATTAACTTTATTCTTCTGCTAAGTTCTGAAACACTCGTCATTCTTCCAAAGTGAAACTTGTGCATAACATCTTTGAGTGATTTTCCGAATTCCCGTGCATCGTTTGTTAGTTCAGTAAAACGGTCAAACCATTCTTTGATTGTACCAATCTGCTTTTCGAGGGTAGCACAAGCCTCAATCTTTTTAGTTGACTGTGTGCTAACGGCATGGTTAATCTGTTCGTTGAGTTCTGTAAAGTTCATAGTTATATCTCCTTAATGTTTACAAGCATTGTTTCCAAATTTTCATCAATCTCAACTTCTTTTCCGTTGAGATTGCCATAGTGATAGATGTGGTTATCTCCCGATAACCGTTCAGTTTCTATAAAGTCATTAAGACTTTTGAATTCATCGAAGGTCATAATCTTCTCCCCGCATTTTCTGCACATTTACCGTTCCAACGCACTCTAGCAACTTCCGCCTTGCCAGTACGAATGTTGTAGTTTACCCGACAACAGTGAGCCAGTTCCCGAAACTTGCGATAGCGAGCCTTTCCCGAATAGTTGTAGATAGACCCGATAGATGTGTCGGAAGTCCAATAGTAATAGGTGTAAATATCACCCTTTACTTTGCCGTGAAAAATCCCAAAAAGACTGTTGAGAGTACACTGTTTGTCAATGTCTAGTCCGTATTCGAGAGCGAAAATGTCGGCTTTGGTGTGTTCTCCGTTGTTACCCCAAGTCCGATAAATCTGATTGAGAATGTCTAAG